>Ga0163217_1071132_pt1 | contig 10739 bp, 8 predicted proteins | sample SynspAceP_FD_185933 | JGI IMG/M metagenome (GOLD analysis project Ga0163217, IMG submission 185933) | Saline lake microbial communities from Ace Lake in Antarctica - Synechococcus sp. Ace-P (PacBio error correction) | ecosystem: Environmental > Aquatic > Non-marine Saline and Alkaline > Saline ...
GACTATGATAGACCTGTCATGTAAAGACCATGGAAAAAGTCAACTTTTCAGAGTACCTTTTTGAACGCGACTCAGAAAAGGACACCGACTTATTTTACAACAACACCGAAAGAATCCAAAGAATTTAATGGACTGGTTATCCGAAATGTAATTGGAAAGGAAGTTCACGACACCTGTCCTCAACCGATACTTCAATTAGCTATCTAACGCTTAAAGCCCGATTTTCCAATCGGGGCTTTTTTAGGCACTTCACTTTTTCATATTAATCTTTGTCAGCAAAGTCAGGGATAAGCCCGCATCGCATAGGCTCATAATAATCCAATCCTTTCGATCTCTTTCTCTTTCATCTACTCCAGATTCCAATCTGTCTTTTCCAACGTGAAGAAAATAAACCTCAAGCGAAGACCACAACGCAGAAAAAACCTACCGAACCAATTCCCAATCAGCTCCGACGAGAATCACTGCTTATCCTGCCAAAATCTCCAAATGCCACAACAGAACTTATAGGTTCCACACAGAAAATTCCCCCGCCCAAATGGACAATTGAAATCGCCCCCTACAGCGCCAGTCATTTCGATTTTTAATTTTATCAAAAAACAACCTACATCTCAAAAACCACATATGCCCACCGATAAAACCGATAATTAGTGCTGACTCGCCAACTCCCATCTGATCCGAGAAGCACCGGCCGGTAAATTTTCCCCCACTAACCCGCTAGAATTCCATTCAGCACCAATAGTGATATACGAGGTTTTTGAATTTCATAAGAGATATATCAATGCGCACCAAAATGCACCTGCAGATGCTAGCGATGGAAGTAAGTCACAATACTATTAAGACCACTAGTCCGGGACTAGCGCCTGACACTGAGAAAACCTCCATTAAATCCAAACCACCCCAAAACACAAAAGTTAAAATACACGAACACATAACTGCAAGCGGAATGATATAGTGACCAGGTGAATGCTTCATACCAGCTAGCAAGTATTGATTACCAATTCTAGAGACCTAATAAATAAGGTTTCGTCCAATTAAAGCTACCCAACCGACCAACCGAAGTGCACAGATGTAGATCCTGCGAAATGCATAAAAGGGAAGAGTTAATCCAATCGAATTCAGAAAATCCTCCGCCCCATCTTCCACATACCTACAATTGGGTAGCAAAATCTTCTCTACATAATAATATGCCAAGAGAAAAGTATAAATGGTCCACAGAATTTTGCACCCGCTCAGCATACAGCACCAGACACGAATTAGTAAGCCGCTGTAGCAGCGAACATGCGCTTGAAAATTGATAAAGTCGTGAAAGATAGTCATAACCCTATCATTGTAATCACACACCAACCTTAAAACTGTAGCGGAATGGCCCGAGAAACCCGAAAAAGCCGAAGAATGGCATCCTGAAGCCTAGTCAGCTCCTGGTTTTTACCAAAGATTTGATAAAATGAAACCCACAAAAGCATAAGTAAGCCAACAGGCCAATGGCTGGAAATAATAGGTATTCTTAAAAAAATATTGACTGTGTTATTTTATCTGGTGATCCCAGCTCAATCGGCAAATAAAGTGAAATGATGAAAGACCAATATGGTGCTATCATCATAACCACAGATTGTTACGGTGATATATCCTATGCATGGGTAAAATAAAGTTCGATAGGTGATATTTTTGGCAAAGATTAACGTGCATGCTCGCCTGTATCGCAGAGTTTTTCGGGATAATCCGGGTAGCAATCAAGGACATCGAAGACAAAAAATTATCCAGAGTCTCCGATTTCCTCCAGTTTCCCTCGCTGAAGAATACATTGGGAAATCACTGAATCGGACTTGGCTCCAAGGTAACCCACATACTCGATTCTTTTGAAGTAACGAGGATATAGAGGCATGTTCGTAGGAACCCCCCGGTACATCTCTTGTCATATTGCATGCAAACCCATCTCCTTTGATCAATCAAGAGGAGAGAAAACTTACACTCCAATCCAGCAATGCATTTGTGGATTTGAAGAACAAAAGCGCGAAAGTCGAATGATCCTTTCATTTTTCATATTCTTAATAAGGTTAGTGGAACTTTGGTTAGAGATTAGACAAAATAAATCAGATTTATATATATATATATATTATATATATATATGTCCACTGAATTACTTATTTTGTAAAAATATATTTAAGGTTCTAAAAATATCCTATCTTTTATGGGATAATATTAATGATTAGCGATATTTATAGAAGAACCGTGGTGACGGCAACTTTAAAACACCATCTCAATGGTCCTAAATGGATAACCTTATTTTGTCTTCGATTAAGACCATTCATAAATTGAAAGTTTAGCAAAGGAGATGAAAAAGCAATCCAAGTTGAGAGCGCGCGAGAGAGGCTCGGAAACAACGAATTAAAAAATTTTACTGAACTAATCCCATTTCCATTTTGAACCTTAAATTCAAAATATTACTTTGCCTATCTCACAAAACCTCTTTAACTTAGGTGGTTAATCTTAGACTTTCAAGAAAAAATAACAATCATGACTCTTAGCAGGACCAACACACTTTTAGTAACTTGCCGACAGGAATAGAAGGCAGCCGAATTACGGCGGAAATAACAAATTGACGCTTTGGCCCTAATGGAAGAAACTATCCAGAATATTCGATTTTGATGCGATTACAGCCGGAATTCGGCAAAGTGGTATTTTATCGCAGAAGAAAGAAATATTAGAAAAGCCATATAGAGAAATTACCTTCCTAAACCGAAGGACAATGCAGTAGACCACTGGGTGATCTCAATCCAATATAGACAGCTTTGTGGCCGGCTGCAATTGCAAGCAAGCCGATCGAGTGAAAGGCCATTCGGTGTACGGCTCACGCGGTACTTTGCGCAAAAGAATGCGAAAATCAAAGAGAACCTTTGCTGTAAAATCAATGCGGATGATTTTTATGGTAAAGAGTCGTTGAAGTTATTAGAAGTAAAGTTTCTTCCACTGTAGTAAAGCCAGACCTACATGCGATGGTGGGCTAAATGCATCCAAAATGTACCTAATCTGAGCATGGGACGGTTAGCCGTGGGAGTCTAGCGAAACAATTACAAAAGGGCAGCTAATCGTTGTTCAATTGAGTCGAGCGAACTTACTCATCGCTCGTGAAAGAGCAGTATCAAATCTCAGTAAAGTGAAAGTGAAAGTTGCTGGAAAATCGTCTAGAAAACACTGCAGTAAGCAATGAATTTTCTGGGGATTACCAATGCGGACGTCTTTGGGGATATTGAAATTCCGGATGAATGGAATGAATTTAACCACTTCCTGCAATCAGAGCAATCTAAATCTAGAGTTTAAATATCCTACTTGTTGCAAATAACTTGATTCAAGAAGGCAAGGCTGCTTTTCGAAAATACTTGGCAAGCGTAAAAGTCTGAGTTTGGAGTGACCTACATACAGAGATAAGCAACCGTGGTGAATCGACAGCGCTGAAAGGCTTGTCATGAAATCCGGAGCATATCCGGAAAGATTGTGGAAATAATTTAATTGCAATGAGGTCGGAATCTTCCATTAATCAATTATCCGACCAATGTTAGTACGGTATAAAAATATATCTATATAAAATACGATAACCGTAATTGGTAAAACATTTTTTCTACATTAACACGTGCGAGTAATAGCAGTCAAAACATTCAGAAATACCCAAAACACTAAGAGCAAACCTCTAATTAGCTGTATGCATGACGGCCGTTGCCCTACCTGCGGACATGGAATACATCCAATGAGTTAAAAAAAACCATATCCCCCCCCCACACCCCCCTTTCCACCCACCCCCGCCCCCCCCCCCACCCCTCCCCACACACGCCCGAGAAATGCTTCAATTTTAATCAGATAAGCGCTCGATATCAAATAAATATCATGGGAACCAGCTTTCCGCTAAATTGTAAGACATAGAATACCGACTAAAAACCCTCAGTGACCTCATTGATCTGGTTTGGAACACATAAAGACTATGACCAAGAATAAATGCTTAAAAACATAAAGTTATGATAAAGACCCATAAAAGAATGATCACCCATCGAATTTCGGCCACTTGAACGACAGTATTAATGGAAATTGATTCATAGGTGTTGTGGGTCAGGAACTTCAGAATCAGACGAATAATTGCGGTGATTTTCATCTTGAATAAAGAATTTTGAAAATGAGCATTATCCTTTTCACAAGCCAAATCCATTAGACGCTTTAGATTCAAGAACCTGAACAAATGAAACATACTGAATCAATCCTGAACAGAGAATTCTACCGAGCTCGATCTAGAGAAAATCAGAAGAAAATCTTTCAGGAAAACAAAACTAGCCTTTCGATAATACCGAAAGCTCCATGAAAAGCTTCACATTCCTGCTCAGATTTTTTGATTCCAGGACACTCAATTAAACCATGAACTAAAAGGTCTTCCTGAACCCAATTCAAGAGAATCATCAGCATAAGTCCAAACCCTCGAAAAATACCCAATCTTTGTAAATTTTTTTTGATGTTTTTTTAGATCTGAAACATTTTTGTGAATAATTATAACTCCAAACAACAGAAAACACAAACACAAAAGTAAGTTTAAGACAAATATTTTTAACATTTGATGACCTATTTTTTCTCTTAGTTACATGTATTGAGAAGAACAAAACTTTTAATTTCTAAGAAAAAAAAATTAACGTACTTGCGGAAAAATAATAGTTATGAATACAAGTTCATTAATAAGACTGAAAGCCTAACGTAGAATGCGCTAAATTTAAAGTATAAGTGAAAGAGAATTATTTTTGGAATACCTAAAAAGAGTCTAAAGAATGGGTCAAAGTAAATTGAATTTCAAAAATCCTAGTCAGATTTTTTATAGCAGAAATAAAATATTGTCAACAAAACTTATTCGAACAATTAAGATCAATTTCCACAACAGATTTTAGGGCAATATGAAGACAAATCAAAATACATAACGTATACTTTTACAGCTTAACTAATGCGCATTAGTTAGTGCTAGAACCTGCTATGCTTTTCCCGGATGCAGAGATTAAAATGGAGATCGAAATAATATAGGGATATCAAATGGAAACCTAAATAACCTATCAAGCCTTTAATTATGTATCTCGGGACCTTTTCCCTCAAGCGTCGTTTCTGGAGTAAGAGGATGGAATTTGAATCTGATTTAAAATACCGTACGCTTCAAAAATGGATATACATGAGAAGTTTTCAGGGAATAATTTACGTAAAGCCTAACACCCTTGGGATAATGGATAATTCAATTTTCTGGCTTATGAAAAGTTTAAGATGTAAAATCAGAATAGAATTGGTTGCACTGAAGAGAAGTGCTTTGTATTAATCAAATCCCTTAAAATAAAAACGAAATGGAACTATAATTTATCTTTATATCTTATGATTGCCTAATCATTATTACTTTATTCTAATTATATTCGTAATAATGTGTTAAGAAAAGGATTAAAACGCCCAATCAAAGCGATTTTCAGAGAAAGAATTAATTCTGGAATTTACACGAAGATTCCGCCCAGATAAGAAGTAATCTCATTTGGGCGTTTTTTTCTGTGAATAGTGAACTACAAAATTAAATTTTCTAAAGCTATTTATATAAACTTCACATCAACCCATCCAAACTCCCAAAATCTATTTTGGTTAGCGCTCAGGCCGCAAATCAGTCAAATATCTGCCAAAGGTGTTTTCATTGGAGATCAAGACTGCATCGAGCTGCGCAATTCTTCGGAAGATCATCCAGCTTGTCCGAAAATAACTCATCTAATACACATAAGAGTGAATTTTCGCCTCTGGCCTTTTTAAATCTGGAGAACATTGTCCCAATTTCAGCCACTGTGAATAGACTTTCTGCTGACCTGACTTCACGATTTTCCGAGATGGAATATAGATCCCCTATCTGAAAGTTAGAAAATCATCCTTATGAATGCCTGCAATTGCTGTTTTTTGGTAATTTCACGATCTTTCTTTCCGACAAGGCTTTGGAAGTATCTCTTGATAAAAACTCATCCACCGCAATGACCTCCGTCTCATACAATAAAATCTGGCCACTTTTTACCTGCCTTGAGAAGATTTTCTTCACTAGTCCTCGCTGAGGGAAAGCAGCGGCCGACCGGTTTCTTGAAAGTAACTCGACTCTTCTCAACAGCCATAACATTATTAAGCAATCAAAACTCTTGGTCAATAATGATAACAAAAGGGTAAGATCCTTTCCTTGTTCGCGAATTTCTTGAGTAAAAGCATTACGCTTAACTGCTTCAAAAAAATGATGGTAAGCGGATCAAATCTTAAATCACAATGGCCATGATCCAACTGAAAGAAATCAGCCCAATCAAAGAATTTTTACGACCGGAACCATCGCTACCTCCAATTTGATCAACTCCGAAATTCATCGGGGGACAATCGGACATGGGAATCAACCCAACGTTTCAGAAATTTTGAAGTCCCGAGAGCGCCTTTATTATGGTAATTAAATTCACAAGCTTTTTCTTACCCAACTCGAATGGGTGCAGACGACTTCGACTGGCTTGTCCCGTTAAAAGCTCAAATTGGCCGCTTAATTGCAACCAGAAATCGCTGCTCATGCCAGCAACATTAAGGCTATCACTTGACTGCACAAGCACTTTTGGTAAGTGAGAGGTAGATGATGGCATTCGAGAACTTTGTTTTACACCGCTTGCATTTAGCCCCACAACAAAGGCAGTATTATTGGTCCTACTAAAAGTCGAAAATGAAAGTTAATTCCATGAATTTTTTGAATTGCCGTAAGATCAAAGCAGACTTCCAGATACATGGGAAAGAGGTAATTATCTATTTGGCGGTAAAAGCCTGAATTTTTGGATGGTTGCCCTTATATTTGAAATCTAAAATAATTGCAACTATTTGATTTTAAAGAATATGGGCAAAGAAAAACTGACAAGCGACCAAGTCTAAGTCACTATCAAAAGAAACTTTTCTTTGTACGAAAGCATGCCCTCCTAAATGAGGAGTTCGAAGAAAAGGCAGGACAGCTATTTACGGCAGCAAAAAAATCAGAGGAAAGGTTTCTTTTGGTCATTTTGTAGCATTGTAACAGGAAGTCTTAGTGCCTCAGGTAGCAATTTCACGCTTTGGAAAAAGATCGACAAGTGGATTAACAAAGGCTTACAAGATGTCAAAATGCACCATCCGCTTTGTGGATTGTGGTAACAGACCCCTGGGGACTGTTCATGGCCGAATACCTTTTGGTAAAGCATACTGGAACTACCATAGGAAAGGCGGATCAATGCAAATATTTGACCCCAAAGAGAAAAATTCTTCTACAGGTGGGCCACGGAAATCGTTTGGCCAGCTCAATACCAATGGGTTTATGGGTTCTCGGTCTTTGACAGAAGAATATACAAAGGCACTAAAAAATCTTGACGAAACTTATGCTACATAAGGTGGACGGAGAACTGTAATTCGTCAGGAGCTTTTCCAACGAAGCATTAACATTAGGACCATGCATAACAAAACACCCAGAAATGATATTTGTTTAATATCGAAAAATAAACGAGAAGATTAACGCCCACAATGGAGCAACGGCAAGTAAAGCAAATCCTCGAAATTGTCGATGAATCTTTCGACCGCTTGGAGAATCTTATCGATATGCCTTCATTTGGCAATGTAGACGGAATGTAATGTCGAGGCAGTGCATGAGCTCGTAGCAGAAGCAGCCGAGCAACAGTTTTTGCTACGTAGAGCGACAGGAAAGCAAACGCATTATTGGAGATGAGAACTTATCGGTACAAAAGGTCACTCTAATGTCTTGACCTCAAAAAATATCGAACCAAGGAAGAGGTCTTGAGAATACAAGCAGCGGAAGATCCGGTAAGAGCAAGTGACTTGGCAACAATCGAGACAACAAATATTGACAGAGGAAGAAATAGAAGCGATCATAACGCCAAAGTGAAAACTCAGGTGAAGATGCAGTCAAATTTTGCCGAAGAATCTCATTGGCCTGATGGAAATGGATGCCTTCAAAGACGTCTATGTCCATAGAAGACTATCCATTTTGTAAAGCGAATAAAAATCTAATATAATCAATAGCTTAAGCCCGACAGTGACAATTAAGATTCAAATTCATGCTAATAGTGCATTTGGCTTGGTTAAATTCAATAAAAACACGTATATATATGCGGCTGAAAATCCGTAAACATGGCAATTGAAACAATCTAAAAAAAACACAAGTAATCGGCTATTCAAGATTAGAAAAGGGAAACGCATTTTAAAACAGAATAGTAAAATTTATTACAGGCGTTTTTAATCGCTGCTGTACCAATTTAGAGAAAATTGCGAGGTATGTTTAAAATATTTTCAGATTCAATCATCAAAACCAGAAATGTGATGCACAGAAGGAAATGTTCCAATTAGCGGATTTATTTCTAATTGAGCCAGGATAAGTAATTTCAGCATTCTCCGCATTAAAGGACGGTGACGAGGGAATTTAATCCCTAGGCCTTCCCTTCAATCATCGAAGACTATCCAGCGCACAGCAATGCTGTCGAAATTTAGCAAAACTTACTTGTTGGAAATCATCTATACTTTACTGAGCGCAATGTACGAGAGGCATCTGACTCATTTGATGCAATTCTTCAGCTGACGACTACCTTGTTGCCGGCAAAAGCATACGCCTAATCGAGTAGATGCCACATTAAAATGGAATTTGGACAAAGTAGATACAAGCACGTCACCAATTACAAAAAGCTCTGATACCCAAAATATGAAGAATAAAATAATTTTCACTCACGAAATACCTGAATAACTTGCTGTTGCTTAACGAAAGAATCCGGAAAGATTCCCAAGACGCAAAATTGCTACATTACAATATCAATGAAGAAAGACTATATACGAGTCTATTTGAATTTGTCTGGCCGCACGAAAACATAAAGCTCGCCTTAGAAGGTTTTGAATGCCGCTCAGTAAATGCTTTGATTTTGCATTGCATTCTAAAAGAGAGTAGAGGCCTTAGTCTTTAACTCACTTTATTTGTTTCTTACAAAAACCAATAAACTTTTCACACTTTCTTAAGGTTCTTAACTCTTGATTAACTTTTATTAAGATTCCTAAAGAGCTAAAATCTTATAATCGCATAATAATCTCACTACTTGTTATGGCTACTTATCATCTTAAAAGTCTACAGCAAGAACATAAATCGGCAAAAAAACATACTAGACATCATCGGTAAAACTTTTGAGTATCATCGAGTCTCTGAATGGAATGAACGTAAGGTCAACTGAAGAGACGCTAAATTTTCAGGACGCTTACAACTTTGATTCAACACGGAGACCAAAAGAAACAAAAAATATCCAATCCGAAGAACGTTCGCTAGGCATCATTTTGAACTATCGCTTGCTGCATCATGGCCTTGCCACAAATGAAAGAATCTATAATGATAAATGCCGAATGATCTGCACTTAAGAGATGAGTGGTGATACTCAGGGCGCAAAAAACCTAAGCAAATTGTCGATTTCATTTGACGATGATCGGTGAAGCTCAGTACAATACCAAAGTCAGCCTGAAATATAACAAGCCGTAATTTTTGAAGTAATTAACTACTAAATACCCAGCAAAAAGCAGCATTGGATTCGTGCAGGGTATTGGAATAGCATGGCAAACAAGGGCGATTGATTAGCTGCTATCACAGCGATCAAAATGCTAGGACTTCTAAGAAAAATACCTTAAGTCGAAGTAAAACAAAGCCCTCTAATATAAATAGACAAAAAAGAAGGTTGGCGCTTGAATAGAAATAAGGAAAATCAAAAATCCCAGTTGATAAAATGATTGTTTTCCTTTCCTGAAAAACATTAAAAAAATCTTAGATCTTCTTTGCGCTCCTTAATTTGCGACTCTCCGTAAGTTCTTTGCCGGTAAGAAGACCGAATCTAAAACATACAACGCTCAAAATACCTATGATAATGAAATCATGACAAATTTCGGCGGGGACCTACAGTGGGTGCCCTTGAACGATATGCATCAAGGTGAAAGACTTGATTCACATTGTGGAGAAGAGCCAAAAATAATGTTGTGCTTAATCTGCTCTTTCAGGTGACAATGCCCTGTTGGGATCGAGAAGCACGACTACCGCTCATCTGCTGAAACCGTACGTCTTGCAAAAATCAAAAATCGATGATTGGAATGCCCATTAAATTGAGCACTTAATTATCCTGAGAGCTGTCTAAAGAACAGATTTGGGCAAAGAGAACAAAGCAAAAAAAGAATATAATCCCAGAGACATTTCGAGTTCTTGATATTAAATCCTACAAATCTCCTTTTAATGAGGGCGATTAATCGGGATATTCTAGGCAACCAAAGGCGAATTGCTTTCGACCAAGTTATTTCACACTTTTTAGTAAGAAATTCTGAGAGATTCCTTCCCATTTTTAGTCGCTTTGGATTTTATGAGTATCAAGAGATGAGAATTCTTGAAGCCGGAACTTGGGAAAAAATCTCATGAGAAATTCGTGAAAATTGCTAAATTTTAAGCAGCAAGAATACCATACCGTAAACAAAACATTCGTCACGCAGGGCGGTACTTTAGTAAAAATCATTCGAACAATGAAAAATCGATGAAACCTCAAGCGATGGCGGATAACAGATATAGGCTTCACTCATCGCAGCAGCGATCCAGGCTGTACCAGCCTGCGAGTACTGGCAGATATCAGATTGAGAAATGCATATAAAATGAACCCTTCGAGTAGTAGACCCGTACACGCCTATTGCTGAGA
>Ga0163217_1093787_pt1 | contig 10739 bp, 4 predicted proteins | sample SynspAceP_FD_185933 | JGI IMG/M metagenome (GOLD analysis project Ga0163217, IMG submission 185933) | Saline lake microbial communities from Ace Lake in Antarctica - Synechococcus sp. Ace-P (PacBio error correction) | ecosystem: Environmental > Aquatic > Non-marine Saline and Alkaline > Saline ...
GAGAAGTCAGCCTTCTTAAAGTCTATTGCTTAGGAGTCCTTTGCCCAAAAAAAAAAAAAAGCTTTTTTCCCCAAACTTTACCCCCACAAAAAAAAAAAAAAAAAAAAAAAATTTCTTTTTTTTTAATGGTTTTTTGGCCACAAATTTAAAAAGTGCTTTACGCTTTGGTTATGCCGCAATAGATTTGAAACAATTTTCCCCTCTTTGGAAGCCTCTATAATTGTTTGATCAATGTAAATCGTAGGTTTTTTTTCATGAAATCAGAAAGGGGGTTTAAACAGTAAAATTAAAAAAATGGGGAATTCTATTGGGTAATCTGCCTCTGCTTAATAGTAAGCTTTCGTCCTAATGTATTCAAGATGTTTCCCATTGGGCACACCACTAAGCTATACCGGGTAATGTTTTTAAGTTTTCAAGGGACTTATAATTTATTCAAATAGAAAACTGGTTGCTTCTCCTCAGAGTCTGGGTTTCAACGCCAACTAACCTCGCTTTATATGCCTCATCTTTTGTGTTTTAACCGCTGAATGTAGCTTCTTAAATCCTAAGTTGATCGGGTCCAATATTAATCATTTGGGAAATGGAACCACCGAGAACAGATAGCGCCCTTCTGAAAGGTATCGTTTCTTTCTAATCTTAAAACATCTTTGCGAGTTCTTCAACTATACAAAGTTGCCCGTGTTTCTCTTTTCCACTTTTGCAAATGGGCAAATTTTTCGGTATCCTGTTTTTTAAAAGTAAAGCAGCCGGGTACAATGGTTAATTTAGTCTTTAGCCGCAATCATAGCAATCTGAAGCCGTTGAACATCAGAAATAGTTTTTTTTTTTAACTAAATGCAGCGCATACGTTTGTGCGCTGACTTTTTTAACCTGTTTCCGGGCAACTTCGACAGCTCTTCTATGGCCGTTTCCTAAAATCTCTGATGTTTTTAGCTTCATATATGACTTAAAAGCCTAACCTTGCTCGATTCTAGCCTGGTATCCCCCACCAGGAATAAGGTCTTTAGTCTGGGTTTTCATGGTTCTTTGCGCGCGTTCTTCGCTTATCTAAGGCTTTATTTACATGGCGGCAACTATCAAGTCCTCCAAGCAATTCAGCTCGTTTTTGTCAATGGCTATAGGAATCTATTTTGATTCTGCAGAATTTTTTTGGCCGCATTCGCCTTCTTACTGGAAACCGATACCAACCACCTGCGTCAGCTTCTACAGAGCAAATAATCAAGCTCGCTTTAACTTGCTTCATGGTATTTTGCATGTCGTTCAAATCTTTCCAAAAGGTCTGCAATATTCATGAATAATTTTTTGTTATGTGTGATTAAAAATCTGGTTCAGCAAGCACCAAAATAGCTTCTAACAAATAGTTTAATTTTGGCTCTGTTTGTTGAGCTTCATTAATTGGATCTATGGATCTAAAATGCTCACTTTTGTGCTTTCAACATGTTTCAATATGAACATCTAGCTTAAAACAGCGTTATAAAACTGAGCAGCGCCTGTTTCAAAATTAACTTAGCATTGCTATCAATCATTTCCTTTGTGAACGGATCGTCTACCTTATTGTGGAGCTATGCTATTTAGCTCTCTTGGAGATGCCCATTTACAGAATAACGTTTTAGGTGGGTTTGAAAAAGCATCCGTTAATTGTGTAGCCATTTTCCCCAACTTCTTCCTATTTCTAAAAACGCAATGGGTTTTTCAACGTGGAACAATCTTAGAAATAGCGGTTCTTTTTGTTCAGTGGTACGTTTTATTGAACAAACCTATTAAGCTACACTCTCAGCTTTTTCCTCTAGTTTTTTCGTCTTTTACCACCGGAGCTTTAACTTCTAGTGAATGCTTTACATCTTCTCAGCTAACAATCAGAAAGTTTAACATCTACAGAACTTTTTTACTATTTCTTCATTGGGACTCGCTTTTCTACAATTCTTTCGGAAGGCTCTTAGCTGGTAAAGTTCAACCGCCTTTTCTTCCCGTAGATTCCTTCTGAAAGTGATTTTAGGAATCATCTTTGTAGTAAAGTTCTTCTAGATTAAGGCTTTTTTTTTATCCTCTTTCAAGTAAGGCAAGTAGCTGAAACCGCTTTAGATTTTGGGCATATTGCCAATTTCCAAAAAGGCCTATTTCTAATTGAATTCGTGGCTGAATGTGCATCTTTAGCTTTTGTTGTAATCGCTACATAGGTGCAATAACGTAGAATATCTTTCTCAGATAGCTTTTTGCCAAACTGACATTAGCTGGCTTTTAAACACTTTCTGTAGATTCAATTCAATTCCAAGGTTTGCCACCAAAAGCGAATAATAAAGATTTCCCTAAGGTAATTCGGTTAAGTTTACTACCAGCTCTTTGAAGATCGTAACCATCGCGTGCAAGATAACTCGGTCGATGTAGAGCACCTCATGCGGGTTTTTGGTCTAATAAATTTTCTCAACAAGGGCCGTAAGTCCCTTATCCATCCCAAATGACATTAAAGCGCTTTTGCAGCGTTTTGTTTTTGCTTCCAATGGTTAAGCCGCAAAGAGCTATTTGCTGATCCATTAACCCAAGTGCATCTCTTAATGCGCCTCCGCTCTTCTAGCTAGTATATTTAGGATTCGTCATCAAAGTGCCTATTCCTTCCTTTGCCGGCATATCTTTGTATTCCGTGGGCAGAGTTTTCATAACAAGAAAGTCTTTTAAATCAAAGCGCTGAACCCGAGAAGTATTGTGGGAAGGACTTTATGAGGTTTCAGTTTGTGGCAAAAATGAAGATACGCGTAAGAAGGGGGCTCTTCAAGTGTTTTTAGCACGCGTTAAAAGGCTGCTTAGATAGCATGTGAACCTCATCAATAATCGAAAACCTTGTAGTCGCCATTTTTGAGTGGGGAATTCGTACCTGTTTCCCGAATTATCGTCTAGCATCATCAACACTATTATTAGATGCTGGCCATCAACTCTCAACGAATGTTTAAAGGTCTGATTTGAGCTGCTTCTGCGTCAATACTTTATATTCAACATTTTAATGGCTCTGCTCAAACTCTAGCCATGGTGGGGTTTTGCCTCACTCGTGGACCAGAAATAAGTACGCATGAGACAAGCGCTTTTGTTTCAACCTGGCGTTTTTAAGTGTATGGCTAACATGGCCCTTGTGAACAATATCATCAAAGCATGAGGCCGGTATTTTTTCTGGTAAGTGCTTTGTAATGGTTAGACATCGCGGGAATAATCAAAAGCCGATTATAAAAACTTTTCAGAATATAATACAGAAAAGGCTTTAAAAGGTAAAGCAATTTTCGGCAAAGGCATTAATTGTTATGGATGCGTTTCAAAGTTAATCAACCTGATATAAAGCCTTTGTCGAGTACTGTGGCTCGCATATCGTGAAGCTTAAGGCAACGTGCGGGCTTTAAATCTTCCACAAAGAACAAGGGTTTTATCAAACGCGAGCATGGTAAACATGGCGTCATCTTCTCTTTTAATAAAGGAATATACTGGCGCAGATCTGCAGCAATCCTTCAGCAATTTGACCAAAGTACGTAGCCTATTCTTTCGTTAGAGCTTGGGTGTACATTATTTGCAACTTCAGAGTCGCTGATTGGGTGGGCGCACCAGTCAGTCGCTAATTTCTTTTGAACATGGGCAATAAACTTGTACTTTCGATTACCCCTGTTTTAAAATCGTTTTACGTTCTTCCGTAGGAAAGGTTGTAAGAGCCAGTGTATTCCTTAAGAGGTTTTTACCGGTTTCTGGGCCGCTTTTTCTACAAGAAAGGAAAACTAATTTCTACATGGCTTCCTTGTTGCGTCTAGGCGAGTACTCACAAACTCCAATGATTTTCTTTGTGCTTCTTTCATTGCCCATATCTACGATAGGTTGTTTTAAAACTTCACCATCTAGACATGTGCGTACCTTTCTTTCAGCAGCAGCTTCACAGAAATTTTAAAATCGCCAATAGTATTTTGCCACGCCCCGTCTCCCATTTGCACTTCTATAGGGTAAGCGTAACTATCGCTATCCAATTTATTTATTAGGGACACCGCGCCTTGTCCTGCCGATTTTGAAACATCCCTGTAACTTGTCGTGATCTTGGTGGTAATTGCGCATTTGTTCTTTTAATTAACAGTTTAGCCTACTAAAATACGGATTAATGTATGAAAAAGTAGACGCAGATTGCAACACAGACTATTTATTAACAAAGTGCTTACACTACTTTTTCTCTTTACATAATGACTTAATATGTTACCAAGCCAAACCTCACCAATTATCTAGACTATTATGAAGCCCAGGAATGAAATAGAGAATCGTTGTTCAACGACTATGGAGCATTATATAGGCGGTGTTACGCACGCAAATCGTAACGTAGATATGTAAAAAAAGCCCGGTGGTTAGCATTGTAAACGAACCACATTGGCGTTAAGAACCTTAAATGCAACATCGGCAAACAGCCATCTGGTATTGAAAGCAATGCTTAAGAATTTTTTGAACGCAATGGGATAGTTGGAAAAAGGACGAGTACATCTTTAAAATCAAGAAGTTGTACGCAGTTCACTTTGAGGCATCGCAGAATGCGATTCAACAAAAGTTTTTTGTTAGTTGAACTAGCAAGTAATCAGTCTAAACGTGGCCCACACAAAATCGCTTATTGAAAGCAAATACGCTAATACAGAAGACAATGAGCGCTAAGGCCAAGTCTTTATTAGCAGAGCTGCAAGTGAATAAAACCTAAGTGAAAGCGGATGCAGAAAACCCTAGTTAAAGAAGTAATTCCGTTTTTCTCACGCACGTTGGGCTGCACCAAAACGTAGTGAATGTAGAATTTTTTAAATGTGGAAACTCAATACGCTGCTGGACTTATTGCACGGCAATTCAGTGAATCATTATTACGGCTTTATTAATCATAAAAAGTGGCGGCGTGGCAGATATCGAAGCAACGGTAAAAGGCTTGCATGATGCGGGTGTACCAAATGAAGACCGAAATTGAAGGGAGAAGCAGGCTCAAAACTACGTCCATCTTCTACAAAAGCAGTATTGAAACTGTGAAGTAGTTGAAGCAGATGGAAAGTAAAGGCACAATTGAATGTCCTTTATGCGTACTAATGAACTTGCAGAAAGAATGAAATATTTGAATAGAATTTTGGAAAATGGCACATTTCACAAGTTTCCTGGTGAACAAGCAACTCATCTGTTTGAAATGACCAAAAAGAGTAAAAGAATAATACGTAAATCAATGATGTGAAAAAAAAGTTCAAAGACCTATTAGCATCTAGGCGTAAAACTAAGTTGATTATAAAGGGGTTCTGATTTAAAGTACACTCGCCAAAACATTGCAGCTTACATAGCCCTGACTTAGCACAGACACACAGGCTACCTTTAAGACAAAAAAATTGAAGATGCTCAAAGGCATTTAAGTATGGCGACGAGTACCCTGCACCAAAAAAGAGGCGAGTTGGTTCGCCATTTTTGGCAATATTTTGCGAGACACAAAGAGGAGTATCGCAAGTTAGTACCATAGAATGTGGTAAAATTATTGAAGAAGGCCGTGGCGAAGTTCAAGAATGAATAGACATTTGCGATTTTTGCCGTAGGTTTATCAAGACATTGTAAAATGGTTTAACAATCGCCTCTTGAACGACAAAACCTTTTATGCACGAAAACTGGCAAATCCGCTTGGGGTTGTTGGTATTATTAGTGCTTCCAATTTCCCAGTGCTGGTTTGGGCTTGGAATGCGCTGCCTAGCTTTTTGTTTGGCGGCGCACAGCCATTTGGAAACCCTCAGAAAAAACCCACTTACAGCGCTTGCAGTTCAATCGCTAATTTGAAAGCAAGCTTGCCAAGAATTTGGTGATGTTTCCTAAGGTTTATCTTCTGTAGTACTTCGGAGACGCACTTGGTGAGCAATTAGTAAAGTCGATCCTCCGTGTTGCATTAATTCTGCTACTGGCTCTCCCAGAATGGGTCTCAAGTAGGCCCTAAAGTTGCGCTCGCTTTTTGGTAAATCATTGCTTGAGCTAGGTGGGAACCAACGCTAAAAAATCGTCCCGTTTCTCAACATGCCGACCTCGACGTGGCACTGCCATCTAATCTGTTTGGTGCTGTGGGAACCTGAACAGGACAAAGATGTACCAGCTCTAGACGTGTTTTTGTGCCTAAATCTATAGCAGATAAATTTGTTCAATACCCTTAAAAAGCTTTTCACAGGCTTGAGCCTAAAAATCGTAACCCACTTGATGGCAAAACCTTAATTGGCCACTTATAGATGAGAATCTTCAATCCATGGCAGTCTTTGCCTATTGCAGCTGTAAAGATCAGGTGGTGGAAGGTTTTCCAAGTCGCGTCACCCTCTAGAAGATCTTAAAGGCGGTTTTTATGTGAATCCTTGCGTTGGTAAGAATGAGTAGCCAAACGCAAAATAGTTTGTCCATTGAAGACGTTTGCACCTATCTTATACGTTATGGAAATTACGCAAAAGCCTAGAAGAGGTAATGATAGACATAAATGAGTTCTCAGGGCTGTCTTCCACTATTTTTTAACATACCAATTGCAGGAAAGCAGAATATTTTCAAAGCAGTTTTAGCGATTGTGAATTACCATGTGAATATTGGTACGTCCAGGAGCTGAAATAGGCGGCGCCTTGGGTGGAGAAAAAGAAACCCGGTGGGCGTAGAGAACTGCCCTCAGATGCTTGGAAGAATTATATGCGAAGACAAACAAGTTACCACCTACTACGGCAAAGACGCACCAGCTTTGGCTTCAAGGTAATTCGTTTTCGATAAATTAAAGCTAATAAGTAATTCTGTTTCTAAGCTCTAGACTTCCATGAAGCCGTTATTTTTATAAATAGGCGGCTTTTTTTGGCCTATTAATTTATTTTTTAATCATTTAGTGTACAGTAAAATATGGTGATGACTGAAAAGGGATTTGTTTAAAGGAGGACTTAGCACGACACTTTGCAGATTTAAGCGAACAAAAGTTATAGTTTAGAACATTTCGGCCACCATGATATAAACGCAAAAAAAAAGCGTAGTTGAGGTCATCAACTACGCTAGATTTGGGTATTCGATATTAATCCTTTACTCTGCAATAACTCTTTAATAATAAGCACGCTGGCTTTTGGTTAGCGTCAGATTACTCTGCAAACATTTTAATGGCATAAGAACCTTGGCCTCTTGAATTTCTCCTGCGCCACAAGTACTTTGAAGCTTTTTGATAAACAATCTTGTTTTTTACGTCTCAATCTTTTGTAAGTGATAGCGCCTTTTTTAGATCAGAGAAGCTCTTTTCATAGTCTTTATTTGGCGAAATAGACTAGCGATCTGTTGAAGTAAAAAAAGAGCATTTACCTCGTTTTCGAAAAGCCTGTTTTCTTCAAGTGAGTACATATTTATCAGCATTTTCTATTTCACGCCAAAAGTAAAGAGTTCGTTGCTTGCGTAATTTTACTATTGAATGTGCTGTCATCTGATTTGTTGGAGCGATAAGGCGTCCAAAACTTTCCTAAATCATAGGCAATTGAATGCATAAAACGCTTGAAATTCCTTCCTATTTTGCGCAGATGCAACTGAACAGATACAAACCTACACTAATCACTAGCAAAGCTGCGGCTGCAACAGCATACCCCAAATTTGAATGGTAATTTTTTGACTTGCCTTTTAATGCCGTTTTGCTGAAGCTCTAACTGTTAGGCCCTATTGCGTACCGGTAGTAAGCGAGAAAGCTCGGGGTTTGTTCAAATAATTTTTCCTGTCCAAACCTGGTCTACCTCCTTTGCTCATTTAAAGCGTCCTTATAAATAAGATTCATCAACTAAAGGGTAACATGGTATTCGCCATTTTTTTGTTAGTCACCAATTGTTAGCTTAATACATGCATGAAACCCGGAAATCTTACGGCCTATTTGTAAAAAATCGTTAATCATGTAAATAAACTGAATGCCATTTTTTGTAAAATCTTAACGATAACCCGGTGTTTTTTTTGATAAACCGCATTTACCGGTAGTGAAAATGCCTTCTATTAAAGCTTTTTTCAAGACGAAGGATTTTGGAAAAAGCCAGGCATAAAATCAAATTGGTGATTCATTCACTTACTAAGGCAATGACTCAACCATTCTTTTGATCTTCTAAAATGAGACTAGGCAAATCTCGTAAAATAGTTTCATTGCTGTCTGAAGGTTATGGCTGTCAATTAAAGGCTCGGTTCTTTCGAAGTTTTTTCTAATATCCGATAGAAGTTTGATTTTTACAAGCTTTGATAAAATAGTAATGAAATGAAAGTCAATCTGCCGCCACATAAACTAGTCAAAACGAACAATAAGGCGGTTTCGATTACAGACATAACACAATCATAAAGCGAAATCAGTATCACTTGTGTACTTGCTTCAATAAATTAGGCAACCCATAATCCCCACTGAGTCTAGTTTAAGCACCTCCTAAAAAGCTCTTCATTACCGTTTTTAAGCCAGATTATTTGGTCAATTTTCTTAGACTTCATTTCTTTCATGATATTAATATAAAGATATGGCCTTCACCTAGTATCTTGTCCAAAACCCACTATTAAATTAATGTAAAATTTAGTCATCCCAACACAAGGTGTAAAAACTTTATTAATAAAGCATGAAAAACGTTTTAGTAACTGGCGGGTTAGGATAAATTGGCTCACATACAAACCGTTGAGCTTCTCAATGCACGGCCTTTGAAGTTATTTGTGAATTGAATGTCTAAGTAATACGAAAAATATAACTTTCAGGTATTGGGAGCAGGCTTCAGGCAAGAACCATCCTTTATTGAAGCAGATGTTAAGCAATGAAATAGCACTTATTCAATTATCCAAGAGTACAAAAAAACCTTGGTCCGGGTTTTTCATTTCGGCAGCTTTTAAAGCGGTAGGTGGAATCGGTTCAGAAAACCTATTAAATACTATAAAAATATACATACTTAGCCTTTTGGCTTACTATATTAAAGATGTTTGCAACAAAAACACCTTAGATAATCTTGATATTTAGTTCTTTCTTGGCACGGTTTATGGTCAGGCAGAGAAATTGCCGCATAACAGAATCTGCACCTTTAAAAAAAGCTGAATCTCCCTTGGAAATACGAAAAAAAATGGGGAAGATATATTGAAGACGCAACCAAGCGTAACAAGCTAAATCGCTAATTTGTCTTCGGTATTTCAACCAATTGGGGCGCACCCAAGTACAGCAATAGGCGAAAACCCAAAAGGTACACCGCAAAAACTTGTTTCTTTATACCTCCAAACCAGCCGCAGGAATTAGAACAACAACCGCTGTCTTGAATGATTACCCAACTGTAAGACGGTACTTGTTGTCAGGATTATAATTTATGTGGTAGATTTAACGCAAAAGCGCATGTTATTGCGCTTCAAGACTAATGACAAAAAAAAATACGCACGCCAAAGAAGTTTTTACATGGCCTGGTAAGGAAGGCACGGTTTTAGAAGTCATTAATACTTTTTGAAGCGGCTACAGCTCAAAAGCTTTAATTAAACGAGATTACCGATAGAAGAAGAAGGCGATATTACGGCAGCTTATGCCGACCCGCAAAAGCAAAATACCGAATTAGGGTGAAAAGCAGAGTATGACCTGGCTTTTGCTTTAAACTCTGCGTGGAAATGGGAAAAAAAATGCCGCGGTATTAATAATTTAGCACATTCTGGCTATGTATAAGAGTTAAACCTAGACAATTTTGAAGGCCCTTTAAGATCTACTACTTTTCTTTTTATTAAAAGAGACGAAAATAGACATCTAATGATATTTCCTATTTCTTATATCACTGAGGAAATTTCTGTCATTAAATACCTAGAAGAGCTAATAATTGAGTTGCAGAGAATTTTATCTTGATGGCTAGCACATTAATGGCCATTAAAGCAAAGTTGTTAATTCCCCAAGTACAGAGTCTGATGCCAGAAGATGTACTAGAATCTTGATCCTCGATTGGCGCTTTACAAACAACCTTGGAATACAAGCGCTTAAGGAAGTAATCAAAAAAAGATCGTGCAATAGAGCAAATACGCTAATAAGAAGTTAGGAGAGGAATTTCTGGAGGCCTGAACGCATTGACATGGACGAAACATAACGCTGCTGAGGCGCTAAAAAGAACTTTCCGTGTCCTCAGCTTTAATGGATACGTTAAAAAAGCTGCTAAGCTGAAGCTGAAATACAACACCTATTCATAAATTGCAGAAACGCGTTTACAACCATAGCTAAACAATCTGCTTTTTTATTCACAACTCCCTCAAAGAGGGGGAAAGTGTAGTTTCACCAAGTTTGCTAGAAGAGATGACGATAAACTGGTTTTAGTAACCACTTTTTCTAGCCGTCTTAGATTAGGCTAAAGAAGGAAATTATGGATTTTAATAAGAGCGAAGACGTCGCCGCTTTTTTTATTGAACTCAGAACCTAGTCATATGAAATTCCAAGCGTCCGCAAAATACTGCATATAGATATGGACGCGTTCTTTGGCTCTGGTAGAGCAAAAGAAAAACGCCTGCTCTGCTAGGCAAACCTGTGGTAGTGGCGGCAACCCGATAGTAGAGGCGTTGTTGCAGCAGCAAGCTATGAGGCTAGGTCATTATGGCGGTTCGCTCGGCAATGTCTGTGCAAAAGCGTGCGCTTTTGTCCGCACGCTGTTTTTGTGCGGCAGATTTTCCGCCTAATAAAAAAGGTGTCTGAACAAATACAGTCCATATTTTCGATTATAACGCGATTTAGTTGAGCCCTTTCTTTAGTAAGCCTATTTAGAATTAAGCGATTG
>Ga0163217_1117728_pt1 | contig 10739 bp, 6 predicted proteins | sample SynspAceP_FD_185933 | JGI IMG/M metagenome (GOLD analysis project Ga0163217, IMG submission 185933) | Saline lake microbial communities from Ace Lake in Antarctica - Synechococcus sp. Ace-P (PacBio error correction) | ecosystem: Environmental > Aquatic > Non-marine Saline and Alkaline > Saline ...
TGAAGAGGAAGATTTCCTTGATTTTCTTTTGGCAAATAAACCAGAACGAGTTTTTGCGCAATTTTGGGCAAAAAGCAAAAAAGGTAGTTTTTTTGATACCAACGTTGGGGCCTTATTGATGGAACCCGGTAAACTTGGGTAAAGGAGCGGACAAAGGTCCTGAGGCTTTTTTTTAAAGCATCGGAAAAAAATATGGAATTGGTAAGTGATATTGATAACCAATCGCAGTCTCTCTACAAGGAATATTTTTTTAGCCAATTCCATCGAAGAAGAACAGTAACTCCGAGAGCCCATGGTAAATGCGTGCAACAAGGAATACCCCACGCGCATACCATTAAAAGAAAATAAGTTCGTAACCATTTTTGGAGGAGAAGCATTTCCCATTCATTGGTACCATAAGAGCCCTTTATGAGTGCTTGAACAACCTCGTGTTTGCATATAGAATTTGTCACATGCGAGTTTAGGAAGTCGCTCGACGGCAAACCCTAATTAAATCACGCTTGTGCGTTTCACGGAGCAAGTTTCAGACGACAATCTAATAACCAAGTAGGATACGTAAAGTATGGATCGCCATTGAAAAACCTTTAATTGGATGAAGAAAAACACTTCCTTCGCACAATGATATTGGAAATGAATGATATTGGACGGATAAGGTCCAATTGATCTATGACGGAGTAATGTCTTTTTATAACTTTGACCTTTGGACGCGTTGGATCCGTCTATTAATGCCGTCTACCGACAACCGGAGCCTGGGTGGCTGTTTTACTATGGAGACTGGAGTTCTAAAACAGACGTTTTCAAGAATAAGATTGTTTGTAGGCTTTTGATAATTGTTGAACTTTGTCCCGACAGTCCGAATAAATCTTCAGATTTTCTCTTGCGCCAAATTATATTAATAAAATGCTAAAGCTATAAATTTTATGGGTGAAGCCGTAAGAGGAACGAAATATCGATAACCAACTTAGAGTTGATTCCAAATTAGGGGGCAATACACAATCCAAAATTCGACGAATCGACGAAGACTAAAGGAGAAAATCTCCAATTTTATTGGAGAACGTATTATTTACATTTAAATTCGGCGCTTAGTAGATCCTGGCAAGCGTTATGAAGATCAACACGTAAAGCAAGGCTCCAAGAAGCTGGCTCTCATTGGCAGGTGCCAATGAGTACCGCAGAAATAGGAAAAGATCCTTGCTTGAGTAATTCGCGCAGGATAAAGTGCATAATATTCCGTACCGGAGCTAACTGGAGGAGATATCATCTGAAACTTGGTACCCCATTCCATTAAACGAGTTGCCAATAATCGGATCTAACACCGCAAGATGTATGGGATTTTTGTTAAGAAAAAGGTTAAAATAGGGTACGACACCTGGTAATGCCCGGAGCATGAGGCATTCCGAAGGCTGCAAAAAACTATTTAAATTTTTGGAAAAAGGCCTGAAGACGCTGAGAAAGATTTCTGGCCACATGAGTTTAATGTCAGCTCTACTTTCAGGTGTTTGGAGGAATATTATGAAATAGATCTTAAGAATTCTGGATTATGCGGCTGCGGAGAAATTTACCTATTGTAGGTCCGGGTAAAGACAGTACTATGGGAAATATTTGGCTTCCTATGTAGTAAAAAGGAGAAGTTAAAGGCCACTACCAGAAAGTCCAGGAATAGAACATATATGACCTTCTGGCAGATTGGTATATCGGATAATTCTGCAAGGAATCGGATTTTTCAAAATAGGTGCGAATCGCTGGAGATTTCCAAATTTGTGTTTGTGCCTATGTTGTATCCAAGGATCTTGAAAGGACGACAACCACCGTTTGGAAGTTATTTTGCCAAATAAGTGATTTCGACACAATTTATGGTTCCTATCGGCGCATGCCGAACGAGAAATAAACCTGGGGAAATTGGATATCAATACCCCTAAATTTATTATTGAAAGTGATGCAACCGATTGTAGCGCCTTAATTTTGCTTACCTAAAGATCATGTAAATTTTAGTGTACAATTTAAAAAAGAGTTATCTGTTGACTTTTAAAACTTACGCCCGAAAGTTTTAAAAAAACTTTTTGGTAGAGAAGTATCCAGAGGGGTATGACGACCTTAATAATCATCTCTTTAAGACACGAACAAGGGGAACGTATAGAGCCGTTGAGGTAAATACTGAGGACACCAAATATGTTAAAAGGAGCGCCAAACTCGAAAGACGATGGCTAAGTTACGATGAGGAGTACGAAGATTTCGAACTGCAACGAATTGATCCAAAGCAATCCCAGATGTAGATATCGAAGAGTAAAGAGGGTGAATGATATTGATGACTACCACAGCAAGTTTGAGGTTGTTGCCGTTTATATTGCATCTTCCATTCATATTCAGGCAGTGTATAAACACTTTGCCTTTGAAATATTGTTCGGCAACGCGATGAGCTTAATTTGAAGAATGGCGAAAAAAAGTTCTTTACATCTTTCAATATGTCAGTTAATCCTTTTTAAGTCATCTGAGGAATGAAAAAGAAGATGCTTAACGCCCTACCAAAGATTACGAAAGAGAACCAGATTCCTCCCCCAACTTACAGAAACAATTCAAGTCGAAATAACGAAGGCCACCAACAGGTGGCTTTCGATAGAAGTAAATCTTGCCCAGTTTTGGATTCAGATGTTTATTAATTGTAACGTTGAATACTTCCGCATCGTTGCCTCTGGATAGGTATCCCAAATTACGACGCAGCACTGTTTGGAAGAAACCAAACGGACATACCCAGCTATTTGGAAAGAACGGGAAGCTAAATATTACGGGTATTAGGGGCTCACGCGGTTTTATAGGAAGATTATGACATTAAAAAGTCAGATATCCCAAACTTATATATTTTTTGATGAGCCCGATGTACATGGAAAAACGAACAATTGAACAAGTTGAAACCCTGGAACTTAAACGCCTTTCCGAACTATAAAAATCAGGTATATCGGAAGATTTACGAGAAGATAGCATCATCAAGGAAATTTAGAGCTATTAAAAAGATATATGGGAGTCATGTCGGGAAAGCAAGTAACGTTGGGAATGGGTAATCATAACCTGATTTTTGGTAGACGGTTTAGATCTGTTTGTGTTAGGTTGTGGAGTATTTGTAAATTGTCTTTTTATTAAACCTAGATAAACATCAATTAAATTTAAAGCCTTATGAAAAATGAGCCTTTCCATATGTCACTGCCTGCTTAGATAAGCAACCACACAGCCAAAGATTTTTACGTAGACGTCATCGGAGCCGAATTGGAAGGCACTCTTCCGTGGTTAGATATTAACTTTGTTGGAACACCAATTACGTTCACCAAAGCCGTAAATTTATTTTAACTTTCAGAACCTATAAGTTGAAGATAACCGGTAACTGCCATCTTTTCACTTTTTGCGTTGTTTGTGGATGGAAGCCACTGGAATAATTGCATGGCAAGTTGAGGAATGCCGAATATGAACTAACAACTGAGTGGTGCTTAAAGAAAGATAGGTTGAGCATAGTCCCTTTTTTATTCAAGATCCAATGGCACCTGGGAGAATTAAATGTTTCAAAAAGCAAAAGGAGATGTTTTGTCGGATGGTCTTGTGCCTTTCTAAGATGACCTTTATAAATTTAGATAAATTAGTACATTCCCTTCAAATTTGATTACAAGGGTTAAGTGTTTTCATTTTGCAATTGTTTAAAAAACAAAATTATTACACCAATAGATAAGTATAAGAATCTGGATAATTATGAAGTGAAGAATTGTGCGTATTGAAAGATTTGGAAAATCCCAGCCATCACGCAGGGTAGATTCCGGCAAAACATCATCATACAGCCGATAATAATTAAAGTGTAACTACCAAAGGCCCACGAATGGTAAGGTGCAGTTAACCCGCTTCAGGATAATAGGGCATAAATATGAATGTAAGGCAAGACTGGTTGAATCGTAGGATAAGTAAAGAGCTCTTCGGATATCAGAGGAGCGGTATGTGGTAGGACACCTTGTTTCGGTGGGGAATTACTTTTGAGATACGAACTTACTTTGGCCAATAGGGAAACATGATACGTAATGCTTTGGGCCGAAGCCCTACAAAATGAACGTTGTGGTAACCCAGCGTATTTAAATTTTAAAGAGTTACCCGTTAAGGCATTAATGATCCATATGGCCTCTCATTTAAAAAAAAAGAACAGGAACTAAAAGATACCTTGTTTGGCCAGTCACCCATTGTTGTATAGTAATAAAAGAATAATTGAGTAGCCGAGAGGTTTGGCACGACTGGTGTTTTTAAATGTTAGAGCATGCCTATAGAAGTGCATGCCAATTCGCCCGAGATCAGATACAGGGACGAATATCCTAAACGAGTTGGACGCCATTATAACCCAGAATAAAGCGGCCGTGGACATTAAAACTCGTTTGTGCTTTTGATCAGGCAGTTGAACAATCTTGGGGTGAATTGCTTAAATTCGGCTCGAAGCAATACCCAGTCCAGGGAAACTAAATTAATTTGCTTCGCAACTTTGTTTCCAAAAATGATATACATATCTATAAACCGGATTTGCAATCCCCAATGATACAAACAAGGATCTATAGGATGGTGAACGCGTGCCGCCATTGATAATAAAATTATTGGAGAGTACCCAAGGTAAAGGGGTGTGGTTTTGCTGAAACCAACCAAGGCAAGCAAGAAAGCGTTTATTAATGTCATTTAAGAGTGTGCAGACCAATATTTTGGTGCAGGAGTTTCATAAAAGAAGCCACAACGGTCAGGATATACGCGTTTGTGGTGAAATGGACAAGTCGGTGGCCTCTATGCTCAGCGTCCAAGGCCCGAAAAGGGGGAATTCCGTGCAAACTGCCCAAGGGGGCAAGGGCCTTCTATAGTGAAAATACATCCGAAGACAAGGAAGTTGGCCGTAAAGGCAGCCAAAGTTCTAAATCTGGCCGGTTGCCGGGGTGATATCATTCGTTCCAATAAAGGGTCCATTACTTCAGAGGTAAATTCTTCTTCCTGGATTAGAGGGAATGAGAATGCCAACGGGAAAAGGAAATTGCAATATCATGATCAGAGGCCTATAGAAAGTAAAATAAATTTTACAAGTCTAGTTCTTAAACTAATCCTTCAGGGTCTTAACGGTAAGAATTAGTAGTTTGGGACAGAGTTGCATCTGATTGCTTAGTTACAACAAGTTCCCCAATTATGGCTTGAATAGGATTCCATAATTTTATAACAAAAGAAAAGCCAAAAAGATTATTCTGTTGGGCCTTACAATATTTTAAATTTTGAGATTAATTTCTCTTCGCTTATTGAAAAAGCTTCTTCGCCGTTAAATGTTGTTAAGCTAATAGTCCGGACCAATATACAGCTGCTCCAGCCTGATTTACAACCTGAGCAACAGGAATCCGGTTCAGTACACTATTTAATGAGCCGATCCAAAACCGATTTGCATCCCGCATCCATTACTGTCATTTTGAATCCCGCGCGCGCCAATAGAAGAGTGATATCTGCATTGTAATTCGCTGTGGTTAGGTGGCAGTTGTTCCATGAAAAGTTCCTTGGAAGACTTCCTCCCGTTACTGTAAAATCGCCATCCACATCGCCATTGTAAATCCACTCGCCCGTTTTTTCGAATTAACTCCCGTGCCATTCAACCCTAACCTGGGCCATAACATCATCCCCAATCATTGCTACAGCTTGTAAGTGCCGAAGTGCCATGCGAAGATGTTCAATAATAGTAAGTCTTGTAGGTTCAGAAAGAAATTTGATTGTAAGTAATTACGTTTGGCATTCCCAACTTGAACGGGACAAACCTACAAAAGTATTGTTAATTTTTTATTTTGCTTATAAATCTCCATTAAAATGGGTTATGTTTAATGCAACTGCAACTTGGCTGATTTCTAGGGGAATGAGTTTGCATACCATGTAATTACGTTCTTTCTATTATGCAATGGCAAACACCCTTAATTATTTATAATTAATTTCCCATTAGGCTAAGGTATAGGTAAGCTCCTATTTGCGGATATATTCAAATGGCAAAGCTTGATTTTGCATTAAAAACTAGTTAAAAGCTTAAATAATCATTTAACAATGGCCTTATTATAATTGGTAACTTCGCCCTATGGGAAAAATAGGTTTTATGCCTGGTATTGCGTATTGAAATGGTGCCCTGTAAACAAGGGGCAAATCATAGAGGCGCCACAGAAAAGGTCGAGGTTTTTTTTAGTCGTGGCCCTCACTCCAAAACCCACTGCAATATAAGAACACGGTGCCTTGTCACTCGTGCTCTCACAGATATGGGTCTAAAGAGCTCCATTGTGTTGTTGCCGAATGGATCAAAATCTGAAGTACGCTTACTAGGGTCCCGCGAGATAGGTGATAATTTTGTGATTTTGTGTGTGTATAAGAAGATTTGATGCGAAAAACAAAAAACGCTGGCATAGCATCTGCGCTATCCCGAAACATTTTGACAAGGCACAGATTAAAAAGCAGACAAAAGGTATTCAACGACTATATTCTTAAAACAAAAGGAATTTAGAATACAGGGTGTGGTTAACTAAAGAATCTCTATCGAAATGATCTACGCCTATAATGCTTTAGGAAATCAGTTCAACGTTGTTTGTCAATAGCAAACTGGACACCATTCTAATTTAAAGTGAATAGGTACTGTTATACTGGATGATGGTTTTTAATATGGCTTCACAGCTGAGTCTCAAGAAGTACGGATAAAATCCAAAATACAGCATACGCTTGATGTTGGCAACAGGGCGGCAGAGCAGCCTTGATTTTGTGGGCTATTTTGACTTAATGACCCTCCGATGCCATTTTTTATTGGTACGGATGCTTCCGAAATTGGGCAAATTAGCGGACTTAAGGCTTATGCAAAGCCTCCATTTTGATACAAGGAACGGCGTGCGGAACTTTACCCCAGTGCAACGAAATGTTTATCTTAAGTAAAATGCCAACTAGCTTGGTTCGATGAGTTAGGAATACCCCCAATGAACGATTGTCGTGGAATCAGGGTGCTTAATTCGAAAGAAGCTGGAGAATGGAAAATTGCCCACTACGTATTGTCCATTGTTATTCCAGATCATGTTTTTCTTCCGAAGTAATTCTAATAAACAGGAAAAGGACGGATAGGATTATCGAAAAATATAGGTCAACGAATAATGTTACTTCACGATGTCGGTTAATGATTCCTTGTTTCACAGGTTAAGTCCGCCGACTTGGTCAATATACAAAAAAAAGCCCACTGCTCGCAGTGGTTTTTCTTGTTGCTCCCATATTGAGGACTATGTGGTTGGGTCCTGCAATATTTGATTATTGCTTTGGTTTCCGGTCCTATCTCCCTGTTTTGTCCTTTCGGACTGTAAAGCCTGTCCCCCTGCTTAGACTTGCCAAGTTTAATAGATGGGTCTATTTTTAGGGGCTTCATCAATAGTTGCCAGGGCGCCATCTATATGTTGCTTGGGTCTTTTGTTAAATCTAACCACGCCTTTTTCCAAAAAGGATAAAGGCTCTTTAGATATTACTTCCGTAAGCTTGTTGCCCTTCATAGAAGGCGTATTTCCATATCCTTTTTCGAATTGGCCAATGCCAATAGTTTCGATATTGATAGGCTGCACCCTCATTGTCCCAGTTTGAATCTTTAGGGTCGCCAATCGTAGGCAAAATATGGGGTTTGGACCTCTTTTGTTAGAATTTCCACCCATTGCTCCAATGCCCTTTTAGGTTGGTTTAAAAGCTTTTAAGGAAATGGCTCTTTACCTGTACTGCCAAATCGGAGTCCGTTTCGTGTTTTTCAAATCCCTATAGTGTTTAGGGCTGTAGGATGTTGATGTCCCGTGGTGTAAAATGTAACCGCCAAGGTCATCGTGCGCTTCTTTACTTGGGCAAGTAAGGTTTAGGTGGTTTTATTAGCATTGATCCAACGCATTTACTATCACCTGTGCTCATTGTCATAAAAGGCTTCAAATATGTTTAAGCAAGTCGCTTTGTCTGCGCATTGGCCGAAAATCGCTACGATAAAAAGAAGGATTAAAACTATTTTCTTCATTGTTCAATTTTTTTAGTGGTGCAAAAAACTATAAATTAGTCTTCTTTCCTAATTGTTAAGCAAAGCCCTATAAACCTTTTGATAGGCCAATAAAAAAGGAAGCCGACGGGCACCTTTTTTAATATGGTTGATTGGTGTCTTTTAAGCAGTGTGAGCTTTACGTTCCTATTTTCATAGACCTAATGAGTCAGCATATAAAGCAAATACTCAACTTGTCTTTGTCCAAGACTAGAACTTAAAAATTCCTTTAAATTCTTAAAAAGGAAATTTTGGCCCCTTAAAAATTGGCAGGGAAAGAATTCACTTCCTTTGGGTCATAACAGCTGTCCGTCCATAAACATATCCATTAATAACCCTCTTTCTGTGATAGTCTATGGATACGTCTGTAGCCATTGTAATATTTTTTCAATATTGCAATAGCAGATTTTGAATTTTTGGACCTTCTTTGCTTTTTGAACAGCTTTTGAAATTAAAATTTTCAATTTTCGTAAAGTACTCTTTCTTTTTAGACGCTTGAATTTTCCAATGATAATTGAATTATTCGGTTTACTTAAAGGTACATACAAATCGATAAACGGTTCAACAATCAGGATGGTAAAATTTAACCTAAAACGGCTATGTTTTGTTGTGAAAGTGTATAAAGTTGGTGTATACCTTAAAATTGAGTGATCATATTGGTATTTTTTAACATGTTAAACACTTACCTTCAATTGATTATTTCCTATTTTATCTAAATTCTTCGTGTAAATTGGTGCTAAAAGGCCTCTTTTTGCTGCTTCCGAGTATAAATACTCTTTCGTTCGGGTTGATAGGAAATTACCCCGTTAATATTTGATTTTTGAATTCCCATGTAATAACGGTCTTAATAATCCAATACAACGTTTCAGATTATATAGTTCTGCAATCATCACCATTGGTAAGATTGGTTTTTCAGCAAGAGATTTATAGATGCCTTTTAGGTCCAATTAGGCTGCAAATCGATTAATACTGTATTTAGCTCCCGTGCCCTTTAAGAAAATATTTCCGAGACTAACAGTTGCCTTCCCGGATTCGTATTTGGTTGGGCTGGGACGTCCTTCAGTAATCAATCCCTCATCTTTCCATATACGAGGTGCTCGCTGAATAAAAATATTTTTCTTAAGGGCGAATTTTTTATTTCACCATGTAAATGCAGCCATTCTTTTCCACATAGTTTTCCCTGGTGCAGATCGCACCTTGTGAACATTATGAGTCATAAATCTAATTTCGTCTAAATCCTTGATGTGCCTTCAATTCCATGCCGTTATGAACAATGGAAAGGATGATATTGCTTCTCAAGGAATCCCATTTTTAGAGGGCGATGTAGTATTCCATATACGGTAAGTTCATCATCAACTAAAGTTTTGGCAAGGGTAGACCCCGACAAACCACAACCTAGAACACCCTTACTTTCCTGATTCAAATTTATTTTTAGTAATCAATAAGCATCTTAGACCAAATGGCATAGGTAGTTGTTCCTCCTCCTGTGTACAGTATCGATGGATTTGCTTAACCGTCGTTGGAGGCCTCATATAGGGTTAGTCCCACATTCGCCATTTCTGGAATCGCAATTTGATCTAAATCGTTGTGCGACATAGTGGGTCACCAATTTGGGTTGTCTATGCAAAGTATTGATAGCGGAAATTATTTATACTGGGCTCCAAATTTCTACCTCATTGGTGAATATTTCCACGCGATCTGATAGTTCGTTGGGGAGCTAGTATACATATTTCCAATTACGACTGTTCCACAATGGTGTCCTTTAGTGGTTCGATTTTGGTGAGGATATTTTTAATAGGAGCAGTGACTTATAAGCTAAACCCTGTGGCATATTTACTGCTAGAGATTCATTTCTTAACCTATTAGTCGTTCTTATTATTATCAGGTACTGCAGGTCCAACAGACAAAACTTTGTCAGACGTAATGCCATTGGCCGGCCTACTCCATCTAGGACATAGACAAACTTGTGGGTTTGGCATTTCATGGCTTAAAGTCCGAATCAAGATGTGCGAAGAAGACCCCGAATCAAAAGTATAAAACAAAAAGGCCAATCCGTTTTTGTTTTGTATCGAACCAAAAACTGGGAGCAATAAGAAAAAGGGTTAATGATGTTAAAAGGGTAGATGGTGATCATCATCTAAGGCCAAGACTACAGGAACATTTTAATCAAAGGGGCAATATATCCACAATGGCCGGTAAAGCCAAAAATAGCAAGAGAAAGGGACTGGGCCATTTTTGATGGTCGTTATCAATAGCGAAATGCCAAACATTGCAAAAACGGGAATTCACTAAAACAACTGCTCCTTTAAATAAATGGCAACACGTGCAAATTATTAACCAGAGCAATAATGGGCTATTATTAAAATTGGTCTTTGTAGTTTCAAAATTTATATAGGCCCCAAAAAAACCGGACGCCAGCTGAAAATAAGGAACTAAAAGCAAGGATATAGAATAACCATTATAGGTGAACCATGAAGAATATCCTGGTATGTTGGTAATATTGGTTAGGCAGACCCCAAAATAGCCTATAGAGGCCATTTAAATGGCCCAGACCTAAAAGTAGGGAAATAAAACCTCTCCCTATTTCTTAATTTCCAAAGGAAGCCGTTCCTGAGACAAAATCATTAAAGATTAAAAGATATTATGGCAGCCCCCACATAGGAAAGATCCAATCAAGGATGGAACT
>Ga0163217_1102708_pt1 | contig 10737 bp, 16 predicted proteins | sample SynspAceP_FD_185933 | JGI IMG/M metagenome (GOLD analysis project Ga0163217, IMG submission 185933) | Saline lake microbial communities from Ace Lake in Antarctica - Synechococcus sp. Ace-P (PacBio error correction) | ecosystem: Environmental > Aquatic > Non-marine Saline and Alkaline > Saline ...
CTCCAAAAGGAAGGAAAAAAGGAATCCCGCAAAAATTTTGGGGCCCACGCCCGCCCCCATGCTTTGTTAAGATACGGCCCAAACATATTTCCCCCGCGTTGGGGAGTTAACCGCAAACCGGCAATCGCCCTGGGGGGCAAAAGAATGTACCTGGAAGGTCCGAGCGGCAACACTTTGAAATTGCCGGCATGGTGCCGAAAGTTGAAATATCCTTTGGTCCGATTTGCTCAACCACTGGGGCTCAATTCTGCATGGCCGGCTTACGGTGTGCAAGGCGCGCACCCCGCACAATGCCCGGGTAGTTTGCCGTATCGAAGACCCTGGTGTGATTACAAGTTCAAAACGCCAGCAACTATGAAACGCTCCTTGTATAAATCCCATCCTTTTTTTTGAGTTGAAAAAATCTAATTTCCGCTAAATTCCGATTTGACGCGTTATAAGGTTGCCGCAAATGGCATCTTCATAGTGGAAGGTTTGAGTCCATGGCCACAGCAAAAAAGCGGAAATAGAAACTGGACGAACGATGAACTTTGTGGAAGAAGAAAGAGGCACCTGATACCGATTTCAGCGGCCATTTCCCAAAGCCAAATTCCTGACCAAGCGTAGATTGATCGATAACTATCTGAAGAACGGCGCCTGCAAAGGGCAGTTGGCCTGGACTTCGATTCGACGTTTAACAGCAAGCGCCTTGCCAGGCCGGGCTGACAAACTCAGCCCATTAAGCAAAGTGAATTTGAAGCGGAAACAATCACTGCTTATTGTTTAAAAATCTTGTTTTCTCTATTGATCAGCCTCTCCTACACTCAAATTCATCGGGAATGATTCCCATTTAATGATTTGAGGTGTCACAGGTCCCAAAACCATACTTTCGCTTATCATGCACTTCACCGTGGCGCGTTTTTAGCTGTGGTGTATTTGATGAACTGCAGCCTGGGTATTAGGCGGCGCCGTCGCGCTGGTTTTGAACCAGCCATCAATACGGTGGCCTTTCCCACTCCACGAAAAGGTCCTGGAAACGCATCGAGCAGAAGCCGCCAAGCCGCCTGATAGCAAACCGGTGTTTGCGCGCTTTGAAGCACATGCATAGCAAATCGGCTTGTGAACGGGGCATTGGCAAATAAAAAGCAATTCAATGCAAAGGTTATTTCTGAGGTGCTTCAGGAAACTTTTTCGTGATATCGGGTATAGTCACTGACAGTCACTGGAAACCTCTATGCCCCACTATATCTTTGCCGCTGATTCTCAGCCTGTTCGCCACATTGCCCAGGCCCAACAGCAACGATGACCTTCAGCTACCCTGATATCAACGCCTTCATGTCCACCCATCGGTGGCACCCCTGTGGCCATTGCGCGCCCCGGTGCCAGATGAATGTGGACGTACGCCAGAACCGAACCTGTCGTCGGGTGTTTGCCCTGATTCGTAAGCTTACCCCTCTCTGGACCGCTACGCGATCTGCATTATCGGCTGGCCTATCAGAACAAACCGGCACCGCTGGATTTTTTCTGATCGCACGGCACGGGGCTCGGTTTTGACAGCCCACGGTCTGGACTATCTGAAGGCGCTATTCTGGCAGGCCGGCATGCATGTGATCATGATCTCATCGCCCACCAACCACGACTTTATTGCCGGCCGCCCCAGTACTGGTTTGCCGCCCGGCCTGGGTCGTGAAGGGAAAAACCCCCCCCCCCGCACGTGATCTGACACGCCCATGTCCCTGGCGGTTGAAAATGCCCCGCGACAAGCGCGGCATCGGATCACGAGTACCGCATGGCGGGTTTCAGCCTTGGCGCACTTCAATGCAGCCTTGTTAGCAACCTTGACGAGAACGCTAGGTCAATTCAACTTTAACCAAGGTGTTGCTCCTCCAATCCGCCGGTTGATTTGTAATTCCATCGATCCACGCTGGACGCCCTGTCCAGACCAGAAACCCGGGTCAAAGGGCGTCAGCAACACCGAAAGCTTCACGAGCACATTCTTTCGATAAGCTTTCAACGGCACTTTGCCCCAAAGCGGTGGTACGCGATGTAGAGGCGGGATTTGTTACACCGCATCCAGACCTCCCGACGAGGCGCTGAACTGACGAAGAACTGGCGCTGATGATAGGTGGCGGTGTTCCGTTTTGCCGCAGCCGAACCTGAACTTCAATGACTGACGTTATCAAACGGCACAGGCCGCTATATGCGCCTCCAGGTGCGACCATCAAGGTCAGTACCTCCTTGACGCCGTAACCTGCGCCGCGCATTGTTCTCCTGCGATTTCAAAATGGCTATGTGCAAGAGCCAGTTATGGCCTTCATGGAATAATCGGCAATATCTGACAAACCATCAATGACAATGGCCTATGAAACCAGCCGCCGCAGCATTGAGGAAGCATATTGTCGATAACCCGAAAAATGGCGCTATCAAGTAACGCCGACGATTTTCATCCTTGAGCTGGGTGACTACGCCTACCTGAACCGCAGGTGTTTGGCGAAACGCGCCCCTTTCTGTTCCCCGCGGCGGTTCCACGGCGGTCAATTTGCAGCATGTTGACGTCAGCCGCACGGATGCTGAGCTTTTCTTGGAGGGAAACACGCCTAATGTATACGAATCACACATCAGCCTTTGCCTGGAGCTGCTGCCGCCCAGGCGCACGCTCAAGCAAAGCACCGAGACCACGCCGCCAGGCGCTCTCCACAGCAACGCCATTACCCGAAATACGCGACCCCCTTTACTGATCTGGAACATAGACCCCTACGCCAGCCAGTACCAGTTCGAGCGGTCCAGCTTGCGAGCCCTGAACGTCCCAGACCGATCGAGGGCCTTCAAACCGCCGCGTGTATCGCTTCAATGGCCAGTTTGATGACCTGGTCTACCTGCCGGTAGTGGCGCACCTACGGAATGGGCCAGCCGAAAGTTTGTGCGCACGGGCGTGTCCCAATGTGTTTTTCCAACCTCCGCGGGACATACCCAATCTGGGCAAGCAGTAATTCCTGCAGGGCAAGGCGCAACGTCAGTAATGCGTACCCACAGCTTCGCCTGCTGTTCAATACCACGCTGGTGTACGTGGGCTTTTGTTCGACGTGGCCAAGGCCATGGGCCTTGCCGCGGAATCAGAGGACTTCGGCCAGACGCTGGGGCGTAATACGGCGTGCCGCCGAGGACCTACCTGGTATTGCCTTCCTCGGCCCATCTCGCTGCGGTGATGCCACTGGCCGGGCAGTTGACTGGTCCACTCGAGAATGCCCGCAGCCCTACTTGAACACCGCCAAATAATGAATCAAGAATCCTTGGAGCTATGGCTTGTATGCGCAAGTTGATTTACGGTAATAAAAATGGCTTTCGATACGGCGCGTTGGGATAGTCCCCTTTCGAAGTAATGACCAGGTGCGTTACTGTATACCAAGCTGCGCGAGTTCCCACAGATAAGCCATAAGCTTTTATCGTGACTCCCCCGCGCCTGCGTATAGCTTGCGCGGGAGTACGCTGCGCTATACCCCCTGAAAATAATCTGATCTTCCATCATCCTCGGGCACTGCATATTCCTCGCGAGCATGCGGCCGGCCTGGGAGATGCCTCGCCGCATGCACGCCTTGCGGTCACCACAGACCAGATGAATGCAAGATGGCAAATCCTTGCCCTCAGCCACCAGCCGATAACCCAGGTGGGCGGTAGCCAGGCAAAGCCAGCGCAATCGGTGGGTGAGCTGAATGCAATCAGGGACGAACTCACGGCGCCTGGCGTAGTTGCTGCACTGGCAGGTGTTCAGGTCCAGCAATTTACAGGCAACACGGGCGTGTAGTAGATGGCGCTGGAATCATCTTCATCTTCCAGCTTCTGCAGGCACATAAACCACAGCCATCACACAGCGACCTCCCAATTCCTGCAAATCCATGTCCTTCCAGCGTTTGCGTTGCCCAGAAGGGTCGTGCGATCTGCGCCATGATTCAAGCCCTCCTCGGCCAAATAAGTCATCCAGCCAGGCCATCAACTGCGCCAAGTTGAATTGGCCAGTCCAGTTCGTCGACGGTGGTCTTGGCCGGCGGCAACACGGTATGCGTAACTGAATAAGCGCCATCAACTGGTCGCTGTCGGTAATATCCTGCTCGCGCACGACTCCACAGCCATTACCGCTGGAGCAAAGCCCCAGCAAGCTACTGGCCTCCTCGCAACAAATGGCAGGCTTGGGTGCCGTACAGAACAAGTTGTGGGTTCAGTTTCGCATCAGAGGGAGTCCCGCACCTGGGGAACAGGCGCCTAGTGTAACCCGCCCGGCTTTGGCAAAGTGGCGACGCCATGCAACATACTGCCGAACAAATTACGGAGACACGAATATGGAATTGGGAACACTGCTGTGCCGCGACGGCCTGGGCAAACCGTTGCCGTTCCGACGAGCTGGGCCGCAACCCCTTTTCAACAAGGATCATGACCGGGTCATTTTTTCCGGGGCATTCGGCGTCTGGGCAAAAGACCCAGGTGCAATCCCGTGTCCAGCAACGAAACCCATATTCATCCCGCTTGACCCATAAGTCTGGAAGTCCGGCTGCGTGGGCCGCTCCCATCGGTATGCGCCGTGGCGAAAAGCTCCCGCGGACGCAATTACCTGACTGGTGGTGAGCCGGCAGACATTGGCCCGTGATCGTCAGGCGCTTGTCTGGCGCATGATATTGGCAATCACCCCTATGGTCACTCTTGGCGAAGACGCTATCCGCCACTGGTTTTTCACCAGGCAACCAGCGCGGCTTGGCTGGGCATTGACCGACGCCAACGGCTGGACTTTCTCAAGCTTCGAGGGCAACGCCCCAGGGCTTTCGCGTTCTCAACCGAGCTGGAAATACCACCAGTTCGAGGCGGCATGCGGTTGACCTACGCTACGCCTCGGGGCTTATCCTCAAATACCCCTGGACCGCGCGGCATGCCGATAGCCAAAGCTACAAGAAGCACAAGTTTCGGGCTGCTATCAGGCCGAGTTTCCGTACTCGAGCAGAATTGCCGAAAACTCGGTCCTTGCCGCTGCAGGCTGATCAGTGCTGGGGCCCGGCATCCGCTTGGTGTATCTGGTCGAAGCGGCTGACGAATATCTGCTATGCCTGAATCGACCTGGAGACGGCATGGGAATGGAGTTGCTCGACTATGCCGAAGGTCGAAGAGGTGCCTGCTGCAAACTGGTTTGTGATGAATCTGCCGGAAAACCTAAATCGGCCTGCTTCGGCCCTCAGGATTCGACCCGGCGTACTGGCAATCCTGGCCGAGGCAAAAAGCCATCGAGCCACCTGGTCAAACGCCGCTGCCGAAGGCCCTTTTATCAAACCAGCAGATGCGTTTACTGGCCGGGGATCTCAAGGGCGATCTGGTCGGCAATATGCCACGAGAATGCGCGGCGCGCGTAACTCACGGCCAAGCATGGCGCGTGGCGGATCTTCCAGGACAAACGCAAGACGCTTGCATGAGATTGGTGCTTACAGCACGCTGGAAAACCTTGCTGGACGCCTTCTGTGGTGGCAGTCAATGAGCAGCACGCCGGCCTGCACTGAGCTCAAGCACCAGCGCATTCTGGATCTGATGGGCAACAATGCCCAAGCCCGTCTGGGATCTGTATCGCAGTTATATGCGCGTGAATCGACTTCATCGCGGGGATGACCGAACCTTTAACGCTGGCGATATGGCAGCGCGGAATCCGGCGGCTAAGGGCCACTCTGAGCAACCATCAAATGCGCGCTACTTGAAACGCCAGCGCCCCAGGCGCCTGCAGCCGGCCCAGTAGCAGGTCGACGATAGCCAGCTCGGACGCTGATGGCCTGGGTAGCAATACTGAAATAGTCATTCGTAGGGCATGCCCGGGGCGGGGCGGTTTTCGAGCAGGCGGTCAACCGCCTGTACAGATTGTCCAGACTGTCTCGGCAGCCCTTACCGGCTTGTCCCAATTGCCAAGGCGCAGCAGCGGCCGGTACACAGGCGCCGCCAAACGGTGGTAGCACTGGGCATTGATCTGCTCGCGCAGGCGCTGCAATTCCTGGTGTTGTAATGCATGTTTCTGCGGCGGGGCTGCTATGCGGTGCAACCGCCCGGGCGCGACCGAGCAATTCGGTATTCCCTTCAGCAGCTCCAGCCAACATGCCCTGCGGCTGTGGTGCCAGCGTACCCAAGGCACACAGATCATGCCGGTCACCCAACGCTTCGATGGTATTAATGAGGCTGATCGGCCATGCGGTGGTGCAGCTGCAAATACCGCTCGGCTGAGGCATGCTGCTGGCGTTCAGCACCTATCTGCTGCCAGAGAAGGCAGCATGGTGCCAGGCGGTGTACCAGAACCAGACTCGCCTCATGGACGGCAATAGCCTCCAGCAGGCATTCAAACTGGGCTTCCACATTCCCAGGCGCTCTGCTTTCCAGGCTATCCTCGCCAGCCATCACGGCCAAAACACAAGCCCCGGTGACGCTGGACCTGCTTCCAGCAGCAAACGCATAGTTGGATCTGCTCCAATGCCTTTAGCCGGCGCTGACGTGTTTGAAGCGTGCGACGTCGGTGGCCAATTCTTTCGCACAACAACCGCCAGTTAATGCGGCTATCCCAAGCAGGGTCCAGAACAGATGCACGCAGTGCTCTACGCTGTCAGCAGCCACTCCGGGCGTGCGCCCCGACAGCAATTCAATACGATACCGCGTCCGGATCCCTCGACAAAGGCAAGGATGCTACTACCGTGCTTACATCGGCCTGCCGGCCTGACTACTTTGCCACCCTGCGGCACTGTCTGTTCGCAGGCCTTGTAGACATCCAGCACCTCTATAGCGATATGACCATAACCTTCGCCAAGATCATAGTGGGTCGTGTCCGTTATGTGTCAGCTCAAAGTACCGCCTGGGGTCAGCCTCGCTGCCGTAGCCAGAACAAAGCCAGAGTAAAACGCCCTTCGGATAGTCGTTGCGGCCGTAGCAGGGTCATACCCGCACTTTCGTATACAACGCAAATGGACCGTCCAGATCACACGACCGCGGGCATGGTATTGAGTAATGCGCATTAAGGGCACCTTCGGTTGAGCTAGAAGCTTAGAAGCTAGAAGCTAGAAGCTAGAAGTTAGAAGTTAGAACGTTAGAGTTAGAAGTTAGAGTTAGAAGTTTAGAAGTTAGAAAGTTAGAAGGGTTTAGAAGTTAGAAAGTTTTAGAAAGTTCTAAAGGCTAGGCTCTGCGATCTCTTGTCATTAGATTCGAAACAAGGCGACGCAAAAAGCAGAAAAACAACCCAGACTACTTTCAAAGCCCCCAGCTTCCAGCTAAAGCTTGCTTGTTTTTGCAAAGCAGCTTGCCGGCCTTTACCGGCAGCAATGCGCAATGCGCAGTGCATTAAGCTTGATAAAGCCTGCGCACGGCCTGGATCATAAGCGCCGGCATCAATCTTCAAAGGTCGCGATGGCGGCCATCAAACAGTGAAGTCGTCAGACTGGCGGCCCAACCACGATCACATTGCCCCTTTGTAGATTTCCAGGCCGGACTATTCGGCCGTTGACGTTGGCCTGGGAGGCAACAATCATCTTCCTGCCATCATCAGAACGTTCCGGGCCTCCACCAGATAGCCGTTGTAGATCAGCCTCGGCATACTTGGGCAATCAGGCTGTCCTTTGCAGGTGCGCAACTTTCACGGTCCAGGGTAATGGACTCGATCGCGCCGGATGGCCCTTGAGCAATTGATGGTACCGCCGGCGTTCGTAGCAGCCACGCGACTTCATGCCGACGAAGCGGTTCTCGACGATGTCCAGACCGCCGATTCCGTTTTCGCCAACCAATGCGGTTCAACTCAGCCCAGTACGGTGGCCGGGGACAGCTCCTTGCCGTCGATCGCAGTGATGTCGCCATTACGGTAGGTCAGTTCAATGTAGTCGGGCTGTCTTGGCGCGTTTCCGGCCGACTTGGTCCCACTTCCACATGTCCTGCTTCGTGCTGCCCGGCCCAGGTATCTTCCAGCACAGACCGCCCTGTAGGAGATATGCAGGCAGGTTGGCGTCCATCGATAGGGAGACTTTTTCATTGCCGTGGGGCGTTTCGAATCGGGATGTCATGGTGCGCAGGCGTAATCCAGTCAGCTTCTCGCGTGACAAGCAGATTCCATTCGCGCCAGGGAAGCCCGATTACCTTGACGCCCGGCTTCAGCGCAATAGGGCCCCAGCTCGAACGTACCTGGTCGTTGCCCCTTGCCGGTCGCGCCTGGGAAGATGGCAATCGGGCGCCAGTCCTCGTATGGCATCCTCGATCAGGCGCTTTGGCGATCAAACGGTCCGGGCAATGGAGGTGCCCAGGCAGGTATTCGCCTTTTCGTATACGGTATTGGCACGAGAACATCGGGAACACGAAATCGCGGACGAACTCTCAACGCAGGTCAATCGATGTAATTTTCCTTGACGCCCATGGCCTGCGCCTTGGCACGTGCCGGCTCGACTCTTTCGCCCCCTGGCCCAAGGTCAAGCCTGTGAAGGTAACCACTTCACCAGTTTGTAGGTTTCCTGCCAGCCATTTGAGGATCACAGAGGTATCAGACCACCGGAAATAGGCCCGGACGTACTTTTTTTACATCAGACATTACGCGCTCCCATCGAAGTTTGATCCAGCGGCCCACGCCATGGGGCGATCAGGCAAAGAAGCTATTCTTAGCGGCCGGGGAGCGAGGAATCACAGGGGCGATGGGCCTGTGCAATGCGCAGGCCGTCCAGTTTTTTAGCAAAGCAAGTGTTACCCGGCGTTTCTGCTGGCGGCCACCGTCGGTACGTTGCTGGCCACCGGATAGCTTTCACCGTGGAAACGCAGGGTGAACATCTGCTCGTCAACAACCTGCGCCCGTCCAGGTAATCGCGCACGCGCCAGCGCGCTGCGCGACAACTCACGGTTTGGCCAGACGGTTCCGCCAAGGTTATCGGAGTGGCCCATCGAGTTCAAATGGCGCTGATGTCCTCGTCGGCTTTTTATATACACCAATGCGTGTCCAGCAGCGCTTTGGCCGTTAGCACTGAGCACTGATCCACCGCTGGCGAAACTCCACCTACAACTGGCGCGATAAACCTGATCAAAATTCAGCGGTAACAGTTCGCCCATGCAAGGTACCTGGAACTCATTCAGGCCTCGTGATAACCGATACTTCGGCACCACGCATCCTGACCGACTCCGCACCGCCGGACCGCCGCACGCTGAATCCGTCGGATGCAGCCCGGAAGCCCAGCCCGTGCGAGCATCTGCCCCAGCCTGCTGCTGCGATACCCTGAGTACCACTGGCCGCCTCTTCAATCATGCCCTGGCCCGGAGCAAGGTCGAGCGCATATTGTGGCCGCCAGGGCGGTGGCTCGTTTATATAGCTGCCGCCTGGCCCGGTTGCATCAGATTACTCCACCGCCTCCAGCTGGATACCGGGCGCTCCCCCCGCCCGCCGGACAAACACCGCCTGGCCGTAACCGCTGACGGCTGGGTCAGGCGGCACTCGAACTGGCTACCTTCCACCGTCCACCTCCACCTCCTCCATAGCGGGTCTGGAAGGTAATGGCCTGGGCGGGCAAAGTGAGCCCAGCAGCAGGGGCCAAGATTGGACGCCACGACTATCTCCATGCAAGATTAATTCTCTCTGTCCTGCAATCGGCCCGTTTTTCAGCAAAACTTTACCGCGCGCATGCGGCACGCCCCTGGTTTTAATCCAGGTGTGAAAACAGGGGCTGATTCCGGTATGCATGGCGGGATTGAAATAGTCTGGAATCCCCCTGAAATGACTGAATCGCCTTACCCCTGATCCGACAGAATGACTGGCATACCATTTGCGTGAGGCGGGGTGCTCAGCCACAGCGTGGCCGAAGATGCTGCGCGTACCTTTTTGCCCGGGCGATCAATCATGCCCAACCTGGGTACCGCCCCGTGCGCGACGGCCAAGCAGGCGGCGGCTTACCGGAGCGGATTCTGGCGGCGCCGTCCGCGGGTCCAACCTTCGATCCGCTGATGGTGTTTGTACAATCAACCGATCAGACCTCGGCGAATGCAATCAGGGCAGGCTCACCGCGATGGCCAGGCCATCGCAAGCGAAACTCCTACCCTGCCGGCGCGACGACCAACACCGACTCGGGCGTAACGCGTCTGGAAACATATTTTTCCGGCCCTCTGGAAGCCATGGCCGACGTGGGGCATGCCGCTGCCTGGTTAACACGGTGAGGTCACGCATGCCAATGTGGAATATTTTTGACCGCGAGAAGCCTTATCGACAGCAACTGGTCGCCTGGTCGAGCGTTTGCCCGACCTTGAAGTGGTGTTTGAAACATATCACCAACCGCCGATGCGGTTGATTTTTTGTCGCCCGCGCACCCGGCGCATCCGGCGCGACCATCACTGCCGCACATTTGCTTCTACAACCCGCAACCCATGCTGGTGGCGTATCCGGCCCGCACCTGTTCCTGCCTGCCGATTTCCTCAGCGGCCGGCGTCATCAGCAGGCGCCTCTGTTTGAATGCGGTCGCTTTCAGGCTCTGAAAAAAATTCTTTCTTGGGTACCCGACTCAGCGCGCATGCCCCGCCATGCCAAAGAGGCCGCGTGCGGCTGCGCCGGCTGTTATAACCGCCTCACGCGGCATTGGGACTGTAAATGGTCCGAGGCCTTTCGATGAGCTCGGAGCACTCGACAAGCTGGAAAGGGTTTTCGCCAGCTGCATGGGCCTGACTTTTACGGATTGCCACGCAACATCGATACGTGACCCTGGTGCGCCGAATCCTGGGAATGTACCCCGCCAGCTTTGCCGT
>Ga0163217_1113220_pt1 | contig 10737 bp, 7 predicted proteins | sample SynspAceP_FD_185933 | JGI IMG/M metagenome (GOLD analysis project Ga0163217, IMG submission 185933) | Saline lake microbial communities from Ace Lake in Antarctica - Synechococcus sp. Ace-P (PacBio error correction) | ecosystem: Environmental > Aquatic > Non-marine Saline and Alkaline > Saline ...
ACGGGAGGATAATGAAGGTTGCTTGGAAGGCACTGATATTTTAATCGAGAAACAACCGGACTCAAAAGAAATTGGGAAGAACATCCAGTGAATCGAAAATGTGAAAAAGTCCATTGACGCAAACTTGGCCCCAAAACGATAGTGCCCGGGTTTTTTTTCTGTTGGTAAAAGAATACGCACTTCCCCAACTTTTCGTTCCCCATCCGGTGAAGTGCTTACACTCCGTGGGCCCAGTTTTTTTGGGCCTTAATGTGTTGACCAAGTCTGGGCTTTTGGGGTGTGGTAGGCACCGACGCACGCGTCGAGATCCGTCTCAAGACGGCGGGAACTAACACTGATTCGCTAAGCTTGAAAACTTTTAAATGGTGGACTTTAAGTAGGATGGCCGGGTAAATTTGAGCAAAAGTCGGCAGGTTCCGAGAATGTTACTCCTAGCGGCCCCCTGGTACGTTGTTTGGAAGGTGGAAAGAATGTGAAACAGCTTGGCGCATGCACGCCTCCAAGTTAAATGTATTGCGAGTAACAGTGCTTATTAACAAATAGCCGAGAAACTATATCAAAACATGTTTGGGGCAGGAAAGTCGTATCGCAGCGGCAAATCAGGATTATTCAGGCCGCGCCACGGCGAGCAAGAATTATTGGTCCATACGTACGAGAGCGATATGAGAGCGCGCTCTCTGTCTTGCTTAGCAACGTGCAAGAATATAGCTGCGTGCTCGGTTGGTGGTTCGTCGGGGTAGTGTTATACCTTACACAAAGTAATTGATGGGAGTATGCCCTGGGGCGGTTCTGCGAACGAGCCATTTCCTTTCCCAATTTTTTCCATTGTACAAAAGACGGTGATTGACGTAGAGTGGGCTTTCAGAGAGTCACGTTGTGTAGCGATACACCAACACTAATTGGATTGCTATGGAGTGAGGCCACCATGTACCGGTGTACAGGGGGAAGTCGAGCCTGCTGTGATATATTCTTGTCTAGATCACGCGAATCGTTCTGAATCCAGCGAGCGAGATCGCAGAGAAGGGTGAGAGAGTCGAGTGTGAGGCACTGTCATCATTTTAAGGATGTGCACACTTGGACCTGTGGACTTACCAGAGAGCGCTCAGTGCAGCCAGCACCCCGTGTCAAGCTGCAATGATGGCTGGTTCTAATGGAAGATAGAGTTGTGCATGTAGAGCAATCTGGCTTTCTTGCCCAACAGACTTGGGTTGAGGTACGGGATAGGCGGACGCGAGAGAGCGCGATGCTAGATGTTGGCGGATAGCCCAGTGGGACAAATTACAACGGTTTAGGGGCTATTCACTTCTGGGAAGCTAGTTTATAGGGGGCGAATATGCAGTCCTGCGACGGACATGAAGCATATGATGCGTAAGAGTTGCAACAACTTCTTAAGGTGCCTGGTAAGCCATTGTTAGTTCAGGAACTTAGGGAGCAGCGTGGAAGGTTGGCTGAAACTGGGAGATGTTGGTCAGTCCTTTGAATTAGCTGAATCCGCTTCTCGGTTAACATCAGGAACTCTATATAACGACATTAGCCGATGTGATTGATGAAATTGGGTCCCGCTATCTTATGAAAGGCAAATACCCTGTGATGAGGTTCACCCTCAGGAGCAGAAAATGCAGGAGGTTTGTGGGAGGCAGGATTACGCACCAAAAGGTGTTCCGGGGAATACTGAAAAAATAAGTCCAGTCTCAAACTGAAATATAAACACAGAGAATATGAACAGAAATAAAAGTCATTAGGTCCGGGATGGCCAAAGTGAAAAACACCTTATAGTAATGTGCTTGAAGCGCTTAAAAAACCAACATGGTAGGCCAATGTGGGAAAAAAGTGGAAGACATTGAAGACAATGATGAAATACAATGTGCTTTACTACTCCTGTCCCTCATGAATTTAATTAATGGCGAGATGTCGGTAAAGGCTAAAGGGTGGATTGCTGCAGGTTTCCCAGGGATTAAATAATGGTTTGATCTCTTAAAAACAATGTAACTAGGAATGGCAAAGTCAAAAACTTAGCTAAATTAGAAATCTGGCCGACAACCACCCAAGAAATGGGTGAAAACATGGGGCGTTAGTAGTTGATGTCGAGAAAAAGCGAAGTGGAACCTTGCGCTTTGACGTACAACTATTCTCAATATTCCTTAAGTGAATTTTGATCGAATCGCTGTTCGCATGAAAATACAAAAGGATAAAGAGGGTGGTAATGGTTTGCAAAAAAATGGAAGTCCGGAGTTTAAGAGCCGCCTAGGTTTTTTGGTAAATCAGCGGTATGATAAAGTAGTGAATAATCGCAACATGGTGATACTCGCGTGGGTACAAAAAGCGCTTTGTCCGCTGACCAAAGGGCGATACTACGTTAATGGTGAGACTGATAAAGTGCTAGCTCGAATTGCTGTTAAAAGACCTTTAAAGTTATGTTCGATGTGGGTTACAACATTTTGCCTGATGTGGCTGATTACTCCATTGTTCAGATCGGAGCAGAAAACCCATTTGGGTACAGCTTTAAATTTCTTTGTGTAGTGCACATTGAAAATCCCTCATTCGGTCTGTTGTTTTCTGATTTGGTTTCTCTTTAATGGGAGATTGTAAAGCGCCTACTTCCCTATTGGAAAGGCCTCAAAAACCTATCTCAATCGAGAAAAAAACTTTTTACGGGTTTAGAATACCTTTTTGCTTCTGTTATATTCGGAGCCATTACCAGTGGCCCATTCCTTCCTTGTTTCTTTCAGTTTCCCTTATTTATTGGTTTTGTGCACAAGGAGGTATTCGCATTGGGGTGCTTTTGCTTTCCTGATTACCTCTCGCCTTTAGGTAAATGAGTCGCCAATTGCGATGTTTCATCGGTAATGTTTGGTATTAAAGGCACGTAGTTATTCAATCGCTGGTTCGGGCAATCTGTTGATTGGGTACAATAGGCGGCGTGGGTTATGTGGGTAAATGTCAATCTTGAGCCTAGTGCTTTCGGATTGAGTGAAGTAAGATTCTGTGGATAAGAGGTAGAGACGCTGGTCACGGCACGCGACGGGGCGTTCAGGAGTACCAAGAAGAGAAATCGTTGTCGCGCACTATGCAGCTTCCAGTGCCTCGCGCAATTGACGCTACCAGGGAATTGTTGTGAGCAGCACTGAGTTGAGCGATGGGATAGTCTGGTTAAAGGAGTGGCTCCTTTGTCATGTGATTATAGGTATCGGCCATTCGGGGCAGGCTGATTGCACGGGTATGTTCGGATAACATTATTTGGACCAATACGTTAGGTGGAGGGACAATGGATGAGGACAGACGCATTTGCTGTAGTTCTTGCGGTTCCAATGTGTATTATCGCTCAATAGCATAGCAGGGAATCAGTACCAGGTAATTCAGGTTTTTGTTGTCTAAAGGAGTACCACTTGCACTGGCAATAGCCCTTTATGATGGCCGACGGTTGGTTTGAGAGTTGCCATTCCGAGAAGCGCCATCTGCCTACAGGAAATAGAGGTACATACGAGGCATGGAAATTGATTTGCCATGGCCATACGCTTCGTGAGTTGTACACTCTTTTATCAATTTCTATGCAGGATTCTTATGTCAACTTGTAAATAGTTAATATGAAAAATCGACTAGTGCATCTCAACGCTTAATTTCATCCAACCGAAAGAAAACCTCTGCAACAGAAGAAATATGTCAGTCCAACAGGAAAAGAGATCAGTAAATGCTCTATAAAACTAGCCGCCAATGGCCTGAGATGCGAACGAAGCCATCGACAACCCGAAGACTCCGAGGCATTAATTGATTGGAATTGTAGGAGAGGTAGTTTTTTGAAAATGAAGGAGAGGAAATAAAGAAATAAATTGTCAGGAGTGATGTACATTCGAAAATCGGAACCGATGTGAAAGACATTGCTCTTTGGCCAAAACTGACAGCAACTTAATCTTGATCAAACTAATGAATAACAGAAAACAGAAATAGCTCTTAGAACTTTGATAGAAGCCGCGAACAAGAATTTTTCCAAATCAACTAGAAATAATACTTCTAAAGATGTTAACAAAAAAACTGGGTGACGGTCCCATTCGGCAGGTTTTCCTGATCCGTCATATTAGGTGATGTTGAGTTGCTTTTTGCTACAAATGTATTTGGAGACAAAACACGGTAAAAGTACTGCCAAAACCGTAATTGATAAAAAAGACACAGGCTAAATGGACAGATTTGGAAGCATTGAAAAAGCTACGTTAACGAATTCCTTTGAAAAAGCTTAAATCCATCGTAGAAAAAAACAAACTGATGAAGATGGAAATGACTATTTCCACGCAATAGAATTTTGGAGCAAAACCAAAAGCGGAAGCCTTCGGAAGAATCGGTTTCACACACAACTACCACGCAGGACAATGGCAATAAATATAAAAAATACGGTTATAACAATCAATCGAGCATGTCGTAATCGACACACACTGGGATGATATATTCTGCTAGATTCCATGTGACAATTGAAAGAAAATTATAAATCATATGGAAACTAATTACCAGCCTACTAGTATCGTTGGCTGTATTTCCTTGAATTTTAGAAAGGCAAGTAATTGCACTCAGGCTCAATGAGCGCAGATGGGACAAAAATGGATTTTCTCCTAGCATAGGCAATTGACTAGCCTGCTTACGAAAGAACATCTTATTGGAAGTAGGCCCCTATGGTAAAATGCAAGGTGACTCACTATCTTTAAAATGGCGAGCCTTTGAATTTGCTTTTTTGCTGACGAAAAAGGAATGCTTACATAGTACTGGACAAGCAAGCCAAAGCTCCATTCTTCGTTTATGGCCTATGTGAAGGAATGGAAAACTTTTGAAAATAAAATGAAAGCTGAAAAGTGATACTGAATACAAGAAGCCCTTAGAAAGCTTGGCCATAGCGCAGGCTATGAAATTTCCCCATTCCCATTTCCATTTAGAATACTCGGGGAAATTTGATGGACTAAACCATCCATGTGGTTGCCTTCCGCGCTCACGAGATGTACCCGGATATAAAGATAGGATGGTGCAGGTGCGGTGGTCGTTCTCGCCTTCGCACACGTTCACGTGAGCATTGTGCTACGGTCATCCCAAGCGGTTATGAGGCCGTCGGATTAAGCTCGGCTGCGAGCGGTCCAGAGGAGAAGGCGCTTCGGAGTTATAAAGTTTAAATTAATGCGCTATAAGGCTGGTGAAGATCTGGTTTTTATTCCACAATGCTGGGCAAGAGCAGTTGTTATTACCAGAGCGCGAGGTATAGGAGACAGTTTGTCCTCTCCATGGTGATTTTAGCAAAAGACGAATGCAGTTGTCATAAGGTAATGGTAATCTGAGACCATTGACGGCAATATCGGCATTAAAACAGAAAAAAGTTAGAATTCTATTGCGAGGTGGCCACATAGCTTCCGATAAGGAGTAAGATCTCAAAAACGATAAGTCCTTGTTCCAAAGCCAGAACGCAAGGTGAAATTTGGAAGGACTTGGAAGAAAGATTTCAGGGCGATTTATTAAGTGCCTGATGTTTGTTGGTAGTCTTACGTAAACATTCCTAAAACCAGGACCAAGAGAATTGAGAGTCAGGCAACGACTAGAGGAGTAGAAATCCTCGTCTAAGCGAATAGATTGCAATCTACGATGACGTACTTTTTATCTGTAGGAAATTTTGCCAATTCCCTGCTGTTGCGAGTCCGCGATAAAATATTACGGATGTAATTCGAACCAATGATCCAGAGATTGAAATCCCATAGCCTTCGGTTTGGTCCCTGATATGTCATCGAGACTATGTATAGCCATAGCTCTCCACTAAAGGAGCGATCTGATGTGCAGATTTTCATTGATGGGCTGTGAAGGATTGGGCAGTCCCCACGTTTTTTTAGGCCTAGAGCTTTAGGAGATGAGTAGACTTGAAACGATTAAAACGTTAAAAATAAGCCCGTTAGTGGCAATCACCGGCAAATTGCGATATTTTCTTATTACTGTTCTTCTGGCATTGGCGTCTGCTCTCGTCTGTTCGCCAATTGAAGCAAAAAAACCTCATTTTGAGCATATTATTTCCAGCGGGCGCCACCCTCCCTAGGACCAGTTGAAACATTGTATTTGAACTGGAAGAGGAAGTATTTGTCACTTTGCTACATATTGATTTCAGACCTCACTGGTGCGAGCGCGCCAATACATTGGTACAGCGTATTGGCTGGGGTAGCGCGGTATCAAGTTAAAAATTAGTCGACGGTTTGGACGCCCACCTTGTGGTGCTAAGTGTAGGTGACCTGATTGTGATAGGAACGGGAACTGAAGGGATAGGCCGGTGCAGGCGACTTGAACAAAGAGTGGGAATGTCCTTGATTGGCATGTAGGGCGAACTATCCAACCATCTGCGAATATGCCCCCTTTTATTCACCTGGGCAGGAAAATCATGACCTTACCAATCCAGTGATGCGCGCAAATTCTGTGGGAAAATCGATTTGGCTCGGCAGTCGCTTTTATATCAATTATTGTTGTAATCAAAATGTGCTGTGAGTGGTGTTGATATTACCTAGACTCAGAAGAACTAGTGAGGAGCAGCGAAATGATGGATCTATGAAGCGCGAGCAAAGCACTCCAAATTTTGGATGGTGAGATTGAAGGGGTTTTTATGAGGAATCCGACTACTATAAAATGTCCGAGCGCAAGTCTGGGCCGGAATGAGCAATACCCCAGTTTGAAGTACTACAAAGCTGTTTCTGGGAGAAAATATCGCAATGTAAAATGGACTTTTGTTTTGCATGCACAAACCGGCTATGGGATGCATGAAGATGACAAAGGCTTGGAAAAAGACTAGAAACACTACTGGCCAATCGTCCCTATACCATATTCAAGTGGACAGTTTCATACTATCCTATTCGCATCGCAAAGACAAGGGCGGGATTACATTATGCCTGGGGACTACTGGAGGTGGGCAGATCCCGCAGACTCCATGGCTTTTTGACGAAAGTGACTGGTGAGATGGCTAAAGAACCGGTGATTACCAACCTTGAAATGGATGGGATTTTGGACGAGACTGCCGAGTACCGTGATGTATGAACAGTTTGAATGCAGCTAGAAAAAATTGCTAAACGAGTTTTTCTCCAACACCCCAGCCTAGTTGTTATGCTCACTGTAGTCAGATACCAATCCAAACTTTAATTTCCTTCATCATTGTTCAACGCTTTCAGGGTTTGCAATTTTCCCGCCGTCATTTCATACCCCCGTTGCCCTGGGCTATGCATGGTTTGACCATTCGTGGGTCCCTTGAAATGGAAATAAAGAAAGATGTGAAATCAATTTTATTAAACGGTCCCTGATAATGCCTGCCCGGTGGCTAGAGTAATCTTTTCTGAAACTCCGCTATCATTAATAATAAATGATCCCAAGGGATGAACCATGAATAGCCTCGGGATGAGACTCAGTGGCAAACTAGATATCAAGAACACCAGGGCCCAAACCCAAAGAGGTTGAAGCTTTTAAACTTGACCCTTCTGCTTGAATGTAATCTCGTGCAGCCTGTCGGAAGCAATTCACCCTCGCTACGAATTAAAATTTGTATATGGGAATGAATCGCATCTTTCCAGCAATAAATGGTCAGGTAGATACCAGATTGAAACGGTAAGCGACTCTGAGAGACAATATACAGGTTCAAAAGAACATGTATTCTTGTCAGGACGCTTTCTACCACTGCTAACGCTGGTTAAATTAGAAGTGTTAACAAAGCACAATACATGGAACTGAAAGATAAAATTGCAATGTATATGAGCAGGTTGGAGGTGCGGCAGGCAGGATCGACTGCAGCTGCCAAAACTGGTTTATACGGTCTGAAAGAAGGATGCGAAGGGAATCGCCTTTTTGGCTGGTTTTTAACCAAAAAAAGCTCCTCGAGTGAGGCTAAAAGGACATCTTGAGAGGAGACAGAGTAGTCATTCGTAGCAGTTAAGACGGCTAGACGCACCGTTGACACTCAAGAATCCTGTGGCAGAGTGTGAAGCTGATACACCGAGTGAAGCTAGTCTTCCGAAACACCTTTGGAAAAATTGATGTAACTAGTGGTCCTCAATGCAGGACGGGGGGGGTTAAAAGAAGGTGTCGTCAAACGATTCGTCGGACCATCCTGAGGGGCTTTTTTGAACCTAAAGGTTCATCGGAGTCAATGTCAAAACGGAGTTTGGTTGGGAAGGAAAATACGTGGTTTTGCCGCGGGGTACTCTGCACACAAGGTCGGCGGAGGTTCGGTGTATTATGCACTCTCTCGGTTGGCTGGACTCCGGGGAATGCGCAAGCAGTGCTGTGAATTCTGTCTTGTCGCCAGTAACTGGCCACGTAGGTAATTAAGATTGCGGACGGGAGCTTTGGATATAGGAGGCGGCCTGGATAAATCCGGGTGATTCCAATCCACCCTTCGCCCGGCTAGATAATCGAAATGATGGCGTCTTCTTTGGAATAAGAAGGCTTTGCACGCAGGTGTGGAAGCGGTAAAAGACAAGTGTTTAACCAATGATTGCCACTTGGAGTGTGCGATATGCCACTAATGAGAGACGCAATTGCTGAAGATGCGTAGCGCGCTGACTTTTTCTGGCATCCTAAGAACCGAACGTAAAGTTTCGTGTCAAGCTGCTGCCGGATCCACCAATGTCGTCGACGTAGATTTAACAGCTTAGTGCACAACCCTGCTTGAAGACGTGAGATGTGCAGTATGGAGCGACGCTAGATCCGCCATATCCCTATTGGTCAGATAAATGGCTGCAGCCATTGGCTGAATCAATTCCAATTGCAAGAGATACGCGATTTGCAATGCTGCGGCTGTAGGACAATCTCAATTTACCGAATGGCACTGCTGACTTCGGTGTCAATCGTCAGCCTAGGTGGTATTTACTTAATTCATCGAAATAATCTGTTTACTGATGAGTCTTTGGCCTGGCCCAACAAATCCTCATGAAACTCACGTCAGTCTGAGAGGGGCGTTGCCCGGATACTAACATCCTCGATGCCACATTGCATTTTTTCTTATTTGTTACCGGGAATAATTTTACTTCAATAATGATACCTCGGGAGGTTTTGGGCGAGTCTTAGTGCTGGCTGATGGCATTAGAGTAAGTGACACACTCGGAGATTGCGCTTACTCTGAACAGATTTGCTTGCGCATTGTTCTCAAAGAGGCTTACTTCGTGGAATATTTAACTGCCAATTCCTACCGCTAAACCAAAAACCACTGATGTTTCGAAATTTGCCCTAGTGACTTACTTTTTTTGCCAGTTGGCGCTGGGTTTTCTCGCTGTCTTTATTTCACCTTTTTTAATTACTAAGTTTAAGCGCACTATCGATAACAAAGGTTGAATAAATCCTGTTGCAAAAGCATTTGCACGGATTTAGCATACATCGTAGTTTGCTCCTGCCGCATATGGCCTTTAGGCGTTCTTAACTTCTAGGAACTTGCATGTCATGTATTATCTTTTAGTAGCCATTTTGCGCACCACCTGTTGCAGTTACTTCCTGGCTGTGTACATGTGCTTCATCATTGTGAGTGTTACTTGTAAAATGGATTATTCTGTCTATTGTAATTATAGGAGTGAGTAATGGCTTTTTTTCAATCGGCGTTTGCCCTGGCTTTAATATCTCGAAAACCTGAATTTTGCATTATGTCGTCCTTCAATACTCCAATGGAGCCGTTTTTGGCAAACAATCGGCTTCTTGTAATACTTCGCGTGATTTATCTAATTTTTTCCATTAGCTGAATGTTTGCCGTGCCTTCTTCGTACTAGAACGTTAGGAGAGAACGCGAGGTCTGATAGACATAGTAATAGGGATCCAGAGCCAACTCGCTTTTAGATACTCCATCGGCATTTTTGTTTTGCCTTTAAATAGTCTGTCCGAATTTCTTTAACTCGAATCCAGAAAGGGTCGTCTGCACCCATGGGTGCTTTAACATCACAAAACTTTTATACCGGCGGTCTTTTGCAAAGCATCCACTTAGTCGTTTTGACCCCAATCTTGATCCCATGGCTGTCCTAATCACATTTTTACCTTAGAACCCTGCAGTCAAAAATTACTTTAAATGTGTTGGATCTTATTTAACTGCTTGGCTTAAATCCTTTTCCAATCGGCAAGTACCACGGAACATTAGCCTTTTCAAAAAAAAGTCTTTTGATCTTGTTTCCTTACCATGGGCAAATCGGTCGATAAATCGTCCTGAATCTTTCAGTAACTTCAACAATAATTCTTCCTGGTGGTGGCCATTGGCGCCAGCTATCTAATACCATTTTGTTTTTCGTCAGTCCATATTTTGATTATAAATTAATAATGGGATCTAACCCTATTTAAAACTTAGGAGATTGCCTAATAATCTGACTTTTTCCTTGTGGGCTCTTGCCCCGTAGCAAAGTATAAGTAGGCTTCAAATAGTCCATCTTTGAAAGCATATACCTTATCAGTGCACGGGCTTGATTTTCTTCTCTTTCACCATACGCCGCAAGATGGCATCCAGTTTGCTCACGCATTGGGCTGCATCCAAGTAAATTTATAGTTGGCCTGATTTTTGATCAATCAGTTTGGGAAAAGTTTATCCAAGGCAATTTTATTCCCTCCCATTCCCATCATAGCCAGCAAGTTTCCTCAATCGGAACACTCGCAATACTTGTTACTGTTGCCACCCTCTTTGATAACATGGAATGCATGTCAGCGTGTAGATCCGTCCCTCTCGAGCGTGTTCAACACAATGTCTAAGCTCCTGAGAACCTATCGGACTTGAAATCTTCC
>Ga0163217_1039497_pt1 | contig 10736 bp, 11 predicted proteins | sample SynspAceP_FD_185933 | JGI IMG/M metagenome (GOLD analysis project Ga0163217, IMG submission 185933) | Saline lake microbial communities from Ace Lake in Antarctica - Synechococcus sp. Ace-P (PacBio error correction) | ecosystem: Environmental > Aquatic > Non-marine Saline and Alkaline > Saline ...
TATTTCCCCTGTGTTCACTTTTTTTTTTTTCCCCCCACCGCGCGATGTAGTGTCGCCTGCGTGCGCGCTTTTTGTGGCCGAGCTTCGCCCTGCATTCAGGCTCCCGGCGCCACCGGGGTGGAGCTGGGTAGTCTGGCGCGCGTGTTGGAGCACGTATGCTGAACACAATTTGCGTGTGTGTGTCTGTGGCGACACGCGTGCTTTGCCCGCAAGTGTGCGTGCCTGCTGCGTGGGTACGGCGCTCTCGACTTCGGCTTTTCCTGCAGTGGCGCTGGTAAGTCGAGCCATAGCGTCACTGGTCATTGAGTTGCAGGATTTCGGTTAGTCGCAGAGTTCGGAATACCCTGCCCACATTCGGTTTTGCACATAGACTAATACCACGGTGTGCCGGTGCGAGGGCGATGTTTTGCGACTCCTTCCTCGTCGGTGGCGGGTCTGTTGCCATAGCTGCGCCAGGACCGTTGCCAGTCACGGCTGCCGTGGGGCGCGACGGGTTGTACTGATAATAGATCCTCCATGATTCCTTAGCCGGTGTGAGTTCGGGATCGGGGAGGAATTCCGAACTGCAGACATCGGACCAGTGCCCCGGCGGTCTGTAGCCGGAGCGGCAGAAGCGTCGCGATCGTGGAAAAAGCGTACTGCCAACCGACCCGCACCGAGGCTTCGCCTCGTATTCTAGGGCCATTGGACAGCACCTCTCGGGGTGGGCCTAAAGACTGTAGAACCACGCCTCAGTTTGGGCTGTTGAAATCCAGCCGTAGCCCTGCAAAGAGAGGGCCATTCAACGTCGCCGGGCAAGCTGGTATCATGCGAGAAGAAGGTCGCGTCGTCAACCCGGAACCGCCGAGGGATGATGTTCGACAACAGCGAAAGATATGTTTGGCGATTCGATCGACAGCCTGTGAGCACTGATTAAGGAGTGTATCGATTTTCTAGGGCTTGAGTTAGCTCTACGTCCATCGTTCATGGTTCCGAGGCGGGTGTAGAAATCGGTGGGTGAGTGCGCGAAATCCACTAGCTCGGTGGAAAACGGCGGTATTCATCATAGTCTCTGCTGTCGTCGTAAAATTGACGCCGTTCACGCCCCGGTGAGTGTCCACTGGATGTGGGTGGCCGGGAGAACCAGCAGCCGCCACATCCATAGTGCGAGACGCAGTGCTCACAGCCGCAGTGGCCACCTGTCGGGCGTTTCTTCCCCGTCATTGCCTGCTGGGCCTGTGGTCACGTTAGACCGCCCAGCCATAGATCGGGCACTCAGGTCACCGTGAGAAGTAACGTATCGGCAGACGTCGTCGCTCATAGCTGTGTGGTGAATATCGGAGTATTCGATTGCTTCCACCGTGCCGCACGGATAGTGCCAGAGGGTTTAGTGCCAGTCAATAGCGTGCGCTGAAGGTGCTTCTGTCGCGGTCTCACTGTCATTAGCATTCCTGGCTGCAGGACCAGGCCTGAACAGGTGCTGGGAGAGCTAAGGAGGCCAAAAGCTGAGCAGTGCTGAGATACAGAGGCTTTCTTCCGCGCCTTCATTTGAGTGATGGAGATCGGGCAGGGTGAGGCCCTGCTTAACAGCGAGCCGAATCGTCAGTAAAGACCACGTGTCACCGCGAGAGAGTATTTGCAAACAGAGCTGCACGCAGACTCATGGCTACCCGATAGGCCGTGCAGGAGTCCTGCTTTGCTGAGACGCGTGGTAGTCTCTGCAGGGCCAACATTGCTCACTGGACTCACTATTTTGCCCCACGCATATTGTAACGCTCGCGGGTCTTGAAGCTGCCCAGTAGGTCAGGGACGCCCGTCGGTGTAGTTGCCACCGCACGACGGCAATCGCCTTGTCGACCCTCGGCGGTGTGACAGAAAATTAGACTATATTGAGAGACCGGCGCTAAAGTACATTGTGCGAATCCCCAGTACGGCCGGTGTTGGTGCCCCTCGTACACTGCCTCTATCGGAGTGTGTATGAGACCGCAGTACAAAACGCGACTGAAATATGCATCCCGTGATAAGCGACCCCTCGGTTTTTGCGCTGTTGACGTTGCCTGGGTAACCCTGCACTCGGGTGGCTCCGAAACTCGGCGTCGAGTCAGAGAGGTCTTGATCGGCCATTGAGTGACTAGCCTTCGCCGTTGACGCGCGGGTGAAGGTCGACTTTGCCCGGCAATTCCCGCACTTCGCGGGGTTTCGGTCAACTGGAATTGCGGGCATACACTAGGCCGAGCAAACTCCCAGCTCGTTCATCCTGTGCCGCAGGGCAACGTTTTTCTTGTCCTCGGCCTTTGCAGCGGCCGACGCGAACGCGACATCACATAGAACCCAGCCACTGGGAGGAGTACACCGTGCCTGTGTCGCAGCGAGGTACGAGGACTCAGGTGCTTTCACGCGCTAGTCGGCGTGCGACTGCACGATCCCTGGGAAATGACATAGACATCCGGCCCCAGAAAGTGAACGGATGGAGCTGCCATCGGTTTGTTGACGAAAACACATTATTCTGAGTTGAAGAAAGAAAAAGAGCGCTGATGCTACCTAGCTGATGGTGGATCTTTGAGCTTTCATGGGGTAACTGAACCGCCTATGGAGTCCTGGACTAATAAATAGAACGGGTTTCAGGCTTCTCCGGACTTGACGAGAGACACCCGGGAGAGACTATAATGATCGTAAGGAATTAAATATCTGAGCTTGTAGATTGATTTATAGGTCGTAACTCAAATTTTTTAAGGGCATGGATTTTCGAGCGTTCTGAGTCGAAATGATGAGATACTACGGGATGGAGGCGATTACGCACGGATTTTGCAACGTCTGGAGCCGTCTACAGGCGTCCTACTAATCCCCGCGCAGTTCATTGCTGGGACACATGCGACATGGGTGGTAAAGTTAAACCTGCATATTGCCGACCTTCGGTGTTCACATGTAGAAGACAATGTCGTAGCGTGCGAGAGCGCGGCCCTGCTTTCAGAAACAACACATAGCCTTCTTGTGCGGTCACTCCTACATAGTCGTGTGCCGCGGCAGATGGTCCATGTGGGCCCGAGAAAGCTGCCGGTGAAGCTCGGGGAAAAATCCAGTCAGCGAACCCATATAGGCAGGCCCCGGGTGCGATCCTTTGCGGCGCTTTCTGGCATTAGGGGCATTCGTGAGTGAGCATTTTCGAGATTCATTCAGCCGTGCAGATTATTATGCAGTGCGCGGCTATGGACTGTTGCTGCTCACCCACGCCTAGTGCCTGATAAATATTACCCTGGATTGAAGTCCGAACGTGATGATGGTTGCCAGAGCCCTGAGTCGCGGATATGCAGCGAGCACCTCTGCTTGATCCCGGCCTGCTGGAATATGCGGTATGACCCGCTATTCAGCGCCACCCCGTTCAATTCGGTTCTGAGAGTGTGCACGCTGATCTTTCTTCACATGTACTATTCATTGCGTCAAGTGCAGTACTCGAGCATGGAAGCTCCTGAATTAAACTCACACAAAAGCACCCTGTGCAGAAAGCTTGACACCACGGCCGGTGGCTGCTAGGATGACCGCGTCTGGGCTTGTCTGCGCTGCTGAGCTGGGACTGGACCTCCGCTGGTAATACTCCACTCCGCGCCTAACCTCAAAACCCCTGCTCTTGTTTGCACCAGAGCCCCCCGAACAGCGACACCATCGGACGGGGAGCAACATCAGCGTCCACTAAGTCGGGAGCTGCAGGTGGAGTAGCATTGCGCTAAGCAAATCCCGGCAGTTACCTCATGCTGCGCCAAAGGGGTGAAACGAAATGCCTGATGCGGTGGTGGTGGAAAGGCCTGTGCCGAAAGAATCGAATGCGAGTAACTTGATACCGTGGGATGGGCCATACCCAGACTCCTTCATGATCCACGTTGAATACAATCCAAACTATCACTGCACATGGCTACGGAGTCACGTTGGGCGCTTTGACCGCCACCGAACAGAGTCCAGGCCGCCGCGCCTCTCCGGCGCGGTGTGGGGCCATCTGACTATACCACCTAGATAATCCTTTCCAACACGCACAGAAGCGATTTGGCCCGTGCAAGATAGAGAGTTCCATCCTCATACGTATGGCTAGTCAGCTCATATCTTCCCCTGCGTTCTGATGATACAGCCCGTTCATTGCACGCGTTTCGGAGACATATTAAAACTCCAGCACACACAAATATACAGGGAGAAAACATATCCGGCCACCTGATTCTCCGCTTTCGCTGCGAGAATATGAAAAGCTTCGAAGCCTCTGATAACTGGGCATAAGGACAAAGTAGCAGTCAGCCTGACAGATTATCTATCAGACACCTTTGAGCCACTGTGTTGACGTGTCTCGCTGGCATTCACACACTCACTCCGCGCCGTCCGGGAGCTCAGGACTTCAATTGCTGATCGTCAGCATGAGGTTCGTCATAGTACGCTGTTATTGTCACTCGCGCAGTCAAGTCGGCACAGCCGCTCGAGTGCGGTCTGCCACCGCGCGGGCAGAAGAACAGAGGAGAAGTTTAACACCGGCGACAAACAAGGCACAGACTGTTCTGTCTGCGGATGCCAGTAAAGAGGGTGGATAGACGCCCCTCGCCCCGGCAAAACGAGGCTAACCAACCAGTGATATCCCTTCCTCTATTCAATTGAGTGCGGTGTCTCCGGGCCCCGTCCAAATGCTGCTTCCATATGGGGTCCTCTTGCGGTGACTCTATGCGTTTGCGCAAACTTAATTTGGCGCATCCAATTCGCCACCTTAATAATTCGTTGAACGAGCTATCATAGCAGGGTTTACAGGACTAATTAGCATTGTTGAAAGTTTATAAGAGTTGCGCAATTAAAATTGCAGCCAAATTTGCATATATGTGCCCAGGTCGCGACCTCCGTCAATTGATCTGCAAGACTTAATTCCTTGGCGACACCCGCCCTAGACTTAATTGGGTGACCAGCCATAGCCTCTCGAAGACAAGCGCAGCCGTTCAGCAAGCATCGGCCGACAACTGATATTGCGGGCGTTAGGGGAATCGGGGTCAGAGTGAAATAAAGCTAATAACAGTTCTAGGGACATGCTTTTTCGGAGGTAGATGCCGGGTGATTGGGGTTTGTTGAATGTTTGTAAATAGTGATTTCGCGCAGGCCTGGGCTGGAGTCCTGTAAAGAGGTACTTCAGATAAAGCTGGTGCGTTTGAGCGGAGGCTGGATTGGCTGCGAATCGCTTTGGGAATTCTTGGGGCTTTGCCCGTCGCTTGGCGTCCGCCAAATCGCTGCGCGAATTTGTCGAACGTTGTTCTCGTCTGCAATCCGGTACACCGGTCCCAAAATAAAAAGCCCAGCAATGCTTGGGCTTTTTTATTTGATTGGCGCACAGCCGACTGGGATTCGACAAGCATGTGCATCCCTGAATATGGGCAGGAGGGCAAAAATTAAAATTAGGCGTCTACATAGCGAGAGTAGTTGTGTTACAGATGGATGAGTCAGGGTACGTCATGCTTGCACACTCTTTCCTTTTCGCACGAGTTGACCTCCTCATGCAGGTTGTCCGGGTTTAAGCAGAACACTAAATCGAATTAAGGTCTCCGACAGTTGCACGTGTGGGACTCGCTTTTCACATCCTCGCAATGCGCGAGCGCGAGTTAGGAGGCGCACGATGTTAGGGTGCTTTCATTCAGTAAGGTCCGGCGCTGAGACGGGACCCGGCTAGACCGAATAGCAGTTTCAGGTCCCAGCAATCACACACAATTGAAGGCAGCCCGCGCATACTGGATGCCTTGCCTGCCTGCCCCGGTCGTAACAGAAGCGTAAATCGCACGCAGTCTGTGCAGCGGCTCGCAACGAGTGTTAGTAAGAGCACCAGGTTACGAAGCCGCTCTCCAGCCGCCAGGCTAACCGGGAGAGGCCTGGCTGATGTCGCGAAGGTACGCCCTTTCCGTCTAGGGTGCGACTAGTAGTGAGATGCACACGCATGGTAATGTCAGGTAAACTCTATCACGCTGCACATGCAACTTTATCCTTTTCCCAGTTACCGCACGTTCCTCATCTTGACAAGGTGTGCGCGGTTAAGCCAGAACAAGCTATCCGATGTTAAGGCCTCTCTGCAAGTATCGAGTGTCCGGACGCTTTCCTCCAGCGAGCCGGAGTACTCGGCGCTGTTTTTGGCGGCCTTCATATAACGGCGCTGCCCGTGCAGCACGATAGCCTCCCGTCGGCACGACTAGACATATGGAGCAGAGAATCCTCAGATTAGAGCGCGCGCGCTGTACAACGAGCGGATCCGCGCTGTGGATCCGGTGACTCAGCTCGTTAGGGCCCACAATGTCGCCGCGACCTCTCAGGTGCTGCCTGTCAAAAAATATACACCACGCCTGAGATCAATCCTGGCGTTTTTCACTAAATCTGAAGCCATCGGTGGCGCCCATCGCATACCCACTTCACCCTGGATTTTAGCAAAAACGGTACCAATCGGTCACATGTCGCGAGCAGCCTTGCGGCGTAAATATCGAAGGTGCAACGTCCCAACTTGATCTCGTCCGCCATTCGCCGTCCATAACGCAGGTTATGGGGTTCTAGCGAGCCCCTCAGAACGGTTTCTCACCAACCAATGGCCTGGCCACCGATAACGCCTGCTACTATGGCTGCACATCAGCGAATATCTCAGGCGGTGAGCGTGCCTGCCGTCTGCCGATCAATATCGCACGGTGAGATGTAGGCCGGAGAGCCGGGCCGGTATAGTCTCAATCCGCCAAACGACAATTGTTGAGACTGTGGACTACAGCCTGGTATCGTTTTTGCTATGTCCCTTTTTCCTCAATTTGCTTTGGTGTTTTTTCAATCTGCGCAAGGTCGGTGCCATAAACCTGTGTGCGCCTAGTCCGGGCTTGTTTGATACCGTTGCGAGCATATCGATGCGGTTACGTATCGGTGGTATCAGAGGTATTATCCGGCAGTCCGGGTACTTGATAACTGTCTGGATCCAGCTCCTCCACCAAGCTTTTCAGCTGTCATGCTGGCCCCGCCCACTCCGTGTGCATAACTGTTACTGAGGGAAGCGCGGTGCGTTTGCTCGGGGGCTGTCAGGGCTGTTGTTCCAGCCATCGGTCGGGGCTTATGCCCAGATCTTTTCCCCGCCCTGTCGGCGCTTGGAAACTTGGGAGGGATAGTCTCTCTTTTCAAACATCTCGCACGCGGGGCGCTTCACGGGTCCCGACGTGGCAGTTGTCGGCCAGCCGGCACCGCTTTGCCTGAATACATGCCGCAAGAATTAACTTCCGAGCTGCCTTTTGGACTCTAAAGCCGTCGTCTGCTGCATAACTCCGCACTGCCAGCTTTGTTTTCGCGCTGATAAGCTCCGGGAGCGCCGCGAGCGTGGATAGGGCACCATAGTACGCGGTGCAGGTGTTCTCGTCGCACTCTGTACGCGACTCAAAGTTTCCAAGGCGGGCGCGGAAGTGTAGAGTCCAGGATATCGAGGCACACCAATGCTCAGTCTCTTAGAGATGCCTATGCAGCGATCAGTAGCGAACCGCTGCAGAGCAGAGACTAAAGCTTACGGAACCCGTCGACCGCCATACCATCACCAAGGCTATGTTTTTGGCCCAACGTAGGACTGAGCGGTCGAGAACTTCAATACATGCTCTGATTAGGAAGTCGGTCGCAGGTGAGAGACACGCCGATGGTGGAGTTGGACCGGTGGATGTTTTCGCTGTCCGTCATCGCGCATACTGTTCTCGCTCTCGAATCCAATACGTACCCATCCGCACCGGCACAAGATAGAGTATAGGTCTAGATGTGCCCAGCTTCCATCGCGACAGGGATTGAATCCGCTGCAGCGGCTGAGTTCATAGGTGTTCTGCGTGGCGGCGGTGAAATTGGCCTCGCGAGGCCCAAGGACCAACACCAACCGCGGGCCCTTAATGCCACCTGCGAATGCTTCGCGCGAGAAGTGAATTGCTCGGCTTCGAGAGAGGATTGAAATGAGTGATTAGATGGCGAAACAATAGGCCACACACATGAACAGCGAGCGGTCCAACCATCGACGGCCGCATCAGGTAGTATCACCTATCCAGTGCCGGCGCTGGCGCCTTTCAGCACGATGGTGTATGTCAGGATGCGCGGCTCTTCGATGCCAGCTTCGCGATATGTTGTTGGTTCGGGCCGTTATTCATAAACCCCACTTGAAACGACGGGGTCGTGATGCCTGCAATCACATCGGCCCTTCCAAGCCGCAATTGTGCGTAGAATGTCTCCCAGTTCCATACGAGAGAACGATCATGCTTGAGAATGAAGTTAGTTATTGAGGTTGATGCCGCCGCGTCAGCCGCCGACACCGACAGCCCCGCGATGCTATCTGCATGATGAGGATCAAAGCGGAGGAGCATCGGGCCACTTCACACTCGGCCTTTTGCGGGCTGCACTGCAGGCTGGGGGAAGTTTGCCACGACGGTAGTCTTGGGTGACTAAAAGTGCGGGCTGCAGACGCAGGCCACGCCACGCGAGCATATCTACATAGGATCCGGCCACTGCGGCAATTACGCGATGATGCAGACCAATGCGCGGGCGCGGCTCGTCAGGCGGTTGCCATGCACAGCGCCAAGCACACCGCCGTCAGGCAAAACCCGATCGGACGAGTGGTACACAGACGTGTATTTGCCGAAGGTCTAATTACTCCCGCCTTTGCCGACAGCAACAGCAACAACCCCGTCGCCCCATAATGCGCCCCGCACCTTGGCCATCGGCACGCACATCCCGGCAATTCGCCAGACCCGGGGGGTGACAGAAACTGGGGCGCGGCCATGCACCTCGATATTGGCGACCATGCTCGAACAGGCCCTCGATCTCGCCATGCGGTCTGACCGCCTCGGTATAGCCATAGCTGAAAAAACCCCAACACATGGCCGTCAGCCCGCCGATGATCCCCAGCATGATGCCGGCAAGGTGTTCCGGGACCATGGAATCTGTCCTCCGTTGCTAAATTGCAGATACGGCACAGGGTCCGGCCCTCTAACGCAAGCAAGGCGGTCTGCACATCCTTGCCCATCCCAGATAGAGCGCGCCCACCATGCCGCCACGATCAGCGCGGGCTGAGTTGGATTCATCAGCTCTTCGGGTGATGGTCTAGCTAAGCAACGCCAAGGGAGTCGCGAGGCACGCTCGGCTTCGGACAGCCCGCGCCTATGTTGTACGGGAGGCTGTGTTGACTACTAGCTTTCGTCCCAAAAAAACCGCATTGCGCCTGGCGGGCCAGCACGTCAAGCCGCACACCTTGCGCGCGGCATCGACAAGTCAGCCCCGGCATAATCCTTGAGCGCCTTGGCGACAGGTGGTGCACATGTTTTATCCAAAATCGCGTAAAGCTTCAATCGGTGCCTCTCAATCGGTCATTCGGTGTACTCACTACCCGGTTTGCCTGCTGAGCCAACTTAAAATCACGGGAACTTTTTCTTGATTTTTACGAGGAAAGCCGTGCAATCTGTTTTTGTCATGCGTCGCATAACGCAGCACGTAACCGGCAAAGCGGCGTGTAACGATCGAGAAGTATGAAAGGAGAACCACGGGAACAAAATGCCCGCGTTGGAGATCGGCAAAGGGCCTGAAGAACATGGTTCAAATACGACCAAAGGCTATGGTTTTAAAATGCTCCCGAACGACGGGGTAAGGAATGTAATTTTCGTGCATATCTTCCGGCCGGTGGACGATCCGGCCTGACCCGGGCCTCAGCCGACAACCAGAAAACTGTCCTAGCTGACTTGCAGGAAAGGCCGGGACGGGCGCGAGAAAGGCATCGGATCTCAAGCTACCTGTGACCCCTGCTGGACAAAGCGGGCCATGTCCCCAGGGCCGATCAAGGTGAGGGCGCGGGTGATCATAAACCCCCGCCCAGGTCGCCAAACGCTGTCATGGGACCGTGCCCCCATGTCAGATCCAGCGCCAGACCTCCCATGCTTATGGTTGCCAGTGGCCATGTCAGGGTCCTTGAGTGTGGGCCGTAATTGTGAACCTCGTAGGTGCCATAAGCCATGCCCCCAGAAGCGCCGCCACCACACAGGGCAGGGCTTTTGCAACCGGCGGGTTTATCCTCGCGCAGGGCGGGCAGCGACACGACCAGTAAAAGCAGCCCCCCGACCACTACAACAAAGATGAGAACATCCATTGCCGCGCGAGGCCCGGATCCGGATCGGTTTCGGCCAGCAGGAGTGCCGATATGGGTCTTCGAAGGCGGGGTTTTGAATCAACCCGTGTCCAGCATCAGCGCATCAAGGATCAGAAAGACCAGACGCGGTCGAGGTATAAAGGAATGATCAATTGCACAGAGTCTTGGCCTTTCGCGTTGTGTCATAGGGATATTTCTGCGCGCAGTGTGGACTATATATTGGTGAAAGACCGGGGATTTTGCGGCAGACGGCCCCTGCAAGGCAAAGCAGAAGGCCCGACGCAAAGCTTAGCGTTTTTGTCCGATCTTGCCGAACTCGCTGTCGAGGCTAGTCCAGCACGATCTTTCTTGCCGCCTGCCGCGGCAGGGCGGAATCCGACTCGCGGTCGTTTGAATGAGCATCTGTTGGCTGCATCCCTTCGGGGCGCGCCTCGTCCGTGCAAGGGCGGATATCCATCCCCGCGCCCTTGGCCCCGTTCACGATCGGCCAGAATGCACCTCGATTATACAGTGACGGGGGTTCAAATCGGCCGGAAGCGCGACGTGGTCCACGGCACGGTTTTTGGCGCGATTTCGGCCAGACGGTCAATCGCCCTGAATTGGCTGCCCTCGGTGTAAGCTGAGAAACTGC
>Ga0163217_1101719_pt1 | contig 10736 bp, 11 predicted proteins | sample SynspAceP_FD_185933 | JGI IMG/M metagenome (GOLD analysis project Ga0163217, IMG submission 185933) | Saline lake microbial communities from Ace Lake in Antarctica - Synechococcus sp. Ace-P (PacBio error correction) | ecosystem: Environmental > Aquatic > Non-marine Saline and Alkaline > Saline ...
CCATCCCCAATCACACAACATCGCACACGGAAATTCTTTAATACACCCCCATTTGAAACCCTCAACATAAGGCGGCCTCTCCTATTAAAAATAATTCTTCCAGGCAAAATCACCATAAAAAGTACAAAATACCGAAAAAACTCGGTATTTTCAGATTAACCACACTAACAAGAACTTCACAAAACACAATAAGGATAACCCGGTTTGACGCCCAAAGTAAAAAACAACCCAGCCAATATCTAGGACACCGTAAACTGTAACCCCAATGAATCAAACAAAAGGAGTCCTAAAATCTCTACTGAGAGACTAACATCGACAAAATCCACTCACCCAAATCAATAATCCATACTCTCTAGCTCAAAAAATATAAATCCAATATAATCCCAAAGCATACTAAGACTCGGGTCATAATCACGCAACTATAAATAAAAAACCTCTCCCCGAGCTCCTGAAACAGAAATATTGGTCCATTCCACAACGGGCGCACCAACCGAAAGAGGCATATACATATCATCCACTAAACACCTAAACCCACAAACAAGCAAGAGCCTAAGGATCCAACGCACCAGCCCACACGCACGACACAACAACATCCCACCAAATAGCCACTCACACGATGGGCAGCAACCTGGCTTACAATCACCACCGTTCCCATCATTCAGCTCCAATCTCCACAAAAACCCTACACCACGCACAAACTAATAAAAAAACCCAACCTTAACAGTACCTAATAACAAGGCACATAAACTACAATGTATGGCGTTCAGAACCACAATCGCTTCGCGCAATCACGCCACCACACCACTTACCAAAAAAGCGCAAGCTAACATGATAAACCTTATCAAAACCCCGCCGCATATAAACCCTCGACCCTCAATAGAAAAAAAGACGAAACTTTAAGAGCGACACAATTAGCAGAAGTGATGCTATGGGTCTAGCAACGAAAAAAAATTAGTCCAGTAACCACCCAAAAGGTAAAATACCCACAAAGAAAAACTTCACCAAGCAAAACTCCCTCGAAACACGAGCCATTGTCCCGAGGTAACCAATGACCACACCCTAAAATAACGACTAAAAGAAATAAAAGAACGAGAAAAAAAATAAAAACTCAATTCATTTAAAACAAAAAACACCCAAAAATTACACATCATCACTCATTATCACAAGAGAATGTAACCTACTGAAAATCAACAATAATATAAAAAAATAACACTAGCGAGACACAACTTTAAAACAAGAGGCATTACACTCTCAACCACCAAATTAGTATCTAATCGAAAATAAAACCCTCCCAACCACCACAATATCAGAACAAAACAAAAAGAAACCCGCATATACACGGATTGTCCACACTATGATTCTAAATTATCCTAGGAAGCAGCAGGCAAAGAATCCATCATACCATCCAAAACAACCAAAACGATGAAAAAACAGCTCATGCACAATTAATTATAAAAAACAAAGTTCCTTATAATAAATAACACAACAAAGCACAAAATATCAAAAACAACCACAACTGCCTTCCTACCGCTACCTTTGTCTCCCTAAATACACAGCTAAATACTTATATCCTACAACTCCCAAAATAAGGGCCTGTAAACAGGACCACGTAACATTGGCTCATCGACGAGACTGAATTAACCCGCAGAGCGTACATCTCAAAAAAGCAGACCAAATACAGCACAACTACAAAACACCACAAACGGTGGCGCCCACCAAGCCCCAACCTTTCTAACTCTCACTACACAGGGATAGCCAAATAGACACCCACTAAGAAATCACTAATGCCCCGCGAACAAAAGCCCAGAGTCTACTCCCGAAACCAACAAACAATAACATCAGGCCAAAACTATCCAAACAACCCACATAACCTCACATTTACGAACAAGAGAGAAGAAACATGCCATAACCCAAAACACCTAATAAAAAAAATACCACACATACCTCCCTGCAGTCGAAAAAAAATATTCAATCTTTCAGTATTTATGAATATCGGGGCAAAATTGGCCTTAAAAAATAAAAAAAAAGAGAGCGCACGCAAAGCGAGCAGTACCACCCCTACCAAACCCTACACAACATTATATGCACCAGCATGGCGACAAAACCCCCCCAAAAAAAAAGACTCAATGATACCACAAACAGCCTTTATATCAAAACTCAAAATTCCACCCCAACAACCCGACACCATAACACTAAAAAATAGGGTCAGTCCAATCACAAATGCAAAAACACCACAACAATTAGTATCCGGAGACCAACCCCCCAAAATTATGAAGTTAACAGAAGACAGATGAACAAAGGAACGCTATTCTCACTGACCACGTGACTCACCAACAACGAAAAGTGGACCACCAACACCATCAAAAAGCCACAACTGCCCATGGAGCCAGAACCCAAACAGGATAAGGTAAGTCCTAACAAGCATGAAATTTATATCACACACCCTCGATCACTACCCCAAACAAAGAAAGCCAAAGCAAAACAGAAAAAACACCAAAATAACGAAACTAAACCCAAAAACAACCATCCACAACAAGAACCACTAACAAGCCAAGAAAAACATTATTCTCTCATCTACACAAGAGAACCCCAATCTATTAGCCAGAAGGACAGGGACCTAAAACAAACGCAACCAAAATCATTCATCTTTTTATGATCAAAATAATGAGTCACGCGGTCAAAAGGCTAGCCTTCAAACAACAAACCTAAAAAAAAAACATAATTACAAAAACAACCCCAACAGGCAGAGGCGCAACACAAAACAGAATAATGTAAAAAAAAAGAGGAAATAGGCCAAAAACTAAGCAGCAAAACAATTAGAACACCCAAAATTTTCCAAATACCCTTTCTACCAAACCCTAAAAAAAACCACCTAAAACAACAAAACCAAATACCGCAGCCTAACCAATCCCCACCCCCTGAAGCCTCAATGAACTGATTGGACACACCCCCAAATAACCGCCCAAAAAATTATACAAACCACACGCCACAATGCACCCCCAAACTTCAACCCAACTGATAAAAACTTAATCAAATATGAAGAACAGACATCATACAAACTTATATCCGGAAAAAATTACCACAACGACTAACGAACTGTTCACAAACAGACCAAACTAAAGACCCCCCACAAAACCCGGGATCGCATTTTCAATAAAAAAAATCTTTCCAAAACAACTTAGGCCAACGTTCGAAGGGATTACAAAAATAACACACACACACACATAAAGAACAACCCCTATTTGACCCATGAACCCACACTATTAGAATCAAGTACAACCATAAAAATTAATGAACACTTACACAATCTCTTCCCATCCATGACACTGCAAAAAATAGCCCGGAATCCCCTATAAGAAGAACTGCACACCCAGAAAAAATTGACACTAAAACACTGAACTCCAAAAACAATAAGACACCAGAAACAGCCCACTTCCCCACCCAAGCAAACAATAGCGGACCACAATCACCATCCCCACCCAAAATTCGAAGAAAAGAAAACAAAAAGCCCTATAAATCCACACCGGAACTTGCCGAATAATAGAATAACCAATAGTTATATATTGACACAAAGCTTTCAAAACTAGATATTCCAACAACGGACAACCCCAAACACATTGCATCGGCGAAATTTGTCACAATTCAAAACAAACCGCGAGTCCAGACACAATTAACCTGCCTCCCCATCACACTACAAAACTACCTTTCATTTAATTTAAGCTGAGAAACCGCCGGAGCCGAGAAACCTTACAACCTCAAAAAACAACGCCAGCGCAAAGCCTACTACCTATATACAGACGGTAAACCCCCTTCAAAAACTATTTTTAACAACCAATCCAAGTACCTCTACCCCCAAATAAATTCCCATAATAAACGCCCCGAACAATTAACAATAAAAAAGGAATTTCACAACGTGTAACACAAGGTTCAAGAGAATACCTTTTCTACAGCAGAACGATAAGAAAAATTAATGAAACGTGAAACTACACATTTACGTCAACCAAGACATATAGCAGTACCCAGGATCCTGTTAGGAAGAGATTGATATTATCCCCACCTATTCAAGCGCAACTCAACCTCAAAATAATATATTGTATAATTGTCACGTATGTAACACGATGAGAATAATCCTCTGCCTATATTCCAATAAAGGGACAGAAGCTAAAATCAGATACAAACACGAAAGAACCTAGGCTTTTTAAATAACTCTATCCTCTGCCATACTAATATTATGGCGAAGTACATACTATGATGTATTAAAAACTGAGAATGGGCATACACCAACTCCTCATACAGACGAATTATTTAATGGTAACAAATCCAAATTATTCTGCTAAATAAGGGGAAACGAAACAAAATAGGGGACATTTGGGAAAAAAAACGAAATAGACCTATCCCGGGGTCTATGACTTGGTCTTTTATTTTAGACTATTTGTCCAACCAGAAACAGTCCTTTAGTCCAGAAAGCACCAGAAGTCCAAATATATATTAATTACATTCCACCCGAATTGAAGCCATACTCACACATCTAGTAAACGAAGAAGATCACACTCGCCTGGTTATAATCCACGGAATCCTGCCAAACTTAGGAGGAACAAAGATTAGTCAAAGAGATGAATAAGTAATTAATTTGTACAATGTTAGTAAATATAGAAGCAACATTCTGTGTTCGTCACTCGCCCATAAAAGCGGCTATCATACATCATGACAGAATCACGAGCCAACGGTGAGCATGGACCTCTCAGAGGAGCACTCGGCCAGGAAAAACAAATATGCCGTCCATAAAGATATAATGATAATGATTCAAAAACCGACCATATGTTAACAGGTACAATCACTGAGCATCATGATGACCTGCCCAGCTTGATATATATATCAGTTACCCCAGGCCACGGCTTAATTATTTGATTCCTGAATCCTCTTTAATGAGTGCTGAAACAATCTTGCCTCTTAAAATTTTATGTTCCAGCACCAAAAGGTCCCCATTCTTCCACGGACAATTCGATCATATATTTACCTTTGAGATAATAAAAAAACGAAAGGATCCAACAAACCATTTTTCCAAGCAAACCACTTTAGAGGTGTGCTCCTATCACAGGAGTTTGAGGTAAGCACCACCCAAATAAACTATTGGGTCCTCGACTATCTATCCCTGAACCAGAAGGCACGTTATTAATTAATCGAAACAAACTGATCCTATTTTGCACCCTAGCAGTCAAAGAACTGATCACTCCAGGATCATCGTGTCTCGTCCCCACACAGCCAAATCGGGAAAAAAAAAAAAATCTACCTACATTCATGCAAAAGACTCGAAATATATAGGACGATAACACGTCCCATAAAAATATAGAAATACCTCAGGGAACAGGCTCCATTTCATATCAGTGAAATTAAAGGGGAAATGTTCCAGGTATGAAAAGGAATACAACCAGTACACAAGGCTAATGCACAGATTATTCAAAGCAATATATACACACCTCGATGCGTTTAAAGGTTGTGTAGTAGCAACAAAAGTTAAAGCGACAATGGAATTAATTTGGAGCAGGAAGGGAATTGATCACAAAATCCGATATGCTATACCGGGCGACCAAACGGTTCATAGGCTGGTATGTAAGCATCGAATAAATTAAGACGTAAACAGGGCTGTATAAAACAATGCGCAATCCATTTTTTTTGAAAACCTTACCACCAAAGTCTATTGCAAGCAGATACGCCCGTACCAGTGAGTGATCTCTAATGATCTTTCGTAACCACATCACGATTTCGCACACTATATCTAGTAATGTAAATGTAGGCGGCGCGAGGCAAGGACGCGCCGAAAAATTATATGCAAGGGCCAATAGTTAAAATCTATTTGGATAACCCTAGTAAGGTAAACCAGATAATAGAGGACTAAACAAAATCACACACATATGAGTTAAAATCCACTTTTCTATTGAATGCCATATTTCACCGAATATCAGCCACAAAATCCGGCCCACCTTGGAATTAGGATCACCCTAAGATGATTAAGAATTGCAGATTTCCTAAGGAAGGAGATATAGGGAAAACCCGAAAAGACTGACCCACACGCAACCTGGAACAGAATAGCGCGGCATAAAAGAACTGAGAATTTCAGACCTGTAATGTTCAACCGGAGGCCCCCGCTATCCTCTTCTGCCGGGCAGGGGATTTAAAATTGGACCTTAAAACAAAAACGAGCGCCCTAAAGATAATGAGAGCGAATATGGCCAACAGGAGTTATGCGTTATAAGAGTTCAATAGCGCGGATTATGAGCCTAACAGTAACAAACATGAGAGGGAGACAGTATTTATAACGTAAACCGATTACTCACAATTACTCTCCCACATCAACCTGCATTATCCTACGTTCCAGAAAAATATTACGGATCGCCATTGGAACGAAATATAGAACAAAAGTTTAAATTATTTAGAGGATAACACAAATATGACCACACCAATTATAGGCCCTGTGCCTTTGACACTTAATGGTTGGTACCATGTTTGGTCCTTTCGATCCATCTCCTAAAAAAGATATATATACCATTAAATCCCCTCAAAGCGGAAAAAAAAACATAATTACGTGAAAAATAATCCCCCCTTCATATCAAGCCGCATATATAGCATCTTTTCCATTATAAAGATCATATACAGATTACTAAAAAAACTATGTTTTTCTCACTTCTTATCAATAACACCTTAAAACTGCAACAAAACTCACAATGCATCTATACCTTAAACCATCCAATGGAAATAATACAATCCATCGGTGTAGGTTTGAAGGCACGTGACAAAAGCAACACTCCACAGCAAATAATTCGAATTCATAAAAAATGAAGCAAGCAACAATTCAAAGTACTGTATCTTTCCCTATAGGCTCCAGGGAAAAAAAGTTTCAATAACGCACCTCGAGTGGGACAATAAAGAAAAGGAAAAAAACTGCGACCAGTTGGACAGTCAGCAAATCACGCGACTACCTCATAAATAATACGAACTAACAGTTTCCTTGCGCGGATCGAAGTGTGCCAGCTACTCTGTTTGGTAGGGCATATAGGCGGCCTGTTGCTTTAGTTTCCAATCGATAATGTACTTGAAAATAGAACCTTCTTTTTAATCGAAATGGCCTGCCAAAATGTCTAATGCTTAATCCGGCAGGGAGAGTATGGCCCAAAGGACCAATGTTTTGGAGATCTGGCCGCCAGAGAGTATTCAATGCAGACACAATAGGCGTGCGCGTCTGTCCGTGTGAGACGGTCGAGAGTAACGAACAAATCTAGCCGCCTCGAATTGAATTCGTGAATATTCCCCGGTTAAACACAGGAACAACTTTGAATTACGAGCGAAAGACAATAAAAAATTAAAAGAGCGAGAACAATGCTTTAACATCTAAAGAAAAAAAAACAATGAACACCAAAATTGCTCGCTTAATTCTTTGGTAAGATATATAATATAGTAGAAGTCATTTCTAACCCAATAACGATAACACCTCTCACCGACCTCAACTCTGGCTAAGCCCCACTATGAATCATAAGAACCCCAAGCAGGATCAAACCGGAAAAACGGTAGGACGGCGTGTACCAGGGTATACCCAAAGCAAGACGTACCATGGAATGGAAACGAAAGCAACCTAACGATTCTAATCGATTCTTCGCTAACAATAAACGGGTAGATATTTGAATACTTCTTTAATAAGATCATGCTGTAACCTAGCCGAATGTCTCACAGGCAAATTATAGAAAAAGATCGATAAACTTGAACCCGATGAAAAAAAGGTAATGCAAAATGATGGCCACCATAGTACTTCCATGAAGCCATATTTATGCTTTGGGCACCCGAAAACTTGGAAAAGGGCAGCAAGGGGCATAGTCAACTTTTTGATAGTAAGGGAAAAAGTTGCCTCGATCACCAAAATTTCCTTCGCAGTCTGTCATAATATAACAGTATGGACACCCCTTTTTCAAGGGCTATGCATTACCTTTTCTCAGCGTAGTTTATCACGACAATTTCATTATATGCCGGCTTCTGAAACATCAAGTATACCAGGCATCATACTATTAAAATGTATTCAATACGTTTCTCCGACTCGAAAGCTGAAATTCGATAAATCGTAGGTAAGCTTTTCCCGTATCAAATCTTCCAATAGGTAATCCCGTCCTGCTGTTGTATACCCATGTACACGCCAGTCCCATACCGTTTTTCTCCCGGTTTGATCCATGGAATGGTCTTCAAGGGCTAAAGTGCGGCTAGTTGAGAGGTAATCGTAATGTTAGAAAAGATCACCAATATTTTCACCAAAAAAGAATCAACGCCAGGTGTTTATTGTTTTTTCTTCTTTTGATTGTACACATTGTTCGCTTTAATTTTTTTTTCCTTTCTTGATCGTAATCAAAATTGATTACTGTACCCCGGGGAACTCACCAGATCAGATTCCAGGAAGCGACATAAATTGTCCTTGACCCGTCTCCACGACCAAAGGCACCTGCCAATGGTAATGGAATGAATCCATCTGGGCCAGATCTCCAAAAACAATTGTCCTTTGGGCATACTCTCCCCTGCCGGCATATAAAGCATGTCTTCATTGGCAAGGCCATGATTCGAATAAAAAAGAAGGTCTACATTTTCAGGTACATTATTCGATCTGAAAACCTAAAAGCACAGCCGCCATCATATTGCCCTAAACAAACAAAGTAGCTTGGACACCTTCGTAATCCAAAGACAACTGTAGTTCGTTTAAATGGTCCGGTGATTTCGCTGAAAGCTGTCCCCAAACTGGTCGCCAAGCTTTTTTTCCTTTCCTTTAATTGTCGAGGTCGTTATTCCGCCGACTTTTTTTCCTGGAAAGTAATAGAAAAAGCCAATAGTTACTTGAATCTGGTTGCTTTTCCATTTTTATGAAATCGAATAGGTGAGTGTTCCTTTGTCCTCAACAAGATGGACTTCTATATTTCCATTGGGAGCGCTTAAGTTAAGATCAAACTTTGGGTCCCTTGTGCAGTTAAGGCTGAACCTGAATACAAATAGCAACAAACATAGTTTTTTTTAGTAATCATGTTAATAAGGTCTTTTCCTAAATGGAAAAAGAATGCATTTAAGGGGAATAATGAGGGTTATTTATTAAACGAATATATGTAATTATTTTTTCCCCTTGTAGGGTAATATAATACCCCATTTTAGAATGGTAAAGCAAAAGGACCCAAAACACAAGTACCCAACCATTAAAGTGCTCAAAAGGCCACAGCACCCATAAAGTTGAGTGTGGTCATATTTGATGACTTTATCCTCTAAATAATTTAGAAACTATTTCTAAATCGTTCCCAATGCGCCGTCGATAACTTTTTTGGATAGGGGATAATTTATATCGGTCTCGTTTTAAATCTTCCCTTTAGTTTTGTTAACTGTTGGCTTTAAAATCGGCTATGACAATCCTTATCGCACTTCCCCGTAGGCCATTGTTCATTTCTTTGGGGTCTTTTTTAAGGTCAATAAAACTCCCCATGCCGGTGGGGTGTGATTAGCAAAATCGTTGCCCCCAGCTATGCTTTGTTCCAAGTTCCTTAGAGATCTATCGTATTTCCATAATACTTCCGCGCATAGAAAAATATTAATTATACTCTTTTGTCCTAAATTCCCAAAGTGGGCCGGAATTTTGGATGGCGGTGTGCCATATGCATCCAATAGCCGGATAAATATGTTGATTTTTGCTCAAATCCATACTGGTTACCTTCCAACTGTTTACCAAAATAGTTTTAAAAACATGATGACCTTTGCATAGTATCTGGGGTCTTTCACCACTGCCATTTCAATTAATGTTGGTGCAAAATCCGTATTGTTTGATAATGGCAATCGGTTACGGTTCCTGCTTCCCAAATAGATTTGGGGTATCCTTACAAAAAATTGGCATCCAGCATTGGATTCTTCATACATCCACCTTTTGTCTAATATTAATCGTGTCTACAACATAAAACCCTTTGGTCCCGGTATAGACTCAATCCCACACCGTATTTTCCAACAATCCTTCCTGCCCAAATAAATCCATTAGTCCGCTTTACATTGTCCATCTACACCGCTAACGCAACGCAGGTATTTCTTTAAATAATCTTGATAGACTTTACTGGTGTATTCCCTTTTCATCCACCTGACATTTCCCACTTACAATATGTCCGATGGGCATGTCACACCTGCCTTTACCTATATTCTTGTATATAGACAGTTGGTAATCGTTCCAATATATATTGTTGGCCTGGATGACGTAGTCAGAATTCCGGTGTGAAACCGAAAGAACCCTGATTGATCTGGTAAGTGAATCGGTTCTTACCTCTGGGTAGCAAGTGGAACCGTTGTCTTTCCGTTATCAATAACGGAGGCTTTTACTCTGGTATCAGTGGGATAAAAGGTGTCGGCCAAAATAGTCCTTCATATACTGGGGCAATATTCAAAATCCATCATAGGGGAACGCTTAAAGTTGGTCGCATTAGGAAAAAATGTGTTTGTTGGGGATCCCCTTTAGTTTTTTCTAAATAAATCCAGGATAATATCCTGATGATCTGTCCGAAGAATGGCCTTTGGTCTGAACCAAATTTTTGGGCGCCAAGATTTTTTCGGCCTCTTACAAGAAATTCAGGATCCAAAATAATTACCACATCGCCAAAAACCTGGTAAAACCCTTATAATAATCAAAGTCTGCAAGGCTCATCATGCAAAGTGCCATTTAACCTACTATGGCCGTTTGGATACCC
>Ga0163217_1068144_pt1 | contig 10735 bp, 13 predicted proteins | sample SynspAceP_FD_185933 | JGI IMG/M metagenome (GOLD analysis project Ga0163217, IMG submission 185933) | Saline lake microbial communities from Ace Lake in Antarctica - Synechococcus sp. Ace-P (PacBio error correction) | ecosystem: Environmental > Aquatic > Non-marine Saline and Alkaline > Saline ...
AGCGCCGCCCGAGACTGCACAAGCTCGTGGCCAGCACGATACTACGCAGGCTGTGTGTTGGCTCGGTCGGCGTCTACTAATGACTTCTGATCGAATTTCTCGTAAGGTTTTCGGGTTTCGCTTCAGGAACTCAAACCCGAGCAGGCGCAAGGGATGCGAACAAGGGCGCGAACACCTGCTCGCCCAGTTCGGGTCGCAAAAAGCTCCACGATCCGTTTGTCCGGGCAGCACGTGACACTCCAATGGACAGCGATGCACCCACGGATCGGCCCTTGAACGGCTGGCGCGGAAAGGCGATGATTTCTGTCGCGCCACCCTTGGGCTGGAAGGTGGTAGGGCTCCGCAACTTCGAGGTCAGCCGGACGTCCTGCACTTTGACTGCACGAATAGAACTCAACCAGCTCTTCGTCCACGACGGCGAGGCGATGGAATAAGCCCGCGCAGGGGCTTTTGCTTGCCTGTCCTCGCGGGGTGCGGGTCGCCCATACCCCGCAGGAATGGCGACATCATCAGCACACGAAATTCGCCTGACCCGAAAAGCGCAAAGGACAGACGGCCCCAAAGGCTTCCGGACGGGGCCACTCGTTTCGGTTCTTAGATGAACAATAGCCGGTCCCGCATGGTCGCGGACGTCGCGTTTATACAACGGGAGGGATCCAGACGTGGGCTCTCAGCGTACCGCAGTTGATAAGGGTTCCCGTTCACTAGAAGCCGAGGCACGCCGCGGCTTTCTATTCGGTTTGGCGCGCGCGGTCTCGTGCCTTATGTCGCGAGTCGGATGCCTATTCCTTGCACATGAAATTCTGTTGTGTAGCTTCGTTCGCCGGCTCTCTGCCCTTGATCTCGATGCGCAAACACTGTGGACGCTGAACACGCTGAATCATAATTTTTCTGCGGCGCAAGGTCGCGGTGCGCAGTGTTCGGTCCCCTCCACTACGTCCCCTTCCTTGTCCTTACTAGGGGGAGAAGCGCAAGACGTCGGATGGCGGAATCAACGCATCGACCACGTCTGCCAGAAAGCCCGATCAAGTCCCTGCCCCGCGCAGGTTCAGCGAGACCATTGATAGTATAATGCTCCTGCCAGTTCTGCTGCGGTTGTCTACGTCCATCTTCGGTTCCTGCGTTGACGCGGCCGACGCTACGAGGTAGTAGGGAGTTCTCTGGTCGGTCACACTTAGCGCCGCGCAAGCGTCCGGCAGAGCGCACTGGACGGGGCGTATTTGGTTCCCGCAATCAGCATGGCACATGGAGTCTTCCTCCCAAAGGCACCAGATCCGCCCGCGCTACTCCAGGCCGGCGGCACGCAGAAGGCAGCAGGCATGGCGTGCATGGTTGAAACCTGCGCCCGTCAGCCGAACTGGGAAAATGGCCACGCGGATCATCGAACCACCGCTTCCTTACCTCAAGGTTTTGAGGGCCGCGTTCAAACGCGGAAAAATCGTTTTCAGGTTTGCGCGTCAGAGGGCTACATCAAGCGCTTGTCGGAACGCTCGCCAGACGATGTCTGCCGACGTCACTCGGTGGTGGACTCCGAAGATTGGGAGGCGCTAGCGTCTCCCGGTTTAAAATCCATGACGCTGACGGAACCCATAGAATTCGCTCTGATCCGCATTACTGGGTCCCCGCTGTGTTGTCAGTCAGTTGCCGTCCTACACGGACCCACTCACTCTTGCCCGATCAGGCGAGAAGTTGTATCGGCTGCATCTTCTCTTTTCAAATCGTTTCTCCGCGCGTGGCGGCGCGGGGGAAAGTATGTCGCCCACCGGTTGTGCATCGCGCAGGTTGGTAGGGTGCGGCGACTGCGCAGTTCACCGAAATGCTGAGAGGATACCTCAACCGCCTCGGGAGAGGCCGCGGCCAGCCGGCGCTGCCTTGGGTGCGGGCGGCGTTCTCGTCGATGTAGTCCAGCACCTAGAACACTCATGTGACGGCCTGGCGGAAAAGGGAGAGTGCATGAGGGTTTGAAACCGTTGTCAGCCGTGCGGGCGCATCAGCTGGGGCGTGTCAGCACCCTCGGAGACGAACGGCCAGGGAGCTGGCGCGCGTGCGAGGTGCAAGCGCTTCTGACGCCCTCGTATCACCGCACCGTATCCCAAGACCCTTTCAATGCATGTGAACGAGAGACTTAGCACGTGGGTGTTGCGGCAGGGGCTCAGGATCGGGTGGACTGGCCGACAGAGTGCAACGTCCGTCCGGGGTCTTTCTCTGCCACGTCTTTGCGGCGCCGCATCGGGTGCTGCCACTATCTGCGCCTAGCTCGGGATTTCTTGCCGCGGGATATTTAGCTCGCTCGGAGGGCACTCTTGCTGGTAAAACCAGAGTCTCGCGGCCGAAAAAGGCGATCTTCGCGTGTCGGATGAACACACCCCCCCGGGAACGGCACAATATATATCGCGTTTAACGCGCATGACGCACAGCGTCGAAGACGAGAGCGACGGACTCACTCCGGCCATCCGAAGTGGAACAGCACACAGCGCTTCAGAATTTGGGAGGCACATTTGTTGATTGCAGCAACGCAGCACGTCAGTGGCGCTGTGATCGCTCATTTGTCAGCGTGCCATCGTCTCCAGCTGGTCTTCCATTGTTACAGGGTCAGGCGCGACGCGCGCTGTGTGTCGGCGCGCCGCTTACCGCGCTTTACGCCGATGGATTCTCCGTAGTCCTCCATTCTGAGTGTAGTTGATCACGTGCGCCAAGACTATTCTTGGTCTCTGTGCATACAGTTGAGTCAGTTTAAGAGCGACGGCCCTTCGAGTATCTCACAGAGGCGAAGAACCAAGCGCGGTTAAGTGTTCAACCGTGGCTTGCAAGCGCTCTTCCGGTCGCACGGCTGTGGCGTGCGTCGCAGATACCAGGTAGCACTAGTTTACCACAGCCGCTTAACAGATCTGGGGATATGATCTTCGCGTCGTCGAAAGCCCCCTATGCTCGCGTGGCCCAGCACCGTTGCGGCGGAGGTGGGTCGATTGCCAGTTTCTCAAAAGGCAGCTTCGGAGCCACAGGGCCCTGATCTATCCGCGGCAAGGGGAGGAGAGTGACACCTGCATAGGTCGCCACCTCCGCACAGCAGAGACCAGTAGGATCCTCACGTGTGAATGGCCCGAAATGCACACGTGGTGGGTGACTCGAGAGCGTTGAGTACGCAGCATTCGCATGAATACTTGATCTTAGCCAACGGAGGCGCTGTCCCACGAGCTTGGATCAGACGCTCAACAGCAAGCGGGGTTCGCGATGTTCCTGGTGATCTTGCGATCGGTGGAAACTCGGGCGGCGCGGTGCCAACGGAGAGCATACATCACCGCATTACCGGGTACAGGCGATGATGTCGCTGATCAGGGCCGATATTGGCGTGGCAAGGCCGACTTGGCTTGAGCGACGCGTGCAGGAGCAGGCAGATCGCTGCGGTGCACATGGGGCAAGATCACGTTTTGGGCCTCGTGGCTTGATGCGCAGTTTTCGTGCGTGTCCGTATTCGGGCGGCCAGTTCGCCATGCGGTGCAGTCTGTTCGGCGGTGGCGTCCGCCCGGTGTTTTCGCCATGCGCCTTGAAGGCTGATCGACACGATGGGCATAGCCGTCTTCGCGGTGATGCGGTCAGGTTGTGTGTCGGCCCAGTTTTGAACACCGGGGATCCGCTGTTATTAGGCGGCGGTAAACGTGGTCGATGGGGCCGTTTTAAACGTCGGGCTGGCGAAATCGCGCCTCGATGCGCGATCAGCATCTTGCCTGGTCGACGCCCTGTGAACTGCGGACGGATCAGCGCAGTAAAGGGCGGTCACCCGTGCGCGGATTGTCGTCGGATGCCGTTGCTCATGCACGGTGATCTTGATCCGTGCCTTGTACTTTATTATCGCGCGGCCCAAACAGCTTTGTAGACCGAGACCGATCGCCCTCTAGTGTGGGCAGCAGGTCTTCGGAGCTGAACCGAAATCATACAGCACTTGCCGATCATCGGGGTCCGGCCAAGGCCCGCCACCGACGATGACCTGATAGCCGACTTCGCCATCTTTCTCGACGAATTTTGGTAGGCCCGAATTATCATGGGCTTTGATGACCGCCGGTGTCTGCGCCGGCACAGAGACGGCGACCTTGACTTGGCGGCAAGGAACTGGAATTTCCGGATGATCAGTGGACGCATTGGGCGGAATCAGTTCGGCCACCGGCGCGGATCAGCCGATTTCATGGCGCGCTGCGGCACCGGCAAAATGATCGGCGGTCCGTTTCGGATGGTGTTGCCGCTTGGTGCCTGGATGGCGTGGCATGTTCACATCGGCCAGCGCGTGCCAGCATAATCGGGGACATACGCCACGCTGGGGCAGTTGGTACTGGATGTTGTCTGGCGCGTGGGTAAAATGGCCGTAGCCCCTTGTCCCATTTTAAGCGCGTCTCCGCTAGCTTTGTCATCTGGCGGGCTGCTGAGGCGGTGCCATAGGGAATGGCCACCCCGCGCATATAGGCGGTGTGCGAGTCTCAGGGTAGAGCCGGCTGTCTCATTTTCAGGCAGGTCGCAGAACGGCTCTGACTCGTCCCCTCGTGAGGGAGCGCGTATGGACGCGGCGTGGTCAGGGCTGATCCTGCCCGCGGAAGTCTGCGCACGTTGCGGCGTTCTCTGGACTATACAAGGCGTTCGCGGTAATCTCCGGGTGTATTCGCACTGTTACACCAGGGGATTGTGAACCATGGCCGCCTCCTCCTGCCTTGCCATGGGTGGAGAGTTGGACTGGGTCCCTTGAGAGCGGAATGTCTTCGCGGGTAAATGCCGCATTGGTTTTGGCGTGCGGCAGAGCCTGGTGTCCCACAATCGGCCGAAGGCTCGCACCCGCCAGTCAGGTCGGCCTGCTGGACGCATCGATCAGCGCGCGGAGTCCCGGCGGTCGGCCTCCGTTCGGTGGCCCTGGTTGGGCAGTCTAGTTCAAGGAGCTATGCGGGTTCCAGGCCGGCCGGGGCCAGTCCACGCGGTCTGGGTATGACTTCCTACGCTCGCCCTTCAGGATTCAAGGCAATTGGCTGTCGGAAGAACTTATTGGGGGTAAGAGGGCCTCTCGGCCATCACATGACCGTTTATCGGGCAGTCCTCTTGAAAAATTCGGTTGTGGCCATCGGGCCTGCGGCAGCGGCTACGGCCTCGGTAAGGGTAAAGGCTTGGCCGTGGCAGCGAGGTCAGATCCGGCACGCCGAAAGGTCAGCTGGAGAGCGCCGCACAAGTCTGGACTCAGGTTGCGGGGCGCTCTCTCGACGAATACGAGGCTGCGTTTGGCGGTCGGGAGGCCAGTGTTTGTCCAACAATAGAGGTGATGCAGGCCTGCGGGTCGACGCCGATGGCATGAAGAGCGGCGCTGGATGATAGTCGCACCAGAGAGGTTCATCTCGCCCGGTCGCCTATTCGCTCTCGCGCGGACCTGAACTTATCGCCCGGGCGCGGCTAGCGCGGCCCAGTCATGGTTCAGCAAACCCCTTCATTCGTGACCCGTCAGGAAACCGGAACCGAAGCGTTTGCGCCAGCCGTTTCGTCAAGCTTTTGCCCGATGGTGGCCACGGCGGCGAAGCAGACGTGAATCCTCCGGCCCCACGATGTGCCAGCCGATGCCATGGGAGGCCACTTGCCCGCTCGATCGGTCTATTTTCGTGACGCGAAAACGCAACTCGGCGTAGATAGCTTCACGGCGCCCAGACACACCCAGCGGGCGCCCGGAAATTGGTCTCATCACTTTCAAACAGCGGAGGGTCAATGTGCACTCGGGTCCATAAGCTCGCTCGTGCCAGGGGCGCCAGCCCTTCACTATGCCAACAACAATTTCCTGGGAGTTCAGGGCCACAGCTTCGGCGGCGACCAGTCTGCACACGAGATGGCGGGAGGAAACTCAGAGCCGGTCGCCATAGATCACCACATCGGCTATCATACTCCACCGCTGCGGCGGGCCTTGCGGGCTCCGGGCCCAAATTCTGGAGATCACCCGCGGGCCACACATAGGGCCACAAAGGGCACAATAGTGACGGGCGCGTGTGGGGGCGGCCGCGGGACTGGTGGTCGCGAGCAGGGGCGCTAGGCTCCAGCGCCGCTGGTTTGTACAAACCATCCGTCTTGCCATCCGCGCAGGCGGGTCGCTGGGCCTGCAGCAGATAATTGAGTCCCTTGCGCCAGAAAGTATCGCGACTTGCGGACGGCAAAGGGCAGGGCATCGGGTTGATCTGCCCAGCTGGCCGACTCGCCTCTCTGATAACCTTCTCGCCTTCTCGGACATACAGCGAGGGTGCCCCAGCACGTCACATCGGGTGGCAGCGCGGTCGTTCACCAGATCAGTCTTCGACTCCAGCCGCACCGGCAGATGCCTACAGGGGCGGCGCCTTCGTGCCGATGGGGCGTATGGTCAACAGGGGGTCACGGGTCCACGGATCGCAGGCGTGATATAAGGCGCTGTCGTGAGATTGTCGACGTATTGACCAAAGCACCTTCTCTCACGCGCGCGGCGCGAGATGGTCGGCGGTGCGGCGTCTGTGCGTATCGTCCATCAATTCCGGCATCGGAAATAGCGCGCCACGCACGCTACAGTACGACACACTCGAGCGCAGTGGCTCTACCGGGTGGTGCAGGCGGCAGTTCAGCACCCAGACCGTGTCAGGCCCGATGCGCCGCATGATGCTTCGCGGCGGGCGGTCGGGGCGAAGAACGACTGGATCCTTGCGCTGGAGTCTGAGTTCACGCAGAGTAGTTATGCCGCAGTGCTCCATGGCGCATGGACCACCGGAAAGAAGATATGCGCCTGGCCTGGTGGTCGGTAGAGATAAGCATTGGGAAGTTGATTTCCATAAAGCGTTCGGTCCTTGCCGCTCTAAGAGCTTGACCTCCTATATAGGAAATAAAATTCCGATATGGGCTGCTAGGTGCTTTGCGGATATAAGAACGTTGCGTTCTATTCTGCGCAGCAGACAGAACAGCAGACCACAGACTGAAGGGAAAAACAGAAATGGATGGTTCGGATCGACGACGTAGACCGGAAATTCCCCTAGGCGCAGTTACAGCGGGATGCGAGCCTAGTCCTGGACGATATTGCCCTCGCTGAGGTAGGCAGTTCCAAAGACGCCTGGTGTGGAACCGATTCGCAAACTGCGCGAGGCAGGGGTGATCGGGCAGCATACGGTTGTGCCTGGATGCAGAGGCGGCTTGCTTCGAGGCGTGTTTCTTCTTTGTGGTTGACCGCACCTCGTCCCACGAGGACCGATTGGCAGGCGCGCGTTCCTCAAGCGCGTATTGAAAAAACAACCGCCCCGAAGTGAAGAGGCGCAACCGGTTGGCGGGGGACATCGACTATATTCTCTGCAAGGTCGCGCGTCAAGACGCGCGCGCCTAATGATGGCGTTTTCTTATCAGGCGCTGATTTCAGAGGTGCGCGTGCACCGTCAAGCGCTGCTTTGTCCGATGGAAGGAGATCAAATCTTACCGACCATGCTTGGCCGCCTGTACGCGCCGTGGTGCTTGAATTGCGGTGGCGGCGCTGAACTATTATGACCCGTCACACATCACACCGTGTACGACGCTTCGAAGAGGTGGTAAGGTGTTTGGCAAAGCGCGGGTGCTTCGCAAGTTGCAGGTTTTCGGCGCATGGATCAGAACACAGCTCGCGCACACAGCAGCGCCGGCCGTGCACATTATACCGCAGCCGTGCCGCGGCCGCGCACCCGACGCTCCAGGTTTTCGGCTGATCGATTGGCTGTCGTAGATAAGGGACACAGAAGCACTGCCAAGGCAGAATGTGAGACCGCATGGCGTGCCTTGGCGGACGGGCAGGGTCGAACACATCGGGCTGGTGCGTATAGCGCGGGATCGCGGCCCGACGGCCCCAGCAACCGAGTGCGATTGTCTTGCCCTGCTTGAGGCGTGCACAAGTCGGTCCGCGAGTTCCCGGAGTATAGGTCTTCGTCTCAGGCCGAAAAGTTTCGAAACACGAGGCAGCGGGCGAGCGGGTCGATATGCCACGGCAGTGACTCTCTTCGAACGATGGCATTGATCCGTAATCGGGTGCAAGCGCGCTGACAGGGGTTGTTGTGTGCCCATGAGACAGGCGACTCGGGCCATTGCCAAGCCGGCCCGCATGCACCGTCGCCTCGTGGCCGCGCACGGCAGCCAAGGAATGGAGGAAACTTGATCAGCGCATCGAGAAGAGATTCTCGCCGACTCTTTTGGGCAGCGGCGAGATCAAGCTGGGTGATCAAGGTCCGTCACGCGGTCCTTGGCGACCTCGTCGACATAATGCGCCGCAGAAAGGCGGTGAATCGGCCGGCGGCGGGTATTGGCAGCCTCTTCGTCCGCCGGGTGCGGCCAATCTGATAGACCGCAACCATATGGGTGCGTTGGACAGCGGCAGGAAAGGTCGGCCATCATCTCTTCGGGCACGCCAAGCAGCCGCGCGATGATACGCACGGGAAGCTGGGGTGCAGAATGCGGGGTCAGATCAAACACGGTTTCGGCCCTTGGGCAGATCGTCACCAGTAAAGCCTAGGCGCCGATCTCTTCGATCTCGGGGCGAGGCCCGGCGATCCGGCGCGAAGAGAAGGCCGGCGCAGCACAGGCCGCGGCAGACGGGTGTGGGTCGGGCGCTCAGCTCGACGACCGGGGTTTTCATACCGCGTTAACAGGACGTCCGCGCATGTGTCAGGTGTCGGCTCGGCGCTGGTCGGGCGGGGAGCGGGTCAGCGGCCAAACGTCGGTCGCGCAGCAGCGCTGCCCGTGGCTGCGTCAAAGGCTAGCCCACATGCCATAGTTCCTGCCCAGAACAGGCACAGGGCCGTGCGCACGGGGCCTGCGCATAGGCGGCTAGGGGGTTTTGGACGAATTCTTCGGGATCAAGCGGGGAAAGGTTCCAGCGTTTTCATGGGGAGCCTAAGCAATAGCTAGAGCGGGGCTCGTTTGGCACAAGCGGGTTCTGTGCCAAAGTAACGCTATGACCTCCCGGAATTGGCGTCCTCGGAGATGAGTCGGCGCTAACCTTTGGTGGCTGTTTCTGATAAGAAAGTCATAGGTTTCTGCTTGTCAGCGGGCAGGGGTCTTGGCGCTATGCCTATTTTGCAAGGGAGACAGCGCATCGCAACGCGGGCAGGCCGATTGGTCGCTGGTCGTGACCGGTCTGGTCGGCAGCTGCATACGCTATCCGTGATTTGGCGGTGTTTCTGGCGGATCACCCGCAGGTGGCGCAAGTGCTGGACCCGTCCGCGCCGTGGGTCGAGGCCCAAGCGTTCCTGCCAAGAGGGGGTTTTTGGGGGCGCCTGGAAAACAAGAAAAAAAAAAACCCAAAACGGCGCTGGATGTGCAGGTGTTGAACGCGGTCAGGCGATATGATTGTATCGGCGCTTGGCCAAGAACGGGCGCAGGTGCCGCGGGGCGGATCAGGGCTTTGTCCCAGGCGCATTTGGCGTGGCGCGCTAGGCTGGGGGGCACGGCCCCGCAACGCCGTTGACCGACCGGGCCTATTTCCACGCGGCCCCCGTTTTTTGGCACCGGGAACGGTCAGGTGCGCGGGCGGCGGTGGTGGGTGTCGACCGATCTGAACGGCATCGATTATGACTGGCGCGGCAGCAATCGGCGGCGCGTTTTTTTTACCGATACCATGGCGTTGTCCAAATTGCAACCGATCAGAGCTGCTATTTTGGGCGCGGCCCGAGGGCGCAACAAAGTGTACCGCCTGATGGTGCGCAACTCGAGTTCGCCGTGTCAGAGGCTCCGCACGCCATGAAATCTGGCGCAATGGGCTGGGGGCCGTATCCTGCCCGACGCCGCGCTGCACCTGACGCGTGCATTGCCGGTGGTGGGCCATGACGGGCCGAAAGGTCTTGCTGGACATCGAAGGGCCGCGCAGCGGCTGCCCTGTCACAAGGCGGCAGCGGTGGCAGCGCTTGCCTTGCCTTTGGCGCGCTGCTGTTTCTGGCCACGCGAAAGGCGCCGCGCACGTCGGATGCAATGCGGCCCTTGAGGCGTCCAGGTTGCCAACGGACCGCCGCACTAAACGCCAGCAACACGGAATTGCGGCCGCGAGGCCACCGAGCGCGAAGAGGCACAAGCCGCGGCTGGCGCCGTGGCGCAGGCGTCTGGCTGGCAGGCGGGCAAGCTGTTCTGCGCTTGGGGCAGACATTTCGGCGGGCATCAAGTCACGAAACTGAACCAGCCGCTGATGCGATCCGGTCTTTTGGCCGGAAAAACGCGGTGCAGTTTCCTTGAGCGTGACCGCCCGGACCGACGGCTGAAACCCCTTGAAAACCCGTATCTCGCAGATGGCCGACCGTATGGGCGGCGGATCATTCAGAACCTGCGGGCCTTTGCACGGCAGGAGAGTGTGCCGCAGACCGTGTGGGATGTGACCCGCGTGGTGGCCAGCGCATTCGAAGCTGACCCAAAACCTATGTCGGGATGCGGGGGTCGCGCTTGAATACGGGCCCGCCAAATGCCCTGTTTGGGTGGCGTGGCGGCGAGTTGGCGGCTGGGGCAGGTGTTTGTGAACCTATCACCAATGCCGTCGACGCAATGGGCGGCAGGAGTGCAAACGGCTGACCATCACCGTCGATCCCTCGGATCCCGTGCCGCAGGTGACATTTTGCGACACCGGTTCCGGGAATCGAATGCCGGACAAGGTGTCGAACACCGTTTCTATACGACCAAGTCGGTGGGCAACGATACCGAAAGGCACCATGAGCGGCATGGACTGGGGTTGTCGAGATCAGCTATGGGCATCGTGCAAAGCTTTGGC
>Ga0163217_1114288_pt1 | contig 10734 bp, 17 predicted proteins | sample SynspAceP_FD_185933 | JGI IMG/M metagenome (GOLD analysis project Ga0163217, IMG submission 185933) | Saline lake microbial communities from Ace Lake in Antarctica - Synechococcus sp. Ace-P (PacBio error correction) | ecosystem: Environmental > Aquatic > Non-marine Saline and Alkaline > Saline ...
CGCCTTTGCGGGGACGGAACGAGATTTTGGCAGTCTGCCACGCCCCCGCACCGGCCCATTTAATCGAGGAGTTTGGCGCGCAACATATCAAGACCTGGTTTTCCGATCTGCCTATAATGCGTACGGCTGTACAGTGTGCTGTGCAGATTGCGAGCCCACGAGGAAAGCCTTTGGCCTGCAACGGTTTGCTTGAGTTGTGCAAAAGAATGCTCCGATTGCGCATGAGATGAAGTCGTCGTGTGATTCGCACCGCCCCGTGTCCGGGATGCACAAAGCGAGTGTTCACCCGTCACCCACCAACCGCCAGCGATTTTGCATCAAGTCCCCTGCGCCGGTTTGCTCAGCAACTGGGTGCAGGACAGTGGTGCGCACGTGTATGCGGTGGCAAGATCGGTCGACATCTTGTTCGTATGCCGGTTTTGAAAACGAGTGTCGTAAAGAGGGTGCTGGAGCGCGACGCCTGATGGACACTCTTGGCGATTGATCCGACCTACCGTTGGAAGGGATGGCCGAAGCCGGCAGCCTGACCTTATGCGAATTTCGCGTGAATTTTGGACTAGTCCTTTACGCACCGCGCGATTGTGTCGGCTATGCCCGTGCCGCTTGACATGGTTCGAGTTGAAGCGAGAGACGTAAACCTGTCTGAGGACTGCGACTTGCGGCGGCGATATGCTTGGTTCATACCGCGAGGCATCAATGGCAATGACCCCGACAATGGGTCGGCACCGAGACCACACGCGCGAGAGCGGGTGCCGGACTGGGCGGGGCAAGGGTTCGGGCACGTGGGCCAGAATCTGGCTTTCGCGTGTGGCGTCCGATTGATGCGGCGCATCTAGGGGGGTCGTTGTTACCTGATTGAGCCCGGATGATGCGAGTGGAAGGGCGAGAGGCCGAGGGGCCAGCCCTCACCGCCCAACGCCACGATCCCCCGGAGTTTTGCTTGGCAAAATGAAGCCTGCCCCGACGCGGTGGGTTGGCGGGGAGACCGCTTTTTCGGGCATGAGTTCCAGCAAGTAATATTGGGCGTATTTTTTTTGCGGACTAGGGAGGGGCTGTTTCCTATCAGTGGGATCGTAGGCGTTCGCCCCGATTGTCCGATATCATTGAGACACCTGACCGTCGTTAATCCATCGCACTGGTGCACGCAAACATATCTGACAATCATCCTGCCGGATAAAATCGACTGTCACCGCGGCGTTCCGCCAGTTGCTGCGCGAGATCTAGCCAGCTTTTGGCATACGAGGTGGACGCGCGGCCTGCCGATGACGACCAAACGGATCGACACCCAGTGACAGCCGTATGGACGCGCCGACGCTGGATGGCAAGAAACTGGCGCTGATACTTCGATCCTGCGCGAGCTGCGGCGCAAACGGGTGGATGCACGGGGTGCTAGAGCTGATCTCCGAATGGGTCGGTTTTGTCGGCCTTTACCTGCGACGAGGAAAGCCCGTGCATGAAAACCTCAGCGGGCCCGTCGAATACTTACTATTAAGGTGCCAGAGGGGCTGGAATGACCGGGTCCTTGGTCATTGCGCCCGTGAACCGATCTGGGCAACGGCAATTCGCTGTGGCGGCGATCGACATGCTGAAGGAGGCGGGCGCGTACCAAATATCCGGTCCTGTTGACTGCTGGCCGCCCCGAGGTGTCTGAACGACCATGAAAAGAGGCCCATCACGATGTACCATGATTGTACCGACGAGGCTAGTCGAATTGAGTGAAGCTGAAACGAGCCTGGGATATAATCAATTCCCGGGCTTGGTGACAGCCGGTGACATCGATGTTCCGGGCCAAAATAGAAAAAGCGCAAATGGGAGCGATCCGGTGACCAGGGTGCTTTACTCACGAAGAACCGGGATCCGCGCAAATGGTTTGTTTACTACATGTTGTGGGGGCGCAGGATGAAATTTACTAGTATTGTGGCTGTTAGCGGCGTTGAATGAGCGCACTTGGAACCAGGAAATTTGAGCCACAAGCGCAATATAGCTTTCGCGACCAGCACGGAGGCGGAATCCTGTCGCGTACTGTATAGAAGGCAAGCCAATATGTCGACAGCAAAAGGCTGCTGTGTACATTCGGGCCGGTAATCGACGGTCAGAATGTTGACCCTTTATCGTCATGGGTAGACCGCGCGTCTCGCCAAGCGTCAGGTGTGCCGGGTTCCAAAACCGACCAATGTGCGACAGCTGCCAGCGCACCTGCTCTCGGTGCCTGTCTGACTGGCGCTGCGGGCGTACAGATCACGTGACAGCGCGCTACCGTCGCGGCCAAGCAAAGCACCCACGGTTGCGGCACGCCCTTGGCCCAGCGCAAAGCCAAGCCGGTTGTTGTACGCGCAGAAAGGCAACCCCGCAAAGTCTGCGCCCCCGTGTGCCGTTTGTGCCTCTGTCGATGTGTGCCATCCAGGCCCTATAATAGAGCCATTGCATCCGGTGCTTTGTTGGCGCAGGTCCGCCAGCACCCACAGTGCATTGTCAGGGCGGGTCGCGAGCCCCAGCAATATTTCCTGGTGCGGACCAAAAGGTGGTTTTGTGCTTGCAGGCTCCATGCATATCCGGCGCGAATGTGCTGCATCCACAAGCGGCAGGCTGCTGTGACGGGAAACCGCGCCGTCCGCCGTTGGCACGACGTGCGACACGTGTGACCGCGTGCCCTGCGAAAGAGATCCCCGCGCCTTCTACATGGGCGTATAATCCGCAATTGGTGCCAAAACACGTCTCTGTATATCAGACGCCAGATAATATCCGTATGCGCAATGTGGCCCGTGCAAAAGCTATCAGTCCAATGATGTGGGAAGCACGACCGGTCTGAACCGAAACGGTCAGAGCAAGAAACCTTGGCTCGGGCGGTCCCAGATGCTGTTGAATTCTGGACCAACTACCAGTGCCGCGCCCGTTGAGCAAGCCAAGAATAACCGGTGTCTACGGGATGTACCTGATAGTGAGCGGCGATACTGCAGCTGTGTTTTCCCTCTATATGCAGAACAGTGAAAAGCGATTGATCCAGCAGGCGACACGAGCGAGAGAGTTTTCGGTGCATGCGCGCTTCTGAGCACCCAAAATCCTGAGAAGCCAAGCTAGAGATCCAAGCGCATTGTACGCAACAAAAACGCTGACCCACAGCTAAACGCAAAGCGGTCTATATTCCACCGCCCCACACGCCGAGCAGGCTGGTCAATCATGACACACCAGACCACCCCTTCGCGGTCGTCACTCAGAGTAAATGCGTGCGTCAAGGGACAAACCAGTTATAAGTCTCTAACATATCGAAAAGTGTCTGAGATGGCGCATAGTTGCACAGTAATGCAAAGGAGCGCGAGAGACCTAGTCGCCGCGTCGAGAAGCGTTAATATTACGAGAGCTCGGTAATAGGCGGAGAGTCGGGCGCATGTGAAGGAGATAGGTAAATCCCGAGCCCCGGCGATCCGAGGTAAGACCTATAATCCTCGTCGGCAGTTGCAAGACTCGTGCGCGCGTCCTCGGCCTTGTATCGGCATTGGGCAAGCGCGCGATGCTTAGCATGGTCGATTGCTTATCACTCGACACTCAAATGTCCGATACCATATATATTATACGTAAAAAGGCCGCCGAGCGATCCGAGCTGGGCCTTTTTTGTCGTATTCTAGACGCGAGAGACGTCAGCTAACGCTTCGAACCTCGCCCGCAAGATCGTGTGTTACTTGAGACCGCAGTCTACAGTCCGCGTCGCTGAGGCAGCGGGTCGGGTTCCTTCGACCTGTTCATGGTCGGATTCGCCCATCGGATCAGGGCTAGGACGCACAGTTTCAGCCGCCTGAGAGATAGTCGCGTCGCGCCTGCGCATCTACGGAGTGACATGAACACCCCGCTGCTTTACGAGACCGTGCAAGCAAGAAGAGCCTCCACCGGAATGGTTCGGTGATTACGCGCGATAACGAGCATGTGGATAACCAGAGATTACACGAGATCTCTAGCTATAATCTCGGCACCAAGGCGCCCGCGGTCGCAGCACGAGCATCGACGCGGTTTCGTTCAACAACCGAAAAGTTTTCGCGGATACTGATGCGCCAGCATAATGTGCAGGACGGGATCTGTGCATAAGCGCGTTTGGATTGCCCTGCCAGAATATAGCCGCCCGCGATATCGGGGGATTCGTAGTCCTTCGAACAGGTTTTGTTCAGCACAATCAAGACCGCCTGGCAGGTGCAATGCTGGGACGGGAACTTGGCCTGGCAGCCAACAACCATCCGGTTTCCGACGCGACAGCGCCAGACACCAAAGTTTTTACACACACCGCAGTCCCGACGCCGCGCAAATTGGTGCAAAGCGCCACTCCGACACCGCATGGGACATTCGTTGCGATTCTTTTCAATAACGACAGTCTCCATTAAGCAGGGTGCGTTTCCGACCTTGGCCGAGCGACCTTGAGGGTGTGAATCTTGTCAAGGCACCGGGCAGCCAGAAAAAGCGCCACCGCGCCGTCCACCCACCCAGCTGCAGAAGGGTCAAGACACCCCGTGCAAAGCGGCAACCGAGCGAGAGAGCCGCGATCGACGGGCGCGGTGTCGAGCGTTCGAGAACGAGCACGGCCGCAATGTTCGATTGGCGTCGGCGATCATCTCTCCTCGTTGTCGAGAGGTCCCAAGCGTATCATAGCTAGAGAGGTCACTGCCTAAATCCTGCCGGAGTCATGAGGCAGCACGGGACGCTGGGTGTTCGACCTACCGTGTCAGGCCAAAGCCGCCAAGTGTGACCAAGCGGGAACAAATACGCTTCTATTATGCGCGAACGCGGTCGAGGATCGAGACACATAAACCCAGCCGTGCGATCAAAGTAGGCGCGAGACGAGCATCGATGACGCCTACGACGTACAGAGTTGTGAGACGCGAGAGCGAGTAAACGCCGGACTCTGGAGCACATGGAACGGCGCCACGAGGTCCGGTTGCTTTCCAACCGACCGCGTCATTTGGAAAGGCGTCATGATCGCGCGAAGTAATTGTGCCTACTTGTTTGAGTGAGTTACCAACTCGGACACTGGGGTGATATGAAGCCATCGGAGATGGAATATAACACACAAAGACGGAGAATTCTAAAGGGATGAATGATCTAATCCCGCGACCATTCCCGTATCGTATGCGCGGCCAAGACCGACGGGGGTCGTCATTACATAAGCTCATGCCAACGTGTCTCCTACGGAGCAATGACTTGACCCTCATCAAACACTTCACACGTTATTGCCAAATTACGACTAGAAAATCCACGATGCGTGCATGATATATATAAAACATACCAGGTGGCTGGCTGACGGAGCAGGAGTCGCCGGGTTTATTTTTTGATCTTGTGTTAGTCATGAACGAAAGATACTCTAAATCAAGTTCATATAATACCGAACGAAGCCTTCAACGGAACATGGTCCTGGGCCGCAATGACAAGAATTGGCGGCGACACAGGCAGCAGACTGGCCATGGGCTGAAATCGAGCTGGCCTTACGGTCGGCAATACACCCCCGCAGTATAGGAGGCCTGCGCTTGCGGTGACAGCAGTCAATCCCCTACGAGGTCGAAACCGAGAGAAGCGAAGGGCCGCTACAAATCGACGTCTGCGGTATGAAAAAACGGCTCGGGCCCGGTCAATCAGGCAGAAGACGAAATTAAATCGCCTTGCGCAATATCGTGAGTTCCGATCGGAGACTAGTCGTCTCGAAACGAGTGATGAGCAGGAAAACACATATTAACGCGCCGCGCGCAGATTTATTAATTGGTGAACACTCATAATAAGTACAACGTCGAGGTTAATTTGGCAGCTCACTGAAAGATAACCCTTTAGCAACTCGGGACCCTGCAAGGGTTTGGCGGGCAAAGGCGATCATGCTGGCTTCGTCGCTCGTGTTGCAGCCGGGTATATATAGAGATAAGGCGGCAGGGCGACTTGAGCCCCATTTATCATCCGGCTGCGCCAGCCACTTGCAGCAAAGGTTCACACTATACGGGGTGGCCCATCACACGCCCTCTTACCTCGATTGGAAGAAATTGTTTTTTCCCCGCCCGACAATAATGATGTCATATAAGGCGCGGTCCGCAAATCTGGCATGTGGCCATTCGGCGTTGTTGCACCGCCAAAGATCGTCAGGAATGAGAAATATCCCGCACGCAAAACGGCCGGCTCATACGTGCGGCGGGGTATCTAAATAAAATAGCCCTGTTCATCACCGAATTGGCCCGCGGATCATGATCTCCGCCTGAGGTATCGTTGGATGGCGGACATTGGCTGTCATCACGGTGATATCCTCCACATGGGCACCACGGCGACGCCTTGGCGGGCTTTTGGGAATCGCAAGCGCGTTCGCCCCTGGAGTGTTGTCTCCAACGCGGGTCCCCCACAGGCATTCTGTCAAACATGGCCATAGGTTTCGGTCAGCCCGTAGACCTGCGTGACGTTTGAACCCCCAGGTGCTTCGATTTGGACAGGTTGTGGCGGGCAGGGGGTGCACCCGGCGGTGAACACCTCTACCTGAGTGGTTGAACGGCGGCGTTTCTGCTTACGGGGCGTTCACCTCATGTTCAGGACAATAGGGCGCACCGCCGAAGTGGGTCTACGCCTTCGTGCTGCGATGGCGTCATAGATTGCGGCTCCGTAATTGTCGCGCAAGACGACCAGCGTGCGCCGAGCAGGGGCATCATCCACGTATGGGTTTTCAGCCGTTGCCAAATGAAACAGCGGCACGATCTGCATGACCAGGCCGCAGTACACCATGCGCCAGCTCACCATCTCGTGCCCATGTCGATCAGATAGGCCCCGCGATGATGATAAAGACCGTACGCCTTTGGCCGCCCCGTGGTGCCAGAGGTAATAGTTTTCACAGCGCAAGGCTTTTCCCATTCGTCGCTTTGGCAAATCCAATACCGAAGGCAGGGTCGCCTTGCGCGATGAAATCTTCATAGGGTGTCGTGGAGTGAATCGCCCTGTCGCGGCAAAACCGGCATCATGGGCACTTCGATGAGCAAGGGCGCATGCCCGTCCAGGTTTCGGCACAGCGGCTTCGGCCAGAATCGATGAACTGGGTATCCGCCAGAAGCACCCGCGCTTCGCCGTGGGTCAGGATTAGCGCAACGGTCGCCACATGTCCAGCCGCGTGTTAATGTGTTTGAGCACGGCAACCGCAAGCGGGCGCCGCCGAAATGCGCTGTTCGGCCTGCGCGGGAATGTTGGGGAGCAGGGTAGCAAGCCACCTGGCCCGCCTCGATCCAGCCCCCGATAGGGCAGAGGCCAGCTGAGAGCAGCGCGCGTGGATACTGCGCATGAGGTTCCACGGTGCGCGCCGTAGAATCACCCAGCCGTCGCATCGGCCAAAGACAATGCGGCGCAACGCTTCAGGATGCCGCGACAGCGGTGTCAGCGTCACATAGTTTCGCCGCGCATTTGTCCAACCCGTCTTCGTTTGTCATCCAGCCCAATGGCGCACCTAGTCGTTCGTTTCCTGGGTTCCGGTTACTATTGCGCAGCAATCCCCCGTTTTGGAAGGAATGATCAAAAAGCAGGCTAGGGGAGAACTTTTATGGGCCACAAAGCCCAAAACGACCGACCGCGCGTAGAGGCAGGCGGCAATGTTGTCAAGCCGTGGGCGCAGCTATATCTTTGTGCATATTCTCAAAGACGGGGGCACAATCGCGGCCCATTGGCGCTTGAGGCGCGGGCGAAATGAAAGATGATTTGCTGTTGGGGGATACGCCCAAGCCAGCAAACGGCGCAATCAGCGTCTGCATGGGGGGTCACGCGGCGGGGCGGCTATGGAAAACATTCGACCTTGCCTCGATATCGAAGGGGCGTCGGTGAACCCGCGAGGAAGATGTCAACAGATGTTCACCTTTGCGCTGGTCCAGAACCCGTGGGACCGATGGGTCCAGCTATTACCACTGGCTGCGCGAACAAGGGTTCGATCAATCCCGGCAGTGGGGCTGGCCCAAGTCGCTGGAGTTCGGGCGCGTTCGTTTCAAAGTCACCTACCGTGCAGGGTAGTCATTGCCTGCGTCCCCTATGGGTCCCTGATCTGCGCGACGGGTGGCAGGGTAATGATAAAGCAAACCTGTGTCGTCCGGATCGAGCATTCTCGCAGGAATTGCGCAGGCGCATTTGTTACGATCATCTGGGGTTCGATCTGAAAACATTGGCCTCCGCGAAAACACCTCTGACCGCGCTGCGGGCTATCAGGGGTATTATAACCGGCAAAAGACACGCGACCTGATTGAGCTGCGGCCTGCGCCGAGGAATATCAACACGTTTTCGGGTATCGTTCGACGGCTGAGATCAGGCACCCATCGATCACACGCAACGGCAAAACGGCCAGCACAAAATGCTGGCCGTTTTTCCATTTTATATGGTGTCGCCCTAAACTCAAGGCAGCTTTGGCGTCGAAGGCCGAAGCGACATAGAAGCCTCTGTTCTTTCTCTGCCATTTCAAAACGCAGCAAAAAACTCGGGCAATTTGAAACGTCGCCGAATTGCGCTTCAAGCTGGTCACAGCGTTCTCCGCATAGGGTGTGCCGATGAGTCGAGCCAGCTGAACGGGCCACCGGACCAGGCGAAGCCCCAGCCAAGGATCGCGCCCACGTCGCCTTCGCGGATGTCCTTTCCAGCACGCCTTCTTATCTTTCCCAACGCGCGCCACAGCTTTCCACACTTGAAACGAACATCAATAAACGGTCCTGCACCATCGCGCAGGTCTGCTGTTTCGTCGGCTAGCGGGAAACTTGTCGTGCATTGCCCTCCATAGCACCTGACGCTTGCCTTTTTCATCATAGTCGAAAAAAGCCCGCCGTTTGCCTGCCGACTCTAGACGGCCCCAAAGATCTTCGCATCAAAAAAGATTCAGGTCATCGCTTGGGGGGAAAAAAAAAAAAAAAAAAAAAACGGGGCCAGGAATAGGCATTGCCAATAGCGGCCTGTCGCGCGAGTCAATCTGTGGCCCCAAGATCGATAGAGGTTTCATCGGGTCAGCTGCACCGGCCCCACAGGGAAGCCCAACACTGTGGCCGCGTGATTAACGCGGTCAGCTGCGGTGCTGTTAACCCTCGGTGATCATTCCGCGCGCCTTCGTTGGCGTAGGGGATGATGCAGGGTTGGCAAAATAGAAAGAACCGCGCGTCATTTACCACGATGGGCGTTTTGCGGGATTCTGGCGCACATAATCGAGCGATTTGCAACCGCAACGGTCGCCTGTTCGCACCTGATTGATCCTCGACCAGTGGGCATTGTTCCTCGACGGCGAGAGAGTGGATGCCGATGAACTGTCCGCACGCGTACGACGCTTTGGCCAGCTTCGGTGATCGGACAGGGTCGAGGTGTTGGAGGCAAAAAGATGCAATTCCTCGGGGATCACGGCTTTCGACGCGTTTGGTCATCTCGGCCTTGACGGTAGGGTCTTCGAATACGGCTTCGATGATACCAGGTCGAGCAGCCTTTCAGCGCATCTAGATCGGCTGTCGCAAGTGATCGGTCCAGCGAGAGCGGTTTTCTTTTCCTCGGTGGATTTCTTGCGCGCGATCCCTTATCAAAAGAGCTTCGCGGAATAGGCTTGGCCTTTGTCCGCTGCTTTCTTGCGTCTGGTCGATCAAACAACGACCTCGATGCCGGCCTGTACGGACACAAGCGTTAGATGCCGCACCCATTCATGCCAGCGCCCAACACCCCACTTCTTGCGCGCTGAATCGGCGGACTACCTTCGGGCCGCACTGCGACTTTTTCGCAAAGGCTTCTGTTCAGGACAGCGACCGGAATCAATGGCAGAGGACGACGGGTGTTCACACAGGATAATTGGTGAACCAGCGCGCCCTCGATCTTTGAGCGCGGTATCGATACGGCTGACAAGCGACCCTTCGTAGACGGCGCTCAGCAAGGCTTTGGCCGCAGGAATGCGCCTTTGGTCTTGCCGTTGACCATCGCGTTGGCACCGGACAAAGGTCATGAAACCGCAGGGTGATAGGTGCGCGCCGCCCGGGCAATCTATAGCCTTTGGCATCCCGGCTTCAGGTGGTCGCCATCCTTGGCGGTTTCAGGCACCATTCTCTTTGGCCGCGGCACCGGAATCGGCGAACGACTTCGTCCAATCAAGCCGGCAATTTCGCAGCAGCAGGAGTCGACCATCTTGCCTTCCAGCAGAAAGGTGAACGCCGCCCATCGGCGTAACCAGTTTGCGTGTCAGACGGGTTGTGCCGCCGCGCCGGAGATGCCGAACCATGAATCTCGGGCAGGCCGATGGGGCTGGGGTTTGTCGAGCGAACAAAAGATGGCGGTGTGATGGCCAGCGGCAAGTTTCAATGCCCGATGCCATGCGCGGTGCCGGGCAAAGGGCAGACCGATAGCTACCGCCCTTGTTGGTCTCGGCATCGCAATGCCGGCGCCGGTTCGATCTTGCGCAGCAAGGGCCGTGAGCATTCTTCATTGTGCCGTCGAACAGCCCTGTGCGGGGTCGTCGCCCGCATCTTCCGCAATCTTGGGCCAGACAGGTTCAGGTCCATCCGCCGGCATAAGGACCCCGTCCTTTGCCCAGAAAGTGATCACCGGCACCTTAATGGTGTCGATATCTGAAGTACTGTGGTCGATGATTGCCTGTCCAGTTCCGAACAAGCCCCTCGAACGACATGACGTTCATAGGGATTTTTCCCGGGTAACGTCCCCAGGTGATGAATGGCGACGCCGTCGGCGTCACTGTCCTTCATGGTGAAAACGGCATTTATATCGTCCCCCTGATTTGGAGTGTGT
>Ga0163217_1119316_pt1 | contig 10734 bp, 7 predicted proteins | sample SynspAceP_FD_185933 | JGI IMG/M metagenome (GOLD analysis project Ga0163217, IMG submission 185933) | Saline lake microbial communities from Ace Lake in Antarctica - Synechococcus sp. Ace-P (PacBio error correction) | ecosystem: Environmental > Aquatic > Non-marine Saline and Alkaline > Saline ...
GATAAGGGAAGGGGAGGGAAAAAAAATTAACCTAACAAAGCCCCGGGCCATAAAACGCCCACACAAAAAATCAACAGGTTGGGGGTTCCCGGCGAATCACACCGGATCGCAAATGACAACGCCTGCCTGAGCGGCTTCCCAGCTGCGGCTTTGGGGGAAAGGAGTTCCCATGAATTCTTCCTTCCAATTGGTGAGCGTTACAGGGCGACCTGGAACGCCGCCATGACCATAAACTTTGCTGCCGAGTCAGTGCCCAGGGCCCTCTGCAAGGCGGATGCGGCGCTGCCCGCGTCAAGGCAGCGACCTGATGGGGTGCAATGTCTGACTGGTGAACACACATCAAGATTCCCCATTCCTGCGGCCCCAATCGCAGTTGCCGCATGCCAGCACCATGAAAGCCAACCAGTGGATTGAACGGCAACGACAAGTTGCTTACCTGTGCGTATTTCCTGATCACCTTCACGGTACGGCAGAACTACGGCCATGTTTGATCTGGCGCAGCATCAGCGCACCGCCTACCGTTCTGTTGCTGAAAAACCTGCAAACAATTTGAAATTCATTCGCTTCGGCGTGAACCCGAAAATCAAGGGGCAGATCGGTGCCATGCTGTACTGAAACATAAAGCAAAACTATATAATTTAATACCAACAGTGCATTGAAATTGTGCTGCAGGTGCTGTGAATCGCCAGCGTCAGGAATGGAGGATAGGCGACACAGTAAACCTGTTTTCATGCTGCCAAACTGGCAAGTGTCTTTCGTGCCAAGTGTATGAGGGGAATGCCGGCGATTGGCTTCAATTAAGGACAGCCTGCCGCAGGAATGGGTGGTGAACTGCAAGCAAAATGTGGGACGTGGCGGACAGGTCTTGCTCTACTTGGTCCGCTATTTGTATCGGCGTTTTCTACCTGAGAAGAACATCCTGTCTCCGCGGATGGGCAAAGGGTAACGTTCCGAACGGACGGACAACCAGGGACAGAGACATCGACTGTGCCGGGGGTGGATTCTTTGGCTGTTCTGCGGCATGTACTTTGCTAAACGGTTCCGTCTGTCCGCAGATTTCGGCATCCTGATGGCCATTGCAAGCGACTGATCGCTGGTGAACTCCTTTCTCAGGGTGTCGTACCAGATCAGCCAGCAGCGAGCCCAAAGCCGCCATTCTTGCCCAGTTGCCCGAGGGTGATGAACATCATGCCGTGCGGTGCGCAATATGGCACAACGATTTGTGTTGAGCGATCAAGAAAGGCTAGAAGATAATCGAGGATAGACCTATAGTGTCCGCCGATACCTCTATGCAGAGAACTGGCTGCAGTACGGTTTGCGCCTTATACTAATGCGTGACGCACGCAGAGTCATGTTGGGTATGCGAACAGGCCATTGCCCCCAAGTGGAATTGAGCAACTGTGGAAATCAAGGCGTGATGTTATCTGCAGTAAGGCTTGGATTTCATTGAGTTGCGGGCTTGTTCAACTTTCGGATAAGATCGTGGCTGCGCACGATCATCCATATTCGTTATAACGGACTAGGGAGCCGATGCTACAGATATTGAATGGGCAAGTTCGATTAAGTTTTTAGGCAGATTCATATCTGCATGGAACTTGGCCACCTGAATTTTTGATGTGCACAAATCTCAGAAAACTCGTGATGTTTAATCTTCACGGCTCATGCTTGAAACAAATCACAGGAAGGCGCAGTCGCATTTGCGAACGACAAGCGCAAGTAAAGATATTTCTATGCATATGCCTGCAGGAAAGTGCCTTCAGTGGATGTGCCAGAAAGGAATCAGCGAACAATGAACTGAAGAATTTTTTGCCGAACAGCGGCACTTTCCAAGCTCCGCGATTAAGTAAGAGCCTAATCTCTTGGAACTTTCCTTGTTTTCTTCATATGAGTGTTCGGATATGAAGAAGCAGGAGAGTCGATATGCATTAGGACCAAGATATATAAGATGAGGTTCGATTATCGCTGCTAAACATACAAGGTTACTAGCGGAAGGAGTTGAACAGTACATCATGTTAATTACCTGCCACTGATCTTGAGCGTTACTACTCGTTTAGACTTTTTCCGACAGCCCGCTACCTTGCCAAGAGAGCCTACACGCTCAGCTTGCCCCTGAATTAGTAAAAACACTAGCAGCACTTGGGACAGCCCGAGATTGATCGTCCTCATATGTTCCGTAGCCGGCAATCGAGTTAGCGGACTTCAATAACTGGGTCGTTACAAGATTCTACACTAGATATTGGATAAGTTTGTGACGTGGCATAGTCGGAGGACTGACGAGAACTCGTTGCAACTTCCTCGGATCTAATTCGTAATGCGCGTTGAATCCGAGCGTAGAATCTGTCATTTCGCAGGATAGCTTTGCTGAGATTTCATGCAAAGCGTCCAGATAACTTTGGCAACTATTCGAACTGAGTTGATGACTAATCTTGGGGCCATATGCCTTTTCGGACTCTCGATTAGGTAGGCAAACTCCGCACACCTCAGGATCGTTCCGGCCGGGTGCTTGACAGTGCAGATGGCAATGAAACACACGCTCGGTATTGCGAGATTGAACCGCCGATTGAGCGGTAGCTGAAGGCGCCCGCAGTTGAGCGATCAGCGTACTTTTCGAGCGGGAAAGGGCATGGAAGCTGCCGCTGAGCTGGTTTTCAGTTGCTAGAGCACGTGTTAATCAACGGAATTCTGGTAAATTCAATTGGGATGACGACCTTTTACGGACCAACAGGATGAATGGAAGCAACCGACTCTGCAATCGGCGCGAAAGAAGCCAGCCAATCGGAGATTCACTTCACAGCTAGCAGTGAATCTTGGCCAAGTCAGCAATAGCGGCAAAGGAACGTGGGCACGGTGGGCAAGTTTTTATACCGGGGGTGGCCCGCCTCATCGACAGAGACGGCTGCCGACGACCGGCACCTTAGTTCTCCGATGCAGACAGGCTTGCACCACAGCGTTCTCCGCCAAGTGGCATCATCCCCTGCACCTTCTCTGAGGACATGGCGACCATCAGTCTCTTATCAATTGCCTGCTGAATCTTTGTTTCTGAAGCACCATAGCGTTTCGGTAGTTACCCGAGATGACGCTCAGAGCTAGTGAGGAGATTCAGATTCCCTGTCTTGGCTCTGGCCGACGAGGTAGAAGGCAAGGGAAACCAGGTGGGTAGAGGTACTTTGTTTGCATCAAGATGGTTACGGCGTGAGGGTGGACTTGATGACGAAGCTCCGGCCTGAATAGCGTTGTGGCGCTGCCAATGATGAAGCCCGACTCCTTGCCCTCACAGTGGGAACGGAACATAGGCAGCGGCCTGTTCCAGGGCAACTTCAATTTTTTGCTTCGGTTTCGTAGAGCTCAATAACTGGGGGCAGCGACAGGCTGGCTGGAACTGGATCCGGATTCATAGCATGCAGTGAGACTGGTATATGCGTACCAGCCTAGGTCCAAAAGGGTTGCTGCGGAGCTTGCCTGCCTAACAAGTTCGGCTTGTCAGTCATGCTGATTGTGGTATTTCTTCGCGTCAGCATAAGGAGAAATTTGTATACACGCACGATATAGTTATTCGATATGGAGAATGTGGCTATGTCCTTGGTAGTGGCCACTCAGTCCAAGTCATTTTACAGGGTAGCAGTCTGATGCTAATTGAAATAAAGCCATTTTTGATCAGAGTGGAATGCAGACTTTTTGCGATGATATTCCAACATCTTGGATGTCGCCGAGTTGGAGCGCATCCCGATTCTGCAGAAAGGTAAACCGGAAAGTTTGCAACGCAAATGATTCAGCCTCGTTAAACAGCTTTCATGATTGAACTGGCTGGTATTCTGAGTCTTCTAAAGACTCCCTTTGAAGATTATGTTTCAATTTATTGAAAGTGAAGCCTGAGCAGGTGAGCTCTTGAAATGGAAACAGACCTTCGATAGGTCAGACAGCTGCAATATGTATAATACAACATTTTCAAGCTAGACAGATGGGGATAAGTTGCCACTTGACGACATTCGTATCTTACAGCGCGGCTTTCCGATGGCAAAGAAACAGAAGAACAAGTCAACATCTTGCGATCTTCGCCATGCCGGAATGGCCTTTGCCTTACTGCGATATGTTTCTTAAACTGAAAAGCGTTGTGCATTTTATTACGAGAAACATGGCTTGCAAACGCTTTTGGTGTGCAAGACATGCAGAACCTGATCTTGCTAGATGCACTTACTGAAGGCAGGCGTATATACATAAGAATCGCAGCGGCGGGTCCTGTATATGCTTGTCTCGAGCGATGGATATCCGCCGCTGATTTGAGCGTTAGGACTGAACTCTCTTTACCTGGTGAACTGTGATTCTGAAGACATTCTCGCGGGGATACTTCCCAGAGAATCCCGAACCGTTCCACTGAAACGCTTTGCTAGCACTGTAACGCCAGGTGCCACTCTGCATAGGATTTCAGTTGACTCTAGCACGTAATGGTGATAGACGACAGCGGCACGTTACTCTTTAGCCGTGGTGGTCTTCTCGCGGCGCTCATATTGTTCTCCAATCAGTCAGTAACATGCAACTGGCACTTGGAGATAGTATCTAACTGGGCTTGCTTAATCCGAGCGTAGGTGGTAACTATTATGTCGCACAAATCCAGTAATTCGCATCCTCGGGAAGGGCTATACAAGCGTCATAAGCCAAGCCATCGTGCGCTAGAGCAAGTCGAGGTCAAGGCGCAACAACAGATTTATTCTAAAGACAGATATTAGTCGTTTTTAATCATTCAATTTATACCATTCCCTTTCCTTGGGTGCTGCAACTAAGGCGGTTGCCAAACGAAAGCGAGACAACACGCTATTGGGAAACAGGTTTAGATCTACACTTGTGCGATCCGCGCAAGACGGGACAAGACCAGTCGGAATAACCAATTTTGGGCTGACACATCTCTTAGTTCTTGCTGAAAACTGATGCAGGCTGTGAAAAGGAATGATAAATACCATTCAAGGCCCTGCGAGGTCTCCGCTATATTGACGATTACGAACTTGGCTTTTAGAAGTAGGACGAAGCGAGAGGCGTTTCATCGATCAGAGAGCATCTTGGCAAAGTATGGATTAGCTTAAATCCAAGGAAGAACAAAGGTAATTAATTTGCCGGCGCCACTTGAATTATATTGTCTTATATATATACGACTAACTCGCGTCACTCTGGCAAAGGCAAGATCCCGCCAGCTAACCGACTGATTGACTATTTTAACCTTTGCATTTTACTGTGGGAAATCATTCAAGTCAACCAGTCTTGCAGTATGGCAGTTGCCCGTGTGGTGGTATCAAATCGATCCAGCAACTGGAACATCTTTTGCACCTGCTCTCAACTGCGGCAGTTCCGGAACCAGCCTGCTTCCGTTGTACTTAGGACACTCATTTCGCCGCGTGAATGATGGTGGAACCCTGCCCTGCACGCCTAGAGAGGCAACTCTGCCAGCGATCATCACGGAACCACGCACGCTTGGATCACACAAGGCGAAGTGGCATGGTCGCTGTGGGGGCCTGTCTGCAATTGAGAAATCCAGATTGATTCTGCTCAGCAATCGAACCCTGTTTGAGTCGACAATCGTTTGTTGCACTTCTCACGCTGCAATGAAATGAACATAAGGGCTCCTACCCGGGGCTAGTTCTACGCCTGTGGACCAGCTATATGACTACTGAAGCGCTCTACGACGAGAACTGGCTACTAGCTTATGAATGCGAATATAAAGGGATGGTTATCCGTCAGGTTCATGGCCGTCGACCATCGATGATAGCGATCCGCGCTTCAGCTTTCTCAAGAGTGCTTGGTGTCCAGTTTTTATGATTTGGCTCTGCGCACCATCCTGCTACGAGCCTCCTGTCCCTGAACCAAGGATAATCAAATGTCCCAATCAGGGATTACCAATACTGAGGGTTATAGCAGAGTCCAACATGGCATTGCACTGAGCCGCGCCGCAGGGTGTCTGTTTTTCGCAAGAAGAATTGCGGCCAGGTACGAAAGCGTTAGGTAGACTCCGATGACAATGGTGACCCTGAATCTCATTCAGAATCTGAAGGCAGAATCCTGAGCCGATTCGAGGCCAAGGCGCGCTAAGCCCAGATCTTGGATTCGGCGGGTGATGGGAAAGCTCGGCGACAACAACTCGGGCCCAGCAGAATTCCGTAACTTTCTGGCCAGAGTCCCAGGCGATCTTATTGGCAAGGTATGCTAACGATTGCCTTGAAAGAGTGCATTCAGGATTCGGTTTAAGCCCTACAGGATATAGTCAACGAAATTGCCTCATCGGCTTGGGATTTAAAATGATCCAGGCCGATATCGTGGAAACCAAGAACGTGATATTGGGCATGACGGACTGCGCGAAACAATCATGCCGATTGTTGGAGAAGTTAAGACCACTGATGCATCTCGGCTCCAGTAGAAAACTGTTGCAACGTATCGGCAGCGGCTCATCTAAGCTGGCCGATTACGCGAAGGAGACAGTTCGTCAGATGACGCGTAAGGGCGGTGTGTGTAGGGGGGCGCGGAGAAGAGAGAAGCTGGGGAGCTGGAGTGGCAAGAGGCGCCGAGCAGATTCGCGCCTCGGACTACATACGCCTTGTTCTGGAAGACTTCAGCGCGGCCTGGATGTCTTATGTGGTATGTCTGAGGACTTCTGCCCAGATCTATCGTGAGCGTCCTAATGAGATTCGCAGGATCTTGATAGCGCCTCCCCGTGAGAGCAGCCGCGCATTGATTCGCCGAAGTTCCGTAGAGACTCGCACGAGCGAAGGTCAGCACTGCGGGTACGCGTGAGTGATTGTGGTCAGAGGAGTATGATGACGCGCATTTGTGTATTCGTCACATCACGAGCACACAGAACGTGCTGCCGCTCGTGAGGGCTCACACACGAGTTCGCAGGTGACTGCGAAAAGACGCCGATGCTGGCAGGAACGGTAATGACACAGCGCTAGTCGGTCTTGGAGATATATTGGGCACGATGCTTATGTGTGAGCAAAGACGGCACGGAGTGTCTCGATAGGAGCTATGAGACTCAGGTACCACCACCAGAGGTGGACGGATACGCACCAGCGTTGTGTATCTTGTTTGGGGACGTTGGGAGATTCTATAGGGTCACGAGGGGCTCTCGACAGACCATGATCACAGCGTCTGGTGGCGGGCTCGTAGCGCAGCGGGAGGTGGAGCGAGTGGACCTCTGCGCGGTTCGCACCGCGATTTCAGAGCAGCCCACAACCAGTCTAATAAACATCTCGTCCGCACGCTCATCCTGGTGTCGCCGGCATTTGGGCGCGTCCGAGCGGGCACGACGGAGTTATGGCGCCGGGCGTTTCGCTCACCCGTGTCTGTGGCGGTTGAGATGACTCTTCGGAGATAGACGGTATCGGCTCAGGACCCTGGTCGCATGTGCTAGCAGGCGAGCAGCAGGCAAGGGCTATACGTGGGAGGGCCCAGGCTCCTAGAGAAGGTGCACGTTGCTAAACACCACGCAGATACTCTGCATAACTAAGGCCAGCCTATCGGCGCGCCGAGGGGAGTTCGTGGCTCCAGGGAAGTTCAATGCCTGGATCAGAGCGCTTCATGCGCGAGGAGCCCTTGAAGGAACCAGCTATATTTGAATGATATGCGGAAGCTCAGTGATAGAACAGGCCGGCGCCTGGAGGCCGCGTAGAGGAATCACCAGTACGGCCGACGGCCAGCAGGGCCAGCACGGGATAAGGCAATAGCGAGGTGAATTTGCTAGAACCGGCTAGCACCAAAAAGCTAGGCGGACCGAGCTCTGAGTAGCGATGATGAACGGGGGTCGGCGAAATTTTATATCTGTCCCTTTATCTTTCTTGGTTGTGCTCTATGTTGCATTTGGCGGACTCACTTCCTAACTGCCAGGCAACACCGCCTTCAGCTCACCTGAAATGCTGCAGATTATTCTGGTTATCCTGTCGTCGGTCACGTGTACTGAGGGTGCCTGAACACGCAGCACAAAGTCAAGCACTCTGCAGCACCCGCTCACCGCTCCAGCAGGGCCGCAGCCAGCAGCGGTGATCAACAACCAGGATTTTCGCCAAGCCAAACAGCGCGAGCAGAACGACCACTCAATGGACCACGACGACAAAACCAGGCGCTGCCGATCAGCAGGCCCATCCCCAGGTGAGGCCACCAGCTTCCTCGAAATGGCTCCAGGCCCGCAGCCCAGCCTAGAAGCGCCAGCAAGCCGTTAGGGATACCCGCCACCAAAGGGCCCGCGGATCCGGCCCTCACAGGGCGAAGACGGCAACCAGCAGCGCTGGCAGCAGGCGGCCCGTGCCCTCCCAACCGCGCGAGCCGGCGCAGCCCTGGCGGGGCAGTTGCCCGAGCAAGGCCAGCGGGCGAACAGCGAGGCCAGGGCATGTCCGGAACAGGGGCTCCACCGCACCGGCAGAGTAATAAAGAGGCCCCCCGCCCCCCGCCCCCAGAGGACAGGGCGGGGTGGCCGGCGGCCAGGCTAAGGTCGTTTCCCAAACCAGCTTCAGGGCCTGGCGCCGGCCTGCAGATTGCCGGGAGGACCCGCGCTCGCATGGTTGCGGGATCACCGGGGGGCGCGGTTGCGGCCTGAAGCGACACGAGCTCTGGTTGCTTGCTTGCCCGGGCCTGATGGCTATTGGCTTTCGGCGCCAGCTTGAGGGGATCCGCTCGATCGTTTTCCACTTTCAATCGGACCCCCGCCCTTGGCGTACGGGCGGGGGCGGTCACCGCTTCAGCGGGAGGCGCGCCGGTATCGACCCCGGCGCCCCGGAGGGGCGTCCCGGTGCCTCAGGTTGGGAGTGGGTGATGCGTACTGAAAAAGGGGCATTGGGGCTCGGCCACGAGCGGGTTTGGGGCGAGGAATACGTGGGGGCCGGGGGTGTTGCCTACTGGGTCGCGTCGGAGTTTATGTGGCCCGAAGCGGTTTGTGTTGTTGCTGGAGTGCGTTGGTCCCCGCAGGGGTTGCTGGCAGCTGGGCCGGGGGTTTTCCGGGGCTGTTGCGCGGGGGAAGCCGGCGGTGTGGGCCGGCGTGTGGCGGGAGCGCTGGCGAGCTCGGAAGCGCAAGCCGATCCAACGCTTGTTGCAGGCGGACGGGGTTGGCCGCTGCAACGCGCCCGATGAGCAGGGCGAGCGTCCAGCGCGCTGCTCCAGCATCGGGCGGGCGCTGCCTGGAGGCGCGCAGATCAAGCTGACGGAGCGAGCCAACGTTGAATGATGGTGCCGGCAACCCCGTAGCACTAACATGGAGGGCCCGCGGGGCGGCCACGATGTCTTTAGGGCGTGGCGTGGGTTTTGGCGGTTTGGACGCCGTCTTGCTCCGTGTCTTGGGGGTTGCTAGGCCGCATTTGGGTGGGGTCGTCGCTTGGCGTCAGAGGCTTGTCCTCATTGCGGATGGGCCCAGGCGTTGCGGGGAGCCCCTTGCTTATGTCTTTGCCTGTGAGCGGCCTTGCCGGCCACACAGGGCAACGCGGTCGCCGATGGTGATCCTGGTGTCTGCGTGCTGCCCCTGGGTTACGGGGGCAGGGAGGGGACGCGTTCACGCTCTGCCCTGAGCGCTTTGGCCACCCATAGCGCAGCCGTAGGGGCCGTCGAACACGCCCGATCGACTCTGCCTTCACCGCCCCGGGCTGGGACCGGGAGGATCCTGTCACGAGGGCCGGTGACGGCCTGGCGCGGGGGGGGCCGCGACCCCCTTGTCCCTTGGAATGGCCGAGTGCTGATGATCGTCGGGATCGCAGCGTGGGCGCAGGGCCACACAAAGGGGAGCACGGAGTAACTAATGTAAGGATGAGATGCGTGCTTCCCGCCTTGAGGCGAGGCGGGTAAAGATGGCTGTGACTGACTCTCGCCTTTGCCTGTGGTCAATGCGACCGATGTTACAGGGCGGACGAGGGAAGCGGCCCAAGTCCCTGGCTGCGCCCCTCTGCCGGGCCATCCGGGGTGGGTCGCGTCCACAGCTGAGCCAGGGACAACGGCGCAGCAGCGCGAGGGCGCCTCAAGGCTGAGGTCTTCAGGCTTGAAGGCCCTGTATGGCTAGAGGGGGGACAGCCCGCTTTCGGGGCTTGAAGGCGTTTCTCCTGCAGCCCACCATCGCGTTGCAGGTAAGGAGAGGCCGGACTGGCCCGCGAATCAGCAGATAAAAGTGGCCTCGCCCTGCCCTGAATTGCAGATCGGGACGCCCAATGCTCATCGAGGCCCATTACGGTCCCTTGCGATGTTAGAGGATACAGCTCAGCCGTGCTCGGTTACTCACGAGATGCCGCCGGGGTGATATTCGATCGGCAGGTGCACGTAGTTGTAGGGATCCAGTTGCTTCGCTTCCGTCTGACGTCAGCCACGGGCGCACTTGGCTTCCAGTAGGCCCGGAGACCGGCCGGATATCGGGCAACGGCACAGACCGGCAGACTGCGTTTATGCAATGGCCGATTGGTCACGCGCGACCGCGGGTGGGGGTCGGATGTCGCCGCTCGGAGGCCGGCTGCTGGCCACCCAGGGTCTGCAAGCCCTCGGTCAATCCTTTGGAAGATAGTTGGAGATTGCGAGAGTAAAGGGGAGCGCATGTTTGCTTCCTGGAGTCTGCCAGTCGGAGATCTCATCAAAGGCTGGGTTTCCAGTCCGGGCCGTGAAGCGTGTCCACGATAATCCGCGGAAGGTGCTCCTCCAGCAGCGGCGGTCACCGCAAAAGCGGTGAAGGCTGGGGTGAGCAGAGTTGTGTATACGCGGAGCGTGGCGTAACCGGCGATCAACAGATGGTGG
>Ga0163217_1030213_pt1 | contig 10733 bp, 7 predicted proteins | sample SynspAceP_FD_185933 | JGI IMG/M metagenome (GOLD analysis project Ga0163217, IMG submission 185933) | Saline lake microbial communities from Ace Lake in Antarctica - Synechococcus sp. Ace-P (PacBio error correction) | ecosystem: Environmental > Aquatic > Non-marine Saline and Alkaline > Saline ...
GTTTACCCCCCCTCGTCTCCCACTCTCAACCCAGCCACACATCTGCCTTAACTCGTTTTTCTCCTTCTTTTTTCTCATGTTGAAGACTAGCTAAACCACCCGAGAATCGGGAGAGGCCCTAGGCTATATTGATGGATAAAAATCGCTTTATCAAGATCCCACTGTTCCGTGGGGAGAAGAATTATATATCACTTCATATTCTCTCTAACTCATAAACTCATCATTCCTATGAGGAAATCTGTTCCACACACTGGTAGACATGTCCGCCTGTGGCCTTCAGCCCCGGCAGCAGTTTTCATCTTTATAGTGCCACCAATTGCACTGCTGAGTAACCCCCTAGCAGGGCCTTTGCGGGAAGTCCAACGCGGATTTCCACTATTCTGGAAGTCTACCTCAACATCGCCTTATATGGGCCTAGGGCCGCGGGAAGCATAGTCGTTCTCTGGGTGCCGCCTTTGGTACCACCCTCTTGTTTATCCACTTCACCATCTAGCCCTACGTAAAGCTGACTATGCCTCCTCGAATTTTCCTTTCTTGTGTATAGATGCATGGGCTTTTCTCTCTCCTTTTTAGCTTGACTCTCCTGTGCCCTCTGGTAGTTGCCCCTACTGTCTGGCACTCCTTTCCCCGACTATCATTAAGGTTTTGCAGGCTGTTCCACGGCTCGCAGATTTCCTAGTGACTAGGTCCTTTGTTTCTCGGCCTCCATGCACTATCCAGGAATGGCCCTGTTTTTTCCCATGGGTCCTTCACGACCAGGTGCTCTCCATACATATAATGGGCCCTGCTCCGTAATACCCTCATTTTCCTCATTTCTGCCCAACATACACATCTGTTTCGACGGCATTACCTTCCTTCCTGCACGACTGCATAGCCCCGCCACTTCACGCAAAAACAATAGCCACGTTGTCGCCTTGTAGCCGACGTGAGCCGGCCGGCTTTCCCTTTACCTCTTTCTCGCCAATGCCGGGGCAGTTTAATGGCTCTACATTACAGTCTCTGCTTTTCCTCATGTCGTTTGTATTTCTTCAAAGTTCCCATTAATTGCGCGATGGGCGGACGTGCAATAATACACTTTAACTGCCGTACGGTTGTGCTAAAGACCTAGATCCTTTGTTCTTTCAATCGACAACCCATTACTGGCTCAGCATTGTTGAACTAAAGCTGTGGGTAGAATGTATGGGGTTAAAACTCCCATAACTTCCACATAGTCTTAGACGCCAAATAAAGTTGGGGCGAATGGCTTTGCTCAAATTCGTCCCCACTGTACGCCCCCTAGGCCTGGTACACCGCATACACGCTCATTCCTTTCCGGCGTCAGTGCGCTTTGTCCTCTTAATGTCTTTTGATTTCCGTCTTTTTATCAGGTCACATCTAACCACTACCCCTCGATTCAAATCTTTGGATCAAAGCAGATCCTTTGGCTTTTCGAGCATTGCCATAACCGCGTTCTGGTTACGTGTCGGTAAATCAAACGCATTCGTATCCTATCCATTTCTTTTTTCTCCATTTTACACGTAAAGATGTGGTTAGCCCCGCACACCATTGTCTCCTGATCCCTTTCGACCACGCACACTCACCAATTCGCCGTCGCCCCCCGTCTATCCCTTTTCATTGCGACCCCACAGTCTGCGACTTACGACGACGTAAGTCTGCCCGTACTTCCCACTCACTTTTCCTTCACTCACTTTCTTCTGCCGTATGACAAGTAAGTTCCCGAAACACGATAGAGGCGTGCTTGTGGACTGCCTCTCTCTCCCGCCGGCCCGTCCCCACCCCCCCGTTGTTTCTGTGCTTGGATAGAGTTGTAGGTTGATTTTATACTCCAGGGAAGGCCGCTTTCTGACCATATATACCATCACTCCCCCACGTAATAAGTCACATTAACAGTATAATTGACACATCTGCAAAGGTGTATGTTGCATCATTGAAGTATTTCTCCATCAGCTTTCTGAGAGATTTTAAGAACTTCACTAATTTAAGCCCTTCTGACACTACTCGCCGATTTTAGTTAACGCCCACGTCCGGTAAACCCCACCACCATCAATCGCCCCTTCCTCCTGGCACCACCCCTCACCTGTGCCCCAGGAGCTTCCCCGGTGCCCTTCGGCCTCTGCTTCCACGCCTCCCTGACTTTGCTCTGCTCACCATCCCCCCTCGACTGCGGTGGCTCGTGCAAGAGTGTTCCCTCCTCCCGCAAAGCGCCCTTGCCTTCTCTCTCCAACCTCCCCCCCCTTTTTTGTGGTGGACCTCTTCGGCTGATGCAACGCCTCATTAGCGCGCTCGGGTTTTCTGCATTGCCTGCTCGATGGCGTGGGCTTTTCTATCTGCCGGGCCTATTCGCCCCCTGCCCCTTCGATTTGCCCACCACAGCCCCAACTGAATGCACGACTGGGACATCAACTTTTTTGCCGCCGTTCAGTTTCAGTGCCCTGCTAACAATCAGAAACTCAATACACGGAGCATTTGTATTCATGTTCTTCCTCTTGTCAGCGCACCCTTATTTTGGCGGCCGTATGTAACCTGCTAGCAAAGCAGCTCTCGAGACCTATTTTCTAAAAGTATTGGCATTGGAATTAAAAGCGGTAATTTATCGAAAGTAATTGCATTGCTCTCCAGCTATAGGTTAAAACTTGAAATGTACGAGAAAGGCATTGGAAAAGGATCCTTAGAATTCATCGGAAGTAGCACGTCGCTAATATCCTTTGGAGCCGGAGAGTCCAGGGATTTAGCGCAAGACTTGCTTTTTATTGTAGATGCCACCCGATGGATAATGGAATATATCGTTACAATGGAACGTGGAGGATTTTTATTACAAGGGCACATAACCATGAATTAGAAAATAAAAGGTTTTAGAACTTACAGAGGTAGAAGCGGAAGGATTTGGAGTTAATTCGCCCAATATAGAAACACACAGATTATCACAAAAAAAGATGCATTCACCGTCAACCAAATCACTCGAAGAGCACAGCTAGAGTGGTACATTCGAAGTACGATTCGGTGCAAACATCTATTAATTTTTCTCCGATCTACAAAGATGACCTATATCGGCTCATCAACGGAAAAAAACATTGATGTTTTCTAAACAAACTTCTGGAGGAGGTATTTTTTGTTTGGAAACGAGATCGAAAATTATGAAATTTCAATTACAGCCTCCATCATTTTTAAATGACTGGAACTTTTTATCAATTGCTTTTGAAAAATTTCATGCTCAGGTTATTAAAAATCCAACAACAAAACCATTGCTCATGAGTTTATGGTTATAAAATAGCAAATAGAACATGAAATGATTCAAGTTATTTGAATGGAATAGACCAGAGAGCGATATGCTATATCGCAAAAATAGATCTTAAAATTTGAAGACTTAAATATAGTGAACGCTGACCGAAAATGATATCTTTTTCGACGCAGACCTGAAGAGCTTAATGCAAGAAGTAATAGTTTGAATTAAATCGGCATCACAACAAGAAATCTACAACCGAATTTATTAAGAGAGCCTTCCCATGAAACACAAGCCACTGAGTATGTCGTTCCTGTTTAACCAAGCAGAAAATAGATTGGGGAGCTTATTGATCAATTGGAGACAACACCTATTGAACACTCTAAAATGGGTTCTAATTTTAGTCGATGAATTGCAAAGCACTTGACCTTAGTTTTCAATTTATGAGGCAAAAGCAACAATACAGTAATATTATTGGCTGACTTTACATAAAAACTCTGGGGCAACACAGCGCAACTCTGGCAGGGATTATTGAGGCGAAAGGCGAATTACTGTTTGACCATGGACGATGATTTGAGGCATCCGGTGAAAGCAATTAGAAGGATTGATTCATGATTTAAATATCAAAAAGCCGATGTCGCATTTTGGCATTCCAAAACCACAAAGAAAAGAATAATCATTCGAAAACGAATAAGCAAGGAATTTCAAACGTTTCTACCGTAACTTCTCAGAAGGTTGTATGGAGAAGGATCTGCTTTTTTTAGATTGAGTACGAGAAGAAATTTACACCTAACTAGCAAACACAAAACCCTTTCGTATTCATTGTGAAGTAATTGGCCTTGGGTATAAGGCAAAAAAATGAGCGATTTTCATCTCCACACTTTAATCAAGCCACAAAAAAGTCAACTTAAAGTTTTCGAATTTATTTGGTTGTTTTTTTAACATTATGTTTTATCATATTTCTCATTCCCAGCGCAAGTTTGTTATAAAGTTGGATTCGCAAGGAAAGTTTTATATATTCGCAATTGGCCTCTTTTACATTCGTCAAAAAAAACTATTTTTTTTAGCGCACTTGGATTTACATCATCGCAGTATCCATCCTGTTTTCAGCTTTTCGTTAATACTTCTAGCACAGGTGTGATTGCCCAATACATTTAATTCGTCAAACAGGTTATTTGAATAATACCCTTCAATTTTCTATCAAAGTAGAACAGAATGAGGAGGACTGACATTTGGTATTCTTACAACTTTAAACCTACTGCTGAATGAACAGGCCCTTCAATAACAAGAGACTTGAGTGGACAAAACTGTTTGGAAGATAATTTTGAGGTTATCAAAAAGAGACGTTAGTTTGTCCAAAAATCATTAAAAACGCCTATTTTAAATAAAAGGCCTACTTCAGTAAAACCAATAGTTGGAAAAAGGAAGGCTTGCTATTTTGGGGATACTTTTTTAGAAAAATCCACTCCTTTCAGTGCCACTTTGGAAGTTGCCAAAACAAATCCGGGAAATTGATTTTCTTTTTCCATCTCAAGTTGGATCAATAGCATATAAACTCACAAATGGAGATACCAATGCCATCATAAGAGTCCACTTCCAATCGTTGTTCTTAGGGCTCCCTGAGTGTGCATTTACCGTAAGGTGAAACAGAGCTTGGAGAAGGAAGTGATCTTATTCAACGATGCGCAATTCACTGTGCACAAAATTTAACCGACCAAAAAAACGGTTTGGTACTATTGGATTTGATGTTATCGACCTGACTTTCTGAGATAGAAAATTGAGATCTGTGGTAAAGTTCTGATGGATTGGCTTGGCAGGGAGCCAATTACTCAAAGCATCCACCATAAGGAATTATCCGTTAATGGATGAAAAGCTACTTTGGAGTACATATCGCTTTTTCTGCCGAACAGCGTTGAGAATTTAATCCGAATATTTTGGCCTTAGTATTTTACATTTCAGGCGGATTGTCCCACCTTAATTTTCAGGCTTTAAACTCACTAGAGCCTCACAACAAATGACTTTTGGTGGAGAAGCTTCAATTTACACCCCGATTATACTTTCATAATATCTTTACTCATTTTATTACTGCAAGAAAATTGAGATGGTGTTAATGCCTTTTCCATTGCTTGGTCTTTGAGGTATTAATGGGCTTTTGCAGATTCTCCCCACATCGCATACTTTGTTCAAATAAGCCAGGATCCAACCTTCCGTCTCGGGTTCTAATGAGGACAATAGGCATTTACTTCTCGTCCTTATTTTTTCTAAAATTTTAGCTTCCGATCACAGGACACACACGTAAAAAATCGCAAATTCGCTGGTGTATATTCTTCAGGTTGCTAAACACATCGCATCATAATGTACCAACAAAAAACGCTCGGAGATTTCGCGGCTTGCTGCGCAATCATTCATTCGTATGAATTCCACCAACTGCAAAGGCTGTAATTTTCACATATGCCTGATTTTTGTGGTTTAGCTCGGGAGATACTAATTGTCTTTGGCTCTCGGTAGCATGCCAAATAAATTTAGAGTTTGGAACGGCGACATTATCTGGGTAAGATAATAACTGTAATTGAGGGGTTTTTTATCTATCTAAATTGATGGATTTCTCATCACGCCTTTAAGCACTTCGTAGTTTGATTTTAAATGGCTTCTTCAAATTATCTGGCAAACAAAACTTAGACTCCTATCCGCCTTTGAGATCAGGTTGTCGCAAAATGCAAAAATCCTTATTCCTCATCAATTGAATTCACTTTTTAAGTTTTCTGAAGCTGCATCAAAAGAATTGGCTATGAAGGTGATTCAAACAGGCCAAATGTCCGGAAAACTTTTTTAATTTAAGGACTCATATCAAGCACCTCGCGCAACTGGTGGGTACCTGAGCGCCAGAGCCCCACACCGAATTGATATTACTGCATTTTTTAGATATTACCTCATTTAGTTTTTCCTTGCTTATTGGGTTGAAAATTATTCAAGATCAAAGTTTTTCTTGAAACACCGATTTAGAAAAAGGCAAACCGTAATACACTTTATGTGCAAAATAATAGGACATAGTAATTCAATTGAACCTAGTTTTTATCCATAATCGCTAACTAATTGATGGATTCTCTTTGTAATCCATCGTCTGCATATGGGATAAGCTATGTGCGGTCTATCTTCCGAATTTGTTCTTCTGTCAACTTCTGCTTTAGTGGCCAATCTTATTTGATTTAAAGGCTTAAAGTTGATGTGATGTTGAGCCTTTAATCGTGTCACTGCAAACATCTCCTCAAATTGGTCTCCTAAAATTTTTCAATCGTTCCTTTTCTAAATCTGACAGAATCATTCCTGAGAATACTTTCAACTTCTTGAAGAAAGTTATCCTTCTCTAAGTATAAATCCTCAAACTTAAGGTCATGATTGATTGGGGATATTTTTTGATCAAAATCATCTAAATTTTTATTATAATTCTGCATTTATTAAGGCAATCGCTCCCGGACTGATCATTTGGAGATATTTTATTATGAGGCAGTGACATTGTCTTCGTGGATCTCGAATAAGTCCTAAAAAACTTAAGGCCTCGGGAAAAATGGGAGATTAACTTATCAACGAAAATGGTGTATTTAAGGGTTTTTAGTCTACATGAGATTTTATTATTCTTTTTTATTAAACTTGAGCTTCCGATCAATAATATTAAACCAGTTTATAAATTTATCTTGCAAATCGTGCAGAGTTGGTAACTTGCTCAATATTCTTTTAACCTATCGTTGAATCCCACAAAATAAGTTCACAAGAATCTCTATTTTTTAACATCACTATAAATACGCTGAATTTTTAGATTCAGCGTTCATTTTTTTTTTTTATACTTTGCCAAATAATCAACGAATCTAGACTCCGTTTGCTGAAGCTACATTGGGATGGCTAATCCAATATGTACTCACAATGTTGGTGCCAACTTCGACCTTCCAAGATAAAAAAATACGGAATTCGGCGCAGCTCCTCTAAGGTTAAATCATAATTCAAGCTATATTCTTCCAAAGAACAGATTTCTTTTTCTAATTTAGAAAAATGAATTTCCAAAAACACTATCACCGACAACAACTGATTTAAAAGGCACACTACTTTTGGGTCATTCTAGGATTTTTATTCTGCTTTGCGTTTTATGGATCCTTAAAAACGATTACAATTTAAGATGAATGAATTTGCATAACACCCAACAATAAAAATGCAATAAACGGCTTTCAAAAACTTAAGGGAAATTTTTACGGAAAATAATTTGCCACAAGCGTCTAAATTATGGTTATCGTCCAATAACGACATTAAGCTTTGCCATAGAAACGAGTTTTTTGGAATATTCAGAGCTAGTCCACAAACATAAATGTTTACTCTTTTTATCGGTTGCAGTTTTTTTTATTCCTTTTAATTAGCTGTTTCCCATCTGCTTAATATTGGCTCACAGCTTAAGTCGTCGTCATCTTTCTTCTTGCTCTACTAACCAATACCAGTGAAGCAGTCTAAAATATCAAAGTAGGGAATGAATTATTATGTTCTATTTTTTTGTTTTGACAGCTACTTGTATTTGTTGAATTACAGAAAATGGGGTTATATCTTCCGGCGTTGATCGCAATTTACTCAGGGCGTTTTGAGCAAAAAAACGGGAACTAATCCTTTATCGGAATTATTACTACGGCATTGTTTTTTCAAACACTTTTAAAAGTAAAACTGTATTGCCGTCCTTGGTTAATTTTAGGGTTCATCCTGTTGGTATTCGAATCTTTAGAAAAGATTAACCAAAGTAGGTGAAACCGCATTCGCTTTTACAGTATTGAAAACCCGTTATAAATTAACCATGATCAAATTGTAGTAGATCCAATGAGTTTAGTTTTCCATTCATGTGGTTTATTTTAAAAAATGGCTTTACAAGTGAAGTTAGTCTCTTATTAATGGATTACAATACGATTCCAACCATGGAATATGGATACAGTTATTTCTCTCTATAGGTCCTATTGATTGCATTAATATTTATCGCCATTAGAAGGATTAAAGATTTCGGACATAACGATTCATTCGGAATTATTGTGATAGTTAGGCGCTGCTTACTTTTCCTTTTGTCACGGTGGTGCTCAATGGGTTGGAATTGTTGCCCGAAGATTTGCACAGTGCCACTCTTGGCGTTTCTGTATTTTTATTCCATTTGGATTGTTGAAATTTTAACAACTAAAGGTTAGATTAATCTACAGCTTAATTATGAGGAGGAGTACTCCTCAATTTATTGCGGAATTGCTTTTTTTATATTGCAGGGCAAGAAAAAGGAATGGAAAAATATGAACTCTTATTTACTGCTGATGGTAAAAGGAACCAAATACGCTACTGTTCCAGGGTCTTCATGGAAAGATCAGCTATTTAAATAAAATTTCCAACTTACCTGACGTCAGCCGCGAAAAATCACTATGGGTAAAAAAGCGCTTTTCAACATTTGGAAAAAGTCCGTAAATATTGCTGAAGACAATATAATTCTAATCCTGAATTGGGAGCTCCTTCATTTAGAGCGCATTACTCCCAATTATAAAAAGCGACAGAGTACCCTATTTTGAGAGGCAATTGCACTTGATTCTCTATTCGCAGACCACTTATTATCTTTAGGCTGGGTGAACATAGCTCAAAAGACACAGCGGAAGCAATTGACTATTTCAAAGAAGGCCATCCGATAAGACATCATATATTGATGCTATGAACGCACTGTTTGCAGGCTGTTGTTTTAGAAATAGAGCCGCTGAAGCCGATGGAAATAATCAAAGGATTAGACAATACCGACTGATTTCTTCCATTGATTTAATCAAGCAAACATTCATTTTATACTGCAAGTAGTTATCGAATTCCATTGTTTTGGTAGAAAATACCCCAGTTCAAACGAACAAGACAAAATGGTTACCCAAAAAATAAATAAAGCAATCGCTATTGAATTAATGTTGATCTTATTTTATTTCTTGTTTGCTTTTGAATAAATCATCTAACTGTCCTGCTCGCGCCATATGAATCAGATTGATATCTTGCTTATATCAATTTTGTAAGCTTTTCCAAATGGGCGATTAGTAAAAGGCAGCTAAGAAGAATACATTTAGAATTCTTAAGAGTACAATAAGGACAGGGTGGCAGCCTAGCGATATCCTACAACCAGATCCGAGTTGCCCGGCCATTTTGGTCACCGAAGTGCACAGTAAATGGGTGGGCTTCCATAATACATCAGCCCGGGTTTAGATGACACTATAGCCATCATATATTCGATACGTTTATAAGGTCCACTGAGTCGGATTAATGGATCAAATGGCGACTCCATCTTAGCGGAACGAACCATCTCGATATACATTTGAACATGATTAGGATCTACAAATAGGCTCTGTTTTTGGATGGTACAGCATCTTTTTTTTTTCGGCCTACACTGAGTAATAAATTACATTGATTGGATTATGGATTGGAGTAAAAGTATTATCACCACCCATAAACCTTGAAACGCTTCGAATAGTGTAGCCCTTATTCCTGTTCTTTCACACGTGCCATTTTGTTATCAAAATCAAGAATACTGCTCAGGATGTTTGTCCAATAATGGATAAAAACGGTAGTACTTCCCTAGTTTTCCTTTTATGAATTCCATCAAATTAAATCAGCCAATGTCCAATTTTAAAAACCCCGCATCATATGGGTTCTCCATTTTTAATTGATCGCCATTAAATTGGATCCTCTACCATGTAAATTTTTTGAAATAATCTACTCCATTCTTACACATTCCACTCTTTGGCAGCCCCTTCCCTAATATAACAGGCTTCACTCCCATCCACATATTTCACGCTGAAATATCTTCAAACTCAAATTATGGCTCGCCCGTCTACTGGAATTATTTTCCCCATGGACCTTGTTCTTTAAAACCTTTCTATTAGTATAAACACTTTCGTCGACTATTTAAGGAGTCAGGTGTTTTAATACGGCTTTCTCTCTCCCAGAAATATTCTAAATCTGATAATTGTTGCATATTTCCAGTTGAGGCAGGACTACACTCTCTCGCGATATTTTATAATCCATCTTATTTTGAGTTTAGACTTTTTGTTTTGCAAGGTATTTCTTTCAGCATAAACCCACGTTTAAGAGGTGAATCATGGCTTTTCTGACACTTTTTACACGATTTCCGAAAATTGGTGATTATTCACCATAGTATCTAAAAAGGCATATAAAGGAGCTATATTTATAACATAAATGGAGCACACGCATCGGTATCCTAACTCCGATAGATTTGCCAACTTCTTCTACTGCATGCCAGTGTTAAGGAGGGATTCCCAACCACATCCCCGGTTTAAATGCACGGAATTAGTCTGAAATGTTTTTTGAATAAAAGTAAGCGATGATGTGTGCAGTGACAGAGTTATAGTAAGGGTTAATGGCACATCTTATTCCTTTTTTAAAGATGAGTGGCCCAACTGTGTATAAATTTGGGTGCCAGTTTTTGATACGGATCCGGGTCTACTAATTGCAGTAGGTGGTATGT
>Ga0163217_1053625_pt1 | contig 10732 bp, 7 predicted proteins | sample SynspAceP_FD_185933 | JGI IMG/M metagenome (GOLD analysis project Ga0163217, IMG submission 185933) | Saline lake microbial communities from Ace Lake in Antarctica - Synechococcus sp. Ace-P (PacBio error correction) | ecosystem: Environmental > Aquatic > Non-marine Saline and Alkaline > Saline ...
GAGAGAGAATCGCGATTTTTTTTGTTTCTAATATTCAATTAAACAATAATTTTTTTTTAAATAATGTTCAAAATAAAAATAAAAACAAAAAATTGCCCCGAAAATGGGGGAAGCAAATACCCCCAGAACGCCGAATTGAAAAATTAAACCCCCCCTAAAGCGGGATAATGAAATGCCCCCCCAATGCGAAGTGAAATACCCCCCTAATTAATTAAAGAATCTTTAAACTAAGATGCTTTAAATACAAGAAATGTAATATAAAAAGAAGTGGAAAGTGAACTTAACTTTTCCTTTTGCTTTTTTAATTTTTTTTATGCCAAAATAGACCGAAATAAACAAAAAGTAAGATTTATTTAAGTGGCAATTAAAGAGATTTAAAGGGCTATGCCCTTTCGGCGTTTCTGGAAAGTGCCAAAGAGCGAAGCGATGAGGGGCATATAAAGGCGTTTTTTAAATGAAATCTTTTATGGAGTGTTTTTTTAATATAAGGCTTTTCAATTAAGAGAAATAAGGTTTTTTGGCGGGATATATATTTAAAGCCCCAAGAGGGACTTTTAATAATATATGGGTGACGCTTGGGGCCGACCAAAATAGACAACGCCATTTCTGTAAAAATTCTTGAACTAATACAGTTTTATACTTTTTGAAGATTTAAACTGATAACCACGTATGCAAATATGAAGCACTATTAAATCTGAATTTCCACCAATGCTTGCCCCCTAGGAAGTTAATACCTACCGTTTTAAAATGCTCATTTGCCTGATAACCTGCACAAAAAAATGGACCAATCCTGTTTTCTGAATGACGGATACGAAAAGTATAAACCAGCAATTTTGGACCTGTTACATTTGATTCTATTTATAAACGATGAACACCAGCTTTTAAGGAAAACTTTCTTTAAGATTATATTTATGCCGAAAGTCTAGGCCAGATTATTTCAAACTGCTGCATTGATTGTAATCTGTTGTTCCTGATGCACTTAAAAAATCAACATGCAATTGCTGGAATTGTTTAAGATAAACGCGATTTCAATTATTTACATTTTCAGATGTCGGAAATGTTTCCAAAAAATTCGAACGAAAGTGCTCCTCTTTCACGCGTATAATATATGGTACGTCCTGGTTTTTATTTTTGCTAATAATTGAGCCCGTCAATCTAACATCTATTTCTGAATGCAACTAAAAACCACCTTCATTCCAAATGGGAAATCCGTCAGCCGCAAATGCGTGCTTACACAACAAGAATAGAATAATTGCAGAAATACTAATTTTTCATTTACAAATCCCTTAATTTAATATAATAGTTTTTTTTTAACCGAATAGTCCATATTTTAAATCGTTAATTCCATCCTAATGTAGATCTATCTATTACGCAATCCTTACAATGGTTTTTCCTGCTTATTTGTTTTAAAAAAAGTGTTAGTTTCTGTTGGAACTTACCGAAAGTTTCACTAGAGAGTATTTTTTAATAAAAATACATTTCTTTGAAAGTTGCCAGTTGATATCTTATCTTTGGCTCTTACTGTGGATAGTAGGGGATTGATTAATCAAGTGAAATGTAAGTTTTGGGTAAAACTCTTATTTTAAGACAACCAAAAAAAGGCCCTACATGAGGGAAGCTTTCTTTAAATAAATATGGGTGCGAATGGGAGAATCGAACTCCCACTTCCGAAAAAAATGGATTTTGAATCCACCGCGTCCTAACAATTCCGCCAACACTCGCATTTTTCTTCAAAAAAGCTATACACAATATACAACTTTTATTTGATAGTTTTTATTTTTTTCAAGTCATTGATTTTAGTATGAATTTTTTCCTTAAAACTCAATAGACGCCGATTAATTTTGAATCCGTCGTGTCCCTACTAATTCCACCACACTGGCGCTTGGAAAAAAGGTGAAACGTATTCTATGTTTTTTGTTATAGTGTCCAATCGTTTAACCTAAAATAAAATATTTATTTAGTTAATAGACTTCATTACTTCATCTGACCAAACAACATGGCGTCCAGAAATGCTCGATTTAAGGTCGTTCTTTCTGTTTTGCTGGCATAGAATTCAATATTACCCCAGTTTTGTTTTCTTCGCAGTTTAAAGGTCTGGGTCAAATAGGCGCCATTCTCCGGATTGAGTCATGACATGGGCGGCAAGTGAGTTACTTATCTAGGCGATTTGCTCCTAATTATCCACGGACTTTTCTCGTTTGAATCGGCGTCTATGCCGGACATCAAACCCACCATGAAAGCAGAATCGGTCAAGTTGGAACTTTTTTACTTTCAGCAAGCAGTTGGCAGCAGCGTCCACAGTTTAAGCAAGTAACTTTGAGCAAAGCCATCGGTTGGTTGGTTTGATGACGTTAGTGTGATAAGTAGCGCCCTATTTTTTAATTTGACACAGACCTAAAAAGACCGAACAGGCTTCTTTGATCGATACAACGGTTTTTAGGTACGCCGCACCTGGGCTATTAAGAATGCGTAATAGTTGATAGAACAATTTTTGGATTTTTACCGGACTAGGTTTGTAATGGTTCTATACTAACGTCCTTTGTTTTGCAGCGCATTAACAGTTCTATGGCGCGTGCGTTGCAGAGTCCCTATTTTTTGCCTTTAATGATTTCTGGACGTTGTAGAAAAATAGCCTTGGAACAGGTCGATCCAAGCTTTTACAAAGTCAAACACGCTAAGTCCCTTCACTTTTTCTCAGCGAGTAAGATAAGCCCTCTGGCTTTGAAGGTCAGTAATTTTTTTTTTAAGTATTTTTCAGGGTGCGTTGCCAAAAGAACGTTCACTTTGACAATGGATAACCCATGGCAATAAAAGGGCTTCATAAGCAGCAATCAAATTGATAATCGTCTAAAGCAAATCGATAGCCAGCGGAAACGTGCCACTTTTTCTAAGCCCGTAAAGAAACTCAGGGTGTCCAGTTTTTTGGCTTTTTCGAGGTATTTCAATATAGAACAGTATCTGGGTCAAATCGGAAAAAAATGCGTCAGTAGCATCAGCTTCCGTCGTCATATTGTAAAAAAAGGCTTTTCTTAAATGTGATTCTAATTTTGTGATGCCATACATAGATTAACCAGAACTGACTGGTAGCGGCTTCGCCATCAGAAATGTTGGCGTTTAGGGCATCCTTTCCACGGAATAAAAGCTCAAATACCCAAAAATTTCTTTTTGTCTTTTGAAGTAATAGGTTGTTTGAGACCATCATTAGATCATCTAATACCGTTGGAAAATTCGATCATATTGTTTCCCATTTTTAATTCTGCTTCTGTATTATCTAAATATAGCAGCGGTATAAAAACATATATTTCCTTCCTCGTGGCAATGAAGTAAAAGTTTATGATGCCGTTTTTTGTCGTTTGATTAAAATTGAATGGGTGTCAAACAAGTTGACAGTAAATTACTAGTGTCCCATAGAATTTCAATCGCTGTTTTGGGGCCTTAGCTTCAAGCTTGGGAGAGCCGGGTTCGCTGGCAAGCTGAACAAGTAGCGGTTCGCCTCCGCTAGGCTCCACCAATTTCAATGAGCACTATTTGAAAAGCGGTAAACAACAATTCAGGACACTCTGTCCACTGACGCTACGCGTTTTGTTGGGGCTATAGCTCAGCTGGGAGAGCCGCTTTGCAATGGCATGCAAGAGGTCTGCGGTTCGATCCCGCATAGACTCACCAATTAGCGATTCAAAATACTAAACAACTCAAATCGCATTCTTTTTTTTTTTACCTTGTCCAAAGGTTACGGCTGTTGTAAGATTTCATTATTGGTCCGAGGAGTTTTTTGCTTAATTTCCCTTTCATTGAATGGCGAACCTTTTTCTAAACTGTTTTATTGATCTTTTTTCTAAAGGCGTAGGGCTCGTGCATGTTTCAACTTTACACAGGTAACCGTCTAGAGGATTTAGCTGTGTTTACTGGCTAAGAATTTTGGCTCCTTTCACCGCAGAAATTCCTTTTGATGATGAGTGTATCTTGGTGCAAAACCCAGGATGGCTCAAATGGTTTAAAAAATGTTTTTTGCACAATCTCATTCTATTGCCGCGGGTTTTGGTTTCCTCTTCCCTCGACGTTTGTTTGGCAAACTTTTTCACAGACGCTTGAACCGATATTCGGCCCGCAAAAGTGAGTTTTCCAATAAGCCCGTTTTTGGTGTGGCGTTTTGATGCGTTTATTGGATTCGCGTTTGGGTGATGAAATGAAATTCCAAGCGCTTAGCTGGTATTTAGAAGAAGAATGATTCACAGTTTCGGCGCTTTCAGCTATGCAAGCAGCATTGCCGATTATTTTATGAACCAATATTTGGTGTATCGTCCTGATTGGATCAAGTTTTGGAAGCGGGCGGCGCTTTTTTTTGACAAGTACGGACAAAAGCCTTAGAAGCCTTGGTTTGACGCAACAGCCATGGCAAAGCCAATTTTATGGCGAGATTTGGTGCTGAATGTGAGCGAACAAGGTACGTCCTTGTATCATCGTGTTAATTTGTTGAAGCCCTTGAAAAGACGCCGCGCAGTTCGTCGACTCGTCCGGTTGGCGTTCCTGACCGTATTTTATTTTTTGGCGTTTCTTTCTTTGCCACCGTAATACGTCTAATCCTTACGAGTACTCGCGGCATCAGGTTGGAAATTGATGTGCATCTTTTCCTACAGAACCCCCTGTTCGCTTTTATTGGGCGACGTCGTTGACAGCATTACCTGGACGAGAAATAAAGCGCCAAACCCTCAAGCCTGGAATTGAGCAAGCCGACACGTTACACCTTGATGCCATCCGCTACTGGCAGCTGGGGAACGAATGGGAACAGATTAATATAAGCGCAGGCTTTCAAGAGATGGCAAGACAGTGGAGTTAGAAAGTCTTTGAAAATTAAATCAAACCCAAACAATCGAGTGGTTTGCTGGCCAGTGGGTTCAGCAAGATTGCTACTTAGAAACCCAACGGATCTCAAGAAGAAAGAGATTCAACCATTGCCAGCGCCGAATATCGACAGTCGTATCGGCGGAGGGTGATCAAAGTATTCGTGTGCATCTTTGCCAAACAGGCCCATTGCGGTGAAGTGGAGTATTGCACGATTCAATTGCTGCAAATGTTTTCGCAAAACCCCAGTCTGACACCAAAGACATCAATCGTGATGTTGCCCGACGTCAACGCTACAGCCTTTTGTGAAAGCCGTTCTTTGGTGGTGTTCAAAGCAGCAGGACTGAAAAACAAGTGGCGGAAGTAGACAAGCACAAAGCAAGAAAAGATAGATATTGCCTTAATCGGACCAATCTGGTGGCATGGAAAATCCATCGTCGATGCCTATTTTGTATTTGCTAAGGTCTGCCGAAAGTCGTTTTACCCTTCATCGGAATAATCAGTGTGTTGGAGTGCCCGCGGTGCTGGCGGCGATTGAGTTATACGTCAGATGGAATTAGAACGTAATTCGCCAATGGTCCGACGGAAGTTGGCGTGCGCTGGTTAGATTGGATGGACACACCGCCGGAGCAACACGATTTTGGCCCATGCAGGAATCTCATACTTGGCTAAACGGCGTGCGCCGCAATGTTGTTAGTTATGCCATGGGTCACGATCAACATTTTGGCAAGGCACCTTGAAGTTATGCGGACGTAGAAGGATTGGAAGCTCGGTGGCGGGTAAGTTGGCTGAGTTTTTGGTGCCAATCAATGATGCTCAAGCTCGACTAAATGCATCCTTTATCGCCGAAGAGTGGATTTCGACCTTGTACTATTTGTCCGAAGCAGTTTTTCTTGGTCGATGAATAGCGATGGGTTTTTCCTGCCCTTGTTGAAGTAAGCCAATTGGATTGCCTTGACACTGCAATGGCAACAAGCGCATTTTAAACGCGCCATTGGATCAGCAAGTGTTGCGACAGCTGTTTATCGCCTTTGTTGCAAGAATCTCAGGGCGGTTCAACGGTTTCTTAGCGGGCCGAGTGATAATTTTTTGGCACCTTGATGCCAATGCGCTCTGTGCCCCGTTTTTTAAGTGTTTGTGTCCTTGGGGCTCAATCGAAGGGGATTCCCGGCAAGTGGTGGCGCCCAGGGCTTTGAATCTCCATGGTTGGGAAATACCGTAAGTGGTGACCGAAAGTCGCCGAGAAGACGATAATATTTTGTTCCTTGAAAGCGCTTAATGTCCGCGCGCGATTGTTTTCTCATCAGTTTGTCGGGACGCAGTATTCAAGATAACACGTGACAGAGAAATCCTTCTATTTTGGTGAGCGAGTTAATTGGCAATTACATTCGGCCAAAGTTGTGGTGGTTTTGAAGGCGAATCATGCGTTGGCGCCAGAACGATGCCAGTCGGCCCTTGTTTGAATACGCTTGATTTGTCCGAGCATCCATTACAAGCCGTTTATCCTGCCTATTATTTGTTCTCATGATAAAAAAAATGAGGTGAACGAATTTCACTTTGATAAACGTCTATGACAGTTTAATGATGACAAATGGCTGCCGGCTTTACTGAAGCGCAAACGTTGAAAAGAAGAACCGCGAGGTTTCAACGCGCTCGACGGAATTAGAGCAATCTCGCTTGACATGGCGCTTGACGAGCTGTCACGTTTTTATTGCTCATCCGGCGCGGAATAGCTTTTACTCAGCGCCGTTTTAAAAGCCTAATTTTGGAATTTAAAAGAAGAAATGAGCAAAGAAGATGAACGCGTTGCATTGATGGTTTGGCAGGCTATCAACTGCGGGAATCATTGCCTGCAAAGCCATGTTAAAAGGCGAGAAAAGTGCCGTTTGGTTGAGCGCTTATCACTCATGGGTGCCTTGCCTTATGGTGCGCTGGGCGTTTGTCTTTAACAGCAAAGCCAAGGTCATATGCCGCAACTGCTGACGGTGTTGCAAAGCTACGCATTGGAAGAAGTGTGAGCCCATTGAGGTGAACTTGTCACTGGCCAGTTCTTTGTTTAGCAAGCTTGGTTGGGATTTAAACCGACGGCAAACCACAACGTTTGTCTTATCGCATTGGCGATTTTACGGCGCAAATCAAAAAATGCAGTCCTTGATTGAACATCTGGCCTTTGTGCGACAACAAGGCACGCCAAAACAACATCATCTGATTAACCCTTAGCGAAAATGGCAAGTTGCTGCAGCCACAGTTTTCATCTTGAAAATACCGCCCAAAGTAAAGCCATGGAGGCATTTAAACGAATAGTTGGCCCTTGCCTGCAATTGGGTTAATGCCAGCCGATTGCTTTGCCCCCGCAAAAAGTCCGATGCATGGTGCAAAAGTTTGTTCCAGCATAAGCGGAAGAAGACGCTGGAACATGCAATGGGAGCAAGCCCGTTGAAAGATTTATCAAATAGAAGAACAGCAGTATGTTTACTCGTATGAAGTCGATGACGCTTATTGGCTAGCCTAACTATGCTGATTTGACCGACAAAAAAGACACCTTCCGTTCGTTTGTGTGAGCAAGATTGGTTTTGCCATGCACCGCCACTTGGAGTGATTGGAATGAGTGATTCCCACGTCGAGCTTTTCGGCTGTTCCAGAGCATACTTAACGCGCTGACGTTTCCTTGTTTGGCAAACGTTTGATCGAAGCCAGTTGCGGGTAACGGGGAAGACCATACAGATCGCCCAACCCTGTTATTTGCGTTTAATTAGTACGCAAACGGGCAAGACGGTGATTTTGGACAAACCGTTAACGGTTTTGAATCAGATTTTGGTGGTGACCTTTTTAACGCGAAGCGCCACGCAGAGCTAAAAGCACGAATTTCGTGAGCGATTCGTGTGGCGCGAAAAGCCTTATTGCAAGGTGGAGAGCAATGACGTTTTTTTTGGCGATTGGGTTGGGCGCGAAAATGTCCGATGTCCAGCGAATCCGGCGCTATTGAAAGCTGCTTTATGCAGAAAGCAAATGGATGAAGCGCGGTGTTCACCATCCCATGGTTTTGTCAGCGTATGTTGAGCCAAAACGCCTTTGAAAGTCCCTATGCTGTTTGCAACAAACCATTGGAAACGCGATGAGCCAGGCGCCGTTGTCGATGGCGTGAAAAGACGTTTGGCGAAGCGTGTTTTATCCGATGGGATGACACCAAAGCCGCCTTGATTCAGCCGATTTGGGCGAATCTGATGCCTTGTTAAAAGATTTGTTATTTACTAAATAATCCAGCCTGACGCCCAAATGGTTGCACTGATTACGATTGGAAATGCCTTGAGTCAGGCGCAGCAAACAATGAAAAAGCGTGAAGCCATGTGGTTGTCACAATCACACGAACCATTATTTGAAGCGCTTGAGCGCAAGTGGTATGCAACGTACTTTCTGGCGCAAGACGCCATCGAAAGACATTCAAGCCATGACGGGCAATGGGCTCATTCAAGCCGTTTTGAATTGGATAAGAGGCCTAGAAAAAATTTGACAGCAATGAAACAACGATTGACGCCAGTGATTAAGCAAAAGTGGTGATTTACCTGCCCATGAATTTTTTGATTTGGTGCAATCGCTGCGCGACAGCGTTTCCTGATGCTGGCCGATTAAAAAGCCTGTTCTGCTTACTCTCAGCTTTGGGCAGCAGACGCAAAGAACGCATGAAGCGTTGGAAGCGTAGCACGCAAGTCGTTTTGACCTTTACTGGATTTGTTAACCCTCGCTTGTGTGGCGTTGACGCAAGACGAAGCCGGTAAATGGCAGAGCGGATTCGTCATCTGTATCCGAATTGCTTTGATTGATGAATTTCAGAACAGACGCGAGCGGTGCAATAGTCGGATTTTTTTCGACATTTATATGAATCCGCACAAGTTGACCAAAACGGCGTTGGGTTTGGATCATGAATTGGTGGACCCAAAGCAGCTATTTAATGCCGTTTCGTGGTGCCGATTATTTTATACTTATTTTGTCCGCCCAAAAAACCACGTCGATAAGGTCTATTCTTTGGGCCACCAATTACCGTTCTTCCGCCGGCGATGATATCATCGGTTATGGCTTGTATTACGCCCAAAAAGAAACCAATTTCGGAGTGAAGCGGTAATTCCCTTTGTGGAAGTGGCAAGATCGTGGTGGTGGCGGGCCGATTTTATTTCACAAGGTCAAACTCAAAGCGGCATTGCAATTCTTGTAATCGTCATTCTGATGAGGCCAGTTTCTTCTAAGAGGATTACCGCAATGGCGATGGCGGAATCTTTGTGCCGCGCATTTGCAATGATTGTTTGCTCGAAGGCCAGATTGAATAGGCTTTTTGATTGGCGAACAGAGGCGTGCGACAAAGATGTTGCCTTATTGGTGACCAATTTTAGTCAAGCCAAGCACTTAAAGACGCACTTCGGCAACTGGTATTGCCAGTGTGTATTTGAAGTGATAAAGGTTCCGTATTTGAAAACGGTCGAAGCTGTGATTATTAATTGTCACTGACGGCCATTTTAATCGCACATGGACAAGAAATATAAGCTTGCGTCTGCGTTGGCAAACCAGCTTTGTTGAATTGGTCGTTGGAAAGAGCTTGATACGTTAAACCACGACGAAGTGGTCTACGAAAAATGGGTACAGGCTTTTCAGTCATTATTTGGAATTGTTGGGACCAGCAAGGCTTGCTGCCCAAGGTTTGCGAGAGTTTATGCAGGATGTGGCAATTGGGCAACGCACATGCTGGAGTCAATATCGATGGCGAGCGCCGCTTTAACGGATTTTCTGTTCTGCATTAACCGAAAACTTCAGCAAAAATCCTTAAGAAACTGGATTCTAAAGAAGGCCGTGTTGCGCTATCTCAAGTTTTAGCATTCAAACCCCAGGCAAACAGCGATGAGCAAAAGAATCCGTCTTGAAACGGACCCGCTGAGCTTGGTTCGAATTGTGGACGATTTCAATAAAAGTAAGGGCCTTGAATACCCAAATAGTGTTATTTGCCGTTTGGCGTTTACGCCTTATCGAGATCAGCACTTTCCCGGCGCTTTTCACGACGATCAAAACAATTGTGGATTGCCATCGAATCCAGATGAAGCCGGCAAACCGAGCGCCACAAAGAAGAAACTGTTAACGCAGCAAGAAATTCGCTTGGCGTCCGTGCATTAACCTCGCTCAAAGAGGCCTGTTTTTATCGGCTCGATGGAAGTGGGGAAAAAAAGCCCAATAAATCTCGTGGTGCTTTGTTCGGATGTACATCTTAGTGGCGTTGGCGCTTTGAATCGCAGAAGGCGAGTTGCTTGAGCGGGGCGCTTTGTAATCCGAAGTTTAAGAGCGACTTTGCGGACGTTATCGCCAACGACAAATGAGCGTGCGGATTTATCCTACCGGACAGTCGCCCCCCCCCCAAAACCCCCGTTTTTGGCCCGCGTTCAAAAGGCTCAGGTTTGAATTTTGCTTGCACCAACAGGCTCGTCTTCACTGGGGCGCGTAGAGCGTGACTGGTGGGTTGGCAGCTTATTCTTCCTCTGTGGTGGAAAGACAAGAGCGTCACGACGAAAGTTTTTTGCCTGGATTGGATGAAACCATGCGGCTGGTCGATTCCCTTTAGCGGACGACATTGAAGAGCCAGATGTTTGCTGGTAAGAGCCCGCAGCAGAATCGATTTACCTTTTCCCGAAAGGCGCCAAGTCTGGCACCTTTTTGGCACCATATACTTTGGAGGTAAAGCCTTGCATAATGTAGCCGCCCAATCCGAGCTTTCGTGACTTAGTTTAAAAAAACAAGTCATCATAAGCTCATGGGCGACCCTTTTAAATGATACGTCAGGGATTTGAATGAATGGCAAACCGTAATTAGAGTGAATGGCTGCCCGAATTGTTCCAATACTTGAGCTGGTGGA
>Ga0163217_1077693_pt1 | contig 10732 bp, 10 predicted proteins | sample SynspAceP_FD_185933 | JGI IMG/M metagenome (GOLD analysis project Ga0163217, IMG submission 185933) | Saline lake microbial communities from Ace Lake in Antarctica - Synechococcus sp. Ace-P (PacBio error correction) | ecosystem: Environmental > Aquatic > Non-marine Saline and Alkaline > Saline ...
AAAGAGAGAGATCTACATTGGTTTTGCTTAAAGAAATTTTATCATGGGTCAAGAGAATATAAACTGTGACTCTAAGGAAAAGGGTAAGAAATGCTTCTGACTAAAGAAGAGGGGTTTGTTAGTTTTTGGTTTTGGTTTTTTATGGAACCCCCGAAAGCGGAAATTTTAAAACCCGGGGCCAAGTACAAATCCCCTGCTATCAAAAAGTAAACTCAGGGCAATCCGTTTAGGGCAAAATCCTGTACAAAGCTGCCGCCGCTTCTGCAAAGGGGCAAGGTTTAAACTGGTGTTTTTAATATCAATAAGTAAAAGGGTAGACCGGGGAAAGATGGTTTTTCACTTTAATTGAAAATATCCCGGGGCCTTAAGTAGTTTTGGGCGAATAGTGGAGAGTCCCAGTGGCTCCCCTGTTTGTGATTGATGGGGGTTGTCGGGGGTTGATAATAAATGCAATGACCCTAATGAATATTGCGGCATGGATGTTATTGGAAGACGCATCATCTAGGCTATTTATGGTTTTTCATGTGCGCCAATGGGTAATTAATTATCAAAAACCAAGAAAGGGGGTGTCGGGTATCGAAAGTGAACCTATAAAAATATACACGGAATAAAGTACCTACGAACCTCCGCCGAAATTGATGAACGCGAAAACAGTTTCTTATAACAAGAACTATGTATTGCCGTCCTCAGGAAAAGGAAGGAATCCTCAGTAATATAAGCCGACAGTGAATTGGCCAAATGTCCCAAAATGGAACAACAAGTCGATTGCTCGGATTTGATAAGCGGGTGCCGCATTACAAATGTTACCATGATCTTGCCTATCGGTGGATCTGATAAACACTACGATTTTCAGCAGGTTATTTGAACGAAGAGGGAAATACTTTGGAAACTGGTTTTAAAAGATATACTATAAAGGAGGAATCAGTATTTTAAACGATAAGTTATAAAAGTAGGTATGTCAACTTACTATAGCCTAATAGTAAGCAAAATTTGGCAGGGACGAGGCCGCTAGCGATCGGTTAAGCTAAGACCATACAGGAAACTGTTTATTATGACGATTTTATTGCAAAAGTCAGGCTCAGGACAAAGATTGGAATGGGTATTGCGTTTTTAATGGGATTAATGAATCGGTATTAAACCTTTTGTCGAAATAAATCCTAAAATTTTTGTTCTTGAAACCGTCGTTCCAACCTATGTGCGGAATGCTATGTCGATTTTACTCCCGTAGGGATTGTTCGTTAGATCCTGCTTTTTTGCAGCCGTATCTAAGCAAAGGGCCGTGATTTAATAGGGCACCTCCACAAGTCCCAAAAACCACTCGCTGCCTAAAGCCAATCAGCAAACCACCGATGTGTCTTCCTATCCTTGGAACAATACATAACTAGTAAAGCTAAATTCGCGTGGATCTAACAATTTGACCGTAACGGGCTATACGTATTTTTCATGAAAGAGACATATTTCTCGCATAAGATGTAAAAGGATCTACCATTAAGGTCCGTAATCGGTTTTTCCTGGGAATGGTGAAGGTTACCAATTTAACGAAGTCTTTTTGTCGAGCAGCCTTAATTTCTTACATTGGGGCGGTTCATTATAGTTTAAAGAATAAAATATTTGTTGATGTACTGGGCGAACTGACGGGATCTGTAATTGTCCGAAGGCACAAATGGCATTTTTTTCTTCAGTAGCATAGCATGCAAGTGGGTTGAAGAGGATTTATCAAAATTCAAACTTGGTCTCAAATTTGAAATTGCGGCCAAGTTAATGATGGCGTAAGTGGGTAACGCTTACTTCTATTAGTCCATCAGACAACCCAATCTACAGTGACCCAACGCATGTACGATGTTGACGGTTCCCGGCCTATGGGTTGCAATCAACATACCTGGCCATAAATTTGTATGGGAGCGTGAACAAAGGAACTCAATTTTGGACCTTAATATGGGGCTCTTTAATAATAGGATCTCCACTTCGATCGAAGTCTTACGATGAGGCCGTTGATTTGATCTTCGGGTGAAAAACTACCAATTAAACTGGATTTACGAGTGTAGCTAAATGGTGGGTGAGATTTCGCAATATCGGGCGTTAGAAGTTCTTTTTTGAACTGTCCAATAAATTGATAAAGAAATTTTAAGATGGTCTACTCCGTAAATTTTAAAATAAATGAGGTAACTAAATTGGCCGGGGCCTTATCTCGGACATTGAACAATAGATTGTTGGCGAGTTCGGTTAATGCACTTTATTACTATGAGTGGGGCCGGGTATGGCAAACAGACGAAGCAGCAGAAGGCAGAGGATTTGGTTACGAACCTGGTAATGTAAGTTTGTTGATCAAAATGAGATGGCAAAAAAAGAAGATGGACGACCGGGTAATCGTTGGGTCTGAAGTTCTGATTTTATATGGTATTCAAACAAATTAAGTACAAACATGCGATTTTTTCCTTCTTATCTATACAAGACAAGGTTTAACAATGGAAAAAGTAATTAACTACTGGGACTTTTTGGTCCAAATAACGAGGATCGATATAATGCGGATGCAGTCTCAACTATTGGACAAGTACAAATCTATCCAATATATTATGGTTTAGATGGGCGCTTGGGGGTCAGGTACAACACCACGAATTCCTTTGCGTATTGATACGGCTTTTATAGGGTTCGGATATAACTTGGGTTCAGCCTTACCAATGGTTATAAGTCGCTTAGGGCTAGGTCATTTAAAATCTTATGCAAAGCCAATCTTTAATGTTACAATACAAGGGTTTCAGTCCGGATACAATTCGGGTGTAATAGTGTGTGTGCCTTCGCAATGTTTGCAATTGGGTTGAATTAACTTTTTGTTTATAATTTTGGGTAAAAAGTTGTTTCCTCAAAACATAGAATAAATGAAAAATATAAAAAATGGCATTAACTGACCACATGTATTTTGGTCTTTTTCGGCAGTTGCATGTAGTGATTTTTGATGAGGATCGCACTATCACTGTCAGACGTATAATTATTAAATGTAATGAAATGGGTTTGAGAATCTGTAAGGGCGTTTATCCTTATGGCCGATATTATTTAGGGAACGTACCTTTAGTGTTGGAGGCACGGAATATATTCAGCCGGGGTGTCGTGGGATGACGCTACACCAACCTAGGCGGCACCGCCAGAGAATGCTTAATGACACAGGTTTTGGAACTGGCTGAAGCGTTGGAAACCTTATGGAATTGTTGTACAGGGAATCACAGGGCAATACCGTAATTGACCCGGTGCGGAAGCGGTCGAAGGTAAGGACGCTGGACTGAAGGCTATAAGGGTTGCTCGAGCAAGGTTTTGGCGTTCATGGCACTCTTCTATGCAGTAGCAGGCAAATGGGGAGATATTCCAATCCATTGACAGAAACCGTCTTCTCGACAAGGAAGTGACACAAGATACTGCAGACTGATGTGGTATGCCCAACTCATCACGGATTAAAACGGCCGCTGAATTATTTTACTAAAGAAGCTTCCGGTTATGGACCCCCCCCGGGTTTTTTTTTTTTGGGGGGTAACGAGGGAACGCTCATTTTGTTGTTGTCCCGGGTATATTGACCCGTGATGGAATTTTAAAATCTTTAGAGTAAGTACTAGCTGATTTTGATATGGGCTTGAATTTTGCAGACAAAGTAATTTGCAGAATATACCTTTCTGCGAGACTATGCTGATCTTTTTTCACAACGGCATTGATAATCCGTTGCTTGAAACCAATAATCCAGGTAGTCAGAATGCTAAAATGGGAATGTAATTTGCAATTCAATTTAATACAAATGATATTACCGAATGCCGGTGAATGACACCAATGCAATTCGATAGTAGGTAAGATTACCCATCTATTTCGGTGGAGAGCGTGAAATGTGCCAGGTGCAGTAGCCGTTCCGGATCCTATAACCGACATTGAATTTCAATACAACCGGAATATACCGTTTGTTTGACCGCGGAAATGGATATGCGTTACACATAACTTCTCGAAAATTATATGCCCTAAAGGATGCCTCTGGGTTTTAGTTCCCTGTGAGGGTGGGCCCAATAGATATAGCAAAGGAGATGTTGTACTTGAGTTTAGACTGGAAGTCGCGTTGCGCCAGAGAGGAAGAAGATAGACTGATGTTAGATAACTGAATATTGATATGTATTGCTCGGCTACAGAATTAGAGTATAAACTGAGAGAATATGGTAAGAACAATGGCTTTAATAAGTCCCTATGTGTGTGAAATCTGGGAACCAGAGTGGTGGTGAGGAGGTGAGTGCATAATTATGTTTGCACTTATGCCGGGTTGCAGCGGAAGCTATTTGATCGGTTGTGGAGGCAATAGTGAAAGGTGCGATTGGTGGCAGTCTTTATTTGGCGAGAATAGTATTTACGAGAATAAATACTTGATCGAGCCATAAGGATGGCAACGCTGGAGCAATAACTCATATTTGTGGTACATATCATACAAGAGGATAGTTGCAATCTATCTAAGTTCCAAAGTCATATTATGGGCCCCTCATGTGATGGCCATGATCTCGATAATCGGATATGATTTTGGGACCGATACTGCAAGGAAATTGACGGAGAAGAGAGTTATGACCATGGCTACGATTCGAAGCGTTACTCCTGGAGAGTCTCAATTGGATGTAGCTTACATAACACCTTGCGATAGCTCACGACACTAGTGGTGGTTTTTGGATGTCAACCATCTATAGCGTATCCAAGTCGTCAAGCCCGGATAGCACATAATTTGTCGGACGGAACTCAGAGGAAACTTAAAAACAATTTAGTTTAGTTAGTTTTCAAGTAGACTGCTCCCAATATTGGGGTCTTATAACTTAACATCGGATGGTGTTTTTGTTCCAAAAATAACTTATACATTTTATTGTTTAGGCTACATGTTGTGTCGTCCACTATGCGAATATGGAATAAAACTATCCCACTTAAAGTAGAAAGCACAATAAGCGGAGATAGGTCACTATTTGACATAGAAATAAGGAGACGGGTAAGTTTTTTCTATATGTCTTGCCAAATTGAATAATAAGTTTAATTCCATAATATACGATAACTATATATAGGTAAATAATTAAACCTATGGAAAGAGAAATTTTGTACAAATCCAGTGCCTCTGCTTTAGTATATGGCATAAGATATATCTATATTCCAAAGGTTTTTCCCAGACTAGTTTGAAAGGTAGTTATAGATAAGCATAAGAGAGATAGTGAAATTTTAACTATGAATAATATATATAATATATTTAATATTACTAATTAATAAGTTGAATCGTTATTAATAGGGATGGAATTAAAACATATGTCAATTTTGGCAAAGTATCAGTTATAGAAAACTTAAGAATTCTTATTTCTGTATATATAATAGTGACTAAATTCTATTATTGTTCTAGATAGTAGCTAATAAATATATAGAAAAAAATATAAGGGTCCATTAATTTGAGTGAACCCATCATAATGAGTCGAATGACACGAAGATAATATTGTGCAGATCTAGTAATTGAAAAAATAATAAACTAACATTTTTGTTTTAATACCTGGGTTTGACATACACAATGATATAGAGGAGAAATCTAGTCTACTGCTAGGAGGAATTGGCCGCAATAGATGGTGTGCACGACAAGAAACTACCACTAGCTGCGGTCCAAGTGTTTAAATATTCTGTAGAGCGATATTCCTCAATTTCTTTTCTTCTGTAACATTTCATAAAAAACGTTAACATCTCATATAAATAAGACAACTCCATCAATTCCCTTGCCGTTCGTCCACTCATATCGATATCATAGTGGCCTCCAGTGGCCCTAATATGACTTGAAGCTAAAGAGGTAATATCCGCTCTTGAAGGAGCGATGGCTGATAATAGGATCAGGGCACGGCGATATTGTTATTTGAAGAGATCGTGATCAATGGATTTGTTTTAGTAGAAATGACATAGACAATCTGGAAGAATGCACACCAGTCGAGAGGACCACTTTCTATAGTAACTTACCATGCAGGATCATATAGGCTTCCGCTGACCGAGTGTGTAAGACACGAGATATATCACTGTATACGCTTGAGACGAGACTAAAAGAGGTATTAAATATTGGTTTCCCATATCTTCCACATCATAGGGGGAACTTAATTGATGCTGAATAGTATTAGTGCTATAGCTGTCTAGATATTCAATAATGAGTATTAGAAATGATAGGAATTAGAGAAGGGGATTTCTCTTATAGAAATACTTTCTTTGCTGGGCGGGCAGTAAGCAGATTAAAGTGTTGATACATCGGGTAACTACGAGTATATCCATACCTTATGTAGAGATACATACTTCATTTTGTTGTCATTGTCCGAAAGAGAGAAAGCAATGCTCAAGCGCATGGACTGACCAATTAAGTGAGCACTGAGAATGGATTGATTGACGAATGTTCGTTTTATTATGTATCAACTATAAAACCGTCGATGTGTACATCCAGACCATGGGAAAAATGTACATATGGCGCGGATATGGTGATTGGACGAAAATATTACGACGTAAGAATTGTTAACTCGTGATACGAGAGGGTCCTTGCACTGGGAAGATGACTCCCCGGAGAGATCTGGATAGGATCTCGTATATGACATCTATCGATAGTCCATAGAGTATCGCCCGAACATGATGAGTGTCATTCCATTTATTAAGTTAGTGATGGCAAGTATGATACATCCTCATATGTAATTTAAAGACGCATCACTGCACTCTGGACTCCCTCATATCACATCGAGACGATAGGAGGAAGAATAGAACAAGACACCGAGGGGATTAATCCTTGTCGTGGTATGCACATCTCGCATATAAGACTGATGTTGTGTATGAAAATAGGACCCTTCACAATAAGTGTGATAACAGTAAGAAGCTGATGAGAATGTATATGACTATATGTATATATAATATATTAGGAGGACTGATAGGACTTGTAATATTAGAATGGACAGACATAGCGACACTCACGTTGCACACGAGTATAAATGACACAGAGATCTCAGTCATATAGCTGAGAGGTAATCACTGCTGGGACTTGACACGTACATAATGTATAGACGAATCTGAAATGTTAGTATAAAGATAAACACACAGAGATAGAAGATAAGAAGAATGGAAAATGTACACACATTGATAGGGCGAAGGAACACCGAATCTCTTGGGTTTCCATACATTCATTAAGACTAGAGTGAGAGATGAGAATATATGATACAGAGACACTGACTAGTACTGCTGTCTTCAGGTCATCAGCTTAATGGTGCACCAGGATATATAAAGTGTAGCCGGCCTTGCCGCTACATATATAGCTTCGGGGCACGCACTGAGTACATTCCTAGCGTCTCTAAATTCGCCCGCTTCGCCACGGTCAATTCCGGGTCTTGGCACCTTTGTGCATTCCCTGCGTTCCTCCGGATTTCACACCACGGTGTGTCGCGAGCAGGTTCGTCGATCAACCGTGTTGTCCTCAAGCTCACCATTGGGGAGAACTGGCTACGGTATGTACGTAGCGTCCGTCCGCACTGCGCAGCCTAGCACACCGCGCTGCCTATATCGTCTGAACTCCCCTACGGTCTAGTGTCGACTCACTCCTCAGCGCGCATCCAGGGCTCCCGGCCTTCACCAGGTGACCACCCAATCTTGCTTTCCCATACTCACACTCGCTATATCGCGGTCTGACGACGTGCAGTAGTGGCTTCCGCAGTCACACACGACACACTCACATATATATCCCTGCCGACACGCGTATATAGACCTTGTGGTGTCGACCCATGTGTGTTATATACGTGTCTTTTATTCTCTTTTTTATGTGACCACATTTTTCCCCACTTCCTCAACTCCCAGTTCCCATTCACCCACTTGCCAAACCATTGCGCGGAGCCGAGTGTACACAGACTTGTTTCGGCGCTGAGCCCGCTTTGGTCTGTGCACCTCCAATGGAATGGTTGCATTGTCCTCGCCTTCTTCCATGACTCTAGCCCTCCGTGCCCTTATTACCCTCATCTGGTCAGGTGTGAACCCACCAGTTATATCCGAGCCCGCCTACTAAGTTACGTACTCCCTACGCACAAGAATTCGTTGGTGTTTTTGCCCTGCACCCCCGCGCCTCTTCCACTCACTAGTCCTTGTCAGGTCATTTGTTCCTGTTAGTGTCGAATGCACGTCGTTGTACGCTGCATCTGCTTATAGTGAGTCTCGTTTTCACACGCTACCGTCCGAGTATTACGATATTTTTCCACATGTGATACAAGCTGTCTGGTATAGATCACCGCCGGCAACAACAATCGCTGTTTTTGTCCTTCTTGAGTTTTGGACTCCCCCTCAATACATCAGGCCTTCAGACCCCCAGCTTACCCCGGTCTGTCCTCTCTGTTATTTTTGCCAACTCTCACTTTTGATCCCAAACGTTTACATTCCCGGTTTCGTACCCAAATCCTTCCGCTCTGCTGCTTCGTCTGTTTGCCCATCTCTCCAGGCACTCCATCGTAATCCGTGCATTCACCGAACTCGCCCAATTCTTGTTTCCAACACTGTCTGCAAGTACAGGCCGGCCACTTTAAGTTCCTCATTTTTCAATTTTGCTAACCCTTTACCGGAAGGGTCGACCACTCTACAAATCTTTCTTTAATCCAATCTTGCCAGTGTTCAAACGCTTCTTTCACCCCGCCTTGCGCACATCTCAAACACATTGCTACGAACAATCGGTATAATCCGTTGAATTGGGTAGTTTTATCACCAAAGATCAAAAATAAACGGTTTTTCTATCGTAACTTCGATCGAAGTGAGAATGATCCTATTGATTAAAGAGGCATCATAAGTTAAGTACCGATAATTGAGTTCCTTTGCTTCGCTCCAGTTATCGAAGTGAGTTGTTGATTGCAAGACCCTAGGCGAGAACCGTCAAATGTACTGGGTTTGGGTCACTGTAGATTGGGTGTCGTATGGACTTAAATAGAAGTAATAAGCGTTTACGCACGTTATACCGCATGGTAAACGTTGCACTATTCAATTCACATTTGAGACCAAGTTTGAAATTTTTGATAAATCTCTTCAGGCCATTGCCTATGCTATGGCTCTGAAGGAAAGGTGGAAGAAAATTCCGTTAGAACATTTGTTGCCTTCGGAGCGATGAGTTACAATGCGGCCGTCAGTTCTGGCCAGATACAGTCAACAAATGATTTATGTAATATGTGTATGAATAAAGACTAAATGAATGTGATCCCGCCATGTAATAGAAGTTCAGGCTTGCTCGGACAAAAAGGACATCGTTATGTGTAGCTCACATCTCCCAGGGAAACCATAAAGGACTAATGGTAGATCTTTAACATCTATACCCGAGATAATTGTTCTCTTTCATGAACATAGGCTGTATAAGGACCGTTACGGTCAAATTGTCGAGAGTCGAATTTAGCTTATTAGGTATATTAGTATTGTCAAGGATATAGGAGCGCAGGTTGGAGGCAGGAGACACATCAGTGGTTTGCTGATTTGGGCATTTATGCAAGCGAGTTAGTTTTTGGACTTGTGTAGGAGCCACTATGAATTCCGCCTTTGGGTTAGAGATACTGCTGCAGAAAGGAGGATCTGACGGACAATCCTACGTGGAGTAATCGACATAGGCATTCGCCATAGGGATTGAACGACGGGTTTCAAGACATAAATTTTCAGGAATTTATTTTCGACAAAAGGGTTAATAACCTGATTGTCATTAAATCCCATAGAAAACGCATACCATTCCAAATTGTGTCCTGAGCCTGATTTGTGAGCAATAAATCGTCATATAAACAGATTCTGTAGGCTTGCTCTGTAAGCCGATCGCAGCGCCTCGGTCCTGAATTTTGCTTACTATAGGTATAGTAAGTTGACATACCTACTTTTATTATCGTTTTAAAATGACTTTGGATTCCCTCCTTTTATCAGTATATCTTTAAACCAGTTTCCAAAGTGTTTCCCTCTTCGTTAAATAACGCTGCTGAAAAAGAAAAAGTCCCCCCCCGTAGGTTGGTTTTATCAGATCCCGGATAGCGCAAGTCATGGGGTAACTTTGTAGATGCGGCAACCAGTTTATCAAATCGAGCGCAATCGATGTTGTTACCATTTTGGAACTTGCAATCACTGTCGGTTATATTAAGAGATTCCTTCCTGTTTCGCTGAAGGACGCGAATACGATGGTTCTTTGTTATAGAACTGTTTTGCGCGTTCATCATATCGGGGAGGTTCGGTAGGTAATTTTATTCCTGTATAGTTTTTTATAGGTAGCTTTCGCTTACCGACGGACCCTTTCTTGTTGTGACAATAAATTACCCCATTGGCGCACGGTGAACATAAAGGCGTAGATGATGCGTCTTTCAATACAATCCATGGCCGCAATATATTAAGGGTTCATTGCATTATATACCCCGACAACCCATCAATACAACGGAAGGGAGCTTGACTACTATCGCAAACTACTTGAGGCCCCGGATAAGTCAATAGTGAATACCATCTCCGGTCTACTTTTACTTTATTGAATATTAACACGCAGTTACCTGCCTTGCCAGAGCGGCGCAGCTTGTACAGGATTTGCTAACGATTGCCTGAGTATGATAGAGGATACTGGCCCGTTTCAAATTCCGTCTTTTCTGGGTTCATAGCCAACAAACTGAACCTCTTTCTAGTCAGAGGCATCTACATCTAGGGTCACAGTTATAGTTCTTTGCCATTGATAGAAATTTCTTTAGAAGCAAACCAATGTAGG
>Ga0163217_1030648_pt1 | contig 10731 bp, 13 predicted proteins | sample SynspAceP_FD_185933 | JGI IMG/M metagenome (GOLD analysis project Ga0163217, IMG submission 185933) | Saline lake microbial communities from Ace Lake in Antarctica - Synechococcus sp. Ace-P (PacBio error correction) | ecosystem: Environmental > Aquatic > Non-marine Saline and Alkaline > Saline ...
ACAGAGAAAGGGGGGGGTCACCGGTCGCGAACTGTGTCCTGGGGAACTGTCCTGAGTGCAGCAATAAATCCCAAGGTGTCGACAACCCTCCCGCTGCGCATAAACGGAACCTTCGCATCGACGATCGTGAACGCGGCGATTTCCTTCACAAACGCTCTGTCGATCCCGCGCCAATGGTTCCGACCAAAACCCGTAATCGCTGATCGCCTCCAACACCGATTGCCTGAGCGTCGCCCAACCCAATCGCACCCTCCGGTTCCGTTGAACCACATACCGGGGCGGACTCAACAGCCGTGTTCCGAATCCTGTTGCCGTCTGTGAACTTCCCATCCAGCCACACAAATGGTCAAGCAATAGCGCAACACCGACCGTCATCCATTTCAAAACTCTCATCTTCAATCTCCTTGTTAAATATATTTGGCGCTGTCTATTTTTTTTTTTTTCCCCCCCCCCCCCCAATCCACCTCGACACCTCAGCAATCTACTTCACCTCAGATTGCCTTCAACTGATCGCCACCGTTTTTCCCCCCCCCTCCCCAAAAAAACGGGGAAGAGCCTCAGCGCCGGTGGCAGCGCGCTCCCAAACTCCTAACACCAACCCAACACCAGCAACCGATCAGGATGCGACAACTACAATTCGCAGCGTGAACGCAGCCCCATTGTGAACCGCTAACCGCGATCCATTCGAGCATCGTCAAGCGCAAAGAACGGCTGCAAGCAACGAAACCCAGCTGCCGAAAGAGGCCCACCTCTTGAACGATGCTGATCAGGACGCTCGCGGCGAACCCCAATCGCCTGTAAGGTCGAGCAACCCTATCCGGGCCCCCCCACCACCGACGCCGCCGCGAGGGGAAAATGGCGTACACCCAGCCCCCCAACCACCCCCGGGGGCGCCGCGAAAATATAATAAAAAAAACCAACCCCCCCCACACCCCCCCCGCCCCGGGGCCCCACGGGGCGGTTTACAAAAAAATCAAAAAAAAAAATCGTCCGGGGTTTCCACCCCCCACCACTCACCCCCCCCGCCGCGAGAGAAACAAAAACAAAAGTAAGCCCCCAGCACCCCCCGAAAATATCCCGCTGACCGCGATACCAGTCTACAGAGCGAAACGGAACACAACACGGCCATGTCGAACGGGTTTGTAGTGTTGCTGGAGCGAGAAGCGTAAGCAAGACCGTTTCTGTCGGCATCGGGGGACCCCCCCCCCCCCCCAACCCCGGGGGCAGCTCCAATCCGCTGCGTTCTTTGCAGAACAATAGAACCACGTCCGTCGCGAGCTTCCCCGCATAAACAACATCGCCGCCAAACTTAAGTCTTGTCGTTTTTGCGGTCAGCCGTTTGGAAATCGATCCCCCCCTTATCATCGCACCACACCTCCGATTCATACGTCGGCACCGCCGCAACAAAACGTCCACTGATTGTCCAGTCCTGCTTCAAATGAACTCGCTCTGACACAACTGCCAAAGCGGAAATCCACAACCCATTTCGCCGCCGCCAATCATCCCCACTATTACCTTCGTCTCACACCGGCCAGTCACCCGCGACTAACTTGACGTCGCGGCGAACCAGCGGTAGCGTACCAACGTCACGGCCTCGAACAAACCCCAATCCGCCAGTCCATCTACTGAAGTGTTTTGACGCGAGTTCCAAATACAACTCCGGCGAAAACGTGCGCGACGGCCAATAACCGCATCAACCGTCGCCATTCCAAAACTGGCCGTGATAACGAAGGCGTTGCGGGCGGCGATCGAACCGAGTCTCGATGTTCTCTTCCGAGTTCACCGAATAAACCAACACCACGCCCATCTCCGCTGACCGACAACGATTGGCTCCAATCCGCGAATGAACCCACGAACGACAAGCAGCGAAGAGTCCAGCGACCGTCGGCCACGCAACGAGCGTCAATGCCGTCGAACCCGCCCCGAGCCAGATGGCGAACACCGTATTCCCATGGAAGAAGCAATTGACCTCGCACGCCTCACATTCAGATCAGAAAATCGACCGAGAGGTAGCGAATACCTCAAGAGTTTGCGGCCCGACCGAACGACGGATAGTGAAGAAACTTTCTCTGTTTATGGTAGAGCGGCAAGCAGTGCGCTAATAAGAATCGCGGGCTTATCAGCCAGAGATGCAGCCCAATGCGCCGCATCGCGACCCGCAAATAACCCGCGCCATCGCAGGCAACTCGGCCTGGCTTGGCAACACAAGAAGTCGAGTCACCGGACTGGTCCAAATCGACCGCAAAGAAAACACACAACGACATCAGCTCCAATGCGCAACCAGCAAATTCCCGGGCCATTTTCGACAACGCACCCAATCACAAAGCAGTTCTGGCAATCGCAAACCACGTTGTCACAAGGCAGGGGAGCTCCGGCACCGGAAACCCTGTCGGCAAAAAAAACCTTCCGGCATGGCAACATGAGCAAGCCCATGCCGGCCACAATTTCCCGCCTGTCGATTCGCTTCACACCGAAATGCAACGCAACGGAACGTCATTCATATGACGATCAACAGCAGGATAAAAAAAATGGCCTCATTGAAACAAACGTACTCCTTCACCCCGTGTGTCATCTAACAGCCTTGTTCGGCTACCGCTGACTTAGCCGCAACACACCTCCATCACCGGCAGGACGAAACCCAGTTCACGAACGCTCGCACCCCGGCCAAACCCCGTGAGCCGATGACCAAAGGCATCCGGTAAACATTACGATTCCTCGGGAGGGCGGGGGCCCACAACAAAGGCCAAAACACCCCCCCCCCCCCCCCAAGGTTTTTTCGCCGGTGTGATCAACGGACCAGCGTCTAGGGTCCGTGGTCCGGCGGTCAGTCAGATCGGGGCAGGCGTTGTTCGGCTCCACGGAGGATCAGTCCTGGCGGTGATGCTGGTCTTTCCACGGCGAGGTGCCGGGTAGTGCTGATCACATGAATCGCGTTGCGGGCCGCGATGGCGAGAACGGTAAACGAAACCGACGGAGTGACCCCAGTGAAATGATTCCGCCACCGGCGAACCACGCCGATCAGTCCGCGGCGCGTACGCCATGTAGAGCGAGCGAGGATCATACAGCACCAAACGTTAACATTTCAAAAGTCGATGTAGAGGATTGATCGTGATGGCGAGGATGCTTGCCCCAAAAAGACCGAGACCGCCATAGGCAAGCGTTGGCGTGAGGACTTTCGCTTCGGCGTACTCAACCCAAGGAACTCGGGGTGATAGCCGGCCTGAATGGACGTCTGGCGAGTACTGCCGCTTCAAATTTCACACTGGCGACCGATGCGAAGATCGCGACTTGTCGACGTGTAGGGCTCACGTCGAGTTTTCGCGAGCACTTCGCGGTACAATCACGTTGGTGCGGGAACGAAGATCGTCAGCCGAGCATACGCTGCTCAGTGCACTTGGCTCCCTGATGGCGTGTCGATCATCAGGTTCCCAAAGCGTGCTAGCCAGCTCCAGCTTCTTCTCGCCGACGACGCAGACCGGGAAGATCGCTTGGTTCGCGGTACATCGCCGACCTGCATTCCGTTTACGAGCGTCGTGACGCTGTTCATCAGCATTGCCCGGCGTCAGGCCGAACTGCTGCAGGGCTGGCTTTTTCTGTCAGGTCGACCGGCAATTGGAGCACCAACCGTTGCGGCTCGACCTTCAAACGCATCCGTCAACGCCTTCGATCGCACAGCTTGATGATGGAGCTCAAATCGCCTCGACCCAAGCAGTCTTGAGCGCAGTTGTTCCAGATCTGGTACCGAGAACACGCACGACGATCGACGAGACCAAAAAAAAAACCCCCCTCCCTACGGCAGGATCGTTCCGATGAGAAACCTCTTGATGGCGTTCGGCTCAATACGTCAGTAAATCGCGATACCAAACTCAGGGGTAGCCGTCCGACGGAATCTCTCTTGACTTCGGCGACTCTCTGTCGTAAGTCCTAATCGTACGTCGATGCGCGAGCGCCATGCTCGTGAAGTTAAGACCGACGACTATCCGTCCGACACGGTGGCCCGGCCGATGTATGACCCGAAGTGCGAAACGCCATTCTGTACGGCATCACACAATTCGTGCGCTAGGCACGAATCGAGTGATTCGCAGTCATCGCGTCCGATGGCCGATTGCCAGGGCGATATTTCGCCCCCAGTGGATCAGAACAATCGGTTTCGCACCCGGAACTTGGGCATCAATTGTTTGCCAAGCATACGGGAATCGGTGGCCTACGAGCGAAGCGAACAGAGTCCCGTGACGACAGCGTTCCTCATTTTCAAAACGCAAATGCAAGTCCCAGCACGGAATCGGTAAATGCGTTAAACAAGCGAGAACGAGCGGACCCATCGGTGCTGCGACGCCTCGGCAAGCAACCCAACCGCTGTTGATAGATCGCATCACCGATTGGAGGAGCGTAGTCGTAGTGACTTCGGCGAACGGGTTCCTTGAACCGCATCGGCGTCGAAAGAGTCGGAATCAACGGCTTGCTTCGCGTTCGCGTGACCGGCTGGCGTCTGCGTGCCTAGGCGGAACCCAATCACGATCCCCCTTTTCCCAAAAAAAAACCCTCGAGTTGCTCGGCGGTGTAGGACGGCGGGCACGTGGCGCAGAGCTAAACGCCTGGTTTGGTCGTGTCGACGAACCGCCCCGCGCCCACGGCGTGGCGTCGCGGACGTTTGCAAGACCGCGTCGCGCGTGATGCGGCTCGCCTCGCAAACCGCGGGAATCGACGACGAACTACAGCTGCGGTTCTTCTCGCCACCACCCCGGCGACGTTGGCAACGCCGGCAGATCGAACATATCAACACGCGACGGATCGTCCATTTCCCCCCCGGGGTTAAAGGAACGGGTCACATCTTCCTGCGATTGCCGATCCGACCAACCCATCTTCAAACAACGACTTAGCGATGACAGCGGCGGCAGGATCAACGGCGGCCGAGCAACCATCGGCAAGGTGCGTGACGCGAAGTCGCCAACCTCTTTGACAAGCTGCCGAGCGATCAAAGATCCATGCCGGGTCAGAAATCATATACGCGCACACCGAGAGTCCCAGCAGCACGATTCGAGCGAACCGTTGCCGAACGGAATCCGTTGACCGCGTTGACCACAATCGTGTTCATAGCAGACAGCGCAGAACGCGACGAGATCAACCGAATCCGCCGCAACGTATCAACCGCGTCATGGGCGTGGCTTTAAAAAGGCTTCTTGAATATCAGACTTAAGCATTTTCAACTCGGTTAGTTGGTGCAGCAATAAGTAGTGTAAATCTGGCAATTTTATTGATCGCTAGCGACAGAGAAACAATAAGACGCGTTGGAATGGTATGGATGAGCTGCGAGTCCCTTGATTCCCGTAGTGCGATGGACTCGGTTAACCACCACATGTAGGGCAACAGACGCCGACGAAATCAAACCGCATTGGTCGCACGCCAATCGCGTCCGCATGTACACCACAGACCACGCAACGACCTCGCCAACGCAGCCCATACGAAGAAACCGACACGCGATGCGTTCTCGGCCTTGTCGCCTTCATGACATCTGCTGAGGTCGTCCGAGATGCAATCGTATTCGTCATTGCCAAACCGGTTGATCCGACTTCCAAAACCACAACGGTCATAACTGATGACCGCTTCATCCGCGTCGGCGATCTCATCGCGTGGTAACGACCAAGCGAAACAATTCATTCTCGGTGGAACCACGTAGCAGCGTCTCTCTAAGTGCTGAAATGCGAAGTCTCATGAGAGACTCGCCGACGTGAGGTCCGCCGTGTGCAAAAAAAAATTTTTTCCCCCCCCGGTCGGTGTTAAAGTCACCTCGAAGAAAGTGGTCGTTTACTGGAATGTGAAACAAGCGCCTTGCCCAAAATTGTCCCTCCGTCGAACAGACCAAATGAACTCGCGTCGGTGCGTTTTCCAAGCCCTTCGTGACTGTTTTCTCCCAGACATCTGCCCGATTTAATCAACGGCGAAATATCCTTGATGAACGAGTCAAAATCATCCGTGTGATCAGCGAACCGAGAAGCCTTGCACTCCGTAGACGCCTGCCCATCGATCTTTGAACAGATTAAGTGGTGCGCAGCGGCTCGTCGTTATACGTCGAAATAGCCACATTACAGACCGGATGCAGCAAACCGGAAATCGAGTCTCAGTAGTCAACCTGGCGCTTCCCCCACCCCCCCCGGGAAGAAAAAAAAAAAAAAAAAAGGAAAAAAAAAAAAAAAAAAAAAAAAAAAAAAAAAAAAAAAAAAAAAAAAAAAATTTTTGGGGGGGGGGGGGGGGGGGGGCGTTTTTCCCCCCCCCCCCCCCCGCATGCTCGACGTTATCGAAATAGACGTCGATGCCGTCGCGGTGCAAGGTTTGCCAAGTTCTTCGTGAATTACCATGTCTTGTAATTGACTCCGGGCGTCGACGACCGACGCTTTCTGTTTGAGCCACTTGATCTTCATCATCTTTGCCAAGCGCTCGCCGATTCACTTTGCATCATTGCCTTGGCAATCCTGGCAAACCATTGGAACCGAACAGCCACCGAATGCAGCCACACGAATCCGGTCTTGCGGGACGCAATTTTGCGATTGTCTTAAGTCCGACCCACGCGGTCATGCCCTTCATACCGATGGCGCCCCAAGTAAGCCTGATCGAGCGGAGTTCGGCGATCGAGTTTCTGCACAGTCCTCGCCGTCGAACTTTCCGTATTCCCCAGCCAACGCCAAATTGCCCGAAACATATCGCGCCGCTCGCAACCGAGCCGTTGTTCGATCGACGAACTTTGGCCGATGGCAGAGCCACCTTCAGCGGGTTGCGCTGATCTCGAACGCGGCAACGTTAGCTGTGTCATTTGATTTCATTCGTCCTCGCATGTAGGGCATCGACCCGACATCCATTGATTGCGGACGAATTTCAGCCGTCATGATTGCGACAATTCGACAATCGCGAGTGAGAAGGTTGTCCTTCCGTGGGCGAACAGCCTTACCATGCGGGTCCGCGACGAAAGTTCCACTTTGGCTGGCCTTGAACAGCCCGAGTGTTTATGCTCCCAAAAATTTCGTTCCATTCGCCGAGGGTGGAGAACATTTTTTGTTTGACAAATTCAAGATACACCTCAATGCGATCGTTCGCCGTTCGTAACCCGAAGTTCTTCATTTCCGCCAAACAGCCCCTTCCGCTGTGAGTTGGTGGGCTGATTCACGAATATTCCACTTCCGGTTTCAATTCGCTCGTCCACACGACGACCCCGGGTGATGTCTTTGTCAAGGACATGAAGGTTTCCAGCGTTCATTGGTCGCCGGGATTGACCTACTCGTAGCCATGGTTGCTTTTCTCAAAAATGTTTAACACGTAATTTCGCAGTCATTCACGGTTTCCATTGTGTTTCATGTTTTCCTGGATCAAGACAGTCTTCGAGTTCTTTCAGCGAGGAAACCAAACTACCACCAAGACGTTGAAGCTTGGGCCGATGCGGGACGCCGCCAACCGATAATCCAATGACGAGCGACCAACCCGTATAGGACGGACGTCCTCCATATCCGAAAGTAGCGATAAAGGGAGGAGATTGATACCACGATTTCCGTAGTTCCCGATTGGTAGCGTCCGAAATAGGCATCACTAGCGATCGCGGTATCCCCGATTACCGTAACCCGTGAACTCCGTCCAGTTCGTTGCGAAGTTGGACGATAATCCACGACGACCATCGTACTGAACGAGTGTCGTGAACCTCTGAAGAGAAATCCGTCGCTACTTGAAACGCCATCCTCGTCGGGTGCCCGGCCGGATTTTCGTCGACCGACCGTCGAGCGAACTGCTGACGCCGGAGGTACAAGGACTCGTCTTCAGCTCGTCGATTTGTTTTTGTAACGATCAGAAATTTGTGGCCGAAGGATCGTCGATTGCTCGTCCATCAATGCCCATGCCCACGCCGACAGCGCATGGAAAAACCGCCGTCATCCCATGGCATCTCGAATGAATTTCCGAAACCACCTGCATGGGAGCTTCAATCACTTCACCAAAACGACAGCAACCAATGTCCGTTCGCCACGACGAATCACAGCTCAATTCAGCCCCAGGTTCATAGTCTTGGAACCATCTCGACGAACTGATCCATCGACTTCACCTCTTCGCCGTTGATCTTAGTCACATCCGTCGCCGGATCGAATTCCCGCACGTCCGCGGGGCTGTGCCTGTATCGTCTTCAATCACGAATGCGGCTTGCTGTCGGAATCCCCCTGACAACCACTCCGCCTAGCCAACTGCGATGACTGCCGGGAAGTTCCGCTGGCCTCTGAGGCCAAGCAACCTGCTTGGTCAACTCTCTGACCCACGTCCGGCCAGATACTTACGTTGATCGTGTCGGAGGCTTTGAGCTTTTCAGATCAAATCTGCTTCAACTCTTTTGGTGACGAAACGTCTTGGTCGTTAATCGGCCAAAGATTGTAGTCGTCGGCTGAATCCCATTGCTCTGGGGCGGGACCCCTGGCATTTGTGTCACACAGACACCTTCCGCAGACGGGACCGGACTAGCACCCGAGCGAGGGCGATCATCGTCGGAGAATCTATCCGTCGCCGTGTCACTGGACGCCGTGTCATTGGGCGGGACTTCGGTTGGCGATTCTTGCGCGTTGACAACCGCTCGATGCCGTCCGACCCGCCAGATAACAGCGATGCAGAGCAATCGAGAATAGCCGATTGTGCTGGCAGTCGAGTTTTCATGGTGTGCCTGTTTATTAACATACGTTTGAAGAATCAGACGCATCACGGAGCGAGCAAGTCTAGAATGGTGATTGATTCGTGACGCAAAGGAGACACATGCCAGCGCCGCGATCCTCGGTTTTTGGTGTTTGATAACCGGTGAGGCTTCGGTTTGATTCCGTAATTTTGTAACTCATGGTTATTTCCGTTGGAACTGGCGCGCAGTTGGTAAAAACGTTGCCGAGCGATCGTATTCCAATCCCCTGCAGTTCTGTTAGCGGCAGAAAATCGAAGAACGGTCCCATCGCCTGTTCCAAAATCGGCTACTGTGGCGTTGCCGCGCGAACTGTCCGGGATGTGCGCGACCGTGGAACGCACCAGGCGATGCCCGACAGGTCTTGCAAGACACTTTCGCGTCGATCACCACACGAACCAGTCGCGACTGGCGTTTCGGTTGGCGAACTGACGACAACCATCCGCCCGTGCCGCTGACACCGCGAATCGTTCAACCGCTTGAAAGTCCAACGTCAAAACATCTGTTCCGCCCAATGGGCGAGTTCATCGTTGTCGATGCCGCGCCGCCCGAACAAGGCTAGCGAGACGGCATTGCCGCCACGATCGTTTCGCGATGGCAGCGTCCCCCGGACGCGAGAATCGCGACGGAATCAACTTGATTTGGCACATTCCGCTGCCCCAGGGGTGCCGTGAGATGCCGTGATTATGCTAGCGTTGTCCGGGATGCTGAGGATGAGCCAGGACTTCCAAAGCAAATTGCGGGGGTGCTGTCAAGTCAGCTGAACGTATCGCGGCAGCGAAGTTAAAAGGGGCTCCTACGCGAGGATTCGAAGGCCAGCATGTCCAACAACTGCATTCTTATGCGAAGATTCCGGCAATCCAAATGACAGACGGCCCAGGGATTGCGTCAGGGGACCTGTATACCTCGATCTCAGAAGACGAATGCGGCGATTGACCGGTGCTGTTTCTAAACGCAATACGAAAGGCATAAAAACCGATGCGCCGTTCTCATAGTGGTTGTGGTCCTCGTCCTGATTTTTGGCGTGGTCGGCTGGCTCCAAGTTCATCACGACCCGACGGCGACCCTACCATCCGGGTCGACAGACCGTCACAGGACAAGGGAAGCAAGACATCCTCCCGGGGGTTTCCCCCCCCGATCGTCTGAAAATCTGAAGAGTTGCGGGCGACGCCGAGCAAACATCGACCGGCGGCCTCAGAGCATTGACGCAACCAGCCGAACCGATCGATGGTGGAGTGAAGCGGAAGGTGGTCTGTCCGCCTCAAAAGCTTCAGCTTTTGAGCATGGCAATTTCATGTATTTCGTTGTCTAATCAGTTATCGCCGCGATGATGTTATCATTGCGCCCCTGTTTTGTAGTGGAGCGAGGTAACGAGTCCTTCAGCGCGAGAACTTGTATACACACCGGACTCGTCCACTAAACGAATTGCGGCTTTGCCGGCCTTACGGCCAGAACCATTGTTCATCGTAGGCCAGGATCGCCCTGGAGTCAATTCAAGTCACTTCCGCGACGTTCAAAACCGAAAGCGGGCGTGATACGGTTGGCGATGAGACTTACATTTCGTCCAGTTCGCTGGAAAGCGATGTTTCCATTTCGCCTTCTGGATGCTTTCTCGCGGAATCAATCATGTTTCGACCCATTGGCCGAAAACATTTCCGGCTGCCAGCGTGGTAACGATCGAACGCCAACATGAAGGTTCTTCGAACGATGTCCGCGATCGTAAAGCGCTAACCGATTTGCTTTGGATCTACGGTATCGCTGGACCCAACGTCCGACCTCGATCCGCCAATTTTCTTCAATACGAACAATCGCTTTGCGGACTCGGTGTAGTTCGCTTTCCGAACAGCGATAACGAGTTGCTTAGCGTCCATCCGCAGATTGGGTTTCGACTTCCCTCGTCGTGCCGGCGGCGATGCCGCTTGTTCGGCGCTCAACTCAAGAGATAATTGCTTGTGTCTTTTGAGAGGATTGTTGTGTAACGTTTGCCCACGCTAGGTTCGCAACTAACGTCAACTCCAGATCACGGCCGGCCATAGCCCAAT
>Ga0163217_1052173_pt1 | contig 10731 bp, 7 predicted proteins | sample SynspAceP_FD_185933 | JGI IMG/M metagenome (GOLD analysis project Ga0163217, IMG submission 185933) | Saline lake microbial communities from Ace Lake in Antarctica - Synechococcus sp. Ace-P (PacBio error correction) | ecosystem: Environmental > Aquatic > Non-marine Saline and Alkaline > Saline ...
GCGCTGAGTGAACCGACGAGAGCGAGAAAGATGCTGCCTGAAAGGGTGTCATCGTCGCAACGCCCCGCAACAGATTCGCTTTCCGTTCCGTTGGCCGATCGAACGAGTCGTCCGAGACCCGATCGGGACCGATGTGGCGCGATGAATCGGGCGATCGTCTACCAGTGACAAGGGATTCTGTGGCCGTCATGTGCGTATGACCACTCGAGGACTCATAGAACTGCTGGTTGGACGGCCAGCCGCAGGTTGTTCCTGGCAATCGTGGCAGCACACCGGGTCAGCCTGCCGCCCGTCCCCTGGCCGCGGTGGTTGGATGCGGCGCTGCTTGGTGCGAACTCGTGAGCGATTTCACGGGCGCCTGTTTTGCAGTGTGCGGGTCGTTCAGTGCGTCGTCGATGCGGTGTACCATCAGAACGCAAGCGCGAGCGAACGGATCCCATCCTTCACGCCGACAAGCGACCCGCCGACTTCTTCACGGGGGCGACTGAAGCCCGTCTCCGGCTCCCTTTGGATCGAGAAACGGATGAACAAGCCGATCAAATCGCTACGCCCCCGTTCTGGCTGAACTGCGAAATTGACGCATTTCGTGAGCCTCGGGGGTCCAGTCGCCTCCCGGGAGCGACGCAAAGCCGGTGAAGACTCCACCCTAGCTCAAAGTAGGTAAAGCTCGCCACCGGAAAGTGCTCTGTCCCTCCTGCTCTGTCGTCCCTCTGCTCTGTCCCGATCTCACCCTGGAGTTCGCCGGAGAAGCGTCAGCTTCCCACAAAACGGCGTTTTTTTCTGCGATAATCAGAACGCTAACTAGTGTCTGAAGAACCAACCCGAAGAAAACCCGACTTCTGTCGACAATAAACACAATGCGTCTGTAAAAGCATCTCACCAAAGCTATCTTAGATTATTGACATCACATCGAGCTTCAAATACAGATGACAGGTCACGATCATTCATGGCCCAGAATGGTTTTGAAAAAACAGACGTGTACCCTGGCATTTTGATTTCCAAGCATGTTTTGAGCAATCACGCGCACATCCACAAGATCACGAAGCTTACATTCGAGAGCGAAGCATTACACCGATTTAGCTGTTACAATCGCAGGACGGTGTGATAAATAGGCGATAAAGACGCCAAGAGACATGGGCTGCCAATGTCGAAGTTTCCCCACGAACCGTTTACGTATTCGAGGACCAATCTTAGCGAAGGCCATATTTCGTCGATTGAGAATTAACATCGGCTGCCGTGCCAACCCGGCCTGAGGAATAGTTTGCACGAGCAAAAATGCGGAGAAATCTTAGATCTGCGACTGAGAGTGCTAAACCGTTTTGGGCGTCACCTTGCTTTTAGATGTATCCACGGGCCGATCAAGTAACCCCCAACTGATTGGGATGTAAGTCATATCATTCGCGTTTCACTCGAGTTCATAATACGGTAACGCAGTGAACTCATGAAGACCTCTTGACTCTCTGGTACCGCTCGATTCGTCGACGAAGGCGGAAATAAACGCCAGCCTCTGTTGTTTACCGAAGTATCGTGCCGAAGAAACTGAGCAGACCACGATTCGGCGGGAACTCTCACGCAAATACGCTGAGCTGGTCTAATAATTGGCAAGGTCGTTCCTCGAAGCACTTGTGAAAGAAGACGCCAGCGTCCAATATTGCCAATCGGTCTGGGATCTAAAGAACGCGCTTGCGCTTTCGCGAGAAAATGACTGTCGGCGAATAGTGAACTGACCGATGCCGAGTCTGCAGGAGAACAAGAACAAGAGACACATTTTGACGCAAACTATTCGATCCTGACGATCACGAAGGCGAGTTTTGTTCTCTTTAACAATCCTAGGGCCGGAGGACGTCTGCTCGAGAGAGGAAAGTTAGCGGCTCTTTGGAGGCCTAGACCTATACGACAGAATTGAGATCGAGTCGCATCAGATGAGTTGGTGGAGACTGATTCTCAACAAAACGGTTTTCGTTTTAAGAAACCGTTTCGATCGACAAACAACGATGGGATTGAGTTTCCACCGAATGTCCGGGTGCGCTGCTCGGCCAGTCTCGAGAGCAGTATGGCTGACCTTTCATCAGAGAGCGGAGAGCTCAGCGGACCAGGTCGTACTCTCAGACGACGTACCAGCTGTTGTTTGTAAGGTTACAGCCTAACTCTCCCTCATTCTGATTGAACAGCCTGAATTATCGCTTCGCTTCATATTGCAATAGTGGCAAGAGCACATTTTTCTTGCAGAGCATTCGACCCAGATCAGTACCTCGCATCAATGCCCGAAGTTTTGACGGGAGTTGCCACCTTAGTGCCCGTACGCATTCGCCTCAGAATTACTGGAAATCGGCGTTCTGGATCTTACGTGGAAACTTGAAGGGTCCTGCTACATCGCAGCTGGGCGTTCAAATGAAGGATGACATCAAGCCACAAGTTGAGCAAATTCTGTGCGGAATGCAAACGCACATCAAACCCTCACGCTTTTGCGATCGTGAAGGAAGGGGAACGGACAAGCGAGCATTACGAGTATTTTACGGGCCCCTCACGCATGCAAGATCGAGCCTCGCTTCACGGCAAGGCAAATCTTTAATCGCAGCCGCTGGAAAACCCTTCAGAATGACGGTGTCAGGATATTGGTATTGCGGACGCAGATTTTTGATCGGTAAATCGGCACAAACCGTTACAGGATTTTGGTCTCACGGAACCTCAATGACCTTGAAAGTGGTATGAGATTTGTTCCTGTACAGGCTTTGCAACGGATTGTTTCTGAGTTCGGAATCGGGAAAAGATCGAAAACTTTGTTTGGAATCAGGTCATGTCGCCTCTTTGAGCGATTGCCGACTGAATCGCAAAAATTTGGCCTCGTTAGGCTGGCGTCAATTCGAAAACAGTCTTGAACTCAGGTCGATGGAACTAAAATTCCCTCCAGATTTTGTCGATCAAGGCGACTTGGGTTGTGATTGAAGACCAGCTTCTCGATTCGTTTTTATTTGTCCGCGGGTGCAAACTGTTTCTCGATCCGAAGTCCTCCAAATTATCGTGTAAGCTGACAAGGCGAAGCGAGTTGCATTCTTGGCAGCCTTATTTGCGGTCACGACTTTGTCGAGATTGAAGGCCACGGATTCCCGAAAGCACTTGGAGCTGAGAAAGCAATTGCTGTTGCGGCAGACATCGCTGAGCGAGCGTTTGCGACTGTCCCTATTCCCCGAGATACATTCACAGGTCAGGATGTTTGCTTCGATCGAAGCCTGGGAAGATGAAACACTCCGCCATACTGCCATACTTGAACGGCCGCCGAGAGTATCAATCTACGAGTTTGCCCTTCGGCTCGGCTGGGCGGAATGTTGGTTCGGCGGCTTGCCCTTCTTATTCGAGGCATGAACGCAAAGGGGACATTCTAATACTTTTTCGGCTTTCTGGGGCGTCCCCCGCGTGGTCGGAGCGAGACTCCAGTCCGATGTTGGACGGCCCCCGTTGGCCTGCTGCCATGTCGATCGCCGAAGGGTGTCCCCCGCGAAGCACTTGTTGACGCACATCTTTTGAAGGTCCGCTTGCGTTTCGGCTCCGTTTGCGAACCGTGTCCCACCTGCGAATGCTTCGGCAATGGGCCTTCGCACAACAGACCGCGGGGCCACGCGAGCGTTTGCGTAAGCGTTCTATCTGCCCCATGCGGGCATTCTTCGCTTTTGCTCCGCCACGATTGGCCCGAGGTTCGATGGGGCGGTAGCGGCGTGCTGGCAATCGTTCGATCCGCCGATGCCTCCCGCCAATCGCGCCCGATGCTTAATCCAGGGACGCAGTGGGGTCACCAAAGGTCCAGTCAAAAAACCGATTCCCCCGCCTGTTCCGCTGGGCGTATTCCAGATGGAATCGCAGAACTCCAAGACAGCCTCGGCATCATCGCGCCGTTTGGTGATGATTGCTAAACGAGCGACTGAGAATCGCCGATCAGACGCATCAAGCTCGCCGCGCGACCACGCACGCGCGCCGTAATCGCTGACCCTTTGGCCAGCGACGAAGTGATGCAGCATCCAAGCGCAAATCGGGTATCCGTAACTTGAGGCAACAGTTTTCGCGATGCCTCCAACGTCAGTTGAATGTGTTCGTCAGGTCGGCGTCATTGCGATCTTGGCCTCACGACGAACGCACGCCCGACGCTGTTGCGTGTCAACTTAAAGAGCAAGTCTTCTCGGCTCACGATAGATCCCCGAATCGACTTCGGATGGTTTCTCACAGCAGACATCCGTAGCAACGATTCATAGTCGCTCGACCTCCGGCAAGTTGCAGCAGACAGTCCGTCCACGTAAGCCCAAAACGTCTAAGCTGATGGCGTGCCGCCGAAGACACCAAACTGTACATCGAAGCCGCCGTCGAACCGCCCGAAGCCCGAGCCGACAACAACCAATCTTCCGACCAATCGTCAACCGACGAAGTTCCGTTCTCGGTCTCGTTGTTGTCAATCGGCAGACCCACCATCACCCAGGAAACATTCAACTCAATCCCATTGGTTCAGCGCGTAGCGGACCGCCTTGCCAAGCGACTCTTGGGTAACCACGCGAAGCCGGCTGTCATTCCTTTTCCCTAAAACCAATCGTCGGAAGATCACGCATGAATCGGAACCGACTCCGATTGGCGAAGCTCAAGGCTGATCCTTGCTCACTGAAACATCCAAGAGCGCGATCTTCGATGTCAATACAGAACCTCGCATAGAAGGACAAACGCTTTTGCTCAGGCGACCGCATCGTTTCGATTTGCCTTCTACGAAATTTCCCGACGCGCGCATGCCGAATGCAACAAGACGCAAAGATACGATTCATGTCTTCCCAGATAAACCTCCGTTGTGTACCCATAAGCAATCGACCACCGCGTTGGGGCCGTAAGAACTATCCAAGAACCCCCAGGTCCATCGCGTTCCCGACCCTCTGGTGAAATCCGAATACGTTGTAAGGGTTTATCTTCTCGTACACATACAACCAGAAGCGGTGCCGTCCGCAAATCCTTTCCGGCAGGCTCGCGTCTTGCATCCGTACCGTCGTGTCATCGACACCCAGCACTCCTGCCACTGAGCACCCCGCTGTCGCATCAACTCCAACAGTGGAGAGATCAAGAAAGCCATCGCACCAACAGCCCGTACTGTGTGTTGCGTGGGATCAATAACCGGCGCGGGGCGAAGAATGTCTTCACCTGCGAAACAACGGCAGATTGATCAGCGCAACTTATTCACGGCGACTTGTGTGTAGAACCGAAAATCCGTAATTCGCTACCGGGGACGGGTGTGGTCCAGACCGCCAGGTTTCTTGACCAAGCGGGACTGGGCGATTTTTTCTTTGCACTTGCCGCGGCACGTTCGAGCCCCGACGGATCTCCCAAACGAACAACTCTGCTGGAATCAAAAGTCCATCGCTCGCTGAATGTCGGTTCCGATGATCGGCATCTCGTCCTGACAACATCGCGACAGATGCGACTTCTTCGCGACGTCGGCTTCGACGATTTACGGCGCAAGTGAGCCGGGTAGTTTTTTCAAGATTTTTCTTTTTTCGGTTTTCGCGATCGTCGCGCCTTCCCGCAGGCGGGATCCTCCGGTTTCTGGCCGAACCTTCGGCTGCTCTTCTATCTTCACCACGTTCAAACGATGCAACGGCGATCGTCGACGTGCCGTTCACTTGGACCTGAACCGAAGAATTTTGCGTTTTTGAAAAGAGCAAGTTCTCCACGCAAGTTGCTCATCGTCTGCTCCTGTTTGCCGTAACGGTTATCTTCAGCTCCACGTTATCATCTCAAAACGCTTTGCAAGTCGATAAATCCTCCGGTCAGCCATTGTGATTTATAGCATAGCCCAACAAAAAACGCAAGTCTTTATGAAAGCCTTGCGTCGTGTTATCTCGAAAAAAGAATTGGCTTGAATTTCAAGCAAGCTTTTTGATGTTGGATAGAGTAATCGTTTCGTCGTCCTGGAACCTCGATCTGAACACCGTCGAGCATCATGACTGCTCGCGATCATCTCGACGTTGGCCTTCGGTGTTCCGGTTGAGTTTTTCAAAACGTTCCGCTTTCAGCCGTTTTGGACAGAGGGAGAGGCCGTCTTGATCCCACATTAGAATCTTGACAGAAGTCACGCTTTGCGAATTGAAGAACCGAAAAGTGCTCCTGAGAACAGATCGGCCTCGAAGTAGACTGGCGTCACGATCGGACACGAGAGACCCAATGGATCACTTTTTCGCGCGATGTCGTGGAGTTCTTGCGTGTATGACGAAGAATGCGATTTCCGCGGAGCGACTGCCAATATGGGGTATGCTCTCCCAGTGGTTGGAGTAGCCTTGAAAAGTCGCCGGCGAATGCTCGCACGTTGTGCGACGAGGACTCTGCACGGCATCCGCGTCCAAGCGAACGATCGCAACCGCCGGGCAATTTCAATTTGAATCAACTCGCAGAAGGCCAGGTTCGGACACGTTCGCCTCCGAGCGAGGCGTGCCGTCAGATCGACGGCGATAAACTCCCACCAACGTTCTCACCACTGGTTTGATCGGTTTTGGAAGTTGCGTCGCCATTGGTAAACACGACGCGACTGAGCATTGCCTTCCTGAACCGACGAACTGGGCCGAGGTAGTGTCGGCGTCTGTCGAACGCCTGAGAAGTCGGGCGACTGCCATTGGATACGGCGATTGAAGGATTGGGGGCAAGCGAGCCACTGGGGTTTGTCTCCCTGAAAGTGGAAAGAAACCCACCAGATATCGTCCTCGGTCACACAATGGGCCAGATAAGAAACGCTTTTACGGGCCACTGCGAGCGTTTGGCAGCAAACTGGACCCACTCCCCGTACTGGCTGCGCTTTCAACCATGTTTGGGCTCGAAAGCGATTGCGGTTCGACGTACTGCAGAACATTGCAGTAGTGATCATTCCGCTTGGATGGGAAACGCCTTACAACGCCTGCGATGTGACCGCTATCTCGTGAATAATGGCTGTGATAACGAAGCGCACTGACTGTCCATCATACCATTGCATCTATCGGCTCAGGTCCACCTCCTTAATGTGGCATAAAGCAGCAGGTGAAATGAATTGTTCTCCGGAGGCAAAATCCCACCACCGCATGGCACTATTTTTCGTGTGCCTCTCGCATCAGTTTGAACCAAAGAAGGGGCCACCCAACGTTCTGCGGAGCTGTGATTCAGCGTAGGGAACGAGAGGAACCATCCCACATTCTCGCGGAGCTTGGTGATACGGGTCGCAGCTGGAATTGTGTTGCTCCCTGTGGCGGATTTCACGGCAGTCGATCCCTGCCTCGCTCTGCGTCGGACAGCCGCCACATGCTCTTGGAAGCAGGCCGATCGCAGAGCAAAAGCGGTTGACCTGCGGCCACTCCTGATTTCGCGCTATCGCAATGAACAAGGCGAGTCGCTTTAGTCGAAAGACAGGCGAGCGGATTCTCTCAGGGCGCACAAACCAGACCCTGTCCGCAGCGGATCGCCCTCCTGGCCGAGACTCTCCGGGCGTGCCTGCCGGCTCGCTTGAAACACTGTCCGCCCGAACTTAACAGCAACTCACGTCACACCAGCCAGAGGATCCAGCCCGTGATCCGGCTCGAGGATCGGTGCCAAGTGCTCGGGATTCTTGCGACTGTTGTCTTGTTGCAAGATTTGGCTGGCCCGTCCGATCCAAACTCCAGATAACCGTGGCTAGACACTGAAACTGCGGAAGAAATCCTTTGGAACTTGCGCGTCGACCGGAGTCTTCAATCAGGGGCCGACCGCATCGTGCTGTTCGTCATTTTCGATCGCTCATCCAACCGCTCTGCGCCGCGGCCCCGACTGTGTCCGCTCCAGGCGTGGCGTGCTGGGTACCGCGTTCGAATCCTCATCGCCTCACCGCAGGTCGTTCAGATTGCGGATCCTTCGCCCCGGTGCTAGTCGCTGGTCTCATGGGGTTTCGCGTCCGCGATCGTGCCGCCCCGCAAACGAAGTCGCAATTGAGGTCAATCGTAGGCAGGCACAGGCCAGCAGGCTGGCTTCATTCGAGTAAAATTTGAAGTTTAAAACCGCTTCCCAAAATCTGCCGGTTGCACTCGTCTTCACGTTGGCACGTCCGGCAATGTTTTCAGCCGCCAACGCATCCACCAACTCACATGCTCAGGCCGCCGGCGTCTCCTCAGCAAGCCACGCTCGGCTGTTGACAGGATCATAATCGAATTTCAGCTGCGTCGCTCTTCGGGCGTCCGTCGTCCTCTTGCGGTACGGGAACCAGCCTCAGCCATCGCCGGGCGACTGTCCTCATCGCTCCACTGGCAGAATCCACGATCGCTTACGTGGTTCCTCAGGACCAAATGCACGGTAGTTGTGAGCACAGTAGTAGGTCAGCGCAGTCGATGGCGAAGAATCGATGCCAGAACTTCCGAGGCGACTGGCGAGATATATCCAGCCTCTGCGATGCTCTAAGACTGCCCCGAATGTGATCTTCCCCGCAAAGCCAGGCCCGACGCACGCATCGCTGAACGCAAATGAAAACACTGGCACCGAGTTGGGGTCGTAATTTTCCGCCATCTGGCTTACGCCGCTAATGATCGCCGTCCCTCCCTGGGAGGGTGAACTGAGCCTAGTTTTCGTCAAGAATAGCACATCGCCGCCGCTTCGCGCAAATTAGGTGTGGCCCCAACTTCGGCCGTTGTCTGACCGACGCCCGTAAATTTCACACGACACCGCCTTCGGCGAAGATCGGGAACGTGATGCAGCGCGCATCAGTTTCGTGACCGGTTTCCTGAATGACGCCGCGGCTTCATTCGAGACCGCATGTCCTTGCCGGCCGTTGGTTCGGTTTGGTCGGAACGGCCGAAGTCCAAAGCGTTTCGGTCGCTGAACCCGATTTTAAAGTGCTCGAGTCGCTTTCGGCGTTGTCATGCCGTAGCGCTTGGCGAGAGATCACGTCCAAGGGGTCGGGAAGATTCTTTGAGACGTTCGGGTAAGTACTTAGTCGCCCACGTCCGACAGCACGCGTTCGGCGGCTTCGGCGGTTGGGGCGAATGAGAAGTGAGACGGCGAGTGTTCGCGGCTTTGTTTTCCGGTTCCGCGAGCGCGCCAACTTTTCCTTCGCTGAGTTAAGTTTTCGAACGGATGGCGGAACAAGTTTTTCGGGCGTGCATGACCCCATTTGAACACGTCGCCGCACACAACGCAACTGCGCCCAAGCACACACCATTCGTTCTTTGCGGGCGATTGACGCACAATCGAGGGGGTTCTTATCCGTCGTGGCATCGGACACCAGCCCGATCAGTTCATCGCCGGACGGCTGTTTGAGCTTCCGTTCCGTAGCTTCGATCAGAGCGACGATGTCGGTTTCAGATTGATGATTTCGCAAGCGTTTTTTCAATCGTCGTAATCGTGCGATTGGTGCCCATTCCCGTGAGTCGAAGGAAGATTTTTCAGGGATTTTTCCCGAATTGTTTTTTTTCAGCTAATGCCCTCGATCGCTAAGCATACTAGAATCTTCCCTATCTCCGTCAACAGGTAACTCACTGTGATGCACTTTCGAAACCCGAGCCAACAACGATCTAAAATCGTCAGTCGATGGCCAAATTGCACAGGGAGACCAAAGCAGTTGACGACACGGAACCGGATACTCACGACCGGATGAAGAGGGAATGGCAAGCGATTTCGCCCGCGCGCCCTAGTCGAACTACGGAAAGGCGCCGCTCACTCAGACGCAGTTAGCGGACAGAACTTCGGTGGTACAGTCAGCCCCGTGGTTTCCCGGGTATGGAGACGCGCGGAGCTTCGCGTTCAACACGTGGTGAATTGAATCGTCGAGCAGTCGCGGACTGTTCAAGGTTACGGCACGAATGAAGATTCCTTGGGGATATATACGAACGCCCTAAGAAGAAGACCGACAAGGATGACGCCGGACAGACGAGACTTTGTGAAGAAGTTTCAACAGAATGCCAACTGTGTGCGATAAGGATCAAAACTGCGCGTCATTCGCAGTCATCAACACGATGGATACAGGTGGGACGCGTCCCGTGGTCGCCTGGAGTACTTCTTGATCTGACGTGAGGCCGAGTTTGGTGCGGCGGGCGTTTCTCGGATGGATGACTTTGTGCGGAGTTTCGGTCGGCTGCGGTCCCCATGGCGGAGATTCAAAAACGGGGCCTTGAGCGGAGTTCATCGCTACACGCGTTGTCGTTTGGCTCGAAAGACTCGCTGCAACCTGACAACCCGCTTCGCTACGTGGGTTGGTTGGTGATTCCGAGCGGGTAACGCTGTCGCGAAGATGTGAACGGCCATTTTTTTGCGACGACTCGGCTTGCGCGCGACGGAAGTCGGAGCAGTGAGGTGTAGCGATTATAGTAGTGATCGCTTTTGCCGTAACCGTGGTTCCGTTGCGGGCAATCAACTATTCCGACACGGAACGTCGTTAAGGCAGGCTTGCCGCCGCCTGTGCAAGTCCTCTGGTGTTTCACCGCTACACTGACCGACCGCCTATCCCCGCGTCTCGCTCTATGTCTTCCGCTCATGTCGCGATCTAGGAGCGCGGTAGGACTCGTGCATCGTGGTGATGACGTAGACCAGTGTTCTCTGATTTATATCGGACATAGGGGCCTGGCGTCTTCACATGCGAGCTACATGGGGCACGATCGTTTTCTGCGGCTTCGTGTCCCGACAAATCGCCACTCCGCTCACAGAAGACGCCCGGTCTCCCGCTCGGTCGCTGCGCGGGTAGCGGTCTAGCGTTCGTGGTCGCAAGAACCTCACCTCATAGTTCGC
>Ga0163217_1051980_pt1 | contig 10730 bp, 20 predicted proteins | sample SynspAceP_FD_185933 | JGI IMG/M metagenome (GOLD analysis project Ga0163217, IMG submission 185933) | Saline lake microbial communities from Ace Lake in Antarctica - Synechococcus sp. Ace-P (PacBio error correction) | ecosystem: Environmental > Aquatic > Non-marine Saline and Alkaline > Saline ...
GAGAAGAGATAATTAAAAACTTGGGCAATCCCGTTTGGGGGGGCAAATCCCTTTTTCGACAGGGTTTTGGGAAAGCCCCCGCGTTTTTTTTCCCCGCCCACGGTCAACACACACCACAATGGAACCGCTTTTTTGGAACGTTGCAATTCGTCAGAAGGCCCGGTGGCCCCGGAAACCAAATGCTGGGGGATGTCATGTAGGGCCCCCGGGCTTGCGGGGTATTACGAAAACGTGGTTCAGTGATTATTCGCGAAAATCACCACCCAGCCCTGCGTGTGTAAATGGCGACAAGGGTCCGAACCATCGCCCGGCATCGACCTTCCTTCAAAAGAAAGGCCTGGCCGAAACGCTCCCCAATCGGTCGTTGATGGAAGATTGTGGCTAATTCCCCCATGAACGAACGCACCTTCGGAGCTTGGGTCGGGAATCATCGTTTCAGCACACCGAGGCCTTGCCAAAGGCCCTCCTGACCCCGCCAAATCCATAATAATCCTGCAGCCAACACCGGAGTTCGTAAATGCGACTTGGCCTTTATTTCAACCATGCCCAATGCACTCCCATGGACCGTCCATGGCACGTGAACCCTTCAGGAAGACCGGACAGGCCATCATTCCTGCTGGGCCGACAAGCTGGGGTTTCATGAGCCTTTGTCCGGCGAGCCAATGCTGGCCGACAAGATGGAAGAAAGCGTGACGAACAGCATGAATGTTCCCTGTCAATGCTTTGATCCTCGGATACGAAGAACATCAAGGCTGGGGGTCAAGCACGTCCCAACATTTCCGTCAGATGCATCCGTTTACCCTGATCCGCATCCCCATGCGGCGATATGGACAACCTTACTCAGGGGCGTTTCATCTTCGGGATAGCCCCGCCGCCCTGATGACCGATGCCCGAGGCTCTGGGGACTCTCGACAAGGACGCGGTTCAAGCTTTGTTTCGAGGGATTGCCATTGATTGTCATCCTGGAAATCTGGACGCGGGAAGCGCCTTACGAACATCGATTTTGCCGGGCAACCAGTTCAAGGTCAGCAGCGCCGAAAACCGGAGCTTCTGAAACTGGGCATCGATATTGGGGGCAACCCTTCCAGAAAACCCTAAAATCCTGAGATCGTCGGTACTGTTTGTCGCGCCATTCTCCAAGGGTGTGATCAAGATGGGTGCCCCCGGACTTCCACCGCATGTCGGCGAACTTTCCTTTTGGAAAAAATGGGGTTGGCGAACCCACCTGGCCGAACTACGTCGAAGCAAGGAACCCGTCCGGTTGAGACAGCAACAATCCTGCGGACTGGCGCATTGCCGCGCCGGTGTTTGTCGCCGATGACCGACAAGATCGCCGCGGGATTACGGACGCGACAACCCCAAGAGCGCCCTATCGTGAATACTACAACCAGATGATGCGAGATGTTCCGCGCGGACGGCAGGGTGTGTTCAAGCAGCACGCGTGGAAACAGCCCGACGAAGAGATCCACGTTTGGAAATATGTGCTCGACAATGGCGTGATCTACGCTCAGTGAACAAGGTCGTTGATGAAAATTCTGGCCATGCAGCGCCGAGGTCGGAGATTTTTTGGGCGACCTCGTTCTATGCGGCATGGACCTGGGTCGATGAAGCCTTCCGCAAAAACGTTTCCATGGAACTGATGGCGAACGGGAAGTTATGCCTGCGTGTGAACGAAGCGCTGGAGAAATCGGGGAGCCGGGCGGCGGAATAGCCTATCCGGGCTATCCCCCTCCTTCCGGGTAATTCTCGAACCAGAAGTCGATGAACGCACGCACCTTGCGCGGCAAGGTGCCGGTTCGCGGGATAAAGCACCGGAGACGGGTCGGCCCGCCGCAGGCGTAATCGTCCAGAATCGGGACCACCGTACCGGCACTCAAAGGTCCTTGCGTCACGCAGCCACCACGTCCCGCCTGGGAAATACCGAGCCACCGACAACAGCTTCCCGCAATGCGTCCCCGCTCCAAATCGTGGTGGCTGGGCTCCCGCGACGTTGAAGTCCCTCCGCCGGGAATCGCGAAAACGACCATTCCTGGCCAAACGGCCAACGATAACACATGATTGGGTGAAGGTCGTCAGGCGGTTTCGGGTGTCCCCGTGACGCGTGAGATAGGAGGACGCGGCAAGGTCACCTGCTGCCCTCGGGTCAGAACGCGTTCATCAACCGCGGAATCGTTCAGCAATCGGTCTGAACCCCGACGTCCGAACCGCTTCTTCGATCAGGTCGACAGGCGCGTTCGTCAAACGCCAGATCCGAGACGGATATCGGGAACTGCCTCGCAGAATTCCGGAAGTGCGGCCATCAGGGTCACGCGACCAAACGAAAAACGGTCACATACGCATCGGATTGGTCCCGCGCGGGGTTTCCGCGGCATCGCGCACCTGCTTTTCGGCATCTTCGAGATCCGAAATGGATCCGGACACTCGTTCGTAGAATTCCTGCCCGTAATCGTCAGGGCCAGACGCGCGTGGTCCGTTAAACAATTGCGCGCCGACGTTCCATCCTCCAGACGGCAAAATCCATCTCGTCAACAGCGGATGCTGACATCCCATCTTGCGACCGCAGCAGAAAAGCGTTGCATCGGCAAACCCAGCGTAAGGCTTGCCATCGCCTGAAACTTGTTCATCGCCCCTCTCCCCTGGAGAGAAATTGCCCGTCCCGTTAGGCGAACAGCTTTCTCCCGTGCACCTTTGGCGGGCGTCTTCCATGGTCATGAATTCAGCGCCGTCGCAATCAGCTTGTCGACGATAACTTCTCCGAACGCGAACCATCCGGAATCCGCGACCGATTGACATAGGGTGCATGGTGTAGGTCACGAATGCCCAGTCCTCGTTTGGCCTTCATGTTAGACGAACTCGTCGTGCCAGCTTTCCAATCACCTCGCGGGCGGGACGCAAGCGCGGGCATCAGGAAAAACACGGGGGTGCGCAGATATTCGAAATGCGGGATGACATCCAGGCGTCCAGCTTGAATCGGTCATTTCGATCAGCGAGTGTCTTCGCCGTACTGGATCGGCTTGCCAGCTTCACGGTGGGTCCCTTGCGGCGCGCCTTCATGGGGATGTAAGTCGCCGCCCGCCATCAGACTGCTGTCGTAATCAAGCCTGTGGGCCCTTCGAGCGATCGAGCCGGTGTTCTCCGCTGAGAATCCCAGGAGGGGGGAACGATGGCCGCCGCCTTCCGACGGTCAGCGCCTTGATCGCCCTCATTGGCGCGGATCATGTCCCTCTTCTTCTTCATCCGGTCTGGTTCGGCCGGCGGCACAATGGGCCCAGCTGTGATGGGCGATTTCAGGGCGCCCTCCACCACGCGATCGACATCCCGCACGATGGCCTTCTGCGATCGTTGAAGCCCGGCACGATCCAGGTATCGGAATGCCGCGCGATTCGCCAGATCCAGAATACGCGGGCGCCGGTCCAGGCCCGAATTCGCCAGCGACAGCCATGGATTGGCGTGGTCAACCCCCGGGCGATGAACCCGCTTTTCCGGTGTCAAAATCAACGTCAGGCAAAACGAATGGGTGGCTGAATTTCCCCTTAATGTGCTCTGGTCTGGTTAGCGGCATAAACGCGCACAAGACCAGTGTAGTAAAGTCGAATAGAAAAAATTACGGTCAGGGGAACATCATGGCCACAAAGAACAACTCGGTATCATTCTGAACGGCGCCAACCAGGGCCGCATCTGCCGGACCCAGCATTATGGCGCGTGGCGGGTCCTGGTCCCATCCGCGACGAGGGCGGACTGCCGGTCCGGCGACGGACAAGATTGTCCGCGCATGCTTGTCTGACGGGCCGCAAACGAGGAACGTCCTCGCCGAAGTTCGCCAAGGAATTTCGGGATCCGAGAATGGACCACCGACCTTGATGCTGCGCTGGCCGACCCTGACTTTTCCGGTATTTTTTGAACGCTGCGGCACCATCTACGCCTCGATACGCTCAAACAAGGCGATCGATGCCGGTAAGCACATCTACACCGAGAAACGCCATCGCACCGACCGTGGCCGATAGGGCATCGAACTGATGAAGCGCGCATGACGCCAAGGGGCCAAAGCCACGGCGCGGTCCGAGGACAAGCCTGTTCCTGCCGGCTTTCCGCAAGCTCTCCCATCTGATGGACAGCGGCTTCTTCGGCCGGGTTGTGGGCTTCAAAGCTGGAAATTCGCTGGTGGGCTCCTTCAACGGGATCGAGGCGGAATCCAGCGCCCAAGCTGGGAATTACAAGAAAATCGGGCGGCGGCGGTTGCTCTCGGACATGCACCCGCATGGCGCTAATGTGATCGAAGGCATTCTTCGGCCCGAATCAAACCATGTTGTCCTGCGCGGCCCTGGACCCGCCCAGCCGAGCGATCGACGAGGACGGCAACCGCTACAAGGTCGATGTGGAAGACGCCACGGCAACCCTGCTGGATAATGGATGCACACAGGCGCCGCGGCTCGAAATCATCAGCCCTGGGCACCCGGTGCGCAGCGATGATCTCGTGACCTTCAGATCGAAGGCACGGAGGGTTCGGCGGTCGCGGACTGCGCAAACTGCTGGTCCCCAGTCTGCTGCGGACACGCCCCCTGATCCCATGGTTTCAACAATGGATCGGCCCGGAGACGATGGACTTACTACGAGGATTACACGCCCAGTGGATCAGAAGTGCCCGAGGTCGCTCCGCTAACAAGAACCCTATCGTTCGCTGGGAGGGCTTCATTCCCCATGTCCGTCGCCGCAGCGCCGTTCAACCACACGCCTGGCCGCCGGCTAATCCGCGAGTCCAGCTCGCCGAAGCCTGCGCGCGCCAGTTCGGACGAAAAGGCATGGGTCCGATATGCACCGAGTTCACCTGAGGCAAGACCTTTGGTTATTTTTCGGCGACAACCGTCATTGCGAGGCGCGTAGCAACGAAGCAATCCAGCAGCCCAATGGATCGCCGCGCCCCTAACGGGGCCGGATGACGGTTTGAACGCGTGTCCCACCCCGCCACCTGTGCGAGGCATCCACCTCCAGCAGGCCACGTGAGCAACCACGTGGATGGCCGATCAAGTCGCGGCCATGACGGGCTTTGGTATTCACCCTATAATCACGACACCACAACATGCGGGAGCCAAACCCATGGCTCACTTCCAGTTTCTCGACCCTCGGGCAGCGATCCCCTATGAACGGGGTCTACCCATGGCCGCACCTCGCCCGCAGATTTCAGAGAATATCGACACCTATCTTGCCCGGTTTTGCCGCGGTGGACCTGAGCGCCGAAACGGCCGCGGGCCGAGCGTCAAAATGGGTCGTGTGATGCGCGCCCAGAACGCCGAATTACGCGAGGAGATGCGCGGCATTTTCGACGTGTGCAGAATCCGCTCGGCGATATCGCGATGCTCAACGCCCCGCTACGAGATCACCTTCGCCCTGTTCGCGACGAAGCCAAAGCCAATGACGACAGCGGGCCTGTCCACTCGAAGCGATGGCTGTTCGAACCCTTTGGTGTGCTGCCGAGCCTCGGCAATGGCCACACTTGCTGGGGCAAGAACTGGGAAACTGGCTGGCCCGGGTCTATGGCCGCTGCGTGTGCTGCGGATCACCCGGGACAACGGCAGCCATATTCTTTGCTACACCGAAAGCTTGGTATCGTTGGTGGGCAAGAGTGGGCGTCACGAGCACGGATCGGCTTGTCGAGAATGGCCTCGTCTCCGATCATGCACCGGCCGCAACGCTATGAGAAGCCTTTTCAGCATGGCGTTGCCGCGAGGTGCTGGGACGGTCCGAAACCTATGACAATGGCTTCTACTGCCGATCCTGCGCCACCAGGCCGCGTCTGGTTCAGCCATTTCGTGGTCGGCATGCCGATTGGCGAGAATCATCGACATCGGGGAACCAGCCCCAACGCCGTCTCCTCCTCTACCCGCAGGAAAAAACGGTCTGGGTCCACCCATTCGATACCACTTCATCGACCCGCGCCAGCGGCCCGTCCCAGAATGGAGCGGCTTCTCGACCCAGCCGCTCTATCGCGCCAACCGCCTTCGACGGCCTGCTGCGCAAGCATATCGCAAAGCTCGACACGCCGAAGATCCGCGAAAGCACTGCCGACCTAATTTCGGCCACCCCCAACGCGATCTGCCGCCACCCGACGACCGCCAGCCGGTCGCCAGCGTACCAATGAACCAAGCCGCCTTTCGTCTTCGATCTGACACGAGCGCGCACCATGCTGGTCGCCGACGGCCCGCCCTGCGAGACGATCTATCGTGCTGATAGCTTTGGGACGGTGAGGCTGTCTCTCAGGCGGCGGGAGTTAGCGGCCAGTAGAACCGCCCCGTTTGTCCATGGCTTTAAAGACCGAAAGCGTATGAGAGGCGTCAATTATCCTGAACTCTTTGTCCCAGCCCAGAGTTCGCTGTTTTGCTCATATTCGGAGCGACACGAACGCCTAAAAAGAAGGCAAAACATGTTCATGAAATGGGGGCTGACTTGTTTGTCGTTTTACTTTGGCTACCAGTCTGCAAAGTCACGATTACAGGGTATCAGATAATTTGGCTGCCCGTCGGTTGGGCGTATTTTGTGCACTTTTGGTTCCATGTGGTCCAAACCGTTTCCATGCTGAGGCAGGGAGAACGAATGCGGACTTAAGTAGTCCCAAATCCTATCCTACCGCTTGGCAGGGCCTTTTCGCCAACTATGATTGGCTCGCCAATCGCAATGTCCGCCGGTGTTTACGGATTTCACCTAGTCGTTATTTGCTGCTCGATGGTATCGGGCTGGTGAGGGACCAACGTGTATTGGCCCCTAAAAGTGCGATCTTCATAATTTCCCGAGCACTGGCCATCTCACTTAGAATAGTTCACATCAGAATAAAGGTATTACGAAACCTCTTAGCTAACGCCGGCACATCGGGGTACGCCAGCGCGTCGCGCCCGGGGTTCCAGCAAAACCGCCTCGCAGGCCAGCGCCAGGGCGAGTGCGGTTTTCATCATGGCCGTCCACGGCCCACGATCTGCATCCCCCACGGGCATGGATTCGGGCATCCAGCCTGACGGGACGGTCCATCCCGCAGAGCCGAAGCAGTGCTGACGGTGTTGGTGTTCCCGTACAAGGCGCATATTGGCGGTGAGTGCGTTTCCGGGTCCTGCAAATGTCGGCCCATGCGCGGCCCGGGGGTCAGCGGGATGGTCGTCCAAGCGACGATCGCGTCGAGCTCCGCCAAGGCGGCATCGAACCGCCGCCGCCATACGGGGCCGATCGCTGACCCGGTTGGATATGGACCGCAGCGGCCGTCGCTATCCGCCTTGCGAGCCGGATCGGCCCACAGCCGGGTCGAGATCGCCCCTGCAAAATCGCGGCAATCTCGTCCTGAAATTGAAAGGCCGAAGAACTCCCCCGCGTGCAGGCCACCGGCGTTGAAAATATCGGTCACATCGGTCGAAATGGGGCATGGTCACCACTTCGGTGCGCAGCCCGGCCTTGCCGAGTTATCAAGCGGCAGCCTTGACCGATTCCGCGATGCCCGGATCGCAATCCTCGAATACCACTCCAGATCCGCAACCCGGAAATCGCAGAGTTCGGCCAGAGCGCCAGTTGAATCCCGGAAGGCCACGCATCCTGATCGCTAATAGGGGGTCAATCGGCGCCAAAGCCGATCACAAGGTCATGCAACGCTGCCGGCCAGCGGCCCTGCCGTATCGAGCGCTTTGGACAAGCGGCACAATCCCTCGTCGGCCAGCGGCCCGGTGTCCGGGCGGAAGCCCGGCATTGCCGAGATTAGAGTCGCAGGCATGCGCACCGAACCCGCGTATCGGTGCCGATGGGCCAGCAAGGCCGAGCCCTTCATGGAGAAGATACGCGGCCCCCGAGCTTGAGGGCCACCGCGGCGCAGCGTATGATCGGTTGCGGTCCAGGGGTTGCGGGGCGGGCCCAATGGGGGTTCACGCCCAGCCGCCAAAAGGCGAATTGCAGCCGTATGGGTCTTGCCGCGAGGACAACCCCCAGTTTGGTGCGGATGGCCCGGGCGACGGACGCTTCGTCCTGCCAGAATTTCGGGCAGCTTCACGCGGGCAAGCCCGGCAAAGTCGGATACGCCCGATTAATGGCCGATCAAATCCTTATCGAGACGGGAATGCCTGCAATGCGCCGAGTCGAACCGGCGGCAAACGCAGCAATCTTGCGGCCCGGCATGGGTCCGGATCTGCGCCTCGTCCCAGGTCTTGTAGGCGTGGAAGGCTTCGCCGCGGGGCGGCATGGTTGTCGATCCCCCCATTCCGCGAGATCCCCGCCGAAAGCGCCCGGCTGCGCAACGCCCCGATCACCGTCGGCCAAACCGATGCCGATCCGATATCCGTCCAATTTGGCCATGTTCTCCCCCTCCCGCTTTTTGGGCTTATTTCCTCACACCAATTCCTGACCGGCCAAGACCATTCCGGTTGCCAGCCGTCAGGATGGAGCTGCCATGCCTGGCATGTGTTGCGGGCATTCACGTTCATGGTCAGTTGACACGGCCACGTAGATGGCCGCGATCAAGTCCGGCCATGAGGCTTGTGTCAGGTCACCCCCCGCGACATCCGTCCCATTGCGAGGCGCGCCGCAACGAAGCATCCAGTGCCGCTGGATCCCGCGCCCCTGACGAGGCTCCGCGATGACGGACAAGCAGCGGAGGCGGGGCCCAACTCCTACGAGACGCCCGCGCGCTGCGCGCTCCTCAGATGAGGATTCAACACCAAACCGCAACTCAAATCCTGAGGAGCCGCCATAGGCGGTGTCTCGAAGGATGCTGAAAGGGAAACCCAAGCAGGTCTTATCCGTCGAGACGCGTCCCGTTTCAGCTCCCACGGCCAACAACCGGCTCCAGCGCCGGCAGCATGGTGGCCGTGCAGTGCAGGTGTTGGCTGCAATGGTCTGAGTTCTCATGGGTCGCATCGTCCTCCTCGCCCAAGACAGGAATTAGATGGGTGTCGGCGGGCTCGGCCCCGAGCCGTCCATGAACCATCGGCCTGGGGGTTGCCCGGCGGTTCACGAAAGGGCGTGTGCTGGACCAGTCGCACACCCGCGAATGTCGAACTTCCTGATGCTCGATATAGCGCCCGATCTGGGTCATGTGCAAAAACCGCAATGCCCGGGCAGCGATATGGCCCAGCCCGCTGGGAGCCTGATCCATATCCATACGGTCGTCGACTTGAGCTTGAAGTGGCTCATGCCATCCAGGCCAAGATAGGTTATGCTGTCTCGTCACACCTGCGGATCGAAGCAGAACACTGTGGCCAGGCACCGCACGCGCACGATGCGCTGAAGTTTGGCATCCGTAGCCGTTCGGTGCAGGCTTGTGCGAACACCTTCTTCCACCACGGCAGTCTTCGCAGAACGATATCCTTGAGTTCATCCGATCCGGACATCGGGGCCGGGCGGGCGCTGTGGGGTCTTGTAGGGATAGCTGCATCCGGTTGCGTCGGAGTTCGTCAGCGAGGTCACCACACAGGCGGCCGGCATTCACATAGATCGCAAAGGTGTTATGCCGAAGGACGTGCGCATAGATCCATCGCCGGGGGAGGCCTTGATCGCGTTCGCGGTATTGCAGCGGCGAGACATCGGCGGCTGAAAGCCGGAGACGAAACATGCGCCACGATTCGGCTGGTTTCACCATAACCGACACCATCGCCCCGGATGAACGAGCCGAAAATGATGTAAATAGCCGTTGCGAAGTCGTTTTCAAATGCATCAATCCGATATCCCGCGCCTTTGCGATAGTCAGGATACGGTTGATCAGAATCGGCCCAATGCAGGCCGCGTTGAAAAACCGAGCGGAACGGCGGCAAATATCCTACCGCCGAGATGCCTTGCACCTCATCGGTCCGACATGCGCCAGACGCTGCCGCTGCGCACCCTCCATCGGACGCACGCTTCTTCTGATATCCGGCCATCTGGCGCGATTCACAGGAAACGTCGCGCGCCTCACCATCACCAGAATGGCCGGGCCGGGGCAAGTAACCCTGCCTGCCTTGAAAGCGAGCGGGTAGCCGTGGCCTTCGAATCCGGTCGGTCGGTTTGGTTTGCGTGGTGCGTGGCCCATGGTCTGCGTTTCCCTTGAAAGTTACGTTGTTTGGTTTGACCAATTGGTGCACATGAAGGTGGCAAGCTGTCGATGTATTGCGCGTTCCGGTACAATCTGATCTGCTATTTGATCGCGCCGAACCACAAAACCCCTCACTCCGGCGCCCACGTGACGCCATCCCGGCATCACATCACCGATCTGCAGGCCCGATGCCGCGGGCCCTTTGCCGCGCTCACGCTATCAATCTGTTTTCGTGACCTTCGTGGACGGCTTCCGCCCGACCGCGACATGATCTATTTTCGGGGCAAGTGATGAGATGGCAAATCCGGTGGCCTGGCCTTCGGTATGGGCCGGCCCGAATGGCGATACGAACCTGTCTTCGTCCTATGTCAAGCGCGCTGCTTAGCAACATGGGGATCGGAAACCAGACTGAACAAGCCGCTGCACGAGGCTTTCAACCGCAACGCGCTATGAAACCGGGGTCCAGTTTTGTTCACCATGGAGCCCGATGATCAGTCCTACTGGTCGCTTCTGATGAAATGCGCTTCGCACGACCTGTGGAATCCGGCAACTGTGTGCAAGACGCAACGGTCGAACTTGGCGGGAATCCACACCGGTGGCTTTGCACGACGCTGCGGTTCCGATGGCTATCGGGTTGGCCTGTTGGAAGAACGTATGCCGACGCCGGCGCGCAAGGCCCTGAAAATCGCCGGAAATCAGA
>Ga0163217_1058378_pt1 | contig 10730 bp, 15 predicted proteins | sample SynspAceP_FD_185933 | JGI IMG/M metagenome (GOLD analysis project Ga0163217, IMG submission 185933) | Saline lake microbial communities from Ace Lake in Antarctica - Synechococcus sp. Ace-P (PacBio error correction) | ecosystem: Environmental > Aquatic > Non-marine Saline and Alkaline > Saline ...
TGAAAAGCCAGAAGAAAAAATTTCCAAAAACCCCTCGTTTGGCCGGCAAATTGGGGAACATGGGAAAACCAATTTCAATGACAGCTCGGATTAAAAGAAGAAAGGGTTCTGGGCGAAAAATGTATTGGGCCAGATGGACCCGCGGATCGTGGGATCTTAAATAATTGGGCACCCAAGGCAAAATCGGTCCCAAAGGCAATACCTACGAGACCTTCAAATGGAAGCAGGGCCCGCCCCAGGCACTTACGGCCGGGCTAACCTTAAAACCGGAACGCTGGATTTTGGACCCGGGCGGTTCTTGGGGGGCGGGGATGGGGGCGGGGCGGCGCAGGGGCCCTTGGCGCGGGGTGGATGGCGGGCTGGGGCTTGGCCCTTGGGGCGGGGTTTTGAAGGGTGCGAACGAGACCCCGCGCCGGGAATTTCCGAAAACTGGGCGCAACGCGCTATTGTTGACGGAGCAAACGGCACGGATCTGGGAACAGAAGGGGCTTGGCGGAAGTGATCGAGGGCAATGGACCGGGCGGCGGGGGAGGCCGAAATTCTGTCGCCCTCATCGGGCAATGGGGCGGGGCGACTGTGTTTCCCGGCTGGTCCAAGCCGCGTGTGCGGCGCCGCCGATATGGTCACCGACCAGACCAGCGCCCATTGAATTCCGGATCCACGGGCCCCAGAGGTTGAAGCGTTGCTGAACTGGGGCGCGCAAGCAGGGAAACTTGCGCCGAAAGACGTTTGAAAAAGCCGCGCGGCGCGTCGGGAATGAAAGTGGCAGAGTCGCGCGATGGGGGTGGATTTTCTGGAATGCGGGTGTGCCAACGCCTCGGATTACGTGCAACAACATTCGCCAAGGCGCTTCGCCTTCCGGCTTCGTGCACCGCCTATATCGCCCGCTTGTTTTTGTCGCGCATCGGTCCGTTTCGCTGGTGTGCGCTTTGGTCCTGGCGACCCGGGGATATCTACAAGACCGGGACGCCCAAGGTGAAGGAGCTTGGAATCGACGATTCCCGCACCTGCACAATTTGGCTTCGACATGGGCGCGCGAGCGAATTGCGTTGCCAAGGCCTGCCTGCCGCGCATCTGTTGGGTCGGGCTTGGGCTGCGCGAACAAGCTGGCTCCTGCGTCCAATTCGAGATGGTGCGCAAGGCGAGTTGTGGCGGCCCTGTTTGGTGAATGCGGGCGCGATCATCTGGCTCTGGGGCCCTCAGGTCGCCGCCAATCGTGAGACAGAGGCCGACTGAAAGATGGCAAAGCGAATCGCCTCTCCGACTGGCCGCTGTTTGAATGCGATGCTTGAATGTTGCGGGTGTGTGCACTTGGGTGTCCCCCGCTGCACACGGCGGCGGGGTCGGATCGGGCCTTTTCGCAGCATTTCCGGCATGGTCATTTGCTGCGACGGGGACCGAGGATGCGATGCGGCGGATCAAGAACGTGCTCTGGAACGAATCCGGCCACGGTGTGATGCGCCAATGCGGATGCGGGCTACGAGGAACGCGCCTGGAAGTGCGCGGGCGAAAACGGTGAATTTGCCGGGATTATTGGGGCGCTAGCTCCAAAAATGCGCCATCAAACGGGGACGTACCGTGTTTGACCGTCCTCCCGCGGTCACACGCAAGCGTAGCGGCCGCACGCCTGCGACGCAGCTGATGCAAGTGCCACTTGGCCCCAGTGGATCGCCCGTCAATACATGGTGGAATTTCGACCCTCGGTATCCGCGCGGCAGCGTGGACGCACACGGGCCTTGCCCGAGCATGGTCTTTGTAACCGGGCCCCCCAGCACATGCCAGCGCAGCCCTCTTCGAGCCCGAAGGGGCACCCGGGGACATGGCGACCGGGACCACGGCGCATAATCGCGCCCTACCCGTTGAATGCCAGAGCATCGTCATGCGGCATACGGGGCCTTGGCCCGCCGCAGCGGAACAAAAACACCTCGCCCTCGTTTGGGCGTGTGATCGCCGTCCAACGCAAAGAGTTTGGCCCGGCATCTCAAGGCCCACCGCGAAGTCTTCATGTCTTGGCAAACCAGCGGAATAACGCGTCAGAAATCGCGACAGTCCGTCCTGCGCGGGAAACGCCGCTGGATCGGTGTGACGCGGCGGGGATAGAAATAAGTCCTGAGGCGTCCGCATGCGGGGATCGGGTTCAAAGTGGTTTTGGCGGCGTCCCCAGCAACGAAATTTCGGTGACGTTCGGATCAGACCACCTTGGGCAACGCCAATTGGGCGTGGTTTCGACACGGCACCCCGAATCCGTCGCCGCCAATGGGAAGGTGTGGCGTTGATAGACAAACGGGTGGCCGGGTCGGAGCGTGATTCTTTGAAGCAGTTCGGGCCCGCGAAAACTGTGCGGTTCCCAAGTTTGGCGGTGGATGTGGGCTCGGGTGCCCGCTGGACCCTCCAACCGGTCCAAGACAGAGTTCGGGCGCATCCATGCAGCGGCGAGCCCCGTCTTTCATGCGACGCGGGGTCAAGACGGGGCCGGCAGAAAGAATCGCCCCCTCAGTTTGACAAGATGCGGGCGCCGGATAAATCGTCCGGGAAATTCCGGCATCCGTTCGCGACCACGGCGGCACGGTGCAGGGCGAGACGGGTGTGTCCTTGTATCGACCACCTCGGAACGCCTCGATCATCCCTAAACTTTGGGATCGAATGACAGGCTTTATGCCAGCCGTCAGAGCCCCGGGTCATGTCGCCGGGAGGCCATCCGTGTGGCCGGGACGCGTCAAGCTGGGGTCCTCGGGGCTCCTGCGACGAGGTGTTCGGTTGCAGGAAATTGCGCCGGAATTGACCTCGGCACGAACTCCCGCAAACGCGGTGATCGTTCGTCTTGCAGCTCGCGCATATTCGGCTTGAAAGTTGCGGTAGGCCCTTGGCGTGGCGGGCGGCACGTGGCCTTCAGTATAGCCGAGCATCATGCCGTTGGCAAACAGGTATGCGCGTCGCAGCCCGCCCCCGGCCCCCATGGACAGACGCAGGATGCCGACATTTCGGGATCATCTCGGTAGCACGAACCCTCGTCTGGTACGACCTCCAGCTCAACCGCGGATGGGCGCCCGCATTCTTCGTAGGCTTTTGACCTGACTCAACAGAGGGCACTTCACTCGCGGTTCTTGCCAACGGCACGAAAACCCACCTGTCCAGTGCCCGCGACTGGCACGAGCGCACATGGCCGACGACGGGGGATTGATTCGGGCGCCAACCGCTCGACCGTGTGAAAGCCGAGCCTGAGGCAATAGAGCGCGTCTGCCCCGCTTCTCAGCGCGCTATTGGCACCAGCGCAAGTAGTTCATCGTGGCGATCCGCACTCCTGTATGGGTCTGACCGGCCACATGGCAGAGACCGAGGGCCGCGACCTTCGCGGTATCGGGGAATCAAAAATGAACGCGTCGTCAGGGACCGACGCGAATGTTCGATCGCGGCGGCTTTGCGGGCGGCAGCCTGCGTCGAGTGAGAAGTAGCGCTAGCCTGGTAGTTGCCGGCTTGCCTTTTAGGGGGCGCGCAGATCTGCGACTGTGGGGCCGAGCCTAGGGGCTTTTGGCGTATTCGATCAGCACCATTACGCGGCCCCCCTCGACCTTGGGTCCTCATACGTCTTCAGGTCCAGCGCAAACTGGCCCGCCCGCGCAGGGCTTTCCGGGGTGCGGGTAATCCAAACAGGCCATTGTGCTTTGGGCATTCGATCTCGTTGTCCATGGTCACGAGGCCACCGAACAATGCAAACGCTGCTCGTGCGTGCACAGGCCGTGCGGCAGAAGAACTTTGCCATCTAGGGGCTTTGGATACACGGCGATAGGGTCGCGCGGTCAATCGATCCCAGCCGGTGACGTCTCTTCATCAATATCTTCGGGTCGCGCAGGCCAATTCAATCCAAGGCATTGCAAGTCTCTCGCTTCTCTGCGTAAGGGGGCTAAGTCACTCGCGCGCGGTCGGCTAGAGGACCGGTCCATCGTAAGGATGGCGCGTCTCAGGGCAGCGCCTTGCGCCTGGCGTAGTGGCGTTGCGCAGAACGGCGGCGCATCATCCTCGCGTAGGCGGTCCCAAAGCGAGGTGTTGGGGCGGCGGCAGAGTCGTGCTTGAGCGCCTTGCGTGCAGGGCGGGAAGCGAATAGTAGGCGCACCATCGGGGAACATGTTGATGCTCGGATATGGTAGTGTCAAGTGTCAGTAAAGCCAGCGGTGACCGGGTTCAGATAGAGCGTGCGGGGTAATCTGGAGCCGATGATCGAGCACATCCTCGGCCAGCGCCATGCTGGGCAACAGGCCGTCATAACGAAAATTGCAGCAGCAATAAAGCGGACGCGGGCCCCGATCAGGCAGATCCGGGGATCGCGGATTTCCAGCCATGCCTTGCGAGCAGCAATGATCAGCTGGTGGCGAGCACCACCAGCCGCATAGATTCGCATAATGGATGACGCGCCGCCCAAATTAGGCTTGGTTCATTCGTTTGCGGATGTAGGCTTGCTCGTCTTCGGAAGCCGCCCCACCGCGTTGCGCAAGAACAGACGCCCACGACCTGGGACCGGGCCATAGACCGCCTACACGGCAAACCGCCTTAATACAGACTGAAATCGGGTTGCATCCATCAATCTCGGGATCGCGCCCAACAACGAGCGTATCGGTGGTGGTGGCGCGGTGGCTCCACGCCAGTTGACCGGGTTTCGCAATGCACCTTGAAAACGAGGCAATACTGATAGACAACATCGTTTCATACGACCAGCGCGTGCGAAAGGCGGTGCCATGTCGCATTCGGTGCCAACGGCTGTTCGCAGGCCGATCCATAAGAGACCTCCGTATGCCAGCCCAGAACGGAACTGCGGTTCCCAAGAGCCCAGAAATAGGATTCCACCTGCGGGCAAAAGACGATTGCAGGGCGACTCCAGAGCAGCGTGTCGCGTATCGCTGGTGGTCCCCGCGGCGTTTCATCAGAGCCTTCAAGGGTCTTTTTGGGAATGTCGCTGTGATACCAGTTTTCGCTGTCGCCAGCCCCAGCGATCGACGGGCGCGTTGCGAAGAGGCTCCGGTCCCAGGCGAATAGTCACGAACCGACTGCGGCCGCTTGGGACTGGGTCATATCGATATGGCTTTGGTGAAACGGTGGGCAGTGGGTTCGTGCTTGAAGTTCGGACCGCAGTCCGGTTAGCTTTGGCCGGAACCGGCTAGCTGCGCGATCAGCAGCAATCACATCAGATCACATCAGATCGGGGGGATGCGTGCACGGGGTAGAGACCCAGTCGCCTTGATGCGCCCCAAGGCTGGCGCCGTAGGGTTTGGGCTCAGGGGGGGGCAATTTTAGAACGATGGCACGTGCAACACTTATCGATATCAGGGCGCAAGTCGCCGGCGTTTCGGGGACGGCAAAGGTTGACCGGGCGCCCTCCAACAGCCCCGCCCCGGTGTCAGGTGCTACCAATCGCCAGCGCGGTGATGAAGTGCCGGGCGCACGTTGGGGTATTGGTCCCTCTGGGGGAGGTATGGTGATACTGCCAAGCCGCCAGCGGCGGCTTCGAATTCCTGTTCCCGATGGGCCAGAATCGGGCCGTCATAGCGGAGGTGGGGCCCGAGCAACATCCTTCGGGTGGCCAAAGACGCATCGCGCGGTCGAAAGCTGCACGATCATCCCCGCTTTGGTGGGGATTGGGCCTGAACCGCATTTACGGCTGGGTGGACCACCTAATCGCCGGAAACCGAGGGCGTTGGCATGATCACACCGACCACCCCAAAAGCGGGACGCCATTCGCCGCCTGAGTGCGTCTGGTGTGCGCGGTGGTGACCTCGGCCTCGGATGTGGCAAGAGCGTCGAGATCGCCTATATCGGGTGTGGATAACATGTATTTCCCGGCGCCACGCCGGGCGGCTCAGATACTGGGGATGCCTCGCGGGGCGCAGCGGGGGTGCGCCTGCGGCGGTTTTTCTTTGCCAGCCGCGCTTTCAAGGGAACACCAAGACACGTAGCGAAGACTGGTTTTTGGCATGTCCTGTCTGAGCGCTCGCCCAATCTGCGCATCCTGCGTTCGATAAGAGACCAATGAAGACAGTGGCCGGGTTTCGGTCGAAACATGGCGAACACTGGCTGCGCAGGCGGGTCCCGATCTTGCGGCGGGTCTCTGCGTTGGGGCCGGACGAAAGGGAATTGTTGAAGCGGGCTGGAGGAACGGCCCATCGCCCAGGCCAGCGCCCGCCGTTGGTCCTGCATGATCTGACCGACAACGGGACAAATGTCCTGAGGCGGGGGCCCCGGGCCCCGGGGGTTTTATTTTTGGCTCGCGCAGGATTAAGATTCGACGCGGTGATCGCAAAACGCCTACTGGTTGCGCAGCAAGGCCGTGTTGCCGGCTTGCTTGGGCAATAGCATCCACGGAACGCGCTGTTGCCGCTGCTACCATCATTGAGCCGGCGCATTTCTGCGGAACATCCCAGCTGAGAGGCCACCGCGGATGCACCGAACTCGAAGAGCGCGGTCATTCTTGGTCACGGGTGGCGGCTGCTGGATTGGCCGGCGCGAGTTGGCCGAACAATGCCGGCCAGTGAAGGGGTGGCGGGGGCTGTTTTCTGACTGATATTGACGAGGCTGGATTGGGCGAAGTTGCCGAGGCGCTGATGGGGCAGACGCAGGTGCATTGCCATGCGGCCGACCTCGGTGATCCGAAGGCTCCGGCAGCGATATTCCGAGCAGGCCAAAGCGGCTAGTTTTGGCAGCGTGACGGGCTTGGTCAATTCTGCCGGATCACGAGCCGTGCAAGTTTACCGAATGGCACCGCTGATCTGTGGACCGGCTGTTGCGGTTCAACGCCGCGGGGGGGGGGTTTGGGGCGCCGTAATGCTGTTTTTGATGAGCGCATTTTATCCCGACGTCAGTCGCTCGCCAAACGGGCGCACTATCAGTCAATATCCAGTCCCATGAACGCAACATTGGGCGCAACCTGAATGCTGGCGGATCTATGGTCCACCAAAGGGGCGCTGCAAAACGCTAAAACCAAGACGTCGGTCCGAATATCGGGCTGCATCGTGTAATGGTACAGTGGAATCCGCGTGAACGGGATCAAAGCGCTTGGATGGACGCTGACAGACGCTGAGACAAAATGCAGACCGGCGACCCACAGCGCTGGAGCGGATTGGGCAGCAGGCCAGCGGTGCGGTTTTGCCGGCTGGGAGACCTGATCGTGCGCAGAATGAAGCGGCAAGATTGGCGATCTATCTGCTGAGCCCGCATCAGCGCCCGATGACGGGATCTCGCTGGATCTGGAAGCAATCGGTCGTGGGGGCGCGCGTCTAAGAGGCGGCGCGCGGTTGCTGGCCGCGCCATGACCAACTCAACCGGATGGCAGCCTCAGGCCGGGATGCACGCCTGCCGCACCGGTGACAGCCGGTTCAACAGGACCTTGTGCGGCGCCGCCTGCAAGTTTGGCGTCTGTCCTGCGGGATCGTCGTCAGTGCGGGGACATATACACACGACAAGTGTGTTGCATACACACACTGGGACGCGCGATAGTGCAGAGTAGTTGTCGCAAGATAGAGATGCTTAGCCTCGTTATGCGCAGAGATCGCACGCACACCTTCAAGTCGTCATCCATTAGTTGCAGGGGAAGAGCATTACTTATGGGTGTGCCCAGGACTAGATGGAGGACCGACGCGTCTGATTGAATGGTGACTTGTGTCGGCTGTTGAATGGGAGTCGAGCGGGGTTGTCCTGCGGCTTGCAGCCCCGCGATCACAGGCCAAAACGCGAACCAATGTTCGGCGGAAACAAAACACAGCCGTTGGCGGTCGCTCATGGCAGAGATAGTGGCCCGCTGCGGCAATAGCCGGACTTCGAGCGAGAAATCGCCTCGGTGAATCCAGTCAGCGCGCGTGGGCAAGCCAAGCCGGGCGCGACTCAGTCACGCATGCTTTCGCGCCGCGCGTGGTCAGGAAGCATTGCCGTCAGGGCCCGTGATATGGGCCGATTTTTCCGATGCCCAAGCCGCGATGCAGATGCTGATGGGGCAAGGCGCGCCGCCCTCTGCATTGTCGCTCGAGATGATTCGGGAAAGGCCTCGCCCTCAACCCACTCGCAGAGGGAAAAAAAAAACAATCCGCTCGCGACAACCGAGGTCACGACATTGGCGGCAGCGCTTGCGAAACAGCCCTCCATCAACGGAAATCGCCCCGTCGGATACGGTCCGTCCAAGAAATAGCTAGCAAGGGCCGCGTCCTTGCAAAGGCGGATCGCATTTCGGTATTCGGTGATCAGAACCGAATAATCGGGACCGGCGAAGACCTGCGCTTAGCCCTGCCAAAGATGCCGAATAGAACGGTTTTACAAGGTGGCAACCAGAACAAGAAAAACCGCCGAAGCCCGCTGCATTCTTAGGTTCCGAGCGGGCCTGATTGGCCGCGGTAAACCGGTTAGCTTTACAGCCTCAATGCACGGGCGTCCGCGGGTGCGCTCCGGCGAACCAGCTCGGGCATTGGTTCCAAGACGCGGCTGACTGTGGTGGCCGTAAACCTCGTGCGGCGCGGGCGACATCTTGGATGGTTTTTTGGTCTTCTGAATCATAGCGCCCTGACATGCGTTTCGAGAAAATCCGACTTGACAACGAATCCCTCACGGTGACGAATATGAATCGATTCATGATCAATAGATTCTGCCATCAATGAGAAGTAAGCTAGAGGGGGAGTTTCCGTGCAAAGGCGATACCAGCAACTCGCAAAATGACAGGTAAAAATCCCCGTGAAGAGCCGGTTGCGTCCTTCGACTTCACCGGCGCGCATGTGGTGGTTATCGGCGCAAGCCGGGTGGCCATCGGCGCGTCATCGGCACGTGCATTTCAAGACGCAGGTGCGCAGGTTGAAAAGATAACGGGCCTTTGAGCCCTCTTGCGCCCCCGAGGACGCCGCGCGGTTCAGCTACCGCAACTGGATGTGTCCGACACTGAGGCCGTGAAACGCTTTGCGCGCAAGCCATCCCCATGTCGATGTTTTGGTTAATGTGCGGCCTGAAACGGCCGCGGGCGCTGAGAATGAGCCTGAGTTTTTTCGCCATGTTCGGTCGATGTGAACCTCACGGCCTGTTTTCCTGCGCAGAAAAGCGCTGCACCCGGCCTGTCGCGCAAGGGGCGGGCACAAAGTGCCTCGATGTATGCGCGGTTCGGCTCGCCGCGAACCCGGCTACGGCGCGTCCAAGGCCGGGGTCGAGCAAGTTACAAATCGCTGGCCATGCCGCGTGGGCCGAGGACGGCATCCGCGTCAACGCCCCATCGCCCCCGGCTTTAATCGTGAACGAACAAGTCGCCCGCGCAGAGATCACAAGCCGTCGAGGCGCGCACTCCGATGGCGCGCTGGGGCCAGCCTGGCGGGAGATTGTGGGGCGTTGCGCTATCGCTGCCTGGGACGCCGTCCGGGTCTCATGACGGGGCCTGCGGGCCCGTTTGACGGAGGCTAGTTCTGTTTTGCCTGAATCGGAGCACATTGCCACACAGGCGCGCCGTCATTGGCAGGCTATTATCGCGCACGATCCCATCGGTGCAGGCCTGTTTGGCGTTGTGGGTTGTGGCAGGGCGTGCAATCAGCGCGGTGTGCTTGCTCGTCCCCGAACGGGCACGGCGCACGCGAGGCATGGCGTGGCGCAGGCTTACGCCTCGCTTGACAATTGCTCGCCGATGGACGGCTGTGACGTCGTGCATGTGACCTCGGCCAAACCACGGGCATTCCGCAAGTGAAGGCGACCTCGCTGCCGAAAGCAAATCTTGCGAAGCCGCTGCCTTTGACAGCGGCATCTGCTGAATATGGCGAAGCTGCGGCGGCCATCGGCAGATCTGTGCGGTGGGTGCTACAACATGTTTATCCCTGGAACCAGCAAGCCACGGGATGGTGGGCAGGCGAGGCGAGCTTTTGGGAGCGATATTTCGTTATTACAGGGCTTTATCACCAAGAACTGTGTGGCCAAACCCACGATTGGGAACTGGGGCTTGAGGCTGATGTTGGGGGGGCTTTGCGCTCGGCTTGGCGATATCGCTGGGTGGACCTGACAAGCTCTGCGTGAACGGGTCTGCGCGCCACATCCGTCATGGCCGAAGTTAAGCACTCAATTCCCGAGCCACAAACCCACGCCTGTCGCGACCTTCGGCAGTGGGCGCGAACACAAACCGTAGCGGTCGACACGGAAGAACGAGCGCGGATGATATGCATATCGCTAACGAGGGCGGGCGGCCAAGCCCGGTGTGGATGGAGCACGCTCGCGAGATCAACACTCTGGCGGCAAGAAGACTCGCTGAAATGGGATGGGCGGGGCGGGCAGGGATGCGAGGGTTGCGCTTAGGAGATGTGAAGGCAGCTCGAACGGGACGACCATCTGTTTAGTCGGTTCCGTCCGCGACGGCACCGAAGATCCCAGACGGGCTCAATGCGGCCGATTTTCGGACGTACACGCTTAGATGACCAGCAGGCGGGGTTGGTGGCTGGACAGCGACCCGTTAGCCTCTTTAGGTGAGCGGGAGCGATTGGAAGGCTTCGGCGACAGCTTTTCAACCTGTTTCGGGGGTGCTACGGCGATGTTGTTTCGCTGGAGGGCCTCGCAGCGATACGCCAATTGGCGATGGTATTAGACGGGATTCAACTGCTGATTTCGACAGCAAGGCATTACGAGGATTGTAGTTGTATGCGACGGCGTTTTGAGTCCGCACGCGCAGGATCGCAGGTCGGCGCTGGAATTCTGAGGAGGCGACATGAAACTATGGATTACTTGCAACCGCGCCTTTC
>Ga0163217_1108808_pt1 | contig 10730 bp, 8 predicted proteins | sample SynspAceP_FD_185933 | JGI IMG/M metagenome (GOLD analysis project Ga0163217, IMG submission 185933) | Saline lake microbial communities from Ace Lake in Antarctica - Synechococcus sp. Ace-P (PacBio error correction) | ecosystem: Environmental > Aquatic > Non-marine Saline and Alkaline > Saline ...
CACACCGAGAAGATACAGTTACCCCTTTAAAGGAACCAGGACGGGTTCAAATTTTCAACGCGCACATATCCCGGAGATCAATCTTGAAACAGCAACTAAAATTACCGCGAACAGGAATCAAAATTTTAAAGATCGCGGCCAAAAGATGGATGGTTCCGTTCTACGTCCCCGGATTTCTAGGCAAAAGGACCCTTAAATTTGGGAAACAAATTAAACAAGCAAGGCGACAGGCAAGGAAAAAGGTGGGGGGGGAAATACTGTAAGACCTGCTAAAAAGTGGGTATTAAGTGCCAGGAATTGAAGCAAAAAAAATCTTAAAACTTCCCTAACGAGAACCTGGAAAAAAATGAGTTAACCCGCCCGAAACGAAGGGTGTTGAAAGAACGGTCCAAAACTAAATCCGACATTCGGGTAGGCCCTGAAGCGAACCCTCTTATGGGGTTTTTTTATTCCCCTTCCATTAATATCAACCGACGAAAAATAAACACTGGTTTATGAAGGGGAAGCAGAAGGGTCCGGAAAGTTCCCCGCTTGAAATATTGATACGAAGATGCCGTAAAGTCCTTATATTAAGCAACGCTTTCTTTTCCAACATCCCGACAAATTTTGGGAACGACAAGGATTCCAAGAAGGAACCCATACTGAATGAACATTGGTACAAAGTTGGTTCTTTTGGAAACGAGGCAAGGTCATATTTTTTGAATCATATTGGATGAACACCCATCAGACTAAAAGTATATAATGGACAAGTGGATAATAGGTTATACGCCCCCATTACAAAACAACTAATACACAAAAATACCCCAACCAGAGTTTAACGAAGGAAGAGTCTCCTATTTTTCTTAAAAGAAATTTAACTGTTTTTTGTGCCGGGAATCGGGTGGCGCCATAAAAAATTGAGCCCAAACAACGCTAACTGAAAGGATCTCAAACTAAGGATGTTTTACGCGTAGTTTTTTTAAAGAGGGTCTCTAAGAATTTCTGAAATGGGTTATAAATATACATGTGCATTTTATACCCTTCCTAAGAATTTATTTTTATCCACTGTAAGGTCAGAAGAGTTAATATAAAAGGAAGCCTTCCTACCTCTTTGGTTAAGACTCAATACCGTAATGGTTTGTTTCATGCAATCCATTATATCTTTTTTTCACAATCCGCAAAATCCTAATCCATACCTCGTTGTTTCTCTAGTTCCTTTCTCTCCCCTCCTTTATTTGATATTTTAAACCTATCAAACAATATAGGCCTTGCTCATTAAAGGGAAGAATAACCCTTGCCCGTATCGGTTTATATTAATCTTCAAATGTTATATCTAACATTCGTTCTCATATATAGCGTAATTTTTCCCATTAGGCTTGCCGGCATATATTTTAATCGTTCGTTTTCTAGTTAACATTCTTTTGCAACGCACCGTCAACCAGCACATCTGAAAGACCATGTCTGTATCTCATTGCGCGTTTTTTCCTAAATCGACGCTATCTATAACTTTATCTTTCTCCGATTCCGCAAATAATTTTAAATTTTGCTATTGGTCCACTAGGCAACCAATTCGATGATGGAGAAAGGGTTCTTATTACATGGAGTTATTTGTTCTGTTTTCAGGATTTGGAATATCTCAACAATTGAGTGTCGCGATCAAAGTTTTAGAAAGTCTTATCAATCATTCATATCATGGTAATCTGCAAGATCACTTTGCTCTATCCGGACCTTCGGAAAGGGATCCACTTTTAATTGAAGTGCTTCAAACATATACTCCCCTCTTAAAACTGGCCAAGGGTACTCTAAAAATCGGGAATAGCCATTGGCAACAAGATCCCACCCCTTTGTGAAATCTACACAATATTTAATCTTGCTCTATCATTAGCTACAATGGTGTCGGCCATTGAAATACAAAGGAGTGTTGCAAAAAACTCCTCATGTCCGCAGTTTGCGGCCGATTTTCCTATTATCTCTAGCAACATTAGCTACCTTCCTGAACCAGTCTTCTTACCGTCCATCATATCGATTAACTCTCGCTAAGTTCTCTTGCTTAGAACTCAACTGCTGAGCAAACAGCAATAACTATGAAAGCAAACACTATGGTTAAAACTGCAGGGCCAATATCCCAGTTTTTGGAAAAAATACTTGGCCTAATAAGTATTCACCTTTATTTTCAGGTTGGAATTTCCCTCATTTCCCAGCGAGAATAGATATAAATATTAAACCTTCTATGTCCATCCTACAATCAGAATTGGCTGCGCGAAATTCTCTTGCTCACCAGCGGTTTACTTGGGGTCTCACCTCAAAAGTGTCAATATTCTCCATATTGAATCAATAGAATGGACTTTTATGGGCTTCTAGAGCCACCTTGTTTATCGACAGAACTATCTTTATGATCCTGTAATACACGGAATAAAGGATTACATTCCGGTTTTATCAAGCAATTAAACCTCATACTTTGGTTTATGCGCTCATCATCAGTCGTCGCAATCTAATCTGAAAGACAGAGATTCATTTACACTCTCCGTTTCTAGGAAGGTGAGTACATTTTGAAGACACTTTCTCTTGGAATAAGGTGTTTTTACCGCACATATGCGCCATTACTATCAGCTGTACGTAAGCCATACTATATTAATATTAGGCAATAACCGGTTAAATAAATACAACTAGGAAGACTCACCCCAATTAGCACGATAAATAATCAAAGCAAAAGCAACCATCCAAAGATCCCCTTTTTAATTATTTAGGGGCTTAAGATGTTTTAGTTCCTTTATTCTATCAATATCCCGAATAAATATCTCTACAATCTAAATTTTTATAACTCCCACACCTCCCAAGTAGTAGGTCACATAAATAGGGATTTGCCAAAATCTGAATTTCAAATTTTTAGCCTTAATCTATTTGAACTATTGCTGAAAAAACCTTAACGGTATTTCCATTCATACCCCCTCAAATTATAGCCCCATATCATAATTCCTAGGAGTTCTGTTCCCCCCGTATAATCTGTTCCTTCCTGGATTGGAATGCCATTAACAATAAAATAGTTTTCAAATTCCTTGGCGATAAACTCTTACTTTTTCCCTTGATCCTCTGACCCACCCATCCCGCCCCCCCCCCTTTCTCTTTCTTATATCTATCTGATAATCCATGAACTGTACAACTGAAGAATGTAGATCCCTTTTCTTTTTTAAGGATGCAGCTTGACTTTCACCTCCTCCCATTACAAGCCCTTTACGCGGGGCCAATAGCCTCCCCTAAGTACACCATAAAGTTGGTCGAACTATAGTCATCCGCAACCAATTTACCAGACCTAATAACCCCTATCTTATTTCCTCGCTGATTATTTTGCCAAGTTAAGCATATCAGAGGACAGTGCTTTGTTTTCCTTCTCAGGCCGCAAAATTTTTACAACAACCTCCCGAAACCCCGCACCCCGCTCATTGTTGTCAAGCCCCCGCCTTAATCCAATAAAATAAGGTCCATAATTCCCGTTCTTAATGGCCATCACACCCTAACTCCTCCCGTTACCATTCCATAACCTCTTTCGTGGTCACTCATACAACTTGGAAATTGGATCAGGTGTATGTCCAGAACAGCTTACTAACGTCATCCGCGATCGTCTTACTTTAAAAGATAATCTCGTTTCAATAATTTCTTAATATCGCATGAACTTAAAACAGTATTCACCTACAGACACCTCTCACTAATCTATGTTAATTTATATATTTTGAGGCCAATTGCTGAACAACAACTAATAATCACTAGCATACAACGGGATCCTTCCCCAATCTAATACAATGACACACCCCCTGAAAAGTGTAAGGGTTCACAAAAAACTCTTCTAACATCAAAATCCAATTACCCAAAGGTTTACAACCTTTTGTCGATCATCTTTGTTATCCTAATGCATCATTTGTTTGTATAACCCGTAATTCCTCAAAAACATTTTAAACAATGAAAAAAATCAGACACTGTTATTTTATTATTAAACGACTAATTTTGGATTTCTCCCTTCACACCTAATATCCTTCCCTGCGCATACATGCTTCCACCGGTACGTGACATATGGGTTTCCAGGCGACCCTCCCCAAACACTACTTTCATATTACCATTATTATCAAAATATTGTAACTTATTTCGAACCCCGATGTGTTTAATACACCTGCTGTCATTACCGAACCCTGGCTATCACTGAACGGCATCATGGTTATTATACAACATTGATTTTTAAAGCTTTTCGGGAGCACGACTAATTTTTCGCTACAATGTCGTGCTTTCCAATGATTGGTTTTTTGCACCTATGGAGCAGAATTCCGATTTATCTTGACATAGCGTGCAGCAACTGGATATAATCCAGACAGACTCCATCTTTGGGACGCAGTGGGGTGGAAGAGGAAAACATGGCCAACATCCTGAACTCTGAGCCTGGGGGGCAGAAGCCGGAGCATACAGAACGATGACAACTACGGTAGCAGATTACGTGGAGGAACATGTATCGTCTAAACCTTGCGGTCCACGACGCCTTTTCTTTACGCCGAAATCTACTCGGAACTTTCTACCCTTAATTATCAAAAAATATTCCGGGACACCAGGCGGCTGACACCCAATCCTCAATAATTAATACTCCAAGGAATCTTAGTGCTTCATGCCCAAGATAATCCTTATTAACGAACAAGCAAACCGATACGGGGACCATGGCGTTAGATAACAATCGCCCGCCCTACGGAAATACACATGAAACATCTACCATTGGCTAACGGAGATGGGCAGTAATGGAGCACTCTTTGCGCCTGTCCATCATCATTATAACTGTTTTATCACAAGGATTCGGTTTTATGCATCTCTGATATCAATCACTTGATCCCCAGTTCTTTATGAAGTGAATCTGACTGTTCCAAGCGCAACGGCTAATCGAAATATCTGCAGAAGATGCAGCAATTACTGGTATTAACCCTGGTATGAATACATCGGTACCATGATTTAAAACTGCCGCTAGCGAAAAGTAAACGAAACAAATGCTTATTGGATCTCCCTGGCGCCAGCCTAACCATTTACTCTACAAGAACGTACCAGAAGGTTTACTAAAACTTAGGCTATAGTACCCCATGTTCTGTCATTTAGCCAACGACCTGGTTTCCTAGCACATCCACAACTCGAACCGGAATCTTTCCACTATCCACACACAACGTACAATCCCTATAGTGGAAAATAGGCAACAGAAAAAACTATCTTTTTTGATAGCGGAAGGACTGGACCAACCCATTGGGTTCGGGCCCAGATCACCGACGCTTTTCAACATTGCACCTAATTATGGGAGTCAGTGCATGAAAAACAACTTGGATGACGCGTTACCTGGTAAATCAATGATATCAATTTTGGAAAGGACTATAAATCATCCGACGAGGGTAAGTGGCACAACCTGGACTCCTAGGGAGGTTAATAATTGGTAGACAACTGATTACAATGAACCAAACTCAACTTTCAATCAGTCTTTAAATTAAAAGGCCACTGGAGTAAAAATCCATGGCCCTTTTAATTTCATATTTTTCATTACTCATATTAGCCTCCCCCCATGCATTCAAGGTGATTATTTAGGAGTACCAAAATTCCATAATTTACCCCACCCTTTTGCTTACCATATATTCAAAGACAAACAGTGAGCACGAATCAAAAATGTTCGCCAAGGTCAATAATCCAACATACCCATTCAGGCCTCAAAGGAACTTGGAATAACGTGGTCTTGCAAAAATTCACCATTTTGGCCACCCACACGCTATTCAAACACATGTCTCAGGAAATCATTCATACAACTAGAACCAAATAAATACCATACGCCATCACGTACATCAATATTCTTCATAATCATAAATCTGGATACTCAATTTTCAGTTATTTTGAAACCAAAACATATAAACTATAAAAAATGGATTATCGGTACAAAAACTGGAAAGAACTGTAATTCCACCGTCACTGAAAATACGAGAATGTATTGCCATTACAGCATACCATACCAAAGCTAAAGGATCATCAGCAAGCAAGCTAATAGTCAATAAGTCTGTTAGAATAATATTTAATTTGGGATCCCCTACGGAATCTTATTGATTTCCCATAATAACGTTTTAAATCTACAGGAACACAATTTTACAGACATAAAAATTACGGTATAAATTCTCTATACTTCAAAGCACAAAATTAACTCGTCTGAATCGATAAAAATTTAACGATAGAAAAATAGCGCTACGGAAGGACCAGTGCCTAAAAAGCTTTACGATGAAAAAATTGAATACCACCATACTTAATACACAGAGTCAATCACATTGGTACACCAAGAAAACCTTCACCATTAAGCGAGAAGTACTAGTGCGACAATGGATACTACCTCCAAATTAAAATTACTAATGCCCTCTAACAATTCAGTCGTTCCCCCCCAATTCTTTTGTTCTAATAGCCCAAAATTTGCAAAATACAGACATGAATTCATACAAAACTAATGATCAAAATTGTAAACATAGGCTGAAAGGCATGGACCTCAAAGTATTTGCTAAGCCCCCCGAAAAAAATATGATATAACTGCTGAACGTTAGATATTGCCAAAACAGGGAAACAACAAATATAACCCGACCTTCGCCCTATCTTTTCTTTTCAGTAACAAGCTATACATCCCATACACAGCCGCGCTCCAATACCTGCGATTATGCAAAATGCTGCACGTTACCACCACCAATGTTCGGCCCCTGATTCATAATCAAAATCTTGTTCACCGACCTGCAGGGTAAACGCTGGCAAATCTATCCGCGCTCATCAAAAGCTTTCCGCATAGATAGGCTAAACACCCATTACACATATCCATAAAAGGGCCATTAGCCCTAAAATACTCACAAAACCAATTGAGTGGTTTACGTAGATTTTACTCTTCAAATATTTATGTGTTTACTGTTATTATGGAAAAGCAAAAATACAAAAACAAATTCATCTCAAAAAGGCTATGCGTTGAAATTTATAATCGCCACCATACTTAAATGACTCATCATAAATAATACCGGAATGCCAACACCCCCCTCGTTTATTCAACTATTTAATTCATGTCAGAATTTTTGGGTCGCACAACCGTGGAATGCAAAAGAAACTAATCAAAAAACGGTAGAAGGGTAATAGCCTGGTAAGAACTTAAAATTTGTCCTATTACCAAACGCTAATTTAAAATTCCTAGGGTTCACGGAAGAACAGACCCTAGCCCCCCACCACCGGGGGGCCCGATTTCTTTCTGCTTAAACACAGCTTTGAACTTAATCTTTTAGAAACAGACGAACCTCTAAAGGCCCCTGATAAGATTTTATGCTTGAAATTCAATATAAGCCTTCCTCGGAAATATTCGTGTAATAAGCATAGCAAGGTAACTGAACAGCTTCAATATTATTAAAAGAAAGTAAGAACAAAAAGAAATATCATGTGTAAATCTATTCTCTTTTGGGACAAAAAAATTCATCCCTCTTTGTCCCCGTTTTTGGCAAACTCATAGACCATCCATCGATGTGGAACTCATGATGACCACTAGTGGCCCAACCAATTGTATAATGAACCAGTTACCTCTCATCCCTATACCCAGCCCAGACCTTCCAGCCCCAACATAACTAAGCCGTGCACAAGGACTATAGATTCCCATGCGAGATTATACAAGAAAACGAAACCTTGACAGCACACACTTTCTTTTCGGAAATGAGCTATGCCCTCTATATTTCGGCGCAGGCTCATGAGATAATAGTTAAGCGATGATTATGGAGATTGATCCCAGTTTTGAACAAGGGGACTATCACGGCAAGGGATCTAGAAGCCCGTCCCTCGCAACAAGAAACACCACAACTCTCTGACATACTGTAAGCCAGGGGGGGGCGGGGCTGGGCGGGTGGCCCCGGCCCCCCCCAGCGGTCAGGACTATCACATCGAACAACCTGGACATTTAAACCTAGCAAGACCTACACACAGAAAATCTACAAGGTTAACTTGCAAATATTAGACTAATTAAAATAAGTCTAAATTTCACATTAATCTCGCAGGCTGACTTTCAATAAATAGCAGGAAACAGAACAAACTGCAACCGACGAAATTAACCAAAAAGATTCCATCTATTCCAAGAAAAAACCCGACAGCTTAAAAAGCATTCACTAAAGACATTTCAGCCCACAGTAATCTCCGGACACGTCCTACTTCATTTTTGGTAGAGGGGGGCGTTAAGAGTGTGTTTTCAACATAATGGGAATAACCAATACACCCCAGAGGTTATTAGGCGACAGCCATCCGCTAATGTCCCTATCGCACCCATCCACCTTCCGAAAATTCTTTGAGCCACCAAGCATTACACCCCCTTCCACCTCTTGATCAATGTTCTTCGGCTCATACACCCACACCAGCGACCGAGAATTTCATTGAAAATTTGGGAATGCCTTTTGCTTCTCCCATTAACCCTCCACCGAAGATGTACTATACTCACAACGTCAAAAACAATAGAATCGAAATACCGACCAATTAATATTTGGGGCCTTTAAAATGCTTTAACGCTCGGATGACAACAAATGAGTTGGTAATCGTAGAACAACGTGGCTATTGTTTTTAATGAGATACGTTCTTATTTTTCCCAAAAATGCAAGGATGAAAAAAACCGCTATTTGACAGTGTACGAGGAAAGAGCAAGGCAAAAAACGGGAAACCAAATTCAGACAATAAAATGCCGATTACTCATTTTTCTTGCGCCTCTTGGATGCCATACATCCACACGACTAATACTTCTTGCTGGTACTCGGAGAATGTACAACTCAACGAAAATAGACTTCTTGCAGAAGAAGATCTATGGAAACACCCAGCCTAACGACAGCCGCCAGCCAATTCCCCCAGGACCTAAACGAAGACGAGAACTTTAATTAAGTAATTTATCCCTCAAGAGCTGATTAGCAAACTCATTTGATACAGAAAACCATGTCCTGATTAGCAAATGATAGCCAAACACTATCTTTTCATCCCGGATACTATGGATCACCGCAACCCACCGAACATTAATGAAAAGCCTCACATTACTTAAGGGAAAATGTCTATAGAGTAATAAGTGGAAATGTAACAACTGAAGCAATATGACGCATAAAATGAACGAGGTGATGAATGTGCTTAACCCATGAATGGCCCTCTATTCTTTATTCCTTTAACTTTGCAAGGGGTCATCCCCGGAAACTGTTTCTGAATATATCATCCCAGAATTGAGAATCCGACATGACCTACCCTCTCACTGTTTGAGGGTCATGATAGCATCCTTTATTGGTCTACCTCTCTTTACTTTACAACAGAAACCTCAGATGCTTTAAAGCAACGCTTAATATTTTCACTTCTATTAACTCGAATAAATCCTGATAGACAGAATACCGGTACGCCAACGCTCGCCAATACAATAAGAAACAAATGCCCCCCCTTCTTTAATATTAGGCCAACCTTTGGCATAACGTTTCACAAGCACGCCTGAGGCAGCTCACCGCTGCTCATTCCGCGACGCCAAAAACTACCTTCTTCCTTCGTCCACCATACGCCTTCGCCATAATCCTGGCTTTCCTGATTCCAGATAACCTACCCATACACGGAAGTCCATACCTTCGACTTCTTGGATTAAAAATTTTTTAGGAAGGAATATTCTACACGCGCCCATATCATACGATATTCCCGGAATCTTGGCTTCATCGCTGGCTGCAACCCCAAATCACATTAGAATATTGCTCGCTCTTCTTACCTTTAAATAGCCGTCGAAGTACCCATTCCATAGTTAGCTGGTACCCCCCACCCCCCCCATCATCCGGAAGAATAACCAAAATCGGCATTTACTTGCCCCAACCTCTAGCGTATCTCCCCTCCTCCAAATTTCCAAGGCCGGTACTACTTCATTGTATCATGCCGGCTTTCCAATTAATCATCAATTGGCAAAACTGATATGACCATGTAATAACCTTCTTCCCTTAACCCTTAGTATCCCGCATAAAGCATCCCCCCTATGCGCACTTCATACCTCCTTCGCGCGGGGGATTAAACGAGCGATTTACTTATAGCTCCATACGCCCGTCATGGTCTCACCCTTTTCCTTATGGAAACATTTTCTCCAACCCGGCGCATCACCAATTCTCAACTTCCATGCCCAGTACTTCGGCATCAAGCCAAAGCAACTTCCCCGTATGCTACCCAACTTGTTGCTCCGCTGCTCTCAAACTTCTGGAATTGCAAAAACAACTACCCCAAAATCCCGCCACTCTCTTCCAACCGCCTTAATAATATTAACGCTCCGCACCATTCTTCTTACGGACTCCGCACCTCCGCGGATTTCATTCGGCCTTCCTTAAGCTTTAATACAAAAAAGTCTTAACAATGGACTCTGTATTCAACTTTTGAAATAGTCACAAGCCGGAGTCACTTCCCTATAATACTCCCAAAATCACTATGAGACCATGCGTAAAAGGTTTTGATTCTTAAATTATTGGAGAACTGATAACACCGAATAGCACATTGGCGGGTCACATAGATTCAAGATATCACCTCCCAGACAACCCAGCATTTACCCCCCCAATAACGGAATTTTCTCCCCAATCACAGTTTTCTTTCTCCTTGCCACAGAATACGTGGCATTGGCCATAGATGGGTAACCACCCCCACCCCCCACATTGTTTTTCCAATAGTTGTGCACCTGTCCCCTCCCTCCCTTTCTGGATACTTCTTTTTAATAATTG
>Ga0163217_1008116_pt1 | contig 10729 bp, 12 predicted proteins | sample SynspAceP_FD_185933 | JGI IMG/M metagenome (GOLD analysis project Ga0163217, IMG submission 185933) | Saline lake microbial communities from Ace Lake in Antarctica - Synechococcus sp. Ace-P (PacBio error correction) | ecosystem: Environmental > Aquatic > Non-marine Saline and Alkaline > Saline ...
AATAGCCTGAACTCATGCAATATCATTCTTTCAGTTATCCTAATTTAACTGATATATACCGCCGAACTGGGCCTGAAAACGGTTTGCTGTGGTATGCCACCCTGTAGCCTTTCGGCGTTTTTTGAAGGCGGCAAAACCAGCAAGTTTTTGGCCGCCCGATGCCCGATACCTTGACATAAATGTACGGCGCGTCGTGTTGTCATAAGGCATCACACACTTTTTGGTTGAATAACATTCGGGCGGCTGGCACTGAGGTCGTGCATAACGCGACAGGTACCTGTAATGCAGGTTCGCCCCAACACTGCCGCCTGGAATATACTTGTGTCTCAAATCCTTTTAGCGATAATGCCAGTATTAGCTGGCCGATCGCACGCGTTTATCGCAAACTACGACTTTGCCTCCAAAACCGACAGCATCTGCATACCAAAGGCGACTAGTGCGCGCGGTGAGTATTTAATGCGCACTTCCAAGTTTTTCGGTAGCGAATTTAGCGGATTTAATCTTAATTACCAGTAGTACTCCAGAGACACTGGCTCGCACACACGAGCCACAATACTGTTACACGTTGCTTGTCACACATAGAACACGATCGCGTATGTAGCACTATCGGACACGTGTTTCTTAAGGCGTGCACTGAGCTGAAACCATAAATAAATAGCAACTGCGATTATAAGATTTTGGTTCTTTTTTCTTGTATGCGGAGACAGTTATGCGTGCCTTGCGCGGCAATAGCATTCTCGAAGCAGTCACATCGTAATGATCCGCGCGCCCAGCCACAAAAGGGGTGCGATATGTCAAAATCCAGTCACATGTCTGTGCACTGAGCAAATAGACGTACCTTGTGCCCAAGTAGTGGAATCAGTAGTATCAGACAGGGAAATCATTCACACCATCAATTATTAAACATCGTAATTTGCCCTGGGTGAGCAATACAGACCTAGAGAGCGCAGCTCTAGCCGTAGGCCGGAGCGTTGTTCGTCGCAGCGGTCCAGCGACAATGCGAGCGCTGAGCTATAGTAACCCAGTAAATCAATGGTAAATCGGCTCCGTAGTGAACTGGCCATAGCCCAATACATCGTTTTGTAGGGAAGTATCAGCCCCCACTCCCCACGTTGTTTGCTGATCAGCAAACTCCAGGCTGAATTAATTTCAACTCGGTTTTGCGCAGTTTTAAGCCCGCCATCGATAATTTCAACCACAAAACTAATTTTGCCGCGATTTCTTCAACATCTTAAATACTGAAATCACTGCGGTTTGGTAAAGGTATCAGCGGCATTTATGGGCGCTCGGTAGGTGCTGTGTAATACGTAGGTGCGAGCGTTATTGATATTATCTGGATCGGTTAACACCGTGCTGCGAGAATAGCGACCTCGCCGGTTGGCGACACAATAGCAAACGCGGCCGGCCACGGTGAGCATTGGGCTGCACACCTTGACCAGTAATGTACAAACCATATCAATCAGATTTTGCGTTGCGGTTTTATACCGCGTTTATCAGTAAAATCTACATGATAATAATTCAAAGCTGACATCCAGCTTGATTTATCGTCGGTAATAAGCGATAAGCAACAAATAGATTCCTCACTTTGGTAATTGAGGTAATAAAATCGTAATACACTGCTCGTTGCGTGAATAGTATTAGAAGCACTAAGCACTAGAAGACTATCTTTCATGCTTCTTCTACCGCGCTAATTGATGTCAACTTGAACACCACGATATATGGAGCTGCCAGAACAACCCGGCACCTGGCTTGCAGTTTTATATCAGTGCCCGACAAAGTAAGCCACTTTATTAGTTAAAGATCTAACATACCGCATTACGCTGCGAGGTACCTAATATTGATGAAAAGGCTGCGCGTTAACACACGCTGCGAGAGTTGCATCGCAAACACTAAGTTTAAAGGACAAAGGAATCGAAAACCCGTTATTACCTGCTTGGCGCGCATGCCTTTTGTGAAACAACTCACCTAACTGGCCGGAAATAGTGGTAAACTTGCGCACCAAACGCACTAGCAGAATAGGGTATTGGGCTACCAGTATAACCGCAGAGGTTCCATTTGTGAACACGTCTTGTAAGTATCAAAATAGACAACGCTATAACATATCGCTTAGAATTTGATGTCAGCGCACTGCGCCCAATATCTTCAGGCCTTCGTCTTTTACAAATGAGCCCGTCAATACACCGCACTCTTGGTGGACATCACTATAGCAGGCTGGCTATGAGCCCGTAAACGGTAAGGCGTCTCAAACAATGTTTTCTTTGTTCTTGCGCAACGTATTCACAGCCATTAACTCAACTGGCGCTTAACTAACAGCGCGCGGTAAAATCGAACATATTCTTTCCTAGAAAATGATTATTTATAGTCTAACGTAAGCCATGCTCTCCTGTCTAATAAATGACGCGCGAGGAGGTAGCGAACTCGGCAGAGCGAGCACTCAAGCGGCGCAAGCTGCTAGAATACACTGTTGTCATCCTTGTGAGAGACCGTGTAACGCGAGCGGAGGCGCACTGTGCAGTCCCCACAACGCGTACTTGTATGGCGAGATATGCGACTGCAAAAGAACCCTGAGCTATAACCACATGTTTATTACAACGTTTTAACTAAAAAAGATTAACTTACAACTCAAATTCTTATTTTTAAGTTTTTTTTCCAGCGAAAACGCCCTCGCTTCTTAAAGTCTAAGATCTCAATACTATCTTGCGGTGAGAGCAGTAGCCGTCTCGAACATATTCTTTCACAGCAGCTGCTCTGATGGTCGATTTGCCGTGCATCATAATGATCGAGTTAACCAGCATCTCTGGCATCAATAAGATGAGCTAGATTTCTGTAATAAAAGGTCACTCTGGGCGGGCTCTGATGTGACTCGGCAACTTAACACTGCGACTGTGTCAACAAAAAAGGGTAAGTATGACTATCAACCCACGAGTGATTACAAGCTGCAAAATATGAACAGCTTAAAATGTCATTAGGGGGCGAGCGAGACAAAGAGAGTAAACAAGGACGGATAAACATAGTGAAAGCGCTATGCTTCAATTCGAAGGCCCGTTCCCGCAATGGTCCATTATTATCACTGCGACTGCAGGGGCTGGTTTACTGTCCTATTGTTCAGGCCTGGCCCAGAGAGAGGGGACGGTATCTAAGTATGAACGTCATAAACCAGAGCAGACACTTCACTTTAGTCAACGAGTCATTGAAAAAATATTTACCGCGCAGTTTCTGACTCACATGGGGCATCTAACGATAAAGTATTGCCATAGTATGTGCGGCTGAATTTGAAGCGTACTCAGTGCGGTCGTTGTGGAATAGGTTCTGTGTTGCGAGTACGTTGTGAAAGATGTGTCAGATGAGTAGTGTCTGGTCTGATTCCCAGTTGGTAAACTAACCGAGGAATTTGTCCGCAGTTGGCGGTGCGCGGCGATGGCAGAATCCGGAGTGCAGGCGCCGCCAGGCGCCGCAATTGCTGGTTGATGAAGTGTTGCCCATGAGCCCATTAGGCAATGGGTATGAGCTTGCCCTTTAGAGCACTTTAGATTTTGTTTTGCCAGCCATATCCCCAGATTATGGGAAAGAGTACTGGGTAGATGTTTTATCGCACACTTGGCCCACCCATATCGCACTATAAAAAAGGCAGGCTACAACATAACAGACGGCACAAACGGTGCGAGTCTACACGAATCACAGATTTGGCTCATGCTATATTTAAATAACATTTGTCATATGCTCTAAACCTCGATGGCGTATATGCCGAAAGATAACATATATGCAAAACGCGTTTAGATGATGAAAACATCCTTGTTGTCACCAAACCTGCGGGCAACCTTTGGTTGTCCTAATACATTCCAGAAGAATTGGTCACCCCGATACAAAGCCCGACAAAAAGTGAACTGAATAGTCCTTACTCCACCGCATTAGCAGCGTGGCGGGTTTTCTTAAGCCGAGGGCTTATTTAGTGAGGGATGATGACAATGGACTACTGGCTTTAGGTGGGCTGGAAGACTATCCGATGTGCAAATCACGGTATTCTATTTATCTACCGCGTCGGCTACAGCAAACAGCAGGACGAAAGGTCTTTACCTTTGCAAACTATTGCACCTATGGACAGAGGCAAGGGTTTTGCGGCAGGCTGTGTCCGCAAAATGTGGCAGGGTTCAGTCTCCATGCAGGTGTCATGAGCAATGCACAGGATAGGGTAAACTCGAAAAGGCTGATGCCCGTTATATTACCCGCTCTGGGTATCGAGAAAAAGGTTGAATAACGACTTACGGTGAAGGGCGCTAACCACTTAAAACACCCTAACCGTGACGGCAGCACGGTGAGACCGGCGCAGTCATATAATCTTGAGCCGACTGATTTTAATTGCCCGTTTTAAAGCGCCTTGGTACCCAACCCCGCGCAAACCTCAACTAAGGCTTTCATTGTGTATTTGACGGGGTGGCCCTCCACCAAAACAGTCGCCACGCCGTGACAATTAACACCAGCCTTACGAAATAAGGCAACAAGCATTGCCGGAACAGGGCAGGAAAAAACACGGGCACACAGCACCATCGATGACCTGGGCGCATAAGAACTTAAAACGGTTTTTTAACATCTGAGCATTGAACCTTGAGCAATGCGGTGGTGGCGGTAAGGTTATAGCGAGCATCGACAAAGTCGGCTAGGAACAGAGTCGATTTTGGCACTGCAGGCGCCTTTGCTGCCCGAGGTAGTGAAGCGATCAGGGAGTGGTGTCTTAGTGACAGAGCATTTAGTCGAACGAAAAAGATTACATCACAGTGATACAGCCTGGAAGTACAAGAGATGAGCGTTAAGCGTCACGAGGATTATTGCAACTCACACCAAAAGTTCGAGCCACCGACCTACAGATAAGTCTGTTTGAATAAAAAGCCTTCCATCATCAATAAGCAAAACTCAGTTTGCATAACAGCGGGTTGCGCCTGCCGTTGTACAATATCGCGAGAATTGAAGTTGTAACAACACATGGTGAAATCAATAATGAGAAGAAAAGTAGCCAACTTGTCCTTCTCCCTCAATGGATGAGTAAAAAGAATATGGCAAAGAGTATAAGAGGCCATCATGTATTTTTTGATTTTAGGAAAACATGGCGCCGTTCTGTAATAATTGTAACTAATACTCAATTATATCCGTCAATAAGAATTGACAATCCTGTCGTACCATGACTCATGCTACAACGCATGTAATTAATATCATGAGACGTGTCGTCAAAAATCATCACGAGATCTTTAGCAGTCACAAAAAACTCCAATCACATAGAATTCGTAAGCTAGGTCAGGCCATATGAAAGTGTACTTTTTATATTGGCCTTCTTTAGACTGAGCCGCATATCTCGTTACGAGCTATTCGGCATATAAAAATACTCCCTACACAAGAGGCTGTACATCATTCATGGGCGATTCTATACTACATTTGGCACAGCAAAATAACTCCAGGTAACGATAAGGCGAATTGCTATTAGGCTGGCGGCGAACTCGGCAAAGAAAGTGGCCTATTGAGACTGCACGTTCTATGGTATTGAGGTGATTGGGGTTGATTAGCGGCGCTGACCCCGCATTAATTGCCGCCCCCGGCTCAAGTCCGAAAATTATTTTGTCCCGAGCCGTCCATCCATGGTAGATAATATATGGAGGAGAGTGTTGGGACGTCGACTGCTCGAGCACCGCATTAAAAAGCGGTATTGAGCTTGAAAAGCCTGATTTAGTCATTCCAGAACACTGAAGTCATATAGAACACATACCTTCTATATATCCGCTAGAAGAGACAAGGACAAGGCACTGGTGTCTGTCTAATGTAAGTACCGAGGAGAGCCCAAACGCTGAAGACTCGCCAAACGACACATTCTGCAGCCAGCCCTCGTGAACGTGTATTCAAAAGACCAGGAGCTCTGAGGCAGCAGACCCAGCTTCTTATAGCGATATCCATTCATGGAATAACTGTCCTCATCTTTGACAGGCCGTCCTGATGCTCAGATGAGTTATGAGCGAAGACAGCGGTAGCCGAATTAGAGTACATTCCTTGCCGCGAGAGTGCTATGCGTTAAAGACCCGGCGAGTGATCCGCCAGCACGCTAGCGCATATAGGCAAACGTCGCGAGGAAACGTGTGATGTGAAAATTCACGCGAGACCGGGAGCCTGCTGGCGCGCAGTTTCTGATGGCCCACTCTGCCACCGCGTTTTACAGCCGCAGAAATGTAAGGCCGTGCCCGCGGAGGTCTTTAGTGCCGCAAAGATTCCGCGAGTGAGAGGTCGCAGGCCTCAAATTATTCCCAGGGCGAGGGAGGCGACGAGAGGAGACTGCTAGCGTTGTGCGCAACACATTTCATGTCACGGCGAGATCATATATGCTCTCTGAGGTGTGACGATCTTATATTGTGAAACCCGAGAGCGAGCTCGAGTGTATCTACAGACAAGAGACGATGGCGGAGAGGCATCGCGCGTCGCGAAATATCATGCGGCGAAACAGCAAGCGGACATGCCCCAAGGCCTGATGCACGATCCTGAACAGAGCCCACACTGCCACACAGCCTACAGCGGTGCGTCTGGTAATTATAACGCGCCCTGCGCTGAGGCTATGTGGATCGGCCGTATACCTTCTATGAGGTTCGACCTCAAATTATTCGCCCGGCTCGATGGTGTTCCGTATACAGAGATGGTACTGACCGAGCGCGGAGAGCGCCGACTATCGTACCGAGCGGAGGTTATTTACACCTTATGTCAGTAAGGCCGAGAGAGACTCCATACGAAATTTCAATGCCTACATGTTGCCAGTTCGATCGAGAGATGTGTTTGAGGAGTGTCCACTTGAGCGACTATCAGGCAGTCCTCTGATTGTCCGCGACGATCAGCTCGGACCCAGACGCTTCTGCCACTATAGGGATATTTTCAGCCGAGACCACGGAGAGAGCGTACGATTCTCACTGAGGGTCGAGTTCTCCATATTCAGAGCGCGATACGCGGCGCATAATGTCGGGATAACACCGTACACACAGATTATTACGGTCTATTGCTGTTCAGAGTACCACAGCACGGACATATTGCCTTCGGTTACGCCGTCGTGGAGGTCGCCGGTGACCAATAAGTCCGTCGAGTGAATTAAGGGCGTCTGGGCGAAGAAAAGCGCGCGGTCCGCGTTTAGGAAAAGAAGAGCTAACTAGCTCGGCGACGTACACCGATTGCGAGACGGTTATTAGACTTTTGAGCACAGTATAACCTGTGAGTCTCAGTTAGGAGTAAATCACGCCTCAAACCAAAACGAACTTCATAGGTCCCAAGACACAACGATCGGACAGCCCGCTGCGCCAAATCGTTAGCTGCACGTGTACTACGCCGGCATTATATGTCCGTCGGGCCTCATCTCGAGCCTTGCCTTGTCGCGTCTGTCCGTCATAAAGTGTGTATAAGTGAATGTATCAATCCTAGCTTGATAAAGCGATTCTAGTTGCTTTGGCCATTGTCCATTATCACGGGATGATACAGCAACGGACCTAACACTCCGAATCCGAACACAAATAGCGCTTGGCGCGACGCATATTTACTGTCGCTAGAGCAGGTCAAGGACGTTCTACAAGCAAGCAATGTACGGCTTGCAGTTAGTTTTCGCGTAAGACGGTTATGGTCTATATACAAGCGTCTCAATTATTCACACCAATTACCACGAGCACATTGGACATACGACTCTTAGTATATATATTCACTCGATAATCCGTCTTTCTGAGGACCGCTGAATGACGTTTACTAGAGCCGCGCTATCAGTCTAGCCCTTGCCGCTGACGACATACCTAAAAGGGTTTACCAAAAGACCCTACTCTGAATGCGGGCGCTATCCCAGTGGTACCTGCATATTACCGGGCGCTTGCCGTGGGTCCTTGATAACCTGTAAATGTTTGTCCCTTGCACATGGGGCCGACCCCGAATCGCACGCCTGTTGTCCCCGCGCGACGGTCATTACCGCGTGCCGCGAGACGATCTGGAAGAAGGTTACCCACCGACGGCCGCGGGCAGGTGTTGAAAACAGTTTTGCCTGATGGGCTAGCGGTGTCCTTCGATTGGGTGATCCGCACCGACGCGGACGAGCTTGATCTGCTTTGGATCCCCGCGCGTATGCGTCCCTAACGCAAGCGTTAGAGAACAGTTTTCCGGCAAGGCAGTCCTTTGCTTGGGATTGAATGTAGCAGAAACGCTAGACACGAACAACGCTGGCCGAGGGACAGATGGCCTTGGGGCACCGGGCGCCAACCGGCGTGTTTTCGGGGCATTACTAGGCAAAGCAAATGGGCGACCAAAACGGGGGACGGGGCTTGTGGCGCCATCGGGATACCTCTGGGTCGGGCCGGCGGCGCATCGAAACCAGGTCCTTTCCGACTGACCGCGCCGCGTGGTAACTGATGCAGATTCAAAATAACACACAACGATAGTCAGCTGCTCTAGAGACAGCAGAGCACCAGAAACATACGCAACGGGATGATGGGCATATGCCGGGCGGGGGCCTGCCGGGGCTTGCGTGGAAAGAAGCAGACCAGACGGACAGCACAAGGTTTTAATCGCGATTGGGCCAGCTTATCTGCCGCAAAGCTGGACCCGGCGCGCGATCACGCCTATGCGACGAAAACGCGGCCCCCAGTGCGTGACCGCAAAAAGAGAACCGGTCCCTGCGCGCGAAGTCGACCGGAGTATTCGAACAGCGGGTTCACCTTAAGCCCGATTGGTGGCCGCGACCTGCTGGCGAAACGCTTAGCCTGCGCAAAGGAATCGTTTAAAAGCATTGGTTCGAGGCGACCCGCGCCATCTAGCTTTGTTCACGTCGAAGTCCTTTTCCCGTGGTGGATGCCGCCGATCTAAACCGTAAGATTCATGGGAGGAGAGCAGGGAGTGACGGATAAAATAAAGGTAGAACGCCACGGACCGTTGACGGTGTTGGCCGGCCTGGATGATCCAGAGACGATGAACGCCGCTGGACCATCTACCATTGGGCGCTAGAGCTACGCGACCTGCATGCCTTGAGGCGCAAACGGCGCGGGCAGATTGTCCTGGCGGGTCGTCAACGGGCCTTTTTCCCGGCCGGCGCGAAACCTGAAAACAGAAGCAAAACCCGAGAGCCGCACTGACTGGAATGCTGGCCGGCACTGGGAAAATGCCGGTACAACCCGCTGATGACCACGATCCCGCGTTTGCCCGTGGCCCACTAAGTGGTGTCTGCGGTGCAAGGGGCCGTTGCGGGGATAAGGTGCGTCGATTGGCCCTTGGCGTGCGATGTGGATTGTCGCTGGCCGCGATGCCTTTTCTTCCTCGAGGCTCGCAACGGATCGGGTTGATCCCCGGACGGGGGGCCACAATGGCTTGCTGACCCGCGCCGTTGGCCGCGTGCGCAAAAAGCGATGGAAGAGTAGGATGCTGCTGAGCCGGAGGAAAGACCTTCCAGCGCCCACGTGCGTTTGACCTGGGGGTTGGTCCACGCGATGCGGTTTGGAATCCAGAATGACGAGGTAGAGGGCCCAAAAGCGCCTCTATTCCAGGTCTGCTCGAGAATCGCGACAAACTGGACCCACACGTCGGGCCTGAGTGCGTCCAAGCCTTGCCCTGATCAGCAAAAGCAGCATGTGGAGCGCGGCGGACACTGACTTGGCAACCAGCGTTGAGCGAATGAAAACGCAAATGGCAGAAAGAGGCCGGCAATACTCCCCTACTCCCGACTGCAATGAAGGACGGAGTGACGGGCTCAGCCGCATATCCTGACACCCATGAGCAGCTAAACGAAGCCGCCGCGGTTTAACCGGCTGAACCGAGCCGAGCCATCTGTCCGGAAGGTTAATTCAACGTCCCTCGTTTTTCCACGCCGGCAAACAGGCTGCGGGACGAAACCGCGATCTGTGCCGTTATCAGCAGTGACAGGGTATTGATCATGGTGTTTTCTTCTGGACGCCAGCTGCTTGCCGTTTAAAACACACTTCTTTTTGTTCTCGCCTTCTGCGTGCCAGCTGCCAGAATTATGAACCGACCGAGAAAAATACCATGCCAGACACTGTGCAAGGTGCGTGACCGAAAGTCCGGACCTGCTGCAAAGACCCCTCGCTGGCCACAGATTGACCTGACCGCCGTGACATACTGATCGGTCCGTGCGCTGGAACGCAAAAGTCGAAATGGCAATCCATCCGCGAGAACCCCACCGGAATGCCTTGATGCGCTGCAGGTCGGGCGATCTGCATCTTTTTGGCAGGCAGGCGGCATTTCCCCGAAGATGTATTCTATTATTCACCGCTGACCGGACCATGCGAGGGCGCCGCGAAACGACACCCTATCAGTCATGGTCAAAACAACAACCCCTTAATCCAAAACTAAGATGAGCCAGTCAAATGTCAAACATTGAACTGTGCTTGGTAGAAAAAAACCAAAAAACACTGTATTATCAAAATCACCGTATTACGGATCAGCGAGACTGGATCCACATGTGGGTAAGTTTTGGACAAGCGGGTGAGAGACGTAAACCTTCAAAGCGCTAATTTCCCGCTAATGATGTTATCCATTTTGCCATTTAGCCCAGTAAGTCCAACTGCCAAAAGCCGAAAAAGGCTTAAATTTATCAAGCTAAGGATGCTTCGCGTTCACGCAGTACATCATTCACGAATGGTGAAGCAACGAGGTAACCACTTAAAAAACACCGATATCCACACTAGGCACGTTACCACACAAAAAGTGAGACGCCATCAGGTAAACTGAC
>Ga0163217_1015431_pt1 | contig 10729 bp, 18 predicted proteins | sample SynspAceP_FD_185933 | JGI IMG/M metagenome (GOLD analysis project Ga0163217, IMG submission 185933) | Saline lake microbial communities from Ace Lake in Antarctica - Synechococcus sp. Ace-P (PacBio error correction) | ecosystem: Environmental > Aquatic > Non-marine Saline and Alkaline > Saline ...
AGAGGCTGAAGAAAGGAAGATATTCCTCGGAGGTTTTTTTTCCCCGCCGATCCCATAACCACGCCCCCCATTGCCCCCGTGGTTCCCCCGATGAACACCCCGTGAGTGCCCGAATCCTGGCCGCCGGTTGGATCTCCACGCCGGTGGAGGGCTGGGCGGGCCAGCTGGGAAGCACGCCGCCGGGCACTAAAAGCAGAGGAAATCCTGGCAGCGCCAGAGCCGGTGGCTGAAACCGAATGCAAGCACCAAGGGCGGTGGAAATCCCGGAAAGCAGAGCAAAGGATAAAAATCTCCAAGGGTTTTTTCCAAACGGCGGCAGGGTTCCCCGCGCTCCCGCGAATGATCCGGAGATCGCCGGCCTTAACGGTGCTCAGGAAGTTGCCGAACGAGGAACCCAAGGCAGACCGGGGGAAAGGTGGGACGGAGAAGAACTGGGACAGGCCTGCTGGGAAGGGGGCGAGGCAGCTCAGCCGCCCTGGGCTGACTCCCGAAATCCAGGAGGCCGTCGGCCGGGAGGTCAGGCCGATCTCCTTAACGCCAGGCAGGTCGATGGTGGCAGCCCCCAGGAAGCTCTGGCCACAGTGGCCACCTGGGGCAGGCCGCGAAAATCAGCTGGACCGATTCCTGGCGCAAGGGTCTGCTCAACCAGCCCGGCCAACTGTGGGGCCTGTCGCAGAGCAACAATTGCTGGCGGCCCAACGCAAGCAGCGCAAGCAGGCGCTGCCGGACATCTCCGGGTTGCGTCATCACCAGCAGAATCGTTGCCGCGCAAATGCTGTGCAGAATCACCTCGGGCCGCCCGCAGGAAGCCGGGCTTGGTTCTCAACCCCAGCCCCCCTACGCAGACTGCCGGGGCAGTTCCTTGAGGCAGGTTCGAGCTCCGTGGGCTGGAATCTTGAGGTCGGACGGCCACCGCCCGCACCCCATATGCGATGTGGGGCCAGCTCTTCGACGGTCTGCGAAAGTAGCGGCTGGTTCAAACCACGGCCGTTCTGGAGTTTCCGAGCACCGCTTCGAGCTCCTCGAGCGCCCCACTTCACGCACCTCCAGAACAGGCTCAGCTGCCTCAGCGATCAGCAGGGAGGCGCCGAATTGTCAATCCCGGGTGTGAGACCAGCCACCCGGGCGCCGCAGCGCAGGCGCCAGTCGATCTCGCGGGTGATCAGCTCGCGGGCTGCCTGCAGGGTGCAGACCGGGCAGTTACGCAGCCCGTCCGCAGCGACGGTGCCGCACTTCCCGGTCAATGTCCGGGGCGGTAGGCGATTGCGCAGCCCCTGGCGGCACCTGAGTCTCGCGGGCTTCTGCTGGTCGCGCACATAAATGCCGGACCAGCCATGGCTCGTACAACGCCGTCATTTTCTGAGTTTGGCGTAGACCTTGCTGATTGTGTTGCGGTGCACAAGGCCGGGTCTGCCATCGCCCCAGCTGGCGGGTGCTGGGCAGCCGTGCCGGGCGGGTAGTGCGCCCGCGATGGCGAACCAGATTGGTTGTACAGCTGGTCCGACGCCGGGATGTCCGCTTTCCCTGCTGGATGTGGAATCGCACGCCGGTGGGAACCTCAAGCTTGTGCCGCCACCTACGGAGGCTTCTGTCCCGGTGAACAATTCCCCTTTGGCATACGGGGCTGTGTCCGGTGGGCCAGGAGCGCTGGCTTCAGGCCCGGCAGGCGTGGTCGGCCCGTGGTGATCTGACAAAACGCGGTGAGGAAATGGTTGCGCACCGCCTTGGCTGCCAGGCAAAGCACATCCTTCTCCCACGGGGTGAGGATACAGCTCTGTTGCGGCCTTCCGCTTCGATCCTGCGGAATTCTCAGCGCTCTCTCGAGTCTTTGGCCATGCGATACAACAGAACTTCAGCCAAGGCTGTGTGCTGGATTTCCCGACCACGGAAGATACTCGCGTCACTTTGACCTTGTCACCGTCCTTGAGAAGCGGCGGCCTGGCCTGATGCGCACACTGGAAGTCGTGGGAGTCGATCTTGGTGTAGCGCAATCTTCAACCTCCTTGACGTTCCCGTCTGGTGAGATTTCTTGGCTTCCCTTGGCTTTTCCCTGGCTCGAATTTGAACTTGCCGTAGTCCATGATGCCGCAGACCGGCGGATCGGCCTTCTCGCTGACCAGCACCAGAATCCAGATTGCCCGTATCCTGGCCAATCCTCCAGGGCCGCTCCCTGGTGATCACACGCGAGTGGCTGCCGTCGGTCATCGACCAACCCGCTAACTGGGGGACTGATGGCGGGGTCCGTTGAATGATTGGGGAAGCTCCCCGTCACAGGAGGCGCGGCGATCAAACGGGACGAGGTGGCATCAAAGAACGCGGGGAACGAGCGGAGGTGCCGCTTCTTAGGACGTCTGGGCGGGAGCAAGAGCTTGAACTTTCCGAGAGCCTGCGACAGATCAATCCCTGGAAACACCCAGACCTTCACTCTGCCGCTCTTGGACCGCGCCTAAAAGGCCTGTCCGCAGCAGATCCTGGCCCTTCGAGCAGAGGGGCTGGTGCTGGCGGCGGAACCAGGTCGCTGGGCGTTTGGCGACTGGCGGTGCGCGCGCTTCGGTAAGAGCGATGGCCTCGCTTCGCTTGAAAGCTCGGCCGGCCCAGGGTTCTGCCTGGCTTTCCCGATAGCCGATCGTGTCGAGCAGCGTCGGCAAAGCCTCGCCGTAGCGACCAATCAGTGCGGCGGTTTCCTCGAGTCAGGCCGCCGCGAACAACTGGCGGCCTGCGCGCGGCGATGCGGCTGGGCAGGTCAGGTGGATCGAGGCCGAGTTCGAGCAACGCCGCCAGGGAGGCGGATTTGCGTTGCGCTGGCCCGTGAGGGGGCGGGCCGGTGGCATAGAGCAACCTCCAGGTGCGCGCACGGTGGCGCACCGAATCGGCAGCGGCAATCCGGGCGCGCGATCCGGTCGGCCTGGGGCAAGCAGTTTGGTGGCAGCTGCCTGACCCAGGCGCCCCAGCGGTCACGCAGGGCCGGCGTGGGTGGCACGCCGGGGCTCGAGTCCCCTGGATCAGGGCCTGGAGGTAGAGGCCGCTTTCCGCCCACCAGGAAGGCATACCCCGACGCTCCCCTCGCGGCGATGCTGGCGTCTGCGGCCTGTGCGGAGGTCGTGGGAGGTTGAATCGCCGAATCCGGTGAGTCGCAGTTCGAGCAGCCTCATGGCGTTACCGGGCCGCGCTGCAGCGCTTGTGGGCTTGGCGGTGCGATGGTCATGCCGGCATAGAGCTGGCGGAATCCACCGACAGAACTAGCCAGGTCGAGGGGCGCCGGCGATCTCCGATCGCCAGGTCGGTCCTGCTCGCGGCCGTGGCCGGGCAGAACGATCACGGGCAGGGGTTTGGGGAGCCCATCGGGTCGGCCGCTGGCGGAGGCGAAAACCGAGGGGACTGGAGCAGGAAGACAGTCCAGGCATGGTTGGTCCTCCATACCTCGAACAGGCTCTCAGAGCCCCCTGGGCCCTCTCAAGGGCCGCAGGGTGATAAAGTCAACCTCTGATTGGGCTTTGAGCGTCTCTTGAAAGCCCTCAGAACCGTCGCTTTCCAATCTCAGCGTTCCCAATTCAGATGAATCCGCCGATTTGGGGCTGGCCAGAATTCTGGCCATCGCCGCTGGGGCTAGGGCGTTTCCACCGCCCGGCCCGCCAGCCCGCTGCGCACTGACCATGCCGATCCTCCAGAATCGAGCACGCCTACGGCGCCGAGCAGATCCAGGTCCTGAAGGGCTGGAACCGGTGGCGCAAGCGCCCGGCCATGTACATCGGTCACTACCAGGGCCAGGGGTCTGCAACCACCTCGTTTATGAGGTGGTCCGACAATCTGTGGATGAGTGCCCTCGCTGGCCATTGCGACGAAATCTTCGTTCTGCTCCTCTGCGACGGACCGGCTCGGTGGAAAGTCACCGAAACGGCCGCCGCAAATCCCCACCCGACATGCCATGCCCCGCACCGGCAATAAGTCCGCCTGGAAACGGTTGTGACCGTGCTGCAGCCGTCGGCAAGTCGGCGTGGCCGGCCTACAAGTGTCCGGCGGTCTGCACGGGGTGGCCATCTGTGGCAACGCCCTGAGCGAATGGTGAAGTCACCGTGCGCCGCCAGGGCCAGGTGCACCGCCAGCTGCTTTGAGCAGGGCACACCGAATCGAATTACTGCGCTCTGAAAGCCGACAGCAGCGGCAAAAACCGGCACAGCCCGTGCGCTTCAAGCCCGACACCGGATCTTCACCGTCGCATCGTCTTTCGGACTACGCCACCCCTCTCAAGGACGCCTGCTCGATGCTGGCCCTATCCTCAACGGCGGTGCGGATCGTCTTCCGAACGAAAGGGCGGCAGCCCTGAGCGAGGTGACAGCCCATGAGGAGATCTACATTACGAAGGCGCATTCGCGAAATACTGTGACCTACATGAATTGCGGGCAATGGATCCTCTCTCATCCCGACATCATCTACGTCAACAACGAGAAGGACTGGCGTTCAGGTTGGAAAAGCCGCCCTGCAGTGGTGCGTCCCGATGCCTACTCCGACAGCATCCTCGGCTCGCCACCCACATTCCGGACCGTCGATGGGGGCACCCATATCGAGGGCCTCAAAACGGTGCCACTCGCACCTTCAACTCCACCTTTGGGCCAAAAAGCGCGCAAAACGCAAAGACGCCCGATTTCCAGACTGGCCGGCGAGAACATCCGCGAAGGCCTCACCGCTGTGCTCTCGTGAAGGTGCCGGATCCTGAATTCGAAGGCCAGACCAATAAACCAAGCTCGCAAACACCTGAGGTTCGTGGCATCGTTGACACGTGGTGGGCCGAATCCGCTGATGTTGAAATTTCCTGGATCCATCCCCGGTGATCGACCTGATCCTGGAGAAGTAGCGAATCCAGGCCTTCAACCTGCTGAGTGCCGCGCGGCGTGCCAGGAGCTGGTGCGGCGTAAATCGAGTGCTGGAGGACTCCACCATGCGGGCAAACTGGCTGATCTGCAGCTCCCGCGATCCTGCCGATCCGAGATCTACCTGGTGGAGGGGGACTTGCCGCCCGGTGTTCAGCCAAGCAGGGCCGGGATCTGGCGCTTCCAGGCGATTCCTGCCGCTTGCGCGGCAAAGATCCTCCCACATGCGAGAAAGAACCGACGATGCCAAGATCTATAAAAACACCTGAAATTCAGCCCTGAATCAAGCTTTGGGCTTGGCATAAAGGGGGAGGGTTCCAACGAATCGCCCTGCGTTTATCCTCGCATCGTGATCATGACCGACGCCGATGTGGGATGGCGCCCACATCCGCACTTGCGACTTCACCTTGCTCTATCGCTATCAGAAAAACTCTGGCTGGAGAGGTGGCCTTACATCTACACGCCTGCCCGCCTCTCTACAAAGTGAGCGCGGTAAAAAACACACCTATTTGCCTACAACGAGCAAGGAATCTCAAACCACCCTCGATGTTTTGGCGGCAAGGCGCAATTACACAATCCAGCGTTCAAGGGCCTGGGCGAATTGATGCCAGCAGCTCTGGAAACACACATGGATCCCAACGACCCGAACGATGAGCGGGTCGAGATTGAAGAATGCTGCCGAAGCCGATCGCATCTTTCAACAATCCTGATGGTGACAAGGTGGCCCCGCGGCGGGAGTTCATCGGGCCCACAGCGGCCGACTCGATTTGCGCCCTAGCCCGACAATCTGAACTGGATTGGCGTCTGCCATGGTGCTGGGGCTGGCCTTGGATCCGCTCCAGCACGTTTTGCCGGCCGGGGGCGGTGAGCGCCGCCTCGCCGGAGCTGCGTCGGCGCCAGAGCAAAGATCCCTCTTGGCCCGCCGGGCCTGTCGCTGCGTTCGCCGCCCCAGCACTCCGCCCCTGTCTGACCCCAAAACCTGCAGCGCAGCGAGCCCGGCGCTTGCTCGCACGCTGGCGGGAACCCGGTGGCAACCGCTGGCTGCAAGGTTCAAGCTTCAGCCCCACGGTCGGCCAACCCCGCCGGCTGGCTGCCCGTGATGATCACATGCCTGATTCTTTGACCTGGCTAATCAGCAACCCTTCTGGTGGCACTCGAGCGGTGCCGGGCGCCTGCTTGCGGTTGCGCCTGGTCAACCATTCGAGCCCGATGCTGGCCCCGTCGGCAACTGGCCAGCCTTCGGAGTGAACGTGGGCGCCGCCTTCGCCCTCGGCTTGCTGGTCCGCCCTGGTGCAGGCGGTGGCGCCCGGACCGGCCAAGAGCCTGCTGCTGCTGATCGCCAACCGGTTTCCTGGCAGCTTGAGCACCTTCTCCCACCTGATGGTGGAAGTTCCTGCGAACCTGCGCCAGGGCCAACCCGGCGAAATGCGGCGCTGCTGGCAGCCGCCCTCGGTGCTCGCCGGCGTCCTGGCCGTGCAAGCTTGGGCTTGCTTCTGGAGCAGGCTGTAGATGAACGCCGCCTGGCTTCGCCTATGGGAATGGGCTGGTGCCGCCGGCTGTGCCCGGCGCGGATGCTGCGCTGGGCGCTGGGGGTGCAGATCGGGCCCCTCCTCGCCGACGGCGCCACGGGTGCCGCAGCCAACTCTCTCCAAATCTGCTGGGAAATCGTTCCTGCTCGGCGTGCTGGCCGACGATCCCCCGGCGAACCCCCTGCCTTGCTTGGCTCGGCGGCAATCGGCTTCTGTGATCGCTCACCACCTTCAGCTCCTGGATTGCTGGATCCCTGGTGCGCCTCACGGCCAGGGTCACCCCAGAGGCCCAGGCCCTGCTTGATCCTGCAGCCCTGGTTGCTGGGCCTGGCGCCGCCGCCGCCGGCCTGGCGACCAGCCGCGGTTGTGATCAGGCCGCCAGGGCCGCCTCGATCGCAGCTGCTGAGCTCGGCGCTGTACGGGTTCAACGGCGCTCTTGAAGGCGCCCCAGACACCGGTGCCGTCACGGCCCACCAAGACACTTCTTCGAAATTCCACTCCACGTCTCCGGCCGGCTTACCTGGGTGAGCAAGCGTTCGTAGGGGGCGGTCTTGTTCCCTTTGGCGTGAACCTTGTCGAACGGCGTGAAGTTGGCGCCGTAGGTGGTGGCGCAGTAACTGCTGGATCTTCGCTGAGGCTGCCGGGCTCCTGGGGCGCCGAAGTCGTTGCAAGGGGAAGCGAAGCACCTTCAGGCCGCGCGGGCCGTAGCTTGTCCTGAAGCGCCTGCAGGCCCGGCGCTATTGGCGGGTGAAGCCACAACGGCTGGCCCAATTGACAATCAGCAGCACTCACCGCCGAGATCCCCGAGGCCGCTGCTCGGCTGCCGATGGCGTTTCCCACCACGTCGAACATTCACAGTCATTGGGGACCAGTGCAGTCGAAGCGGACCCTAGGCGTTCGGCTCCGCCCATACGCTCGGGAAGGCTGCGATCCTCTGGGGCGATGACGAGGCAACCAGCGCCAGCAGTCCAATCTGCGGCGGAAACAACAGCCTGCAGGTGGGCCGATGTGGTGGCCCGCTCAATTGCAGGGCCGCTCACGGCGGCAATTATATGAAGGGGTCAAGCTGGCTGCTGGAGCCGGTGCATGCCGGTGGACTGCGCCGAGGCGATCGGCCGCTGCCCGCGCACCCTGCAGGCCCTGTGCCTTCGGCTGCTGTCAAACGAGGCGATTGAGGTCTAACGAATATCTCGATCCTGGTGTGCCAGCAGAGCTGCTGGAGCGGCTGCGCTCGGCGAAGTGCTGGAGCTGTGGAGGCGATGGTTCACAGACGACCGGGTGGCGCGCTGTTCGTACGAGCTGCCGCGAAGGTGGTGCGCCGGCTGTTTGATGCAGCTCAGCCCGGCGAGCGGCGCGTCCACCGCCCAAACTTCTGGGCTATGAGGCGAGACGGCATGGCCGGCTGATGACCACGAGTCATCGACCTCAAGGAATTCCACAGCCGCCGCCCAGGCCCTCGCCATTGTCCGCCGCCGGGCCGCGAAACGAGAACCCGTCTACTAGCCTTTATGTCACCGATGGCTCCCGCATCTACCGGCATCCCTCTCGCTGCGGGATCTGGTTTCACCGACCGAGCCCGACGACCGCATGGCGAGTGGAAGACCCGGGAGTTGGTCAACGTGACCCCCACCACCGAGCCAGGAAAGGTGGCCCGGATCAATCCCAGCGCTACGACTTCCTGGCCGTTGCCGGTGGTTCGATCCGGAAGGAGCGGCGGTCGATCGTCCGGTCGACGACGTGATCGATCGTGATCCAAGCAGGAAGGCCCACCTCGCGACCTCTACGCGCGGTGCCGTGCAGGCCGCGACGAGGACGACTAAACTTGCAGAGCAACCTGTTCACCGTGGGCCCGGCGCCGCGGTGGTGTGGCTGCTGTGCTGCGTGGCCACACCAGGCACCTCGGCGGTGATTCGCCCGAAGGAGGGGGTGCTGCAGGAGTGGTGCGAACTGCCCGCCTTCCATCCTGCCGCTGCGATCGCAACAACCGGCGGCAACGTGGCGCCGCAGAAGCTCCACGGTGGTGATACCGCGGCCTGAAGCACCCAGCGATCCAGGCCCTGGGCCTGTGGCGCGGTGGCCCGAAGTCGTTTCTCAGGGCCAGGATTGCTGTTGGGTCCTCTGCTTGGTGATCGTGGTGGTGCCCTGGGCCTGGCAGGTGGGCGGCGGCATGCTGGTGCACCGCCGCCGGCATCAGCCTGGGTCGCATCACCACCCTGGCGGGCCACGGCCGGGGCGTCCCGCCCCTGGCTGTTTCACCGGCTGGCCTGGATCCAGCCTGATGTTCGCTCCATTCATTCACCACCGCCACCGACGTGGCCCGGGTTCATCTAGCCCGCAGACCGGCCTCCTGGCTGCTGACCACGTGGGCCTGACCCCTGAACGGTGGAAATCGCAGGCTTCCTGAGAGTTGCTTCACAACTCTTCAGGTTAGGCTTTACACAACGTTCTGGATCGCTTGTTTGTCGCAACTCTCGTTGGAGTCGCCCGTCAAGTCCAAGGCTTTCTCAGAAGCGAAGCCTGGTTCGGAAACGAGGCTGGTTCGCAGCCCAAGGCAGCTGCCTGACGCCAAGCCCGCCACGGCCGGCCGCTCCATGCTCCGGTGGATGGCGCTTAAGTGCGCTCTACTGCGCGACATCGCAGGGTGGCCCCTGCCAGCCATGAGCAGGAATCACCTCTCGCCCGCCAGTTCAAGAACTGATGCGGCGCTCGAGGAAATGGAGCAGGAACTGGAAATCCGCAGCGGCGCCAAGCCCGAGTTCGTTGGAGTGGGGCCCAGGCCCTGGTCCCTGAGTCGCCCGTCTCAAGCGCAAGCTGGCTCTCGCCGGCGCCCGCACCAAGGAGCGGAATGGGGCGGCCAACCTGCGCCTGGTGGTGGCGTAGCGAAGAAATACACCAAAGCGGAAAACATGGAGCTGCTCGACCTGATCTAGAGGGCACGATCGGTCCCTGGTGCGCGCGTTTGAGAAGTTCGACCCCACCCGCGGCTACAAGTTCCCACCTACGCCTACGGGGGAGCGCGCGAGAGCCACGCGGCGATGGGCCGAGAAAGAGCCCGCAGACCGGCTGCCGATCCCACACACCGAAAAACGCTCAACAAGCTCAAGAAAGGTCAGCGTGAGCTGAGCCAGGAACTGGGCCGCCACCCCGAGCCTGAGCGAGCTGGCGGTGTCGGTGGAGCTGCGGAGGAGGAAGGTGAAGGAACTGCTCGCCGGGCGCGGCAACCGGTGAGCCTGAAACAAAGGGTGGCCGACACGGCGAAGACACCGGCCTGCTCGATCTGCCTGGCGGGCGATGGCAACCCTGCCCGAGGAAAACGTCGATAACGAGTGCCTACGCGTGACATGCCCCCCGGCGCTGCTGGAGAACTGCCGGAGCTGCAGCGCGATGTGCTGAGATGCGCTACGGCATGGACCCGTGGAGGAAGCCGATGAGCGCACCGGCATCGGCCGCACTCCCTGGGCATGAGCCGTGATCGGGTTGCGCAACTGGAGCGGATGGCCTCGTGGGCTTGCGGCGCCTGGCCCTGGGCGTGAGGATTACGCGGCCAGAGCGATCGTTCCCCTGCCATGGACAGCAGCACCGAAGTTCTCGCCCTCTTCCCGCGCTACGACTGCTCAAGAGCGCTGTCCGTGCCCCTGCTCGCTGAGCTGCTGCAAAACTGGGAGTCAGGTGCGGAGCGCCCCGAGCGAGCCCCGATGCTTCACAAGCTGGCCGGTCAGCTGGCCCAGCACGGGAGCCTGGGCCCCAAGCACCCCTGTATTCAGTCCTCTGCGCGAAGTGATTTCTGCCGCCTGTGAGCACTGGATCCGCCATGTGATCGACCGCCAGCCGCCCCAGGGTCGGGGCCGTGGACGCACTGGCCGCTACCGGCGCAGATGAATCGATGTCCTGGCTCAATCCCAAGGTGGCGGGGATAACAACCCGATGCACACGGTCCACGGTGGCCTCCTTCTCCGGTGGTGATCTTCCTTAAGTGGCGCCCAGATCCACAACGACCGCTTCGAACGACGGCCAGCCTGTTTTCATCGGCCCCGAGAGTGCACATCCAGAGCTTTCGCAACCGGCATGGCCCATACATGCTGCCGGTGGCCGGCGAGCTGGTATGTGTTCCCCGCCTGGCAACCCCATCTCGGTGCCGCCCTTCCGTGGCGAACGGCGAGCCTGGTCCCTCTGGCTTCAACGTGGTGGCCGTGCCACCGGCCGGCGCAGCCTCTGGGCCCGGCCACCGGCCGCTGCTACAATATCTCCCCTCTCCCCCGCTCGCGGCAACGGCCCGGGGTTTTTTGCCTGAAGGGTTCATCGCGGTCAGCCGTGGGCAGCGCTCTACGGGCG
>Ga0163217_1049050_pt1 | contig 10729 bp, 10 predicted proteins | sample SynspAceP_FD_185933 | JGI IMG/M metagenome (GOLD analysis project Ga0163217, IMG submission 185933) | Saline lake microbial communities from Ace Lake in Antarctica - Synechococcus sp. Ace-P (PacBio error correction) | ecosystem: Environmental > Aquatic > Non-marine Saline and Alkaline > Saline ...
CCCCAAACCAAATAAGCCGGCAGAGAATTTTTCGGGTTTTTTGCGCGAATCCAAACGTTGCCGTCGGGGTGGTTCCCCCCCCCCCCTTTTTCGCAGCGGTGAAATGTCCCGTTTTGCCCCTCGCGAATCGAAAGGGAAAACGAAACCGGCCATCGTCTCCGCATTGCGATTGGCACAAACTTTGCCATTATCTCCCCGCAAATCGCTGGCTGATCGGTTTCCTCCCAATTCCACAGCAACCGATCGCCAAGGCGAGTTGAAGCTGCCGGGGCGGGGGAGGAATCCGCGGGCGGCGTTACGAGGAGATTTTGTTCATTCCGATGACATCACCTCGGCTCTTTTAGCAATAACGCAGGCGTCGCGGGCCGAGTCGCTGCAACGAAAGTCCTTCGAGGAACTCCCTCGCTCCCGGAAACCAGGACCGCCTGAAGTTTGGCGAGAAATCCGGAGGTTGCTGGAGTCCGTCATACGAACAGATTGAGAAGAAAATGTTCCGTCAACTGGACCCGCGATTTGGAAAACCGGCAACCCCGGCTTGGCAATCCCCAACGCCGGAGCACGAGTCGGCCGAGGGGATCGAAGGTTTTGGGGGACGTCGCGGGTGCACACAGCGCGACGCCGTTGTCGAGCGCGCGTCCGGATGACAGTTTTTCCCGATCGGCGACCGCTTCGGCCTCGGCCGGGGCGTCCCAACAATGCCCGTCCGTCGAGGCCAGATCGCTCATATTCCGGGATCACGTACCGCGGGTGCGGGCCGGTCAGGGGATTTTCGGCGATCAGTCGACCGAGCAACTTTTCGCTCATTTGTCGCGGGTTTTGGGAAACCGGCGTTTCGGTTCAAAAACGCGCGGACTCGGTCGAGTTCGTCCCGGATCGCTCCAACCCGATTCCTTTCCTCGAGCCAGTGATGAATTCCGCTTCGTTAAACTTCCATTGCCGAACCACTTTGGCGACCCGGCAAATTGCGCGGGTGGACCATTTTTTGGTGATTTTTGTCGGGGGTGAGGGTGGCAGGTTTCGGCGAGTTGCGGGATTTGCTCGAGATCTTCCATGCTGCGGTTTCAGTTTGGTGGAGAGGCGGGTTTCGGAATGGCGCAGTCGGCGGCGGCGGTGTTCGCTTTTCGACAACACTTCTTCTTGAACGGAAGTTCGTGAAAAATCGGTAAATGGGTCAGTTATTCCAGGCGTCGCAACCGCCGTCGACGTGCTTCACGAGTATTTTGGGTTTGCCGAGCGCACGTTCTATCGAAAAACAGTCAAAGTTGCGGCGGTGGTTTCCCTTCTCGGATTTCTACACTCGCGGCAATTCACGGATTGCCGCGACGCGGTGGCTCCAATCGATTTTTCGTCCGCGCCCCTTCAAACTACTCTGGGACCGAATCGGTCCGTCGACGGCGCCGTCAACAAGGTGGTTTTCAATCGCAGGGAGGGGTTCGCCCGGCAGGCAGCCCCGTCACCTGGACCCCGAATTTACAACTCGCCGAATTACAACGCGGCCGATTACAACGCGCTGAATTTCGGGTCGCCACCGGGCGCATTTCGCCCCGGCGACACCCTCGTTGATCCTACGCCACCGGGAACGGCTCGGGCGGTGGCTTCGGCAAGCGATCGTGACGCCACTCGGTTTTCACCGACGCAGAATTCGGCGGTCCCGTCGTTTTTGCCCCTGCCGCGCGGGGACGGGCGTTCCCGGATGGGCGGTGAAATTCGCGTCTTAACGCCGAACGGCAGCTCCTGGGCGGATTGTTCTTTTTTCAGGAAATTGGTTTCCGCGGCAAACCAGCAACAACGGGCGTTTACCAGGGTGCGGGTTTTCCGGATGCAGGAGGGATTCTCGATGGGACGGTCCACCAGCGAGTGCGTCGCCCTAACGGTCGGGGTTCGATCTATGGCCGCCGCCGGTTCCGGGATGGGAAATGGCGTCCGGAATGCCGGTTGCAGGGAAACGCCGCCAACTGTACGGTGCGGAACCGATGATTTCACCGGCCTGGGCCCGGGGCTGGATTTAATAAAATTTTGGAAACACGAAACGGTTACGGGGCCGAGGCCATTCCCCGCCGTCGGCGTTCCCATCCGGGTCACGCGGGACGTCGGCTGTTCAGAGAGAGGGTTTTGAACGGCACTACAACGGATCATTGCTTCCCGGCCGGATTTTTCTTCGGGCAACGGATTTGAAGCGCTTACCAAGTTTAATTCAATGGTCCCCGCCTGCCGACACCGTTCATCAGCGGCGGTGACATCAAGACGATCTCGGGAATGAACCAAACGGATTTTTCGCTCGGGTTTCGCGTTCGACAATTCTTTTCTACAGCAACCGTCCCGCACGGGTCGTGCCTTCGTTTCGCTCTACACGTTCGACGGTCGCATTTCGACAACGTCCAAACCAGCGGACCTGCCGGGAGTGCGTATGCGGGTTTTCTCGATTTCGTTGGCAAAGCGGACCCGACCAATATCGGGCAGGCGAACTCGCGTTCGTGTCGGTTCCTACGCGGATTTTCGACACGTTCCAATCGAAGCATTCCGTGTGATGGGCAAAGGGGTTTGGCGTCTTTCCGATTGACTCCTTGTCGACGATCAAGCGGGTGTTCATTTATCTCGAAGCCGCGAGAGCGTGAAAATTCTGCCCTGCCGGCGGATGGCTATGGCCACCGGAACCCGTTCACCGATTCGACTTTTCTTTCCGAACCGAAAACGTCGCAAAATACTGGCGGACGGTCGGCACCACAAGACGTGTGGTGGTACCTCGCTGGCGAGTACGGTGGCGATTGCCTGGACGATACCCGGGCCACGTGGGCCAAGACAAGAGCGGTTGGACGTTACACCAAATCGCCGTACGTTTCGTTGGGAATGGGGCCGCAGCGATTTTTAATCCGAGCCGGACACCGGACCGCGTTTCATTGAGTTCGGGCGGGCGTGTTCACCGTGAGCTGAAATACGAGTCTCGCCCCCACGACCAGACCTCGGCGAAGCACTCCTGACTTCCCGCGCCGGATGGGGACTGACGACTCCGGCGACGATTCATAACGCGTCCAAGTTCGACCTAAGACGATCCATAGAAATCGAAAGACGATCCGCATCCTGGCAGCTTCGTTAGAAAGCACGGGTGAGGGATAATCGCAACGGACGGGTTTGTGTGGCGTGTTTGATTTACCATCCAGCGTTAGCGAGGGAAGCGAGGTGGTGCACTTCTAACGGCGCCGGGCTTGAATTTATATCGCGTACTCTTGTGAAAACGACGAAATCACCAACCGATGCACGCGTGGCGATAAAATGCTTCAAAGCGTTTTGCCACCACCGGCGCTCCAGCCAACGGCCCACCCAAAACTGAGTGTTTTGACGCAGCCGGTTAGTGCATTTTCCGTTTTCACCGTCCGATCCACCGGCGGGTACGTAAGCTGAAAACGGCGTTGGGGTGATCGGCGAGCAACGACATGGCACCGAAGTGTCGCGATCTGTTTTGCCGATCATCAACGCGGTTCAGCCCCGCATTCCGAACGGTTGGTCATGATGGCCGGGATGCCAGATTGAAACACATTCGGATTTCCAGGTTTCCACCGGGCCGACGGTGGCCGCAATCGTGGCGTACCTGCGGCACGTTAACCGCCGCCGGACGTTTCGTGCGTTTTGGATCACGGTCAATCGGGTGCAAATCGTCACGCGGTGCCGCAGTTTAACGATACTGCCCTCCGGCGTCGGCGGTTGGTCTTGATAAATGCCGCTCAGCGTTTGGGCGGATCGTTGAACGCGCGAGTGCTTGACTTCGCCTTGCCGCCCTGCATCACACGCAACGTAACCTGGTCCGTAACTCGCCGCATATTCATCGAGATTGGTCGGGTAAATGGATGTTCGATTCGGCATCACCCGGCTTCCGATCGATCCGCATTGAACATAGATCCATGTCCGCTTTGGCGAACGACAGGCGGGTGATCGGTGGCGCGGGTTTGCCGTTTTTCGATCACTCGTTTCCCATGGCCCGCAGAAATGGGGTCGTGGCGTTTCATCGCGAGCGAATGAACGATCCGGGCGAACAACGGTAACTGCTCGTACGGAGCCGTCGGTCGTCAAATCCAGCGGGATTGTCCGGCGGTGTTGCCCGCCATGCTTCGAGTACTTCGAGCGCCTCGGCGCAACGAACTCTCAAACGTGTTCGTAGATCTCGACTCGAAATCCGTCCGTGACAATCGACGAGGTCATCGGCGTGAGCCGCGCGCCGGCCTCCTCGAGAATGTCGAGATCGAGAGTCGTGTAGTCCCCACTTGTGGGGCCACTTTACTGATCCGGACGTGACATCAGGAGAGTAACCTTTTTTCTGAGGAACGAACGGGCGTTGGAAAAAATTGGGATGGCGATCGCCCACTACTATTCACGATTGATTTGGCTCGCTGTTCTAACCACCCGTTGCCAGTAAGTTAACAGACGTCCGCGCCGGTTTCAATCAACGCGATACCGCACCGGAGCGAACCGCGACGAGCGGTCCAGCGAGCGGTCGGCATCGCGAACTGCGCCGAAGACACGCCGCGAGTAAACCAAGGTCACGCGGGCCAGCGTGAATTGGAAGAACGAATGCGGAGGTGTAACAGCTATCAATCCGGCCGGTCATCGGATAGAACGACACGAAGCAGGCAAAAATCATGACGAGAGAAAAACAGCACGCTGCCCATCAACTGCGCCCGATTCGTCCGGCACGAGGCCGCACCGAACTGAAACTGTCGCGCCCCAGAACGAAACGGCGAGCCGATTCAACAGAATTGACGCAGCAAACATCCGTAGACGATCGGCATCAATGCTGTGAGTCCGAAGGAACCAATCGCGTGATCACATCGCAGCGACGATCCAATGCGGCCGCGAACGAGAGGCGCAGGCAACAACGCCCAGCGAATCAATCCATCGCCGTCAAATCCGGCGTGAAGTTGGTGGGTGAGGCAGCAACCGGGCGGCGCGGCGACAACGACCGGCAAATCGCGCGAAGCAATCTGCCCCCAGTCACCGTGAGGCGATTGACGAATTTTGGATTGGCAGCGTGTTCATTTCATTCTGGATAGGGAAAAAATAAGTAGCGTCAGCTTTCTAGGCTGATTCGCGTTTGGTTAGGTCCAGCCTGGAAAGGCTGACGTACGAAACAGGTCAGCCTGGAAAGGCTGACGTACGAAACAGGTCCAGGCCTGGAAAGGCTGAGTACGGACGGTTTCCTTACGAGGATTTTGGTTTCGGCAGGTTTAGGCCAGAAACGGCTTTGGAAGGCGTTTCTTGCACCGATGCCAAAATGGAACGTTTTCCTCGCATCGTGGCATCGACCAACGCCGATTTCGCTCAAGCGGCGGTGAGCCCGAGCATAACTGTTTCTCCGTCGATTGCGATTCGATGAGGGCGAAAACGGGGGACGGGTGTGGTGTTCATCTGCAGGCTCCGATGCCGAGAGAGTCATGAGACGCCAGGAATTCGAAGATCGCCCATCGTGAGTCCGATCGCGGCGCCCGCTCCGTCGGATCGGTTTTTGCAAACTCGTCAGCGAGGATTCGGGCGTCGTCACGATCGAGACGCCACGTTTTCACGTCGGTCATTACTGTTTTCGGTTCGAAACGCGGGTCGAACGTTCCGGTTTTATCGAAAATTGTCGATTTCCTTGAGTGATCGGCAATGCGGTGGGGCTCCGAGCCCTCGATTCCCAGAGTGGCTCGCCCGCAGAATCCGGTGAATCGGCCCGCGAATCATATTCGTTCAACCAATTGATCACCTGCAACGCTCGAGGCGAGGTCACCACGAGTCACCTGAGACGTCGTAGTAAAAACGTCGGCATTCGTCTTCGGACTGCGGCTCGCCACTCGACGACGGGTCGGCGTTGAGCCGATTGATGATCGTAAGTTGCATCGCGAGGGACGTCTCCGCTGCGTTGCGTCAGGTTTTCAAGGCGATGTTTTGGCCACGGGCGGTTTTGGTCGTACGGTCGACTTCGACGGCGTCACTCGCTCGCCGCATGATCGTTAACCCGTTGGTCCAACGTGTCTGCCCAACGTCCATCGAAACCGATCCAACTCGGGAGTCTGGGTTCGATGAAACGAGCAAACGCGAGCCGAATCGCCGAAGAGAGAACGCAATTCTCACCGCATCGACAGGGAGCACGTCCGAGCCAACAGTTCACCAAACGGCGGTAACTCACCAAAGCCGATTCGGGCCTCGTCGAACGAGCTGTACAACGCGCAATCCCGACGCAGTAAACTCGGTAGGTTGATAATCGCGAGTTTCCAGACGCACGCGACGCTTCGGCGTAGGTATTCCGTGCCGTCAGAACAATCTCAAACCGATCATTTCGTTTTCCTGCACGAGCAAATCAGCCGCCCGGAAACCGAGAGTTTTGAGTTTGGTGTTTCCCAATCGTCGACGGTAAACGTCAACGTCGTCGACGAAAACTCAACCGGTTCATACGCATCAAGCGCGCACATGGCACTCTCGATCGAAATCGTCCACCCGGACCGTCGCTCGGTCGCGTTTGCAATCGCACCGGTGAAGGACCGGCCACGCCGCTTCTCCGATCGCAATGGTTTTGCGAGCGACCCCGTTCCCACCAAGAGCCAGGACGTTCGTCCTCGACGAATTCATTGTCGCATCAGCAGCCGACAATCCCGTTCGCCGTCGCGCTGATCTGCCGATCCGTCACCCGATACATCGCGTCATCGATGGATGAAACCGGGGCACACGAACGCTCGTTACGCCTGCCGGGATCAACGACGGATTCGGCAACGACACCGCGTGGCAATCGCTGTTTCAAACGTCACGGTGGAGTTCCGTACTGACGTCGACGTGTTGCGATGCACGAGGCAACGTCGGCTCCGGTGCCGATGATACGAGAAAAATCTGCACGTCTCGATCGCCAGATAGGCCGGCGTGTTCATGCCGAAATTGCCCCAATCGGACGAGGACAAACCGAAACGTAAACTCGTCGACGGTCAACGATGTCAAATCGACGTCGTCCATCAATCGACGACGTAATCGAAGCGAGTTATCCATCAAGAGATAATCGGCGAGATAGAAAAAATCGACCACGCCGACGGCGAACGCCGCCATATCGACACTTCGATTTGCAGTAAGAAGAATCGGGATCGTCGCCCGTCTCGCCGCCCGAACTGTTTCGCGAAACTGTCCGCTTGCGCATCGACAACGCCGCGTAGGTCGTGTTCGTGATCGCGATCGATTAATCCCACCGGCGAGGAATCCGGCATCGTGATCGTTCGGCGGCGTGGCAACCGTAACGCGCCCGCGACCGCGCGTCGCAGCCGATGGTGGTCGTGGCGTAGACAGAAAACTGGTTGTTGAATCCGGCGTCGTCAGTCCGGTCATGTTCGACACGCCAACCACTCAACTGCCAAACGTCGTTTCATACGCCGTCGAGAAGACAACGAACCAGAGGTAAACCGCCCTCCGGCTGAATTCTCGCCTTTGCACGCGTCTCCGCCGCTAACTCCTGCCAATGTCTTCGAATCGATCGTCTGCGTCCCGCCCGAATTCCGGAGATCGATTCGTCGATGGAGCTAACGTAGTGCGGGGCGTTCATCATCGATCAACGAAATCCGTTCGCGTCGGCCGCCGGTGTAACCCGCCGCCGTTGCACCGATTGCCAACCCGGATGCCATCGGCGAATTCGTTGTCGATCCAATACAACCGAACCGTCATTGCGTTTGCCCGGCGGGGAATCGTCACGACCGCCGGCACGAGCAAATCGTTGGCGGTTATCGCTCACCACGTCGAGTGGCAATGAAATATCGTCGCTCGAGCGTTCGAATCGTGATCGTTTGGTAACGAATCGAGCGCCGGGGTGAAACGTCAAATTGTCGATCGCAAAATACGCGGGGCGTGTTCATGCGAAACTGCGTTGTCGGACGAAGATAAACTCATCGACCGAGGCCGCGTACCGATCGAACTGACGTCGATGTCGGTCCATTCGTCCACGGTGTTATCGGAGGCGTTTTGTCATCGAATCGGAAATCGGCGAGAATAAGAACTCGCTTGCCCGATTTCCCGGGAAAATACCAGCCGCATCGAGCCGTCAAATCGTCACAAAAAGAAGTCCGGATCGTCGCCGGATTCGCCGCGAACTTTTTCGCGAAACTGGTCACCGTCTCGCAATCGAGAGGGCCGCGTACGTCGTGTTGGTAATCTCAGCGACTCGAACGGGCCGCTACTGACGTCACGAGATCGCGCGACCGAACCGGCACAGGTCCGGCATACGTCGGCGAGTTATCCGCACCGGTTCCCGTCACGGCGAATATCTGGGTTGCCGAAAACCCCGGTGTCGATCCGTCGGTCCCGCGACCTGACGCGAACCCAGACCAAAATCGACCCGAACGCTTGCTAAACGAGTTTCGCAAACGAGAACGGGCCCCTTATGACTCGCCCGCCTCGCCGAGTTATTGTCGACTCGCGGGCAACAAGCCGTCGCGAACGATTCGAAATCGCCGATTTTGCAACGCAATGGATTCGAGCGCCCGCATCCGGGTGCGGTGAAATCCGCAGCGAACGCCGGGTCCGAATTGGTCCTGCCAAATTGCCACTTGCAGAAACAAAACCGTCGGCAGTCGCAATCGATCAGATCGCGACCCGGTTGAACCGACGATGCCATCGCGTTGGACCTGGAGCGTTGTCGAAGCGAAATCGCTACCGGACGCAATGGTGAGCGATTTCGGGCCGGTGAACGCTCGCCGAGCGAGGTCGCGATCGTCACCTCTTGAATAACGTCCGAGCCTCACGGCGGTGCGGCGAAAGTGTACTTGAAACGGAAGTCGCTCGGGAAATTTCATGTGATCGCGTTTCCGTCGAGGTCCACGCATCTCGATTTGCAAACCGTACGCCGTATCGTTATCGGTAATTTCACTTCGATGCCGCCGCCGGCACCAGATCCGAGTGACTGGCCTGAAATCCGGTACTCGGCACAGAGTTAATAACCAGACTGTCATCGATTCACGCCGACGGTCACCTCGCCCGAGGATTGGGCCGCGAGATCGTGACTTCCCAGGCACCGTGATCGTCCACCGTCGGGCAAACGTCAACGTGATCGTGACCGGGTTTGGACGTGTCTCGGTGTTGCGAGCGACGTTGATCGTACGGGTGGTCTGCGGGCATTTTTCATTGAGACCGAACGAGCGAAGATTCCACTGGACTCGAAGGCAATCGTTTTCGGCGATGCCGCGATTCGTGTCGTCGCTGCGGCACGGCCGTCCGCCGCAGCGTGATGACGATACTCTGTCCGCTTCCGTAAATCGTCATCGTCGAGCCACCTCCGATCGGGATCGTGATTTGTCGCTCATGCGGCGGCAAAGGAAACCGAGGGGGGACACTCAATCATCGTGGTGTCGTGAGAGAGCGTGACCGTGAGCAGGCTGACTAAATGTCGTCAATTGCGAGTCAACGTCAACATCGCCGCAGCGTTCCCGCGCCTGGTCACGTTCGTCGTCGCCGACGTAAACGCAATTCGAGTGCCTCGTCGTCAGAATGGGAGCGAGCGAGTCGTCGGCAAACAGTTCTCCGCCGAAGCGGTGATTTCCCAATCAACCCGGTCGGCGAGGGCCCGTTATCGTTGAGGTGTGATCTGGAATTCGGTGAACGGGGCACGACCGGAAATCGTCACGTTCGGGCAAACCCCGCGTTGCATTTGTCACGATCGAGCGTCACGGTGAATCTCGCCGTGGAGGTCTCGGCCGTCCGGACGCGATAAACCGCCCGACGATCGTTGATCCTTCTCGGTTTCAGGCCGTTGTAATCGAACGGCACGCCGCAGACCGCAACGTCACGTTACAGAGGCGAAGTATCGCGGGCGGTGTTCAAAGAAGGAACCGGTGTCACTGCGTCGATCGAAAACCGCCGCGAGCGGGCATACTGAGTGAATCGACACGTCCACCGCGACTCCAGGCGTAAGAATACGTCTTGGGAGTTATCAGCAAACCGGAAAATCAAGCCAACATCACTCGACCTTGCGAGGTCCATCGCCCGAAACGCGGTACCCCACACCCCGTCACAGTTAGACCAGGAATCGGAATCGTTACGTCGGCGGCGCCGAACTATTTGTTCGCGAACTGTCACCGTCTCGCATCGACAACCAGCCGCGTACGTGGCATTGTCACGTAGAATGCATCGAACGTCGACCCGCTCGCCGGATGGTGTCAGTGAGGGAGACGCCTCGCCCCGAGACGCTGTTAAGTACGCCACCGACGAGTATTTCGGAATTTCTCAACCTCCGGCCCCACATAGTTACCAGAATTGGTTGGTGAAAAACCTGCGGTCGATACGTTGTGGTTCGATTGCGAGATCAAGCCCACCACCTGACCTCTGCCACTGGGGTTGTTAAATCGTTGTTAGAGTGAAATTTCTTTTCTCGGTGAAAAACACTGTGCACACGGAGCCCGTTGGTCGAAAGTGTTGTCACACGAGATATAACTAGACGAGCGTCCTGCAAATCGATCAGACTTCCCCGTGCCGACGGGCATGGATCAAGAGCATCGAATAGAGACGGCGAACCCGTTGTGGGGCGTCCGGGTCGTCAGATCGGGTCCGCCCCGAACGTATCGAGCGTCGTTCCCATCGCCGATAATATCATCAACGAAATGGGTGACGCAGAGTGACGTCGAGTCCCCAGGGCGAGCGCGAAGTTGCCGAGGTCGAACGGAGTGACCGAAACCGCCACGGTATTTGCCCCCACACCGCCCAGCCCCAAATTGTTCCAGGTTTCGTGGGGTCGACG
>Ga0163217_1003320_pt1 | contig 10728 bp, 7 predicted proteins | sample SynspAceP_FD_185933 | JGI IMG/M metagenome (GOLD analysis project Ga0163217, IMG submission 185933) | Saline lake microbial communities from Ace Lake in Antarctica - Synechococcus sp. Ace-P (PacBio error correction) | ecosystem: Environmental > Aquatic > Non-marine Saline and Alkaline > Saline ...
TGAACCCCAGAGAAGAGGGGGAATTCCCCCGCCCACAAAAAAAAATCTTGGGGATCCCGCCACCCAGAAAAATGCGGTTTTTCCAAAAAATCGAAAAGCCAACGAAATTACAAGAATTAACCATAATTAGGGCCTTTATTTTTTCCTTACAGTAACCTAGCCGACCCATTTAGTTCAGTTTTGTAACCCAAAGAGGGTAAATGACGCCCTGAAGACACTTAAAGCCCCTAAACGAAAAGAATGCTGAATACGGTAAATACAATTTCAAAGATAATCTTAGGTTTACTTCATCTCTTTACGAATAACTTGTTTTTTCACCTGGATTAATCCGAAAACCATGACTTTTTGACGAGTCTGATGTACGTGTTTTGCGCTTTCCGCTTTTTAAGTCCTTTGATTTCATTCACTATCACAAAGAAATTGTTTGGAAGGTAATTTCGTCAGCGCCTTTCGAAACCGGCTTTAAGCAAACTCGGTGGAACAGCGCGGGCAAACGTAACTAAAAGCCATTCAGCCCGACTTGTTTGCATTCTCCATCAAAGGTTAATTCAGCCGCCATGAATAGCCAGCAAGGTTTAAAATGATGCGTACTGGGCTATCATTTACGAATATCTAATTGAAAAAATTTGGCCGCCAATGCTGTAAAAAAGCCAGGTGAATTTTAATACGCCCCACGAAATCTCGGTACTGATGTCGCTACATCATTGCCCATGAGTTTTTAAAACACAAAGACAACCTCGAGATTTTACGACCAACTTCAGGTTTCAGGTTTCCGTTACTGTCAATATTGGTGAAGCGGTAAGAAAAAACGCCCAAAAGCAAAGACAGCATTAACCTATTATGGCGCCAGAACTAAAAAGCCAATACCTACAACCTCACTCGTATGACCTCAATCATGCGCGGTATTAAGCCAGCACATCAAAACCCGTAACGGCGATACCCTAGAAGACGATTGGGGCCATATTTTTGATGAAAATGAACCCGCAGGGCTCTTAACACGCCCTGTATGTGGATGCGGTCCGTCTCTTAATCGCCCATATCTCACAACAAAAAAAAGGTTTGGGGGGGGGGGGGAAAACCCAAAGCCTTTAAAGACAGCGAACCTCCGCGTTATTCCCGTTTTTGGCTTTAGCGCCTAAAACCAAAGCCGATTTTGCCTTTTTTTGCTGCACCGACCTTTAAGCCACCTAAAACCCGATGGCATTATGACTATTGTATTACCTCATGTGGTGTGTTGTTCCGTGGTGGTGGAAGAAAGGCAAAATTCGCAAGGGCACCTGATTGGAGCAAAACCACAATTGATGCCATTAATCGCTTTACCCTGGTAATGATCTTTTTTGGCACCTGGTAATACCGACGCGTGATTTTGGTATTAAAACAAAAGACGCATAAACATCCGATGTATTGTTGGTGGATGCCTCCTAAACACTTTTTAAAAGAAGGCAAAACACAAACTGGCAAGCCAGTGACATCAAGCGCATTGTGGATGCCGTCCATTCCCGCGAAAGCATCGAACATTCTCTCAGTTGGTGAGTTAAACAAACCCTCGCCGATAACGGTTACGAGCTATAACATACCCCGTTATGTCGATTCTTCACCGGCAGCACAAAGCTGGGATTTACATGCCCCACCATGTTAGGGCCGGCATTTCCCAACAGCGAAATTGCTGAGTAAAAAATTACTGGCGAAAACTCTTCCACAGTTACACGCCGCTTTGGTTTCACGCCAACCTCCACGCTTACAGTGAGCTGGCCATTACTAAAGTACGCGGTCAACGCCACCAATTACCGCAGCCACCGCAAGTGTCGAGTTTTATCAGCGGCTTACATCAAGCCTTTGCAGGAAATCAAATGGCAAACAAACAGCTTTGATGACTACTTGCACACTCGCCTTATCAGGCTTGGAAAAAAGTGTTAATCGCAACCTGCAGAGCCGGAAATTAAGTTATCGAGCTATTTACCCGCTAGCGGCCTATTGCCTAATCGAAAATACCAAGCCTATCAATTTTTTAAAAACAACCAATGGCAAGTTGATCAGTTGCTGGATTTTAGAAATGATGCAAACCGAGGGCCTTTGCCGGCCTCACTAAGCGAAGTTGAACCCAATATTGTTATCAAGAAAAAAGACGGCAAAAGATGTTGGGTTACAAGAATGGCTGGAAAGGTTCAAACTCATGCCGCTTTGACTTAGTTTCACAAACAAACCTACTTTGGTGATGGACCTAGGCGGCACTGGCGAAAACAAAGAAAACTGCCTTGTGAATCGCCCGACGCAGGAGAAATACTAAGAATCCCTAAGCGAGAGAAGACCAAAGAGCCAGACACCGTAAAAGAAAGCAAAGACGGATTTGCCAAATGCCGAAGTGGCAAAGCGCTAAGCTTTCCTCAAAAGAGGCAAAAAGACAGCAAAAGTTAAATTTGAGCAGGAAACAGCTACGAGCGAAGATATTGCCCGGCTAGTAAACTCATCGACGAAGAAAAAGCCTTGAAAAAAGCAGTAAAAGAAGCACCAAATCGCCCTGCACTTTAAAAACCAAAGAAAACCTCATCGAAGGGTAACCGACGAGCAAGGTAAATACATTACTGGCACCTAAATGGATCGCGCCATTAAGCCAAGAGCTTTGCCGCCATGCCAAGCGCGGTTATTACCCAGCTCAACTAGCAAAGTACACGCCCTTTGCCGATAAATACGCCGTGACTTTTCGCAAGGTAGCCAATGACATTAAAACACCGAGCAAGAAACTGGCACAAATGAATAGGGCGAAAACTCACCGGCAATGAGTTTGGGAATATGGCAGGGCTTTGCTGAACTTTACTAGTTTTTTATTGAAGGGCGCATAAGATGAGTGGTGGAAAAAGAAGGTTGCCTGAAATTCGGTTTAAAGAGTTTAGTGGGGAGTGGGTCGAAAAAATACTAGGTGAGCTTGGTTCAACTAGAAAACGGATTTCGCCTTTTCAAAGTAAATACTTAAGAAAACGCCCGACTGAGGTCATAGTTCTTACGCCAGGCAGTGGTAAAATATAGGAGGGGATTTTCAAGCTGACAAAGGACAATTCTACCGATACGAAACAGGAAGTTTCCGACTAGATACGTATTCAGACCTAACGATATGTTCATCAACTATGACGGAATCTTGACTCCGACCGCTCAAGCTTTGGGTATCCCCGGCGATAGTTTCAAAAGATAAAATACAGTACCTGCACAATCAACGGTTGGCAAGTTGGTTGGGTATAAAGGTGACCTAGGGTTCCTTTATAATTTATTGGCGTACTACAAAAAAAAAGCAAAAAGAAATCGTAGCAAATTCTCTTCAGTAGCGAAGTAAAAACACACGTCTCTGACAAGTTTTTGAATCGCGCCTGTTTTCTTTCCAGAAAACCGAAGAAACAAACCGCCATCGGCAACCCCTTCGAAAAGCTCGAGAGTCTAATCAAGCCAACACCAACAAAAGCATGACAAACTCAAGCAACATTTAAAAAAATCATGCTGAGAAAAATGTTTCCCAAACAAGGCGAAACTGTCCCCGCAGAAATCCGCCGCTTTTAAGGGTTAGTGGGGCGTGATGGAGAAAGAGCCTAGGTTAGTGTTTGCTCAAGTAACTATGGGCAGTGCCAAACAAGTGGGTGAAAAATTTACAAATAACCACAATGATTTTATTTTTGGTACAGGTAATGCGGAATTTAAAAAATGGCTTTGTTGTTTCCAAAGGGTTTGGGACTTCAGAAGTAACAAAACAATGGCTGTCCAAGGGTGCTTTGATTTTTTAAGTGTCCAGGGCACCTTGTTGGGGAAGTAAGGTAAAAATACCTATGACGTTGTTCTCGTCGAGGTGTTGCCGCGCGGTATATGGGGCAATGAATATTATATATCAACAATTACAAAAACTTAAATCTGGATAACTTATTGGCACAAGGTTTCGGCAGGTTCAACTTTTCGTGGCAATATCATCCACAGAAAATTAGCTTTTGAGTTGATGTGGATTTTCGAGTGTTTAGTCAGAACAAGAAAAAATAGGCAATTATTTCCAAAAAAAACTCGACGCGCTGATCAAACCAACCACGACAAGAACAGCTCATCAACTTAATAACATCAAGCAGGCCTACTTGAATCAAAGATGTTTGTCTAGAAGGGAGTAAAACCATGACCGACCCTTTTAAAACCGAAGCACAATTTGAAGCAGGGCCATTTAATTGAGGTGCTAACCCACAAAGGGATGGGAGCCTGAGATACTTAAAAAAAAAATAAAAGCGAAGCGGATTTAAACTGCAAAACTGGGCCGAACATTTATTTGAAAACAATCGAACAGCAAGATCTCTTAAACGATGTGCCAACTGACGGCAACGGAAATACAGCAGATTATTGAGCAGATTAAAAAGAGCTGAAAACACCGCTCAAGCTCAATGGGCTTTAATCAACGGTAAACCGTGGCCATTAAGCGCGATAACCCCGCTGATAGTTTGCACTATGGCAAAGAAGGTCAGTCTAAAAATCTATGCCGCCAAGAAATTGCAGGCAGGCAAGCGTTAACCAATTGTGCAACAGCCTAAATTTGAAACGTGTAGTTCCGCTTTTTCGCACATTGAACCGCCGTGGTGATGTGTTGTTACTGATTAACGGTATGCCGGTGCATCATAGTGGAACCTTAAACGTAGTGGTATAACCTGTTAGCCAAGCGGTTAACGCAAATTGAAAAGTATTCCAAAGAAAGGTATTTGTTTAACGGCCTGTTTTCGCTGATCAAGTGTTTGTCGCCCCTGGAGCCTATGAGGCCAAATACTATTTTTGCCTAACCCCAGGGATGGATGGAAAATTTATCTGATTATCAGTTCCACTGGGTGACTACATAACGAAACTAAGACCAATCACTCGTTACTCAGTGGAAAGAAATAGCAATCGACTCTCCTTTCAATCCCATGGCGCATGCAGTTGATATGGGTTTATACGTCGCTGATGATACTGATGGCGTTCTGAAAGTAATGCGTAGCTTATCAGTATTAACGCTGCCAAATGCTATAGCTGACAAAGTGCTAAAACGAAATTTGGAATCAATTAGGCAGTGGTGTCTAATAATCCCGACCGTCTTGGGGGATAATGTTTGCATACCAGCAGGGTTCTGGTAAGACGATGACCAGTTTGTAAAATCGGCACAGCTTATTTCGCAAATCCAAAGATGCGGATAAGGGTATTTTTTTGATGGATCGAATTGAACTTGGTACCCAATCTTTAGCAGAAATACCGTTAATTTTTGCGGGTGTGTGAAGATGTTCAATCGACCGAAAATACCGCCTGTATTGTAACCAAGCTAAGAAGCACGTCCCCAAGCCGATACCGCTAATTGTTAGCTCAAATCCAAAAAAATGAGTAATTATTTTTTGAGGAAGTGGATGAGAAGGCACGGCGAACTAACTCGGCAGGTAATCGCTTGGGGAGTGCTTTTTAAGCTTGTTACCAATAAACATGGGTATTTTCGGTCGATTTGAACATCTTCACCATAACCGCAAAATTAACGGTATTCTGCTAAAGATTGGGTCCAAGTTCAATTCGATCCATCAAAAAAATTGACCTTATCGCATTTTGGGATTGCGAAATAAGCTGTGCCGAATTTAAAACTGTCATCGTCTTACGCAGAACACCGCTGTGGTATGCGCAATCATATCCCCCAAGGCGGGTCGGATTATTAGACACACTGCCTATTGTTCCATTCGTTTAGCCACTTTGTCAGCTTTAGCATTGGCAGCGTAATACTGGAATAGCTTACGAGCATTACTTTCAGAAACGCCATCAGTATCATAGCGACGGTATAGTAAACCCAATCAACTGATGCGCCATCGGGAAATTGAAAGGAGAGTCGATGCTATTTCCTTTCGGCATGAGTAATCGAGTGATTTGGTCTTTTAGTTTCGTTATTGGTACGTCACCCGCGTGGAACTGATTTAATCAGGATTAAATTTCCCATCCATCCTGGGTAGCCCAAGTATTTGGCCTCATTATTGGCTGCCATGGCGACAACACTTGATCAGCGAAACGGCCGTTAAAAATACCTTCTTGGAATACTTTTCAATTTGGTTAATCCGCTTGGCCTAACAGGTATACCACTACGTTTAACGTTCCACAATGAATGACCGGCATACCGTTAATCAGTAACAACACATCACGCACGGCGGTCATTGCGAAGCGGACTACCACGTTCAAAATTTAGGCTGTTGCCAATTTGGTAACGGCTTTGCCTGCTGCAATTTCCTTGGCGTGCATAGATTTTAAGACTGACTTCTTTGCCATAGTGCAAACTATAGCGGGTTATCGCGCTAAATGGCCACGGTTTTACCGTTGATTAGCGCATTGAGCTTGAGCGGTGTTTTCAGGCTCTTTATCTGCTCTTATAATCTGCTGTATTTCCGTAGCCGGTCAGTGGCACATCGTTTAAGAGATCTTGCTGGCGATTGTTTCAAAATAAAATGTTCGCCGCAGTTTTTGGCAGTAACATCCGCTTTCGGTTTTATTTTTAAGTATCTCAGGCCATTCCCATCCCTTGTGGTTAGCACCTCAATAAAGGCCTGCTTCAAATTGTGCTTTTGCGTTTTAAAGGTGGGTCATGGTTTACTCCCTTCTAGACAAACATCTTGATCAAGTAGGCCTGCTTGATGGTTTAATTAAAGTTTGATGATCTGTTCTTGGTGTTGGTTTGATCAGCGCGTCGAGTGTTTTGGAAAATAATTGCCTATTTTTCTTGTTTCTGACTCACTCGAAAATCCACATCAACGTCAAAGGCTAATTCTAGTGGATGTATATTGCATCGAAAGTTGAAGCCTGCGAAACTTGTGCCAATAGTTATCAGATTTAAGTTCTTGTAATTGTTTGATATATAAATTCATTTGCCAATATACCGCGGCAACACCTCGACCGACGAACAACGTCATAGTTTATTTTAGCCTACTTCCCAACAGGTTTGCCCTGACACTAAAAATCAAAGCACCCTTGACAGCCATTTGTTTTTGTTAGTTTTTTTTTTTTTTTTTTTTTTTTTTTTTTTTTTTTTTTTTTTTTTTTTTTTTTTTTTTTTTTTTTTTTTTGTTTTTTTTTTTTTTTTTTTTTTTTTTTTTTTTTTTTTTTTTTTTTTTTTTTTTTTTTTTTTTTTTTGTTTTTTTTTTTTTTTTTTTTGTTTTTTTTTTTTTTTTTTTTTTTTTTTTTTTTTTTTTTTTTTTTTTTTTTTTTTTTTCTTCTGAAGTCAAACCCTTGGAACAGACAAAGCCATTTTTTAAATCCTGATTACTTGTACAAGATAAAATCATTTTGGTTATTTGTATAATTTTCACCACTTGGCGACTGCCCCATAGTTACTTGAGCCAACACTACCTAGCTCTTTCTCCATCCACGCCCCACTAAACCCTTTATAAGCGGATTTCTGGACAGTTTTGCCTTGTTTGGGGACATTTTTCCCAGCATGGATTTTTTCAAATGTTGCTGAGTTTGTCATGCTTTTGTGGTGTTGGTTGATTAGACTCTCGAGCTTTTCGAAAGGTGTTGCCGATGGCGGTTTGTTCTTCGTTTGTTCTGGAAGAAACAGGCGCGATTCAAAAACTTGTCAGGAGAGTGTGTTTTACTGTCGTACCTGAAGAAGTTGCTACGATTTCTTTTTGCTTTTTTTTGTAAGTACGCATAAAATTATAAAGGAACGCCTAGGTCACCTTTATAGCCCAACCAACTTGCCAAGCGCGTTTGATTGTGGCAGGTACGTATTGTTATCTTTTGGGAACTATCGCGCGGATTAACCCAAAGCGCTTGAGCGTCGGAGTCCAAATCCGTCATAGTTATGAACATATTCGTTTAGGTCTGAATCAGCGTATCTTAGTCGGACTTCCTGTTTCGTATCGTAGAATTGTCCTTTGTCAGTTTGAAATCCTCCTCCTATATTTACACTGGCCTGGCGTAAGAACTAATGACCTCAGTCAAGGGCCTTTTTCTTAAGTATTTACTTTGAAAGGCGAATCCGTTTTCTAGTTTTGAACCAGCTACAGTATTTTTTCGACCCATCCCCACTACTCTTTAAACCGAATTTCAGGCACCTTCTTTTCCACACTCATAATTTGCGCCCTTCAATAAACTAGTAAGTTTCAGCCAGCCCTGCCAATATCACTCATTGCCGTGAGTTCGCCTATCAATTTGTGCCTATTTCTTGCTCGTGGTTTTAAATGTCATTGCTTAATTGCGAATAAGTCACGGCGTTAATTTATCGGGCAGGGCTTGTACTTTTGCGAGTGGCAGCTGGGTAATAACCGGCGCTTGGCATGGCGGCAAGCTCTATGCCTTAATGGCGCGATCCATTTTAGGTGGGCAGTTAAATGTATTTACTTGCTGCGTCGGTTTAACCCTTCGATGATGGTTTTGGTTGGTTTAAGTGGCAGGGCGATTTGTGCTTCTTTTACTGGCTTTTTTTCAAGCTTTTTTTTTCGTCGATGAGTTTAACTAGGCCGCAAATTATCTTGGCCTCGTAAGCTGTCCTGCTCAAATTTAACTTTGCTGTCTTTTTTGCTCTTTGAGGAAAGCTTTAGCGGCGGCCTTTGCGCCCATTCGGCATTTGGCAAATCCGTCTTTGCTTTCTTTTAACGGTTGTCCTTGCTCTTTGGTCTTCTTCTTCGCTTAGGGATTCGAGTATTTCTTCCTGCGTGCTGGCGATTTTCGACAAGGCGGTTTTCTGTTTCGCCAGTTGCCGCTAGGTTCATCACTCAAGTAGGTTTGTTGAACTAAGTTCAAAGGCATGAAATGTGACCTTTTCAGCCATCGCTTGGTACCTGCAACATCTTTGCCGTCTTTTTTTCTTGATAAATCAATATTGGGTCAACTTGCTTAGTGGCGGCAAAGCCCTCGGTTTTGCATCATTTCCTAAATCAGCACTGAAATCACTTGCCATTGGGTTGTTTAAATAATTGATAGGCCTTGGTATTTGTCGATTAAGGCAATAGGCGCTTAAGCGGGTAAATAGCTCGATACTTAATTCCGGCTCTTGCAGTTGGGCGATTAACACTTTTCCAGCTTGAATAAGGCGAGTTGTGCAACGTAGTCATCAAAAGCTGTTGTTGCGATTGATTCCCTGCAAAGCTTGATTGTAAAGCGTCTGATAAACTCGACGCACTTGCGGGTGCTGGGTAATGGTGGCGTTGACCGCCGTCTTTAGTAATGGCCGCTCACTGTAAGCGCTGGAGGTTGGCGTAAAACAAAGCGGCGTGTAACTGTGGAAAGAGTTTGCGCAAGTAATTTTTTAGCTCAGCAATTTCGCTGTTGGGAATGCCGCCTAACATGGTGGCATGTAAATCCCAGTTTGTGCTGGCGGTGAAGAATCGACATAACGGGGTAGTGTTAAGTCGTAACGTTATCGCGTAGGGGTTTGTTACTCCACCACTGAGAGAATGTATCGATGCTTTCGCGGTGAATGACGGCATCCACAATGCGCTTTGGATGTCACTGGCTTGCAGTTTTTGTTGTTTTTGCCTTTCTTTTAAAAAGTGGTTTAGAGGCATCCACCACCAATACATCGGGTGTTATGCGTTTTTGTTAAATACCAAAATCACGGTCGGTATACCGGTTGCCAAAAAAGATAATTACCGGGGTAAGCGATAACCATGGCAATCCATGTGGTTTTGCTCAAATCAGTTGCTTGCGAATTTTGCCTTTCCTTCACCACTCGGAACAACAAAGACCATGAGGTAATACAATAGTCATAATGCATCGGGTTTTTAGGGTGGTAAAAGGTTCGTGCAGCAAAAAGGCAAATCGGCTTTTGGTTTTAAGCGCTAAAGCCAAACGGGAATAACGCGGGGTCGCTGTCTTAAAGCTTGCGGTCCCCTGGTTGTGAGTATGCGGATTAGAGACTGACCGCGCATCCACTACAGGGCGTGGTAAGAGCCGCTGCGGGTCATTTTTCATCAAATATGGCAAATCGTCTTCTAGGGTAATCGCCGTTACGGGTTTTGATGTTGCTGGCTTTAAATACCGCGCATGATGAGGTTCATACGAGTGAGGTTGTAGGTATTGCTTTTTAGTTCTTGGCCGCATAATGGTAATGCTGTCTTGCTTTTGGCGTATTTTTACCCTACCGTTCACCAATATTGATCCATTGTAACGAACCTGACCTGAGTTTGGGTCGTAAATCTCGATTGGTGTCTTTGTGTTTTAACTCATGGGCAATGATGTGCGACATCAGTAGCCGAGACTTGTGGGGCGTATAATTCACACGGCTTTTTTAACGCAGGCAATTGGGGCAAATTTTTCAATTAAGATATTTCGTAAATGTAGCCCAGTACGTCACTAAGCCGTTGCTGGCTATTCATGGGGAATAACTTTTGATTTTGAGAATGCAACAAGGGTCGCTGACTGGTTTAGTACGCTTTGCCCGCGCTTTCCACGAGTTTGCTTAAGCGCGGTTTCAGAGCGTGACGAAAATACCTTCAAACAAATTTCTTGTGGGGTAGATGAAAATATCAGCGGACTAAAAAGCGGAAAGCGCAACACGTACATCAGAACTCGTCAAAGTCATGTTTTGGATAATCCAGGTTGATAACAGTTATCGTAAGAGATGAAGTACGCTAGATTATCTGAATGTATTTGACCGCGGTATCGGCATCTTTTTCGTTTAGGGCTTTAATGTCTTCAGGCGTCTAACCTCTTTGGTTAAAAAACTTGAACTAATTGGTCGCTTCTAGGTAACTGTTGTAGAAAATAATAGCCTTGAAT
>Ga0163217_1092621_pt1 | contig 10728 bp, 15 predicted proteins | sample SynspAceP_FD_185933 | JGI IMG/M metagenome (GOLD analysis project Ga0163217, IMG submission 185933) | Saline lake microbial communities from Ace Lake in Antarctica - Synechococcus sp. Ace-P (PacBio error correction) | ecosystem: Environmental > Aquatic > Non-marine Saline and Alkaline > Saline ...
AAATCAACCACAAAAAAAAAAAAAAAGAAGAGGATAGATGGTTTGCCCTTTGTTCCCGCACCCGGAAAGTCTTCGCAGATAAGCCCGATACGCTGCGGTTGGTCGGAGAAACATGTTCCATATCCGGGACCACGGTGAACCGGCCCCCGGCTGAAAAATCACCGAAGAAACTAATATTTATCGTTCCGTGAGTTTAAGACTGGTCGGCCGGGTTCCAGAATTTAAGTGTCTGCGAATGCTCCGTCCGCCTATTCTCCGGGCAGATGGCAAGCTAATGTCGCTCACTGGATTAAAGATTTTTTTCCCGGCGGCGCCCCCGGATCCGGGCAAAGGGTGCTTTAATACTTCGCATGGCCCCGAATGATGGAGCTTTTCGCACTAGTTCTGAATCGAGCAGAACAAGCCCGGCTTTGAGCCAACATGAAAATCCTTGTTTGCCGAATTGCGGCTTTTGAGCGCAACGCACATAGCCTAAATAGGAGTTTAAAACATTTGGAGATTTGTTATGGCTACCAAAGCAATTACCGACGTTCAATAGTTTTTGAAGGCGATGTCCCCTGAACGCTGACGGCTCCGGTTTCTGGTCGACTTCTGGTCAAATGGGCGGTCCTGCAAAATATCGGCCCGCGCTGGGAAGAATCAGCGATGAAATTGCTTGCCAAGGTACATTGCAAGCTCAACATCGAGACAGTCCGGACGCTCCGGCGAAATATGGCGTTCGCGGTCATCCCGACCCATGAAACCTGTTTACAATGGTGAGAAGATCACGAAAAGGTCGGCCGCGGCTCCAGCCAGCTCAAATCCTGCTTCGAGTCCAGCCGCCCGCCTAAAGTTCTGAAATAATCCCCGAGGCCGCTCGGCTTTGTTCGTCCCAGAGTTTCGTGACGAAGCGCCTGATAGTTCCCTTCTGCGATCCGCAAGGACGATAGGGTCCCAAACCATCCCACGCGCGCATTTCCACCCGCTTCGTTGAGAGATAAACCCCCGACCAAGTCCAGCAGGTGCGCTGAACACCGAAAATAGGTGTTTTCCCTTACCAGTCGCGGCTTGCCTCGGTCGGCCTAAGCGCGCATTCACATCTCATAAAAGTTGGGCCGGCCAAATAATGTGATCCGCTCTTCGGGCGTATGACACCCGGTTCCATGGCACGGGGCGGTCCGGATATCCGATGCACGGCGACCGATCGCCATTGATAAAGCACACCATTTTTACACATGGCAGACGCTCGCGGTAACGGTCTAGAGCCACACCCGCAATGGTTTGATTTCTGCTCGACCAGCGCAAGCTGATCGAAAGACGGCCCCCGGGCATAATTGCCGTGCCGGTCGATTCGGATGGTGATCCACACCACATCATCGCATGACGACGACCGCCTCATCGAATGCCTAGGCCTTCTTCGCAACGAATTTTGCTCGGCAGCGGGGGCAACGCCCCGCAATATACTCTCGCTAAGCTGTCGCGATGTCAACCAGATCCGGTGTCCTCCTCGTCGATCTGGGCGATTCAGATGTCTGGTACTAAGGCAGCACAATATACACCGAGCGCATTTCGACTATGTCTAGAACGGTTGAATAGAGACTGTGCATAAGACCTACCCTGTAGTCGCGTGCTGTCGATATACCCGTGGGTCAGATCGCAGTCAGACCGTGCCCGGCCAATTGCCAGGCCGATATCGACGGCAATATCGATTTCATTGCCTGAGATGCGCCGCAACCGGTGCTCAATCATATCCGGTATAAGACCTCGGCGCGCCACGTGAGCCGCAGCTATCGGCCACCGTCCGATCACGCCGTCGCCGGCCTTGGCCGACGCCATGACCACCGCCCAATGGCGTCTTCAAACCGCAATGCGTCCTGACCGAGCGAGATTGCGATACGACAGGGAATGCGTTGGGCGCTGGGTGGGTCGGCGGCTGTCCGCGCCGTCATGGGGGGGGGCGGCGATTTCGATAAATTTGCCTCGGGCCTTCGCCGTCGCCACCACAGATCGCCAATTGCATGCACAGATCGCCCAGCGGCGCCTGAAAGCATCAGCGCATCAGCATCAAACATTCAGGCAGGGGCGGTCGGACGTGCAAAGACCAGCACGTATCGCTGGTCGACTTACCGCTGTGAGGGTGAGCAATTGAAGCTTTGCCGTCGCCGCCCGAACATTTGCTGCAGCAAGCCCCTCGACCGCGCACGAAAAATATAGCCGAGCATTCCATATCGGGCGATCATGCCGAACCCTGAAATAATCCCGTTGAGATGGACGTCTGGCCGGCACAAGACAAGCGCCTCGTCGTTGCTTTCGGAAGGTATCTGGTGTATGATCCGTCGCGGGGCGGCTTCCCAATGCGGTTGCGCCTCAAACACCGCCTTCCAGCCGTTTCGGGCTTGTCCAGCGGCACAGGGCACCCGAGCCCCGGGTCGAGGAAACGAATATCTCCCGGCTTCGGACAACCCAAGCGAGCAGTGCCCTATCTTCACAGCTGCCATCCGGCGCGCCGGTAAAGGCATCTGCATTGCCGCATTGACCGACAGGCCGCGGCCCTGCACCCTGACCTTCCCGGCACTAATCGATCCGGCGAGGGCAATTTGCTGGTCACCACGCCGGACCGCTGTTCCTGCTGCCATTCGACAAAGGTCCAGATCGCAGCGATCCCAATCCTTGTACGCACAGGGCAAGCCGCAGGTTTACGCCGCCATAAATCCGCAACACGGGAGATTGGCTGCCCAGAAGCGAACGGTTTGTTTCCGACATGACTGCCTTTATCCTTCAAAATGTTTTGATAGAACGCGCTTGATATGAAGGTCGCCCTGTCTAGAACGCATATATGGCAAGTTAGTTGCTGCTATTCCAAACGCTGTCGCTGGCCGGGGGTTGCCTGTCAGCAGCGCAGAAGACCAGATACCCGAATTGGGAAGCGCCGCAACCTTCGGTCACTGCGTGCGACCAAAAGCCTGCATCGAACCGGCCAGATTTGGGTCATCGATATCAATTTGCCTAATCGCGAGGCTGCATTTCGCGCCGCTCCCGTGTCAAAATTTGGCCAAGCACAAACTACTATCTGTGCCGTCGTTGCGATGCGCTTCTGAATCGCGACAAGCTGCGAACATCGAGAGGCGCGCCTGCGCCCATTCTCTGCCTTCCATATAACGGCAAGAAATTCATCCCCTAAATTCATCTGTCGCGCATTATGGCGGAAAAATCTACAATTGGAAATTCATGTTCGGGCGATTAGCCAAATCCCCTCGGTCACAATACCCGTATGGTCAAATCGATGCAAAAAGTGTCGAACGGTCATCTTCGAACCCTAGATCGAATTCTCGATGAAGAACTGGAAAAACCTCTATTCAAAGGAAACCGTCGCGGCGGCGAATCGCTCGACGATATCGCGAAGCCTTTGCGTCCTGCCGAAGCGTCAAGCCGGACTGGGCCAGCGCATTATGACTGTGCGCTATTGGCGGCATCGTGCTGCATCGCGTGAAAGCCGTAAATGCTGACCGGTGAAGAAGAGACCCGTCGCGACGCGGCCTGTTATCTCAAGCGATTGACGGCAAGGGCACGTCGTCACCGTCATGACTATCTCGCCCGCCGAGATGCCGAAATTGGATGACCAGGTCTATATATCCCTGCCTGGAAGTCGCGTATCGGCCCGAAATCTCGGCGAAGAAAGCCCGCCGCCGGGGCCTAGCAGCGATATCACCTAAGGCACCAAATAATTGGCTTCCGATTAATCTTGCGCGACTATGAGCATGAAACGCGCAAGATGTCAACGCCGTCAACTTCGCGAGTGGGTATGAGGTCGACATCGACCTGATCATGACGCGCGACCCGCTGATACTCCGGACGGACGATGAACAAATCTGACCTATATCTGACGGTCAAACCGGTTTCAAGTTCATCACCGAAGAAGATTAATAAAAGACAAAATCGAGCATATCTGCTGACCGAAGATGCAACCGATAAAGGGAGCGCTGCTCGAAAGCCACGTCTGCCTGAGGCAGCAATCTCTATGACTATGAATACCAGTCGTCCACCATCTGACCAGCTGATGCCAATGTAATGCGCCAAGCGCGACAACCGCTATATCGTAGGACGCAAGATCATCATCATCGATGAATACCGACAGGATACTGGAAGGCCGGCGCTGGCAACGGCCTGCAACCACGTCGAGCAAGAAGGTTCAATCGAGCCGGAAACAACGCAAGCGTCGATCCCTTCCAAACTATTCCGCATGTATCCAAATTGTCCGCTGACCGCCCTGCGGAGACCGAAGCGGCAGATTTCGAAATTTACAAGATAACGTCCGTCACATTCGACAACAAGCCGTGCTTGCGGATACGACGAGAATGACGAATTTTAACAAGAATACGCTCGAAAATTTGCCCGATTGCAAAACCGTCAAGGAACATAGTAAAAGGGGGCCGATTGTCGGCAACCGTGTCGATTGAAAATCCGACTGTCTCGGATTTGAACAAGGAAAATATGACATGAGCCGTTCCCTCAGCTCGCTTCCATGAGCCATGAAGCGCTGATCGTGCCCAGGCGGTTCTCCCGCGCGTTACATCGCGACCGATACCATTGCCTGCCGCGGTAACCGATTCCAGCTCGGCGCAATCGACTTCAGGATCCGAAGCAAAGCTTGGGCGAGATGGAAAGCCGGTCGAAAAGAACAAGTAGGGCCGATTGCCAGATCGAGAAGAAGTCGGCGCTGCGCGAAACGGTTAGAGAGGCGGCCGGGCTGTTCGCTCGCACCGAGCGGCATGAAAGCCGCCCGATCGAAACCACTCCGCGCCGTTCGGTCGCAGCGATCCTGCCTGAGCCGCTTCTAAGCTCTGCCTCGAAGAGATCTGCTGCGTATCTTGGCACGACGATGTCGCCAAGAGATACAAAAATCCGAGATGGCGAACAATCGTGCCAAATGGTTATCGAAAGCATGAAACCGCACAGAAAAGGCGAGCGCGCATATGGAAGCGCGCAAGCAGGTCGTCGAATAGTGAAGATGGTGATAACGACCAAGCGCAAGTGATCTACGACAGCGCCTGATAATTCATTGATGCCGGAGACGTCCGGTGACGTGGTTGAGGACATGCCATAACACCGTCAACGCCATGGTCGCCGATGCCTGCCGCCGGCAGCTATCCTGAGCAATGGATATCGAGGCCTGAAAACCGGGTCAGGAGTACCACCTCGAGCCGATTTGACGGCTGGATCAAAGATGCCTCCGAACCGGAAAATCATCGAATACCCTATTCCCGATATGGCCGATCCGATTTCACAGCCAAAATGGTCAGCGGCCGAAGCGGCACCCGGGCTCTGGGCGCAGATCGAAAAATCGATCTCCGAATTGGGGCCTCGCCACACTGGAGTCACATCTCGCGACTCTGGATGCGCTGCGCCATGTTACCTGCGCGCCTATGCCTGCAGAAAAAGGCTCGACGATTAAGGCAGGCATCGGCCTGTTCGAGCGATCCGGAAATCATATCCGCGAAGGCTGACCAGAACATCGCGATGAAATCCAGTTGACAGCCCGGAGAACTGTCCGTACCGGAATTGCCGGACTTGCCGACCTCCGACCCCTCATACGATCCGCTGACCGCGAAGATAACAGCAATGATATCGAAACGGTTGGCAATTGGCACGTTGACAGCCTTGACCGCCACGCAATCGGGACAGCATGATAATCCGGAAATCCGTTCGAGTTGGCAAGAGGTAGCAGCAACGCGCCATCCTGTTGGTCGGACAAGTAAACATGCCACGGCAATTCTGAATTTGAATCGCAGCAGCCGCGGCGGCAACTCATGCGTTCGCATTCGTCTGGCGCTGTTATTTTGCCATTGACCGCGGCGCTTCTATCCCGTCGGGTTCGGCGGTGGTCGACCTTATATCGCGCTGCTGGCGCTGCTGACCTCGATTATCGGCGCTTGCCGGCATTGCTTTTATTGTGCAATATCAATCGTCGTGACGCGGTAACCCATCGCATTCATCTCGCGCTGAATCAGACTGGCCGAAATCTGGCCGTCCTGCTGCTGGTCGTGCCGGCGGCCTGGCTCGGCGGGTGGATCATGCTGGAGCAGCAGAGCTTCATGCTGCTGCCGCCTGCTGCTGGCGGCAGCCGGGGCGTTCTGCTGATCCATCGAAGCATTTATCAACGGGCAGGGGCGGGAGCCCCACAACCGCGATGGACAGCCAACTCGGCCTGTTCGCCCCCCATTGGCACAGCCATCGACCTTCTGTCCGGCAATGGTCGGCATCGGCGCGGCAATTTTCCCTCGGCCCGATCCTGCTGCCTCACCTCGCTGGTCGACAGCCGCCGATGCTGCACCGCGCAGTGTGTTGCATCCTGGGTCAATCAATCGCCGGTCTGGCCCGGCAGTTGATGAAATCTGCTGAGCTGCGGGCAGAGGCGCATCGCCTATGCCCTTGTTCTGTGTGCTGCCCGGCGGGCAAGGTAGGCAGCCTACATGCAGTCAAGGCCTTGCCAGAGATATGGAATCAGACGGCTGACGGCGTTGCCTGATCCTCTATGTGGCTGTAAGGATTTTGTGGGGTTGAGTTGGTGGCTGCGACGTAGTTTTGTTAATTTTAATTCACTCGTAATTTGAATTTGTTTGTCTCATCACAACCCTCGTATCGTTCTCCACGACACGCGCGCGTAGGCTTGCGCCGGCAATTTGTTGCGGGTATTCCCTTTGCACAAGTTCTCTTAGATTTGAGGCTTTTTCATTCCGTTAGCTGCGCATAGACCACCATCATGGCTTTAACTTAATTTGTCGTACCCCGCACCTTGGGATACTCCCGAGAAAGAATGGCCATTCCCACCCCCGTCTTGGCAACCAGTCGAAAACATTCATCGCTTCGATGTGATTTGTTGGTAACCCTCGCCTGGCGATATAAAATCCAGGTAAATCCAGCTTTACGGTTATCCTTGGCTCGCAGCTAGCGAAACCATTTGACCGCTCACGTCATTTTAGATACGCCCTCGCTTTGTAGTACCAACGCCGAGCCCGTATTGGACTCCGCATTCCCTTGCGCGCAGCTAGTCGATACGCCATTTGATGCTTTCGTGGGCTTTGCACACCCTCGCCCTTGCTTCATATGACCCCAACAGCGTGTTGCCTGGCATAGCCTTGCTGCGCTACTAGGAACATATTCCACAGCCGATATTTGTTTGGGACACCCCTGCCTTTATTAACATAAACCGAGAATTATTATTGGGCAATAAAGTTCCTGCGCTGCGCTAGCCGAAACCACTCGACCGTCAAAAGTATTCTTAAAGGCATCACCCTCTCCTTGAGCATACAGGACGCAGCTGTATTGAGGCCCGCAATTCTTGCACTGGCGGACCAGCCGAACCACTCGCAGCCTGCTGGAGCTTTAGGCACACCGCTTCGCATACTTGAGACAAGTTGAATTGGCTTCGCAGCCCCTTGCGCGCACTAGCCTATCCCATTTGACGGCTTCTACATCGTTTTGGACATCCATCCGCCCAAGTCATACTTCGCCAAAGATTGTTTTGCGGCTGCAAACATCCTCCTGCCAGCCCGGCCAGCATATCAGGAATAATCTGCATAGACGTTCATGAAGCGAGGAGGAAACACGGGCAACCAAGAAACTCCGAACTATAAACTCCTGCTTTAAAACTACTGCTGCTTTGAGATGATCACAATCCCCCCATGCGGTCCGCAGCATTAAAACGGTAGGTTTCGTAAACTTTAAAGTAAGCCACTGTCTGTAGAGTTACAATGGAACTACGGGATTACGGATTACGGTGACTACATCCCATCTCCAATTCTTCGATCCTCTGTCCTTGCAAGCTACATTTTGCAGAGCCGAACAATTGGTAAGGCTCGGTCGTCCTCCGGCAATCCTTATACCGATATCCGTATCACAGAACACATGTGGCAATCGCCGGATCGAACCCATGGCAAGGGAAAAAAACCTCAGCTCACGCATAAACGCTCCAACCCCCCCCCCCGCTTCCTCTTCACTGCCCCTCGCAAGCCAGACAGGCCTTGACAATCAATGGAATGATAAGCCCTGCCGTGCGCCCGCATGAATAAACGACTGGATGGCGTCTTCCCGAAAAAGGTCACATCGGCCGCCCGCGCTGGACGAAATTCAGGAAATCTAAGCTCGGCAAAAGTCACGAATAAAACTGTCATTCTGTAAAGTTTCGGCGCGCAAATAAATGGCAGGACCACACAAGCAGATGCCCGCATCAGTTCTGTCTCGCCGCCCGCCGCCCGTCGCTACTTTCCGGCCCGGGCGCCCTGCTTCCAGCCAAACAGAGCATTGACACTAGGAATCGCGGTGACAGAATCGCGTGACAGGGCATAATTCCTGACGAAACGATAAGCGATGCCTTTACCACGCGCTGCTTGCTGTCATAGTCACGCCTATGCCCTTGGCCCGAAGCCAAAGCGCGAAGGACTAAAAAGCACTAAGTCTGGGGACAGGGCGCAATTCGCTTCCTCTTCCCGCGGGGCTTTGTGCGATTCTATTGGATGCCAGTGCCACTCGATCCATGGCCCAATCGAACATTTTCGGTGCGGTTCGCTAATATGTTAACCTATAGATGATTCGGCCGAAGAGTTCCGGTTAACTTTAATTTAACATCCTGCCCTATTGATGGACCTATGTCCGAAAAATTCGGCTTCAATATTCAACAGTCATAATATTGGCCGATATGCAACTGGTCTTCGGCCTCTGGATTTTTCAATAGGGTCACGGATTTCCGGATGGATCGCGCCGATCTCGCCCGCTATCGCGGCCTTGTGTCGAAACCAGCAAGGGGGCCCCCCGGGGGGGGAAGCGCGACGACAATATGGCCGTTTGTCCTTTTGCTTTCGACCGCCTGTCTGATATTTCTGTTGACGATTGCAGCGATCCATTTCGAAATGCGATGCCGGTTTTCCCGAATACTGGTCGGCTGATCCTGATATTCGCCGCGCCGCCTTCGCCTGGCTGACCTTGCGCCCCGGATATTCATGCGATCGCTGGTCAATGTCGTGCGCGCCTTGCTGCTCGCTGTGTCGCTGCCCGCCCTTTGTGAAGGGCAGGAGACAGGTTGATCGACGGGGGCCCTGTCGGGTGATCGCCACCGTGCCGCAGTTCGTATCCGTCATGATTCTACTTTCCCTGCTCGGCCTACGCTGACCGAGCCAAAGCTATGCCAATCACACCTATGCTGGATCCTTTACCAAACGGCATCTGTGCGCTGCGGCTGGGGTGTGTTAGTCGCCGCGGGCACGATATGGTTTGCACTTTACGCAGTCCAATCGATCGTTGACCGGCTGTGAACGACGGGGATGAAAGCGCTGTTCAAAACGCGTCCGGACATGCTCAGGGGATATATAATAACGATCCATCATCCTTTTCGACATCGACCATTCAACGAGTCAACCGACAATATGTATCGCGGGCGGGGCGACTAAGGTTCTGCAAAGAATAATCAAAACTGGTCGGGCCTGTGTCAGGAATATGGGACAAGGTGCGCGCACCGGCGGCGAGAATTTGCATAGTTGAACTCCTTGGATACCGTCGAGACGGCGCAATTCTGGCCCAAGCATATTGCGATTCGCTGCGATTCTGCCACATTTCGAACTGGGTCGAATCGAAGGTGACCGCGAAGTGTTCGATTGCGATATTGACCGAAGCCGATTCTCTGGTGTGCGATGGATCGGGCGGCATAGGCGCTCTATATGCCAAGCAAAATGGTCGCAATCAGTCCGCGCTGTCAAAGGCGCCTGATTGGCGCTAAAGAGATGATATCGATTACCGGTCAATTCCCAATTTTCAAGACAAGGAGTTGCGTGACTTTCAAGATCGCATAAGGAAATGGGAACGGATAGGATGACCGTGATGACGCACGCTCAGAAGTTCGAATTGGCGATAAAGCATTTCACTCAGTACATGGGAGATATGCTATTGAAAAAGAAAATGCTAGTTTCACTAGAGAATATGCATGCGCATCGCAGCGCCGACAAAGAAATTTGCTCACGATAAATTCTTGCAGAATTTCGTACGATTTTCATATCCACACTCAAACGCTCAACAGAATCCGCGAAGTTGTCCTCATCAACCGACTTGAGGAATGGAAGAACCGTTTAACAAGACCGTTTGAAGATGGTGGTACTAGTGAAGGAGACGTCATATTCCGGAATGATCCAGATGTTGAATTTATCTGCGAGGCCTTGTTTCCACAATCCGTGAAAATGTGAAATTTCATTGTCGTCGTTGAGAATACTAATATTTGGAACAGCACCCAGAAAAATTTCATTCTACGCGTCTCGACATCTTCGCGCGACCATACTCGGTTGTACGTCAATGGAGAACCACTCGTTGCGGAACAATCTGCGACATCAACATTGTCCACAATGTCTGAAGCCAACAAGCATCAGAACAATCCGATAGTATTCGATGTGCGCCTGTTGAATAAATGCAAATTGGCACAAAGCGGTTTTCCAGTTATCCTCGAGGTCCTCAAAACGTCCTATTCGACGCAGAAAAGCTCGCTTAGTTACGCAAATGAAGCCCGTCAACCTAAACCGGGATATAAGGCACAACTGGGCATGTGATTGGGGTAGGCACGAGCAACCGGACCCGAAGCCGGTCGGTTTTGAAGCACGAAAATTCGACGACACTAATTAATACCTTCTCGGTGATACATTTCCTAATGCAACGTCTCGAGATGGACCTAACTTTGACCAAGGACAAAAATGGCTTGCCTGACATATGGAC
>Ga0163217_1014344_pt1 | contig 10727 bp, 8 predicted proteins | sample SynspAceP_FD_185933 | JGI IMG/M metagenome (GOLD analysis project Ga0163217, IMG submission 185933) | Saline lake microbial communities from Ace Lake in Antarctica - Synechococcus sp. Ace-P (PacBio error correction) | ecosystem: Environmental > Aquatic > Non-marine Saline and Alkaline > Saline ...
CGGACTGTTCCATTTTTGTTGATGAACTTAAAGGAGAGAAGCAAGGAAATCGCAGGCTGAATTAAGGCAAAAAAAAGGTTTGGTGATCGATTTCCTATTTTTTCGGGTACCAAAGTGGAAATGGGGGATTGTTAGATAATGGTGGAAGGGGCCAAGGAAAAAGGCAAGAAGCCGGAGATTTGAATCATGGGAACCATAGATTCTTGTTAAATTTGTAACATGACAAAGGGCGAATACGGATATTAGAGATGTTACCGATCCGGGTCCAGTAACAGTTCTAGTGGACATACTTTCCTAAATATAAAGGGGATCATCATTACTCTGAAGATTATGTAGATGGGTGGTCCTTTATAGAGTATATCAAGGTATGAAGTGAGCTTTATCGGTAATTCCTTACGAATTCGAATAAAATAAGTGCAGTCCGTTACCAACAAGTTAAACAGTCCAGTGACAGTATTAAAGAGGCCGGCCATAACCGAAATCCAATTTTTTTTGCCTAAGTAAGATACCTATTGCGGGAATTGCGGAGAGGCGAACAGTGCGCACTATTTTCGGCCAAATGTGTACCAAAATCCAGGATGTTAAAACACCTAGGGGTACTGTGTCATTATGTTAATGATTCATAGGGGAAAGCCTTATGTTTATTTCTGAAACAACTTTAAACAAAACACTGTAGCATGGGACCAGTTAATTGGAAAAACCCAATATGCCTGGAAGGCATATTGTTTAAATATGAGCTGGTGCGTTGTTCAGATGGTTGCGCGACAGCTTTAAAAGATTTTAAAAAGTCGGAAGATGTAGAAAAGTTTTGGGCGGAATCTGTGAGTAGTAATGCTGGGGTAGATATTTTGTATCGCGGCTTTGCCGGCTTGGGGGTCACTTACTGGAAAATAGCATGCCAAACGGCAATATTTTGGCGCTCACAAGGGGCAGTACGGAAGTGCGGCATATTGCTAGAAAAAGCGGCCATTGAATCAATCGCTTTTCACACGATTGGATGTGTTGCAGGGCTATGAAGGATTCTAATAATTCTTCAGGAATTACGTCGAGTGGGGAGCTAATTCTGTGAAATAATATGCCTGAATGGCAGTAGTTCAGGCGATGTTCTTAACACGGAAGGCAGCTCGGTATCTGCGCTAATCTAGCATTCAAGTAATGTCATTCTCTAATGAAAAACTGAAGACAATATGATGATGGGGAGCGGCTTATTTAGCTGGTTTGGCGGTCGATTTGGGATGAAGTAATGCCTTTGAAGAAATTCAGTGAAATTGGAGAACCGATGTTAAATGTTAAACCCTAGTACTGAAGAAAGAAAAATGTGATAAAAATATTACAGGGCTGGTACCATTTATAAATTCCTTTTTTATTATTAATTAAAGAGCTAATAGAATCAGAGAATATTTGTCCCAAAACTAAAAATGAATTAAAATAAAAACAACTAAATATATCCATTTATTGCTGAAATCATGCGCACTTTTTTTCATAGAATCCTTTTAGGGGCGGGTGTAGTTTGCCAAATGGTAGAAAACTGTTGTGTTCAACTTTAAACTAATATCGGAAACTCGATATGATGTATTACCATTAAAAGACGGCCTGGGGACTTGTCCGATAAAAAAAAAAAAAAAAAAAAAAAAAAAAAAAAAAAAAAAAAAAAAATATATGTTGGAGTGGCGGTTTGCTAGCGCCTTATAGTGATGCACATATAAATCCCGTCAGGTCAGCATAGGCTGGACGGTTGCGATAAATTTGAAATGGGCATTGGGTTCCTCTTTATGTATTGCGCAATTTATAGGGCATAGTGGGGTGCTTGATTGTTGGCTCTTCTACAAAGATATTTTGGATGAGCCACAAGGACAAGGAAGCCAAAAGAGCGTATCTGTACGGCTCCCGGGCAGAATGAAGAAAATCGCGCCATTAACAGAACCTTTTAGTGAGGTGGTAGTAACTTTTGCGCTTGGTATTTGTAGTTGCTTTTATTTTACGGATGCTAGCCCATACCGGAAACGGAAGGTAAGTTGTCTAAGGGTCTTAGGGCATTAACCCGTAGGGTTTTTTAAAGTAATGGGCTAATAAGGCTTTCTTTAGGTGGGACAGGCTATGCCATAATTCCGGCTAGGGATTTTGGGACCAGAGAATAATGCACGCCATTATGCCAATTAAAGGATAAGGTGGAAGCGGGAGGGGCTATGCTTGGATTCAGTGGTTGGGCTATCAAGGAGCTGTTTGGCCGCTTTGTTGTATGTTGGTGTTTTCCTAAATAATTTACCCTACTGAGGCGGTTGCCACCTTATTATTTAAGTTTAACTTATTTGTCTTTTTTGGCTTCTTTTGTAATGATTGGAAATCGGAAGGGGAACGAGTTGCCGGTGAAGTCTTATAATTGGTATGGTCAAGATGATAGTTTGTTTTGGAAGGCAGCCGATCCTACTAAGTAAACATAAAACGAGGACTGTGCTTCGTAACGGAAGAACATGATTATAACGATAGCCTCAAGAATGCTACGTGAAGGCGAAATTTTAATATGCAGAGTCTGTATGAAGAAATTGCCAATGAATTATGTGTCAAGGAGGCTGAGGATTGGAGGGAAATACCAAGAATTTGCGGGCTATACTTCCCGCTAAGCCTACAACACAAGGCTTGGCAAATGGACCTATGGGCAAAATATGGATGTCTAAGGGCTAAACCCCAAAAGGAATAGGTGTAATGGCCTGCCAATTTGATGTTGGGAGAAAATATTGGTGAAGGTAAGCCTGCGCCAAATGTGGGGAATTGGAATATTATGGGAACATGTGGGTTTTATACAAGATGATTTACATATTTGGATCCGTCAACCGAAACCTACAACCATACTAAGGGAACGGCTCAAGGAAAAGCAGTTTTTTATTGCAAAATCCTATGATTGAATTCCATATCTATTCCATTGAATGGACACCCGAGAAAATAGATTTCTATTGGACGGTAAGGTGTACCATATTTCAACAGAGCACCTTACGATGACGAATATGGCCTTTGATCAACCTTTTTATTTAAAATTGAATATTTGCCATGGTGGGCTTGGGGCGGACAGCAAGGTGTGATCATCTATATTTCCAACCAACAAATAGACTATAGATTATGGGTTAAGGGTCTATGAGCTTATTTTCTCAGCAATGCAGCACTGCTCACACATATATGCCCCGGTCCAGGCATTTTTGAAAATTAAATCGCCAGTAATGGGCATCTATCTGATTACCTCCCTGGAAATAAGAAGGTCTGGGCAACTATTTTACTTTCCGTAAAGTTTTTAAGAAGAACATTGATTTCTTTTTAAAAAAAATCGACCCCTCGCAGCGGTGACAAAATTCCTTTTAAAGTAACTTTTTCCCCATCTACCATAGCTAACTTGACGTTCGTTTAACTGCTTTCCGCTAAATTCTGTTAAAAATGATTTTTGGAATAATTGGTTTCTTGGCCGCATTTTATCGGCATCTGAAAATGCCTGATGCCCTACTCATGCAAAGGCTGACTCCAGTAAACGGGGGCTTGGAAGTTCAAAACGCTTGGTGCGAAGTACTACGTTTCTGCCGGGTTCCAATTTCTTTATCTGTTGAAGTTGGACTTAGTACTCCATCCTCTGATAGGCCGAAGCGGCGAATCTGTAACTTTTAGTTGAAAAATTTGTAAATTTTAGGTCATCAGCAATTGTGTCCCAAGCGATAACACTCAAAAAATTCCAGGGCGCTCATGTCGCGCCCCATATGCGTTATTAAAAGAGGGGCTTCTGATTCTAGGACAGATGGGCGCTTGTATGGACTATGTTTTTAAGAGCCGAATTAAATTCCTTGGTGAACCATATTCGGGATAATGCTTGATTGTTGCATTAGTGTTACCCGCTTTGGATACCATATGTCTTTCATCCTTAATGTTAAAGGTAAAAGGAAGGTTGGAGGGTAAGCTATGGGGTATGGCCACACTACCCGGATTTAAAGAATCGAAAAAGGACTGGGCTAAAGCTAGAACAGTTTGCTGGCTTGTTATTGCGATTTACAGAAATAGGATTGAGCAAAGGGTAAAGAAGCACGCTGGGAACAATTTAAATCGAGATCAGAACCGATTAGCTACAAAGCAAAATAGGAATATTTGGTTGCCACTGGCATGCAAGCTATAGGCCAAATAACTGAATAGTTTTAAGGCAAATGGGGGCAGTACCTCATAGTACTCTGGTTCCGCTTATTGTTATCGCTGTAACTTAAGGAGTAAGAATTGTACTGTAGTTTCTCGAAAGGGGTGCACTAATGCCATACCAGAAAATTATAATATTGGTGAGCCAGGAGAAATTTATTTCGTAACTTAAAAGAATATTTCTCCATTCACCAACACCAACTGCTGCTAGTAATCAGCAATTGCGCACACTTTTTATATAAGTCTATTTGGGATTCGATAGCGGTGCCTGGAATGTTGATATGTAGGTTTAAACGGTTTGAGCAGAGAGAACTGAGAGTTGCTGAGAGGTACGCGAAATTGTATTCACACAGAGAGTCAGTTCTCTATCGATATAAAAAGAACGAATATATAAATAGTTGTGGGGACGCACTGAGGTTGCGTTGATGAAGACGAGAGCGAAGTGTGCGTTCAACTAAGTCACACTGTCCAACCCTACAGAAATTATAATATGAGAATATGCTATCGACCCGCAATTATATTAACCAGTATTTATTAGAGAAAAATGCGCGTTACTGAACACTTGTCTCGAAATGGCGAGGAACTATATGAGAGTCTCAATGTTATCTGCTACACCGGGACTTACTAGGCATTGGATCAGTGCTTGGGATCAAATGTCAGCACGGAGTAATCGTTTGCACGACACAGCCACACCGACCCTGTCATACTTTATTACTATGGACATTTAGTACGAAGGCTATTAGCTGCTATAAGACCGACTCCAAGGATACGCGAGCCAATTTTTAATTGCTTGGTAGGGATTTTTGGTGACACATGACGCATTATTGTAAAATGAGCGGGAAACAAATGATCAAGAGGTCTGCGGGCACCTCTCTCTAGATACAAGAGAGGAACAGTAATTTATTCGTGTCTGGAAAATTGTGATAATGCCGGTCTACCCAAACGCTCTATCGCTTCAATTTCTTCTGGTTCATATTACGTCCATGGTATATCTTATCCAGCTTTTTTTATTCGTGCACGTTTTCCAAGGTCAACATCCGTCAAATATGGATTGCTGGCTGCAGCACCACAACTTCTTGTGCAATGTGTCCCGAGGAGGGGCTTCCACGGGATCACGTTAATTGGATGGAACTAGGCACTTTGGCATTCAGCTTCGCATGGCTGAAGTTATCCCATCTAAGAACTGGAAATTAAAATTTGTCGTAGGCAGCTTTTTCCTTTATGTAGTAATTCATTGGTATAAAGTTCTTACGCCTGTCCGGCGGTGTTTTGCGCCTTTTAGCTCAATATTTATTGAACTTTTTTGTCTATTAACATTAAGCACATCCGTGTAGCCGTTGGGATTTTGGTGGTTCCTATCACGCGTTTAATTTTCGCAGGTCTTCAAAGTGTAGTCCTATTTCCACCGCTATCCGTAAGTTTTTCCACTCGTCATCGTGGAACACTACCGGTTTCGCATCTTTGGTATTTCTAAATACTCGATCTCTACTCATGTCCAACAACCAAGATCTAGTCGCTCTTTTGTATGGAAGCTAAGTGTTTTCTTTTCATGCCCATGGCCACCTTATGCCCAATACCAAGGGTTTTGTTCATATTGTCCACAACTTAAAATTAATAGAACAGGCCCATAATGATCCAAAGTAAATGTTGATGTTTTTCATAATGCAATGTGAATACTTTATTTTTAAACTAAAGATTAAGGATTCCAATTGTGTTACAGTCGTAGTATGTCGCTAATATGAGAATTTCGGATTTTTGAGGGGTTAAAGGAAAATACTTTTCTTTAAAACGATATCCGTCCTTTACGGGGTTAAGTCCTGTTTGCAGTCCCCATTCCTGAAATCATTTCTTTTCGGAATTTAAATCGAATCCCAAACAGTCTCGTGGTCCATCAAAGGAATTAGAGATGAAATTAATTTTTCATTGTTTGGACCATCTTACAAAGGAGAGAACACGGTGATATAATTATTCTGTATGGTCCTTGTTGTAAAATGAATGTCGCTGTAATTTTCGCATTAAAGCGCTACCTGTAATGGTGAAATGGAGCAGTTCTTTAAATGTCCTAAGTTCTTCTCTGGTAGTAATTGCTCCCTCGTCAAAATTTTTTTATGTTACCCAGCGTTTGAAATAAGGGAAAAGCCCCAACATAATTATATAATAAGGTTCTAGCTGTGGAGGATCCAAATCGAGACTTTCGGCGGCCGGCTCCCCTAGCCTCTTGTCGAAAGTAGATGATCATGGAGGCGATGTGCCTTATGGTAGCGGAAACCACCATGCGCCGGTTTGGCTTTATCCGCGATTTCCCAAAATTCGACTGGCAATACGCTGCATCATCGTGGTTCTCGCAGAAAAATGAGCATTTGGTGCTCGACTATATCCCTGGTCGTTTGTAACTACGGCATATGGTCTGTCCAATCCATGACCTGCATAAATAGTTTACGAAGGAGTCTAAAATGAGCCTTGTCATATAGATAAAGTCATTTCCCTAAAGTGGTAGGGCCGGATATAGTGGGGGCAGGACTGTAAAACTCTCTGCCATTAAAAAATTGCATCTGGATTTTTTCTCATTTTTATGGATGAATTCATATAACTCCAGAATTCTCGGAACCATTTCGGCCAATAATCATGATACGAAACCGTCTAACCCCCTTGCCCAACCAATAACAGGGCGATATCCTTTACAACATTTTTATCCAGGAATGAACCTCCCTGTTTTTTGCCGAGGAGGAGTGAAATGTTCAGGAAAGCCTTATGTCCAAAAGTCTCAGGGGGGGCGCAATGTTTCAAAAATCTCTATGTCCGTCGGGCTAATTCCGTAATTGATCTTACCGTCTTCGTACCAAACATTAAACTGGCTTTGAAAACGTGATCCATTTTCTGTCATTTGCCGGAGTTTCGGTAAATTGTGTTTGTCGGCAAGCGTATTCTGCTCTCCTCCTATGGCTGGTAGCCATCACGCCAATCCGGTACTGAAAAGGACTCCCGGGACTGTAATAAAAATTGTTGTCCGTTGTCATAGACTATCATTGTTTATTGTCGATTGTTCCAAAAATCTACTACCGCCTTGTGGGATTATTTTTCCCTTCGTAAAATTTTTCTGGCAATTATTGGGAACAATATCTAGTGATAACTTTTACGCCCGCCTGTGGCTTTCTGGTTATTTAAGGATTTAAACTCCGGTCGATCCTCTTTTCAGGAAATTATGTGGCCCAAAATCTGGATTGAACGCTGTAAATAATCCTTTTTACGGGCAATAAGGGCGAACCGCTCTGCCTTTACAAATCCGGGTCGTCGTAGAGATGCCGTAGGCGGTATAATCACTACAGAGCATGAATGTAGAAATACCCGTAGGTATCGCAAATGTGGGTTACTCCCAATCCTTAATTTCCTTTAAAGCTTTTGTGTGAAGTCACTAAATTAACTATTCCAATTTTCTTCCCACGGTTCAGGGTTTATTGGTGGGTATTGGGTATTTCAGGGACAATGTGGTAAAGTACTGGGATACTACTCGTTTTGATTTCAGTGGTCCGGTTTCATTGGTATGCGTTGTTTTTCGGAACGAACAACTACCTATGGCGCAGGTTAAACTTTTCTATGCAATATACTGATTGACATGTTTTTGGAATTAATGTTATTTTTTGTGGCAAAAATTTTTCTCCCACGACACCTTTTGCCACAATTTATTTAAGTCTTTTGTTGATACAACCCAATTCATCTGTATGGTGTTGGCTATACATTCTTGGATGTTAGTGGTGTTTTGTAAAATAATTTAAAGTGGAGGGGAATAATTTTGTTGCAGCGGTTCAAAACAAGACGTTTGCGTTCACCCGAATAGAATTTCATCGGTACCTTCCAAGACTGAAGTAGTTTTTCGTTTTCCCGTAACCTGACCTTTAAATTCTATTCCTAAATTTCACCTAAAAGAGTAGGATCTCCATTCTTGGTAGTTGCTTGGGGTAAAGGATAATTTGTTCGTCTCAAGAATTTCTCATTCCTCCAAATAACTCTCAACGATGCTCATCCAGGTAACTGCCATGAGGTAATATGTAGAGCCTTGCCTTTGACTTCCTTATTGGGTAATGAGGTCCAAATCAACCTAGATGTGGCGTAGATAAGATGAAATACGCTTCGGGGTGGCCATCTGTTTCAGTCTTGAGCTTGAAATGGCTATTGACGCAGGGGGATAAAGGGATGATGTGCACAAGTACGGTCAAATGGTTCGTAAAAATGCGAAATGCTGTTTCAATTCGTCGGTATAAATGGTCGTCTTCAAAGAATAAATCCCTGAGGGTATCCTTGCCTGTTTTAATATAAGGCGACCTTAAACTACGGTCCCAACTTCATGTTTTGGTTTAATTGGGCGATCGTTTCTTGGTGCAGTTCTTTAAACAGGGATAAGTGCTTTTGTCTGCAAAATCCATCTTGCTGTAAATAAACAACTAATTTTGTGTCATAGGGGAAGGTACATTTCTTTTTGCCACTTTGCTCCAGCTCTTGGTTTCCTTTTTTCGGACAGCTTGGTATCTACCTATAATTCATATGATAATCGTCCGGATAGCCCCTCTTTAAGCTTTTTGTGTTCGCTCAGGGCATAATTAATGCACCATTTGGCGATGTAATTCGTGTAACCAGTTATTTGTTTACAATTGTTTTTCGTATTCATTGGGGTACCGGTAACCCCCAGTATTACATATTATCTTGTCCGGGTAGGAGTAAGGTAGACCTTTGGGTCCGAAAAGATCGGAGCTATTCCGATCGAAGACCTCCAGTCCCAATTTTCCGATATAGGTGTAGTCAACGTAGTAATTGTAAATGGCAAGGCTATGGCACCATTTCTACTATGTATATTCTCAAAGGTTATCGTTCCCATTCGTCTGAATCGGCAGTTCCTCCCCATTCATAGTGACCGGCATAGGGGTAATAAGGCTGCCCTCGTCTACAAACCCTAAGTTTCGGGCTTTTTAATGGCCTTTCCAAAATGGTTGTACATATATAAGTAGGTTGCTTTGCCACCTTTGTTGATTTTTTGTAGCCATCCTCCGAAATGGGAATGCAATAAGGCTTCCGTAGTCCCAGCTCAGTACTGCCGCCGTATTTTCTCCTGTAGAAATCCTTGGTCTTAATTTTGAGTCCTAGAATCTTTGGCGAATAGGAGTGGGTGGTTTAAAGTGATAAAATATGTAAAACGGAAATGCCCTGTGCGTCCTAACCATCGACCGTCGGATCAATTATATCGATTCATTTCCCAGAAGTTTTGGCCATCGATTTTGAGTTGTAGCTCCAATAAGGGTATCAAAGCCTAATTCGCGTCCACGTTTGTTGGTAGATGGCTTTTTTGGCTGCCGAAATCAGGTATTTTCTATGATTAGTGGAAACTGGGCTAATATCCGCAAAATTTTGATCAAGGCCAGAGAAGTCCTTTGTTAATTTCCTTTTTAAAATGATTGACTACCGTATTCTCGAAATTGCCGTCTAAAGGTTTCGTCTTTTTCAATTTTATTATATGAATACATCTGGACTCCAATAAAAGTGCAGGGGTGGAGAAATTGGTACTTCATGGTTGGGCCTCAATAAGACAGGCTTGAAAGTCGTCCGATGAAACCCCAGTGGGTGTTCCAGAATTGTCACTCCCAGTTGGTGTGCCTTTCATTGGTAAATCTCCACTTATCTATAGAGGGATGAAAGGAAATTGCGGTATTCTGATTTTATTGGGGTGAATTTAGTATTGTAATGGCTCGCGAACACTCATCATGGTTCGCGCGAAACTTATGAAAATCTTGTGAATTTTTACCGCTATTAACGTATCATTGGCAGAGGTGGCCTTAAAACTTTTCTGGGTATACACCAGCCTTCCGTGCATTTTTAATTTCCTGCGAAAATCCTTCCACATGTTACAGTATTTAAATCCAAAAGTTTTTCCCCGTTTGATAAGTACATTTAGTCGATCCAGTTTTAGGAGGCGTTTCAATAGATTTTGCAAAATACTCGGATAACCGTTTTCCAGCCAGCTAATTGTCTTTATCAGGGTAGTAACACTCCTCGCAATATAACTTCCCTGAAAAGTGGGGCCGGTATATGTTTCTCAAAGATATGGCCGTGTGGCCCATGGCCACCGTTGTCCCATACTGAATAAACTTTTCCGAGTGGATTTTTACCCTGTCCTTTCAAAATCCTTTTCGATGATAGACCAGTTTGTTGGGCTTTAATATAATCTTGATTCAATTATGGTAAGGGAGGTTTCTGCGTTATCGTAAATAGTTGTAAGGGCATGTGTAAACCCGTCTGAATAAAGGGGCAAATTAAGTCTAAATTATTGTGCCATTAAAAGAATCTCCAGCCTGTAGGTTGGGGGTGTCCTATCTTTCACCTTGCTGTGCTACTTTTTTTTTTGCTGGGTGAGGTCAGAACTGTCCGTTTGTGACAGGGCTGGTAAGGTAAAGTAAATAAAATTAGTAAATTATGATTGTTTGCCCTAAACTTTATCCCCCCCCATAAAAAAAAAAAAAAGTTTTTTTCCCGATTTTTTTAAAACAATAAAATCAACATCGATTTGCCGTAAATTCGCG
>Ga0163217_1107200_pt1 | contig 10727 bp, 19 predicted proteins | sample SynspAceP_FD_185933 | JGI IMG/M metagenome (GOLD analysis project Ga0163217, IMG submission 185933) | Saline lake microbial communities from Ace Lake in Antarctica - Synechococcus sp. Ace-P (PacBio error correction) | ecosystem: Environmental > Aquatic > Non-marine Saline and Alkaline > Saline ...
AAAAGAGAGATATCAAACCCAAAAAACGGGGGGCCCCTTGGGGAAAAAAAGAAAGAAAGAAATCCCAAGGCCCCCCTTTTTCCCTTCCAATCGAAATCTGCCCGTTTTGGGCCAAGCGCCTGCCGCGGGGTGGAATCTGGGTTTGGGCCGGCCTGACCCGGCTTGCGGGCGGTGGGTGCCTGCCCCCCCAAAGCCGATTGGGCCTAACGGCCACCGTGGCCGGACTGCCGTGCCCAGGTGGGCCTCTACACGGCCCCTGGGTGCGGAGGTGGTGGTACGCCCCTCTTTCGGGTAGTTTCCCCCGGCCCCTGAAGCGTCAAGCACCAACGACAACAGCTGGCGATCCCTGGGTGGGCAGCGACTGAAACCGTCCTCTCGCCGCCTTTGGGCCGATTCCCAGTGGCCCTGATGGCGGGGCCCGCGCCAACCTCGGCCCTGCTTGGGTGGGGCGTGAATGGCTCTTGCGGGCCGCGTCTCTGCTCCGCCTTGCTTCATCGCCAACTTCATCTCTGAATCGGTGCTGGTGGGGTTCAAATCCGGCAATCGGCCTGGTGATCGTGGTGGATCAGCTGCCCAAGTTTGCTTCGGTCTGCATGTGGAGAAAAAGCCCGGGTTTTTTCCTTTCGCGACCTTGGCCGCCTGCTCGGTCAGATCCCCCAAAGGCGTCGATTCGCCAACGGTGCTTGCTCTCGGTCGGCTGTTCAGCCTGCTCTTTGGCCTGAAGCGGCTGGCCCGAGCTGCCCGCACCCTTGCTGCTGGTTGGCCGTGGCGATCCGCCAGTTGCGCCCTGTGGGGGGCTCGATCGCCCTTCGGCGTCGAGCTGGTGGGAGCGGTGCCAACGGGGCTGCCCAGACTCAGTTTGGGCCCCTGTGAGCTCAACCTGGGTCGGTGCTCTCTGGCCAGGGGCGGCGGGCATCGCCATATGAAGTTTCAACCGAAGCATCGCAGCGGCACGGGCGTTCCGCGCGCCTCTGACCGAAACCCTCTCCCGAACCCCCGACCGGGAGCTGCTGGCCCTGGGGAACTGGCCAACATCGGCGGCGGTCCTTCTTTTTCTGGGTGGCAGCCCGGCGGTGGGCACCAACCCAGACCGCGGTGAACGCAGGCCGGCGCCCGCCAGCCAGATGGAGGAGCTGGTCACGGGTTCAGCGGCGCCCTGGCCACCCTGCTGCTGCCTGGCCCCTCTGAATCGCCCGATGCCCCTGGCCGCCCTGGCGGTGGTGGTGATCGTTTATTCATTCGAACTGAATCCGCTCCTGGCGAGTTTTCCTGGCCGATCCGCCGCGTGGCGCGCCGCCGGAATTTTCAACTGGGCGTTGTGGCCTTCCTGGGCGTGGTGTTTCTGGCACCCTCAAGGGCATCCTGGTGGCCGTGATCCTGTACTGCTGGCGCTGGTGCAACAGGAGTGGAACCCGCAGGTTGTACGCGATCGGACGCAAGCTCGGCACCGATGTATTCCGGCCTCTCTCGCCGCGCCATCCCACGATGGAGCTGGCCCGGGGCTTGTTGCCCCTCGCGCCGAGGGTCCGCCTGTTTTTTTGCCATGCCCACGGCGTTCTCAGGAGCCGCATGCGCGCCCGAGGTGAACAGCACCAAGCCCACGGTGGTGGGGTGCTCGATGGCAGTGCCGTGATGCGACATCGAGTACTTCCGCCTCAAACGCTCACCGAAGCGAGCAGCGCCTTGAGAAGGAGGGAATCACCTCTGGTTGGCGGGCCTCAAACCCCACGGTGGCTGGAATCTGATCCGCCGCTCGGAGCTGGGACAGGCCGTCTGGGGCAACGAGAAGGGATGCACCGCAACAATTGAGGGCGTTGAGCATTACCTGCCGTAGCATTTCCGGGGCCCTGGTTGCTGTGCGCACCCTCTAACCCCGATGGGGGGACTCAAAGATCACCGTCGTGATTGAATCTGTGCGGCTCCGTGCCTGCTCTCGATCCCCTGTCTGTTCTGGAAGTCGCCCTGAGATGGTGAACCCGGCGGATTACGGCGACAAAAGCATCCGATCCCAGCGGCCTTATCCCAAGACCAGGAGGAAGTTCCGCGAACTGATCGCCGAATTCGAAGACACGCCCGACCACCGAGGTGTTCATCTGCTCAGCCTCGCTCCAGCCCTGACGCCACCTGGGTTGGCTGGCCAACAGCGCCGCGGTGGTGACGGCGCGAATGATCATCGCCCCGCTGGATCACCCCGCTGCGGGGCCACGGCTTCGGCATCCTGGCGGGGCGGGTGGAAGCTGGTTCTTGCAGGGCTGTTCACCCTGTTTTGCTGGGCCGGCCTGAAATCGCCGTCGGTGGTTTTTCGGTGTTTGCTGGGCGGCCTCTCGGGGTTGGTGATTTCGGTAGCGAGGTCCAGGCCTCGCACGCCACGAACCTGCTGGATCTCGGCAATCGCCCCTGGTGGCCGGTGGCATCGCTGCTATGCCGCGGTGTGCGCAGTGGGCGGTGTCGTCGCTGGCGGGAACGGGCGAATCGCGTGGCCCTGGTGCCGCCGGGTCTGCGCCCCTGGGCCTGCTGCTCTCCGCTAGCCAGTGGTCGGTGGCGCTCGGCTCGGGCTGCTGTAATCTCACCACTTGATGGCACCTCAAGCGGTTGCCTGGCTGGTGTTTTGGCCAAATCAGGGCCTTGGCCTGAGAAACCAGAATAGTCGCAGCCGGCTTGGGCATCGTCAAGCCTCGGCCTCACCGCTCTGTTGTGGTGCCGCTCACCGGCAGCCTCCTTGATCTGGTTCGCCGCAGCCGCGAGGAGCTGTCCAGCGCGGTGGCCCACCACGATCCAGACCTGCTGAACCAGGGAAACGGTGACACTGGTCAGGAAGGGCCAGATCGCTGATTTCTCGATCAACTGGGAATGTGAACCCGCGATCATCGCGTGGTGGTGCGGGCCAGCCGACCCGGCGGAGCCGACGCCCCAAACAGGTGGCGGAGGTGCAAGGCTTGAATCAACAACGCGACGCATCCGCTTCCAGCTTGGTGGTGGAAGCGCTCACCACGGTGGAGTGGTGGGTCCGGAAGACGGCCCGAATCCGATCCCCGAACCCGCAGGGTTCCCGCTTGCTGGAGCCCCGACCTGCCACCACCGCCTGTTCTGGCTCCTGAGCCAACCCGAACGCGGAGCCTAAAACGCTTCTCCAACGCACGCCCCTGCCACCGCCGCCAGCGAGGCCGCCCGGCCGGGCGAGGCCGGATGGCAGCCCCGATAGGACTGAGGCTGTCCCCGCCAGCAGCCCCGTGGTCCAATCCAACTCCACCGCCTTTCTTGTCGAGGTGGAAGCCGATCCGGCCTTGAAGCAGCGGGTGGATGCGCGCCGATCCGAGCGCGGTTGTGGCGATCGCCCAGGAGCGCGGCCACCTTTTTCCCGAAGGCCCACCCTCTCCCGTCATCTGCGCCACTAAAACGGGCGCTTCTTAAGGGAGGAGCGCTTCGCGCAGCAACTCGATCGCTTCGGTTTCACGCCCGAGATCGAATCACCCAAGCCTGGGAGGCCGAGCCGCACCTGCAGGACGGCCGTGGTACGGGTCGCTTGGCCAGCTTCGAGATCCGATCGATGAAGCCGAACAGCCGGCTTTCTGCCGTGGCATGGAGGTAGGTGGCCGCCGGCCTCTGCGCCGGTTTCAAAATCCGGGTGCCTGGCATCGCCGCCAACCACCGGCTGCAGCTTGGGCGAGGGCAGCGAATGGGAATCAGCCGCGGCCCAAGTCTTCCCGGACGCAGTTGGATTGCCGAGGGGCAGGTGGGCAGGGCCCCGTCCTTGAGCCGAGGGTGTCGGCACCGATTTCCGGCCACATGCAACAAGCGATGCCGCCCGCGCATCGGCAGCCCAGACAGGGTGACAGAAAAGCAGCGAAAGCCTAGAAAACGGCCACGGGCAGAAAAGGCAACGAAGATTCGTGCAATTTTCCAGGCGCTCCGCCCAGCTGCCGTGCAGGCCATGGGGGAGCGCCAGCCAGGTAAGGGCAGGACGGCCTGCTCACTGAGGTCGCCCGCGCGCAAGGATCACCAGATCACTGGCGCAGCCGGGCGCCATTCCAGACCACCACAATCACCCAGCGTTCGTCTTCTGCCGTTGCGCCCGGGCGTGGCACCATCATACCGCTCACTGACGAAGCCCCGAGAGCGGCGCTTCCAGAGCCGGCGCTCGCCTGTTGTCGAGGTTGATCTTTCGATGGCCTGCAAGCGGAGCGTTGCCTTGTTTCCACTTCGGTCACCGCATCCCAGGCCCAGCTGGCCTTCAGCCCACCCGGGAGGGAATTCCCCGTGGCGATTCACAGCAGCGCTGCTCGCAGCAAGCTCGTGCTGAACCGCGCCACTGGCCAGATCGATGCGGCAAAAGCGCTTCAGCTGGCCGACCGGCAGGCTGTCGAAATCGATCGAGCGAAGTCGACCGCCCTGGGGATCCGTCGGAAAAATCGTTGTAGTAGATCGAATCGAACGACCCAGCGTGCCGGCGCTACCGGAATCCGGTTCTTCGAAGGCATTTGAGATGGTGGAACACGAAGCCTTCGGGGGCTGAAAACCCCGTCGCGGTTTCAACCGCTCACCGGAGCGCGGAATCCAGCCAGAACTCGCCGGGGGTTCCGGGCTTGGAGCCCAGCATTGGGCGGCCCCTTTGAGTCCGAAATACGAGCCGAGCGGGTTGAAACGACATCGCGTTTTCTGCAGTGAAACAACGCCCAGTTTCGGGGTGATCGCGAAAGTCAGGAGGAAGGCCAAAAGCGGGAAGTTGTGCTTCCGATCCGCCTTCAGTTCAGCTGTTCCGGCGGCGCTGGCGTCCGTACTCCATCAGCCGCACCGTGCTGCGGGGCCCCGATTTGATCCCGAAGGTGACCATGCGCCCGTCGCGCGTGGTGGCCCGGATCGAGCGAGATGGGCACTGAAAAGGCCTCGCCCCTCCGCCAGGTGCCCTCATCAGGTGAGGCCTCTGGTTCCAGGTGTCGGGATCGATGCGCAGGCGGTGAGCTCGCCTTCCACAGCGCCAGCAGCTTGTCGCCAGCCGCACCACATGGGTGTTGGCGATGTTCTTGAGCCGCAGGTCGAAGGCGTTGGCCCGCGGGCCAACCGGGTTTCTGGGTGCCCGAACACGCCCCGAATACTAGCACCTTGTCGGCGGCTTCCTCGGCCACCCAAGCCCTCGGTGCGCCACGAAGCGATTGCAAGAGGCCTGGCCGCGCCGGATTCAAGCGCAGGGCCCGTGATCATGCCGTCGCCACGAAGGGATGGTGCACCCAGCCGACCGCCGCGCTTCCAAGCGGCGGGACCATTGCGGTTAGAGCGTGCCGGCCCAGCTCTGGCGGGATGTGGCCTGAGCTGGGCGTGAGTGCAAACGCCGGTGAGCTCGCTGCCGACGTTGCGGAAGGGAACTCGCCCAATCGTCGGCGGTCGTAATCGCCGACGGCTGAGCCGGTGGCTGGGGCTTGGTGGTTTCGGGGCGGCTGGGGGCGACGGTCCATCGGGCGGGCGGCAGGGAAGACAACCTTGATCCCCATCATCACGTAACGAACCATTACGTTGCGGGTCGGCCTCCCGGCCTGCCTCCAGCAGTCCCTTGCTGCTGGGCCACCTTGCCGGCGCGGGCGGGGGTCGATCTTCCACCGCCAGCCTTAGGGCCCTTGGCGAAGGCCTTGAAGCAGGCCCTCGACCGAGTGGTGGGAGTTGACGCCGGCGAAGCTGGGCGGGAATGTGCAGGGGAGGCCGGAGTTTTGTTCACACACCGCCACGAAGAACTCCTTGACCAAGCTCGGTGTCGTAGGTGCCCGACCCCGCTGGCCGGGATCAGACCAGGTCGTAGCTGAGGTGGGGACGGCCGGAGCAGTCGAGCACCACCTGCACCAACGCCCTCAATCGAGGGGCGCCACGAAACGGCCGAAGCGCTGGGATGCCTGCGGCTGCCCAGGGCCTGGGGCCCAGGGCCTGGACCCACGGCGATGCCCACGTCTTTCGTTGGTGTTGATGGTCGTCGATGTGGAGGTCGCCGTTGGCCGTGACTCCAGAATCGAGCAGCCATGACTGGCCAGCTGGTGGGCAGCATGTGAATGAGGAACGGCAGCGCCCTGTGCTCACCTGCAGAGGCCGGGTTCCATCCGAGGCCCAAGCGCACGCGCAGTCCGTTTCACGGTGACGCGCTCCGATGCCTGCCGCTGCGGCCCGACGGGGCTGCGTAATCGAGGTCCGAAAAGGGAGGACACAGGGCATGGTCGGGAGGTACAATCATGCCGAAGTCAAATGAACGCAAGCAGTCCACATCGGGCCGGCATCGCGTCGGCCGCTGCTTGAACAACTGTCCCCAGGCCGGTGCTCCGCCGAGCTGCAACGCAGGCCACCGCGCTTTCCTTGACGGTGAATCGCTCCAATCCGCACAGCAGCCGTGAGCCGCATGCTTCCGAGTGGAATCGGGCCAACATCCAACGGCCAGCCGGTGCTGGGGGCTGACGCCGATTCCCCGGGTGCCGGTCGAGCTGCTGTTCGACACAGGCCTTCGGCGACCTGTTTTCTGGTCCGCAAAAACGCCGGCACCCTTCCACCACCGCGGCCACGCTTCCCTGGAGTTACGGCCGTTGCCCAACCTGGGCGTGCCGGTGATCGTGGTGCTCGGCCATGAACCGCTGCGGTGCCGTTGAGGCGGCCCTGAACCCAGCGCTGAAGCTCACCCCGAGCCTGCTCCAGGGTGGTGGGACAGCTCCGCATGGAGCTGCTCAGCCTGGGCGGGCAGCAACGACCTGGATCAGGCCTCCCGCCTCCACACCCTCAACGCGGCCGCAACCTGGTCCGACTCCAGCGTGCTGCTCAACCGATCTGATGCGCGGCGGCCGCCTGCAGGTGGAGGCTGCCCTTCTACAACCTGCAAACAGCACCAAGCATCGGACTGGATGGGATCGGTGATGCCATGCGCTCAGAAACACTGATCAGCCCCCGTTGATGCGGGCTCTGGGTCACAGCGCGGCTCACATTCCGTTTGATGCAGTAACCGCGTCCACGTAGATCACCTGGCCGGTGATGCCGAGGCAGGGGGCTGGCCAGGAAGGCCGCCGTGCTTCCCACCTCCTGCTGGGTGACGGTGCGCTTGAAGCGGAGCTTTCACTTCCAGGTTTGTGGATCATGTCGAGAATGCCCGCCGATTTCGCTGAGCCTGGCCCAGGGTGCGGATCGGCCCGGCACTGATGGCGTTCACAGCGCACCTGGCTTCTGGGGGCCGAAGTTCCCGGCCCGCCGCGAGATAACGCACCGAAGCCTCCGGGCTGCCTTGGCCACCCCCATCCACGTTTGTAGTTGGGGGATGGCGCGCTCAGCGCCGAGATAGCTGAGCGTGATCAACGCTGGCCCCCTCGTTTTGAACAGGGGTTTGGCGTGGGCGGCAGAGCGGCGCAGGGAATAGGCGCTCAACCTCAAGGGCCCGGGCGAAGCCCTCAGGGCTGATCGCGCTGTAGTCGCCGACCAGCCTCCTCCTTGCCGGCGAAGGCCAGGCAGTTGAATCAGCAACGTCGAAGTGGCCGCCACTGCCGCTCGAATTTCGCTGAACACGCCTCGATCTGCTCAGGGTTCTTGGACATTGAGCGCAACACCAGGCTGGGCTCAAGCGGAGCGGTGAGCTCGCGCAACCTTGGCCTCGAAACGGCCCTTCTCAATCGGGCAAGGTAGGTGACCGCCAGTTTCGTCAGCCTGCCCGCCGCCAGCTGCTGGGCAAATGGCCCCAGGCGATCGCAGCGGTTTGTTGGCGATGCCGGTGCGAGGGCTTTCTTGCCGCCGCAGATCGAGAAGAGCATCCGCTGGGGGTTCGGAGAGAATGGGATTCTCTCGGCAGCGCTCGCGACCGTGTTCTGGTTCGCCCTGCCGTCCGCTTGTGACCGAAACCGCTCAAGGCCGTGCGCTGGGCCGCCACCATCGAAGCCCTGGCCAGCTGATCTCCGCCGGCGCAGGCCCCACGCGCGATTCTGGCTGAGCGACCGCCGCTGTACGGCCTGGTTGCCCAGGGGCGTTGCTGCAGTTCCTGCTCTCGGCGGCGAGCAAGCGCCGGATCGAGCGCCCTGCGCCGCGACGACGACCGGTGACCGCAGCCTGCTGGGCCGTGGGGGCACTGCGCCCTGGTGCTGGGTGGCTTGATCCCGGCCAGGGACCCCGCCACGTTGCTCCGCTGAGCGGTGGTTGCCCCGGCGGCAAACGCCCAGCTGGCCGCTCAGGTTTTCTCCCCAGTTCAACATTTCCCACTCCCGGCGCCCTGGGTGCTGCTGCCTTTCACCGCCACTTGACCGTCGTGTTTGATTGGAGCGCCAGCGAGGTGCCGGCGCTTCGCTGGCAACCGATTCGCACCGTCGCTGCCTTCGACCCGGCGCTTCCTGCCGCCAGATCGAGGCCCTGCCCGCCCAGCAAGCAACGGCGGCGTTCCTGAGGCACTGGTGCCGCCTTTGGAGGCCACGCTCAAAGGCCCAGGGGAACCGGCATCCTGGCGCCGCCGTTGCCGTCTCCGCCAGCACGCCTCCACGGCCTCCCAGCTGCCTGAGGGCTACGCGGGTTGGCGGTGGCAATGGTCTCGCTGCTGGCCCTTAATTGTCCTCCGGCTGGGGGTGGGATCGGCGCCCAAGGCGCCTCTTCCTGCTGGCGCACGCTGTTCGGGATCGGGTAGCAGGTCCTCTTCCTTGAGCGCGGCAGCGGCTCCACCTTCAGCTCACTCCAGCCGGCGGGGCGGGTCCGCTCCATTCCCAGCCGGCTCCGTGGCGGCCCCCTGGTTTCGCATAACGCTATTCGAGTTCCGCAGGCGCAGGGCCTGGCGCACATCACGGCGCCAGCCATAGGCCCGAACACCCTCCGGGCGAGTGGCTAGCCCGGAGCTTGAACGGTGCCGAGCCGTTGGCCGTTGAACAGCCGCGTCGCAATCCGGCAGCCAGCGGGGCCGGCACACGCCGGTGGTGGTGTCGGTTTCGAGGCCCAGAGGGTGGAGCATAGCCATCGGGCTGGCTGGGCCACCGCCCAAGGCCGTCGGTGGGTTGCCTGCCGCTGGCAGCGGGAAGATTCCCGCCTAAGCTGGCGCTCTGGTGGGACGGCCGTGCCAAACTGGCCAGCAAGCAAGGGCGGTGGCGGCGAAGGGTCCGCCAGGCGGAGGCGAAGTCCGAAACAAGAAGCTGGTTTGAATGCAAGCGGCGCTGATCCTGCGCGGAACCAGGCGCTCGCCATGGACGCCACAATCCACCAAGATCCATCGTCCGAAGCTGGCCTTGGCCCTGACACCTCCCGATGGCTTCCCCTTGGTACGGCGCTTGCCCACCTTCCGTTGCCGACGCTGTTAACACCTGCGGGGAACCAAGCCATCGAGAGCGCGGCGCCCTTGCCAGCTGAGCCGTGCTGGTGCCTGTTTCTCTGCGCCCATTGCCCGTTCGTGATCCAACGTGGAAGCGGAGCTCAGCCGATGCGACGCCCGACTACGGCGAGCGCCTGACGATTCCTGGCCGATCGCCGCAACAGCCAAGCTCAGCCATCCGCCAGGAAGTCCGCTGCAGCTGGCGGTCCCCAGCGGCCATCGCTGCGGTTGGCGCTTTCCCTATCTGCTCGATCAGGACCAGTCCGGTGGCCCAGGCCTTCAGGGCCGCCTGCACCCCTGAATCTTCTTCCCTGTTTCGGCGACACCGACCAATCGGCTGCTCTACCGGGGTCAGCCTCGACGCCAAGCCGTCCCGGCAACGGCCAACCCCCGAACGGCCGCGACCTGCGCGCCGCCCTTGAGGCGGTGCTGGCCGGTGAACCGGTGAATCCGGAGGCAGACCGCCTGCGATCGTTGCAACATCAAGTGGCATCCCGGCAAGGAGCCCGCCTGGATCTGAAGCCCAACTTCGGGCTTAAAGGTGCCACGCATGCAGGTGCCCCCCTTCGAATCTCACCGAGCAGCTTCATCAACTCGGTGAAAGCCTCGAAGATGCAGTATTGAAAGGTGTTGCGCAGTGGGGCAAAATACCTCGGCGGGGCCACGATTGGCCCAGTTCGAGCAACATTTCGCCCGCCACGATCGCTGTCCCCACGCAATCGGCTGCAACAGCGGAACTGACTCCCTCGTCCTGGCCCTGGCGGTGGTCCTTGGCATCGGCCCGGGCGATGAGGTGGATCACCAGTTCGTTCAAGTTTTTTCGCCACCGCCGAGGCGATCAGTTCCGTCGCGCCACGCCGGTCCTTTGTCGAGTCGAGGAAGGCTCGTAATCCTGCTCGTCCTGGGGCGAATTTGAGGCGTCTATCCAACCGCCACCCGCGCCCTGATGCCTGTCCCACCTGTTCGGCCGCCCCGTCGAATGGAAGCGGCTGATGGCCATTGCCCAGCGCCCACACCTACAGTGATCGAAGACTGCGCCCCAGCCAGCGGCGCGCAGCCTGGGCGGGTCAGGCCCTGGCAGCTGGGGCGATGCGGGTGTTGTTTTCAGCTTCTTCCCCACAAGACCTCGGCGGTGCCGGAGACGGCGGGTGCTGTCAACTGCCGCGATGGGCCCTGGCCCAACGCATCCGCGAGCTGGCCGTGCAACGGCATGCCGCGCCGCTACCTGCACACCAATCGCTTGGGTTACCAACAGCCGCCTCGATGCCCTGCAGGCGGCCGTAACTCCAAACGTCAAAGCTGCCCCTACCTGCAGGGCTGGATCGAGCGCAGGAAGCCAGCTGGCGCGCCAAGCTACCGGCGTGAGCTGGAAGCACCCCGGGTTTGCGGCTTTGCCGGAAGCCGGACCCGGGGGCACAGCTGGAACCAGTTCGTGGTG
>Ga0163217_1002096_pt1 | contig 10726 bp, 7 predicted proteins | sample SynspAceP_FD_185933 | JGI IMG/M metagenome (GOLD analysis project Ga0163217, IMG submission 185933) | Saline lake microbial communities from Ace Lake in Antarctica - Synechococcus sp. Ace-P (PacBio error correction) | ecosystem: Environmental > Aquatic > Non-marine Saline and Alkaline > Saline ...
GCAAACCGAACGGGACAACTAAAAATACAGTTTAAAATAAGCGATTTCATTAATAAATATCTATTTAAATCTGCGAAGCTCGCAACTATTTTTAAAAAGCTGGGGGTCACAAGAATGCAAAATTAGTGCTGACTCACAGGGTTTTGGCTTATTTCAAACGGCTTTGATCAGTGTTTATTTTGTGGCTAAAAACTGACTACCTCGAGATTGTAAGTTTTTTGGTGCCTTTGCCCTGGCAGCCAGCGAATGCAAACAGTCGTGGTTTAGAATTTTGTTGGTTAATTCCCTGTAGCTAAAAGCATTGCTGAATGAACAAAGTTAAGGTTTGCTGAACACTTTAAATTGAACTTTATATAGGCAACCTTCTGCACGCTAGCAGTTATTCCATTCAGGCATAAGTTAAATTTGTCGAATAAAGGATATACTGGCTGCGCAAATTTTCAAGTTTACAACTTTCGTTAGGCAACGGTTGACCTTACGCCATCGTTTTAACTTTAGACAAAGCTCAGTCTACTTAAAGAAACTAATCAAATTTAGCAACTTGTACGGTAACATCAACAAGGTCGATGGAATCCCACTCATAAGAGTTCCAAGAGACGGCTATATAAATGTAAATCAACATCAGTTAATGCAAATAGAAAGGCAGGAGAGTAGTATGTTCAGGGGTGTTTTTCATTTGTGCACATCATAGTGGTGGGGATAATCTTGTTTTAAACGGCTGGTGCTTGGACCTAGTTTTACAAAATACCCTTCCCTTAGCAAATGAACCGCATAACGCTCACTGTCGTGAGAAAAAGCTGGTCATAACTTGTTATTTTAATCAGGGCTAGAGCAAAGATTTTAAATGAATAAAAAATCGTGCTTGGATTACAGAGTAGAATAGACCGTACTGAGATCGCCAAAAACAATTACGCAAAAGCTCAAACCAGCAGTTTTACAACCAAATGACAACAGCCAAAAATGGCCGGCTGCCACTCTAAGCAAGGGCAGCTCTTAATCTGCATGCTGAGTTAATCGGTCTCTTTAACATGGCACTATTTGCTTCTGAAATTATTTGAGGATGATAAATGCCGCTACTATCGATTAGAGTAGTGACGAAGGCTACAGTTAACATCACTTTTTTGGCTAACGCACAAAGCCTATGACCATTTATGACTTTCATTGGTCTCTTTCACCTTTCACTTTTAAAAATTTTGTTAGTTGAAATTTACGCCCCTTTTTACTAATATAGTGGGCAAACAAAGCTCAGCTTGCTGAGTTAATTATTGCTCGCAAAAAAAATGAATTAGCTCACTCTTAAAGTCTTTTATGAAGTATTAGATACCGATATAAAAAGCTTGAGCCGGTATTGAATGATTTTCATACGTAAATAAGCAAATGCATACTAGCCCCGCGTTTTAAGGCGGCTAGTTAAACAACTATGAACAACTAATATGAGTTCAACTGTTATTTGAAGATTTTTTTATATCCAACAAGATAATTTTTACCGCCAAGCCATTAATGGTTTTGGAAGACTACCACAGATTTTGCTCGCCAAGACAGTAAATGGTCAGTGGAACTTGCTATCTTTGCATGCTTACAATCAAGATTCGACAAGCCGAACGGCTTGGGCCGGCCAAAGCAATTTTAGCTAAGCAAATGACAATGAAGCTTATTTGTATTTCTTCAGTTCAGCTATTGGGCTAAATGACTATCACGACTTAAGTATTGAGCTAATAGAAGGTTTACATTCAAGTAATTCAATTCATTATGGGCCAAGATACTATCTGCTGGAAATTTGACGACAGTGCAACTTTATGCGTTTCTGACCAAATAACCAACAATGGCTTTTGATAAAAGCGCTCACTAGGTTAAAGCAAACGCGAAACGGGCTCCATTTCAAAGCAAGGCCAGTGGCAATCTAAGACACTTTGGTTGTAAAACTATAAAAAAAGGTGGCTGCGCAGGTCTTGTAAATAAAGCCATAATCCTCGCGTTTTTTTCGATAAAGATAGGAAAACTAACATGACGGTAACTCGTATATGGTCATAAGTATTTTGATACACAAAGTGGTAAAACACTGGACGTTTTGTTTGCGCGGCAGCCAAGCAAAAAAAATTGCGCGCAGCTGTTTAGCGCAAAAAAGTAGGACTCATTCAAGTAATTAATGTTTGGATTAGTAATCGATTTAGACCAAGCGCTAAGTCTGCAGAAGACGCTATTTGCGTTTACATTTGTTGTCAGAGTGGCGCCGGTATTGCTAATAGTTATCACCTTGACGGTTTGTTTTGGGCTTACTTCAACATGGTCGTTGGACTTCCTGCCGGCCCAGTCTTAACCCAATAAAGTAGAGAATTAAAAGGTTTCGATTGCCAGCGACACACCACTTTGTTGGTGTATTCATCGATAAGTTTCACGTAATGGTTTGATTACGTTATAGCCGGAAGGTGGTGCGTATTGTGATGCCGACCGCGTGCGTTTAGGCGCGCATTTAGCACCGGCCTCAGTGATGGCATTTGAAGGATTCTGTAAAACTTAATGCCGGCACCTTTTAAGGCAGCTCAATGTTTGAAGTCGCATTCTCAAGGTGTTATTCGTCGGTGAAGGTTCCTGATAATTGGTGGCGGGAGCCCTCAACGCAGGGTACTTGTCCGGTGGCGGTAAAACCATTAATGCATTCGTAAGGTGCAGTATGTTAGGTGCAAATGCCGGTCCTGGTATATTCCACTAGGCGATGACTGTATGGTTGAAGCAGGCCTTTACATACCGCAGAACTTAAAGTACGCACACCTGACGGCCAAGGGTGTTGCCGCACGGTCAACATCAGGACATGAATGGCTGTTGCTTAGCGTAACAGCCAATGGGTGCAGTAGAGGCCATTTTGTCTCAGACCTGCCAACATGGGGCGGACTAACGCCAAGTTTGCACAGTCGATTAATAGCTCGTTTATAAAACACAAAAAAGGCGCTTATTAAGCGCTTTTTTTATTGTTATTTTCTTCTCAGATATTAACTCGGGGCGAGATATTTTTTTCTAAAACTTATCATCGCTTCAAAATGCTATACCCCGAATAAAAATGATCTGTATAAGTACATCCCCCCGTTTTACCATCAGACTTTTTAGCTGAAGACATATCATATCCGTCAACCTAGTATAATATCATTTCCAAGCTTTATTCTTGATATCAAACGACGCAGAACTTGCTTATCAACTTCTTAGTCGGTCGCGCCACAATCATTGAACTTTTATCTTCTGGTAGAAAAGTTAATATCTGAAGCCGATGATCTTAGCTAGGAAGTCGTCTCGCCATGCATGGGCTAAGTGATTGCAATTCAAACAATTTTGAGCCATCGAGATTTACAGCACAATTCACCATAATTAATCTGGCGATTATAAACAAGCTTGTTGTAAGGCGTTCTACTAAAACTAAGCCTATAAACCACCGTTTAAAACCCATCATTGGTGAATTTTTATTTCGCCATAATAAGTTTGGTGAATGTAAGCTGGTTATATAACTTGCGTTTATTCTGCTCTACGTGGCAAATTTTTTGGAACAACAATCAGCAAATTTTAGACTTAACAATGTCACGGTGGCTGCTAACAGTGGTCTTGGTCAGTTTTTGAGCACCTTGAGCAAATGGTATTTAATTAAGCGCATTACTAATGGTGCAATTATTGAAAAGTCGTTTACTTGAGGCATTCAGTCACTCGACTGGTTTTTTTGCTGCCCAGCAAACGTTACCGGATTCTGACATCAATTTGTTAAATTTAATATTGTTAGATTATTTACTTAACTTTTATCAACTGACCACTGTACGAATTTCGAAGAATACTTGGCACTTACTCAACAAATCAGGTAATTCTGCGTTTACTCTATTGCCGAGCGTTTGTCTCGGCAGCCATAAGTCCTTATGCAGAAAATCCTGAAGTATGTAAAAACCCAAGTAGTCCATTGTTAGGGTATTTCCAAGGTGGTAATTCTTCGTGGCATGGTAGCCTTCGTCATTTCTTGGCACTTTAGGAATATCCATTAACCGCATTAATTGCCTCCTTAGGCATTACTCATTGGGCTGTAGCAACTGGCTTGCAGCCAACCTGGAAAACTTTTTTTCTGTGTAATTAGTTATCGATAAGCTATTCGAGTAGGAGACTACATTGAGCTTGATTGGGCGAACAAGGCCTTCTGTGGAAAAAATTGGGTTGGCGCTTCGACTTGGATTAAAATGCTTCCCAATAAGTAGTTATCATGCCCACCAGCAACTGTCACAGTCAAAATCATTAAATTAATTATACCGAAAAAGAATTATCTGTGCCAGTCGATGTCGGCGTGGCTTACAACAGTGGACTGAGCAGTTGAAAAATGTCCACCTTGAAGTGGGAAACCAAATATTAGTCTCGCATAAATGGGGGGTCGATACTTAAAAAATGAAAAAAAAAAAAAAAAAAAAAGCCCCCTATTTTTTTTGTTGGGGGGGTTTGGGGTTTTCCAAAACAACATTTGACAGCTCGAGATCAACTTTACCGTGATGCTCAGAGCGAGGAATACTTCAATCGATTTTTTTATAAAATCGGGATTTATTAAAGCCTACATAAACGTTTATGCCAGCCAGGGGATTTGTATATCCCCTTCCCTATTGGCAATTATACAGCAGGAAGAGCCGCAAAGCGTTTTAAAACGGATACCTCATCTTTATATAGTATCCCTGGAACCTTAATTCGACATTAGTTTGCTAGCTATGCAATTGCACACCGCAAATTTTGATGATTGACCGAGTTATCCTTCGGGGTTGAATTAATTTCAATTGGCTGGCCTATATCCTTAGCCAAAATAAAGGGAAAATGGGTTTGAAATCAGCAAGTATAGAGGGTGGGCGACCTGAGATAACTTATATTTCCTGCCTTTATTACTGCCCAATGGTTTTATATCGGGTCGCCATGGCCGCCAACCATATATATGATTGAGCCGCTATGCCCCGTAGATTCCACAGTCTGGCTTGGCAGATTTTTTATCGCCTTGGGGCTAGAATGATGCTGCCAGTTTTGCGCTGTATTTGCACGGCCCATGTCAACAGTAATGATTAAGTTGAGTTTATTGTGGTTAGTTTTTAATAGACTGCAGTTGCTGCCATACAAAAGGCGATAACTGGTCATCGCGGGTGTGGCAGCCTTTATATATTCCCGCATAATTACCTTGATGAGCCATAATCGTCTGTTTTCACTCGCGCAATAAGATCCCTTAGGTTTGGTTGAGTGTTAAATTAACTATGCTAAGCCAAAGGTAAATGCGTCGAATCCTCACGTTATGCCAGGGACTGGGTATATGTTTGTTGCAGGGTATTTAGCCACTGTGCTTTTGCAAAGATAAATTGGGCCAAGTCGCGGGACTCAAAAGCTCAGCGTTCACCCTACAACACCGCTTGCGTTGCCGATTTATATATCCGCTCGGAAAATCCATCCACCTGCCAAGGCAGCGACCCTTATTTTGATATTCTTTGTTGATTGAGCCCACTCAAGAAAGGTGATGTTTGCATTGGGGATATTTATCATTAGAGGTTGATTTTAGGACTCCGGCTTACCCGTTAATAAGTTCCATTTGTAACCCGGATAAGAGACCACATATCGTTTACTCAATTCATCTTAGAACAAGGTTCGGATTTACCGATAATAAGACCTTTTCCAACCAGCTCTTGCATAAAAACGGCCATCAGTTTTTGCGCTTCAAGACCTCAGTATCTGCTGAAAAGTTTTTTTTACCCTTGTTTGCTGCTTCACTACTTTGCAGTTCTTACGATACTTGAATCTAATACTTGAAATACTTCTTGCCAACGTAAGCCCATAATACTGATGATAAGTAAATTTTCGTGCTTGCAATGTACTTTAGCAAGTCAACTTATTGATAATGCTAAACAGCAAAATGACTGATTCATCTTATTCTCCATAAAAAAGGGCGAGCAGAAGCTCGCCCAACCAGGGAACATCCAATACGAAGTCAAATTACTGCTAAACACAACTTTTAAATTTAAACATAGGGTTCATTGCGGCTGTTCTTGGTGGCCCCAATCCATGCTCCCAACCACTGCAATACCGCCAAATAACTTTTATCAAAACAGATTATTTTAGCGTAAAACGCACTCTAATGCTATGAATACAGCAACAGGACTCTCCACCGCACGCCAGCGTATAGATCACTATCACATAAGCATCAGCTACTTTGGGTATTGCTTGCACATCGATAAAAACGGTCCATCAACCCACTTAGTTGACAGACCGGCAAAACGCGATTCTTTGCTCAGTCAACTGATACCACTGCCAATATTTTTGCGGTGAGCCAAAAACCGTATTGCCTGCGGGGAAACTGAGTTTCTGTGGTGTGCACAGGTAAGATATGCTGCTATCCACATACGTCGCTTGCTTAATGGGTATAGAAGCGTACACTTGACAATTTTCCGTTAACCTCAAGGTCGATAGACCCGCTTTCAATACCGTTAGATTCAACTCCACCTCGTTAAGATAATTGCCATTCTTCCACCTGACAAATAATCCACCAGAGGCTGAACAGGGTGCGATAAAGGTTAAACGTATCAAATTTATATCAATATAGGTTAAGCTCATGCTCAAATTCTTGCGATAATAACGCAGACCTAAATCAATTATGTCTGGCGTCTCAGGATTTAACATTGGTAAACTTTAGTTGGGTCGGCCTTTCTAATCACAACATCTTTGATGGCACGAAATTTTTGCGCAATAGCCAGCAAACAGTTCCAAACCCTCAATGGGCATGGGTACCACGATACCAGCTGAGAATAACAAGTCTGAATCGAATGACCTTTAAGTCTTCATAACAGCAAAATTAATCATTTACGCTCTAAGTTCTATGCATAAAACTGTTTCGCACGCAAACGTACGTTAGCCCACCCATATCTAATCGTTTTCAAGAATAGGCATAACAGTTTTTGCACTGGAAAGAACGATCGTACTGAATCCCTAAGGCGTGTGATCGACTTCATAGCTACTTTCAGAATCGATGATTTTTTGCCACTCCGCGTTTTCATCCGTTTGATATTTTCGGTAAGCCAAAGAACCGGCCGCGTAAGGTTATTTTTCCCATGTTCCAACTTTTGGACTGACAATGCGAATTCTGGCATTGAAGCAATAACGCTCTTCTTTTATACTTGTGGTACGGTAATGAACTTACCGAATAGCGCTGGACTAATAAAACCGCATCATATTCCTTGCACGCCCCGCATAGGGGAAAGTAATAGACTGCTGCAATTCGGGTTTGGAGTAGTGCATTACATTAGCATCAAACAAAGAAACGTGTGCCTAAAGCAGAACCGCCTAATACGGTAACTGCCCGAAGCAAATTCTGAATGTCCCACATTAGCCGGCCGTCCTCTTTTACAATCAACATATCAAGGCGGCAACCCAATCACACGTCCCTTCATTTTTTGTGGTAATAAAACGTTTACCTTGAAATAATTGTAAATTGTCGTATTTGTAATCTGCACTGAACGTAGGCAAACAGGTTTTCAACGTAGGTAGACCACCACGACGGTACCACTGAATCCAACGTAAGGTACACCCGGTCCGCAATCTTGATGTTAGTCTGTCCATTCAGGATTTTTTGCAAAATTCAGTCAGGGTAATACGTTTGGGTAGTTATCTCATGGGTGTCACCCAAGATATATTATGCTTTTACCTTCAACTCACCTATCAAGCTAACATTACCAGCTAAATGGTCACGTTTATTTTCCGCGCCTTGTCAATCCCAATCACTATTTTTGGCTGCTTGAAGCCTAAGCCAGGCGTAGTATCTTTAGCAATTTCACCGGTTTCAATAACGTAAAAAATCTTTTTTGCGCTGGAATTACCCAGGGATAAACTCACCACATGTTTTCATCTGTATCAAGGTGGTTTTAGTACGTGAAATTCAGTGTAACCGCTAACGGCTTCGGTTCGAACGCGAAGCAATATCACCAGTCCCCTGTGATACTTAACAACTAATTTTCAGTATATATAACGGTTAGCCTTCGCGCAAACCACCATAATTAGAGTTACCGTTAGCAAACTACCATCATGGTAATGCGATTTGTTGCTCATCTAAGCTTAACTGGATAACCAACGAATTGAACAACGGTAGTTGACGATCCATCTGAACCAAAAGTATCGCCTCGTTTAACCATACACCGGGTAGTTATCGATAACCGCTAAGGCACTAGTTTAAGGCGCTTTGTTTGTTTTTAAGCATTTCATTTGAAGTTTGGTTATTAGCATAAGATACGCCTTTTGCAACAACGTAATAGATTCAATGGCATCGGCAGTTTTTTCAGTGGCTTCTTCTGCCATTACTGACTGAGAGAGACTAAGGGTTGCCACATGCCAACGTTATTGCAGCGTAAGTTTCTGAGAGTTTAGAATTGTCGCCAAGTATTTCCTGACTGTTATTTAATGCCGCATAATGATGGAGTTTTGTGTGACAGTTGATAGAATTTTGATGACGCTTTACTTGATACTTTTCGCGACACTTTTAATATTTGTTATTATATTTTGCTAAGCTGTTCGCCTGGACTCATTCAAAATAAGTGCTTATTTGGCGGGCAATATAGCCAACATAAATCACGAGAGCTGCGAATTGGGGAGGATCATGTTGAGAGCAAATCTATATTATATGAAAGTTGTCGATCGAGTAACTGTACGTAAAATTTACGCGTATTTTGGACAAAATCGAATGTCAAGAGCCATTTTTCCGATTGCCAAGGCAGGTCTCGACCCATAAAACATCAAACCTTGGACTGCTATAATCGACATTCGCGATTTGGATTATGCCATCTATGGAAGCCACTGGATATTACAGCAAATTACGATGTGGTTTAGCCAATAATCAACTCACGAGGCGACAGTTTGCCGTTTTTGATATGCCAAAAGAACATAATAATAGATGTCTCAAATTAATGCTGCAGATTTTTCAGTTGTATACTCAAGAGCCTAGCGAGCGGGTGGCCATGGTCGAGCAAAAGGGCTTCACAAATCTCCTTACTGAATGAGTTAAATAAGCTGAAAGTGGCTTTTTTTTCATGGCATTTTTAGCGTCGTTACCTTAGTCTGACGTTTTTGCCCATACAGTGTAAGATTTACCGGTATTCGCATACTTTAGGGTTAAATCAAAAAATCACTTTAAAACACAGTCCTAAATACTTATCAAGTTGATAAATTAAGAAAACAGCTTGGCTTTAAGGTTTTTGGCTCCTGTATTACCAGAAATACAGTGAAACAACTAGCACTCGATAACCATGAGTTGTAAACCCTAATTCCTATATTTTGTACTTAAGCACAATCAATTTAATGGAGTTCCTAAAATGACTAGGCAACAAAGCAAACTCAAAATACTAAAATCCTCTGCTCAAGCGCTTTCACCACTAACTGAAAAACACTGAGCATTGCATAAAGCGTTGATTCATGGCTGAAAAAGCGCTGGCGGTGAAGAAAACACGAGGTTCTGCAACACATTCAGCTGAATCAATGGCTAAAACACAAAAAGGAGCTCAAGACAAATGGCAAAATTGAAAGTGCGCTCTTACGCCAGTGAAAATCCGGTTGCCGGCCGGGCGGGTATTGGCCTTTGCCTGCCGGTGTTATTAGTGTCACTCTGTTACGTCGTTCTTAAATCCAATGTCAGTTTGACCAAGAGTACAGACACTCGGACTGGAGGAGGAGTTTACCTTAGGCGCTCAGATTGAGCGCACGGTTGACGCCGTGGGGCGGTTTTAATTACCGCTACCAACAACGGTTTAAGTCTATTATAAGTCTGGCGCAAAAGAATGGCTACTATCTAAGCAATCGTTGCCTTAATTTTGCTACTGACTTAGATCATGTCTGCATGATATCGACTCTTTGGTTGATCATAACGGCGTAAATAGGGTCTTTATTGTCAAAGCGGCCTGCCCTCTATGGGGACTGGGTAGTATTTTAACTGCTGTTAAATATTAGGGTTCATTATTGCTGTGGCAAAACCATTCGTCTTTAATAAATAAAATTGGATTTTCACGTTTATTGAACAGTTTTGAGCCTTACGCCATCAAATCGCCAATTAAGGCTAGATACACCTATGTTGCGAATATTCTATTTCTAATATAGCCAAAGAAGTTTGAGAACAAGATAGCAAATAGCCCTTGATAAAAAGTGTGTAGTCAGATGCAGAAAATCAAAGCCAAAAAAAGAGTTTTAGTCTCTGGGATTGCCTAGACCCGTACTTTAGCTTTTATTTTTAGGTGGCATTGTGAAGGCGGTATAACAAGGATCATCCGGGCACGTAAAAAAATCGTACAAGTCTTTTTATTAGCGTCTCGCTCGCTCAGACATCTCTGGGTAACTAGCCAAAGTAAACAAACGACCATTACGGTTGAATGGTACGCTCTGATTGCCAGTCCTGCTCGACGTCACAACACAGACCTTATTCTTCGACTTGATAAAGTGTGTGCCCAACCGTCATACGTGGCCTTTATGTTTGGTGGCAATGCGAGTACTTTTTCAGTTCTTGATTGATTATTTTCAAGGTTAACATGCGGTTCACCACTGCATCAAAACAAAATACTCTTCCCACCATCATCTAATTTCAAGCTTTCGGACATCACCAACTTCAAAAACGGGCTTTAACAGGCATCTTACAGCGGCGTGGCTTTTTTAAGGCTTTAAATTAAGAGGCTGGCAAAGTGATATTCATAGTAGGGCTTGAACTTATGGTCACTGC
>Ga0163217_1067009_pt1 | contig 10726 bp, 14 predicted proteins | sample SynspAceP_FD_185933 | JGI IMG/M metagenome (GOLD analysis project Ga0163217, IMG submission 185933) | Saline lake microbial communities from Ace Lake in Antarctica - Synechococcus sp. Ace-P (PacBio error correction) | ecosystem: Environmental > Aquatic > Non-marine Saline and Alkaline > Saline ...
CACTTTCTGGATAGCTTGCAGGCAACCACTGCATCAACGCCGTATTCCCCTTCGTAACTTCTTCAAGCCAGTCTCCAGAAAAGATCTCGGATCTTTGGTGATGTTGGCCTTGAAACCGCTGTGATCGAAGGCCTTCCTCTCCTGGCCACGAACCCTTCCGCAACTCCCCTTCTCACTCCTCCACACCGCCGGCCCCATCCCTTCCAGCGAAGCCTCCCTGAGCCAGGCTCTCCGGTTCCGACGACCAGCCATTCGAACCCTAAAACGGATTCCCAATCAGGCGATCACGTCCCGGTGCCGACGGGCAAAGCGGCTGTGTCGTGGCTTGCTGAAGCGATCAAAGGCCTGGTCTTTGACCAACCAGCTTCGGGGTGAGGTGATCTGCTTCGCCGCGACACTCAAGTCGAGAGCGCGCGCGTCTTGGGCCTTATAGGTGGATATTGACGGGATGCGTGCAGCTGTGGGTATTGCTAGGGAGCAGCGTATCCCTGGTCTGGTTTCTCTCACCTTTCTCTAATGCGCGAGTGCGAGAGCTGCGTTGCAGGAGTATACAGCACAGATCGGCGGCCCGGCGCCTCGGCTGTCAGGCCTTCGGCCTTTCGCTGATGAGGGCTTCAGATGACTCCGCCACGGAAGCCTGAGAGCACGTCCTTCCACGCTGCCAGGGCGCGCCGGAATCGCAGCCCGGCACGCTTGCCATCGAGATCAAGCTTGCAAAGGCCACCTTTGGGCGCCAGCCGCCAGGGGCAGGCCAGCCGGCTGGGGCAGGCCCGCAGGCCGGGGCCCGCCCAGCCGCCGAGCGGGCCGGGTTCAAAGGCCATGCCGGCCCCCTCGGCCGCCTTCGGATCGAATGAGGCGAGGCAGGGTCCCCAGTCGTCGCCCAAGCGCGAAGGGCTTCTGCCTCGTAGGCCGGGCGCGTGCGTGGCTGGACCGGTTTCATGCAGATCTGCAAACAGCCGGAGCAAGGGCACGGCGCGCGGTTAGAATCCTCGCTGTGAACCACGCCGCTGCCGCACTCATAGCGTTGCACCTCGCCCGGCCCGCAACCATCTCGCCGTGCCCATCGAATTCGCGTGTGGCTGATGCTCGCCCTTCAGCATCACGGTGATGATCTTCCATGTCCCCGGTGGGGGTGGCAGGCCGCAAGCCCACGGCCCGGTCGCGATCGTGTCGTTCCGTTGATCACGCGCAGCGGACCGAAGCCCAGCCAGGGCCAGGGGTCGTAAGTGGTGGGCGAAGGAAGAAGCTGTGCAAAGCTCTCCAGCCAGTCAAGGTGTGCTGAGGAAGCACAATTTCGGCCGGCCGGGCGCAGACCTCCCTTGGTGACGGTTAGAGTCAGCAGGAGAAATGTATTGATCTACGCGGATACGGTGTTGCTAGTCAGTAGTTGGCCGCACACTGCCGGCGTTGGTGTGCAGCGGCGGTTGGGGAGGCGACTGGAATCGAGCCAGGGCCGCCATAGGTCCAGCGCGCACTGGGCAAGAGCAGCCAGGTGGTCGCCGGCATCCATCCGCTGGGCTACTACCGCGCCTCGCGAGCCAGGCCATCGCCGTCGGGCAGATCACCGGCTCTGGCCCCGAGAAGGGGCTGCTCCCAGCTCCAGGGCCGGCGCCAAGCGGGTCCGGCGCCGGGCCGGAAACCGCTGATGCAGAAACTGTTTTTCATCGGCCATCTGCGCCCTTTCAGGCCAGCACAGTAGTTGAAGGCGTGAAGGCAATCGCCATACATGCAGCGGGTTTCAACAGGCCCGGTCCTTGCGCTTAGCCAGCGGTGAGCCCGGCGGGGTGGAAGCTGGCCTGGCTCGACCCCGAGTCCTAGCCACCATGCAGGGCAACTTTCCCACACGGCCTCGCCTTCGCCGCGGCGGGTGGTTGAGCACAACGGCCAGAGGAGCTCGACAGAGGCGCGAGGAGCGAGCCCGCGGTGTTGCCTGAGGCTCTGGCTGAGGCCAGCGCGCGAGCGTGCTGCGACGCGCTGCTGACTCCAGCAGTTCCTTCCCCAGGGCCGTTGCCGGTTGATCCTCCAGGCGCTGGAGGTGGCGCCGGTCGGGGCTGAACTTCACCCGGATGGTCTCGAAGGTCGAAAAGTCGGAAGGCCGCGCGCGGCCAATTTTCGCTTCCAGCAGGTCGATCGCCTCGCCGCTCCAGCGCGAGCCGAATCACATCCGCACAGCATTGGCCCGGTCGCTTCGGCCAGCAGGGTGCCCAGAGGCCGAAACGATTCGGGGTGGGGGGCATGGCCGCCCAAGGGTGGGGCGAGCCGATACAGCAAGGCATCGCAGCGGGCGGATGGTGTTTTCGAGCAGGGTTGCTCGGGTCGAGGGCGAATTCGCAGTGTAGCCGGCTCTCGAATCCCGCACCCCCGTGCGCGAAACCTCCCTGGGCCAAGGCGAGCGATGGCGGGGTGTTGCCGTAGCGCTGGCGTAGAGCGGGCCACAGACGGCTGCGCCTATACCGTCTGGCTTCTCGCCCCACGGCGTAGTCCGGCCAGCAGGCCTGCGCCAGCTCTCGCTGATTCGCCGGGCCGTGCCCCGGGCGATCGTGCGGATCGGCAAGGTCTTCGACCCGGTCGACGACGTTTCAACGCTGGCGGGCCATCGGCGCCATCAGGCAGTCGTAAAAGTGGCGTCGGTCTTCTCGCTGCTCACGAGCGGTGGGCTCGGGCAAAGGCTCCTCGATGCAGAGGTGGGCGGCGAAGAATTGCCGCTCATCAGCAAAGGCCGCTGCTCTCCTCAAACGCCGACCAGTGAGCGCCCGGGCGCCAGCGGGTGGTGGGGCACCGGATCAGCCGCAACTGGCGGCCGCACCCAGGCTGAGCGCAGCTCCTCTCCTTGACGATTGTGATCGACAGCAGCGTGCAGCGCCCGCTGGCGTTCGCTGGAGCCCGGGCGCGCTCGGTTTCAAACTGGTCCAGAGTCGGCGAGCAGAACGGCGCCGGCCAGAGGCGGAGTCAGGCTGAGATCGGCCAGGCGGGAGCGCGCCGCAGCGGCGGCAAGGAAAGCCACCCTGTTCTGGGTTGGTGGCCAATGCGCCAGCGGGTGGCAAGGGGGTGGAGCTAATGGCGCGGGTGGCGGCGGACCTCTCACTCAAGCCGTTATGCCAGGGCCGCCAGAAAGGTCGGGCGAACGATTGGCCCGGCGGGATGCCACCAGCACCTCTGCCGCGAGTATCATGCTCGCCGGCGGGTTGAACAGATAGGCGTTGGCCGTTGGTGCCTACGCTCCCAGGCGTACTTCCACCTCAAAAGCGCAGCCGCTTCGGACTGAGGCCCGCGCCAAGGCAGAACGAGACGCAGGCCCCTCGATCGGGGAGCAGGGATCAACGCTTGCGATCAGCACTGGGGCGTGGGACGGGGAGCTGGAGTTGCCCATTCAGTAGTGGTTGCAAAACCTTGGCGATGGTGGCACGGCCGTGGCTGCCCTCACTATCGGCCACGGTGCGCCTCCTCCACCTCCGCATAGGGAAATCCAGTGGTCACGGGGTTCCCATCCGCTGCAACACCTGGCAACCCAGGAAGGCCAGGGCGAATCCAGCTGGATGACACAGGCCCAGCCCGCTGCGGCCCCTTGCCAACGTGGCCACGCCCTTCAAAGCGGGTCGCCGAACCATTGGCGGGACACGGCGCAGGAAATAGGGAGCGAGAGGCCAGTCTGTGTAATATCTGACCTCCTGCAACCATTGAAGCCCACGAAGCGTCGCCCACCTGGCATCAGGGTTTTTCAATGGCGCGGGTCTTTGGCTACGGCGATCGAGAGGCCCGCGCTCAAAGCTGGCCTGGCTCACCCAGCTGGCGCACCATGAGAAGAGATGAACTTCCTCCTGGCGGGCCGTCACGATGTAGAGGCCGCCCGCGATGACTGCGTCGCCCCGAGCGCCTTGTAAGAGGAGTCAGAGCGCCTGTCGAGCGCTGCGATAGTCTGTGTGTCAGTCCAAGTAATCTGTCGCGAGTAGCGTGCCGGGGCTTCCTGCGAAGCGCTTGAAGTCGTGTGCCAATCCGGCACCGAGACACGAAACAGGCGGCAAAGGAAGTAAATGGCCCAGGCAAAGCGCAGGCCTTGGCGAAAGTGCGCGCCTGCTGTCGATCGCGCCAGGTCGCTCGCGCGCCGGATGTCGTACTAACCGAGCCGTAGCGTCGTAGACGGCCACCACACGCTTGGCGTGCACGGCTGCCAGTCAGGTGCGATTCCGAAGGGTTCTCGACATCGGGATTGGCTGCGCGCGAGCACCGACACGGGCTGGCCCGCCGATCAGGGCGGCGAGCTCCCTGGGGGTCGTGGAGCGCAGGTCCACCAGCTGGGCCCTGGCTGTCGCCTTGGCCGAGTGCCTGTCGGCGCGGGCCATGGGCCTGGCGTGTAGCCCGTTCAACAATATAGAAGCCGACTGCTCAGATAACAGACGCCGCAAGGTTTTTCGCCGGCACTGCGCCTGGCTGCTCCAGTCCGCCGGTAGTCCCCGGATCCAGAGGTTGAGTAATGCGCGCAGCAAGGGGCCGTGGCCCGTGGGCGATCAGGCTGACCTCAGGCAGGGCGTCCATGCGCTTTAAGGGCCTGCAACACGCTGCGGGCGTTCCGGGCCCCATCAGGCAGTCGTAATAGAAAGCGGAAGTCTGGGGCGATGGCACCGGGGTCGACAATTAATAACGGCAATCGGAGCAAGTTGTCAATTGTTTTGTTACTGGGGGGGGGGGGGGGGGGGGGGGGGGGGGGGGGGCGCCCCCAAAAAAAAAAAAAAAAAAAGGGGGGTTCCGCCCCCCCCCCCCCCGCCCGAAAGGCATCGCAGTGTAAGGATGCCGTGCCGTGATCGAAGGAGAAGATCGTGTCCGGGCCAGTGCGGTGGGGAGCACTGGTTAGGAACTCGAAGCGGTGCGCCCCACGCCGCTGCTGGGGTTGGTGCCGAAGCATCGAGAACTTCGCTCGCTCTTGACACCCGGCTCTTGAACGGCCGGGTGCCACCTGTCGGCCAGGTAGGGCGACGCCAACCTTCGAAGCCGACGATCTCAATCTCCGGGTTGCGCTCCAGCCACGGCTCCGATCAGCCGGAGGGTCTTTTGGCTCGGTGTGGGAAACGATTCAGTAGTCGATCGTGGGCTGGGATCGATCTGCCCTTCGAGCATGGTAAGCCAGGTGTCGCGAATTGCGTGGCTGGTGTCGATCAGGGCGGTGCGCTCACGCCGCACCGAAGGCGTTGTAAGTGGGTGCCGTTGCGCAGGCCCAATTCGATTGTCGAAAGCGGCTGCGGTCCCAGTCGAGGGAGCGGATCGTGGTGGTATCGGCGCCGATCGCCCTCGCACTGGAGCGAAAGCGGGGGGGTGCAAGCGGTGGCGACAGTCATCGACGGCGTCTGGCAAGGACACCGACCTCTAGAAACTCCGCTGGGTTTTTCCCTGGCTCCAGAGCCGTCCGGGCCTGTCCGGGCCGATTCGGCCATCTGATGGCCGCCAAAAAAAAAAAAAAAAAAATAGGCAGGGCTTGGGGCACCGGCAGAGTGTCACGCCCAGCCGTTACGGAAGCGGCAATCGTTATGGTTTCCCCCCGCAATAGCGATTCAGATTCGCCGTCAGATAATCCCAGCTTATCTGGAGGGTTTGCCAATCTTTGTCAGCAGGCCACCCAGTGCCTCGTGATGGAATTAAACGTCCACGCAACCAAATACAGTCAATGCCTTTTATGTCTCACTGCTGAGCGGCTTTTGGATTCCCTCAGGGGATTCGTACCCCTTGCGCCCTATCTGGGCCTAAGCACCCTGTCAATCTCCGGTTTCTATCGTTGATGGCATAGACCATCAATCTGATCTCTTCAGTCCTCCTCCCACCCATGGCACTTCACTTGACGAGACAGTCAACCAAAACTGGACATTTCGTTCCGAATTTTCGAGAGAAGATTGGTGTCGCGCAGCCGCAGTCTCTTGCGCTGGACTTTGATTGGGGAGGTCAGCCTTCGCAAGCTGTTGTCAAAAAACACAAGCCGTGAGGGGATCAGGCCTTCACGCTCAAGGTTTCACGCGCGTTTTCGGCCCTGACAAGAACGGGACCGCATTAAAAGGTTAATTTCATTAACGTTTTTTGGGGTTCTTGTGTGCCTGTCAGGCATCAAAATCACCGACGTGTGTTTTTCTTGCCTATGGCGATGGCATCAGCTCGAGCAGTCGCATGTGTCTGGAAACACACGGGCTGAAACACATCAAGTCTGGTTGCAGGCGTGGTTCCGAATGTGAGAGACCAATCCCCTTTAATTCTCCAGCAACCTCATGTTTTCCAAACACCGAGGATTTGAATTTGTCCTCGACTTCTTGGAGCTTTTTATTAAGCAGATTCAGTCCTCCCAACTCTAGGGTTGTCTGATCGGCCGGCATCGTCGTTGCCTCATTCGGCAGCCAATTGGCGAATCCAATCCAATGTAACAAGTTCATCACTTCTCTTGCTTGCTTTTTGAAGAAATCCGGCTTGAGCGCAGGCATCGCATTCGCAAATTTCAACTGCTCAGCTGAGATCCTTCTCGCCGGCAGACGTGGAGCTGTGGCTGATAGGCATCCCTGATCGTTGTTTAATCAGGCCAATCTTCACCTTGGCGCGATTACGGGAATCAGATTTCACCGATGCGATAGCAACAGTGGATTGTTTGGTGGGCCGGTGAGTGGTTTCACCTCTCGCCGCTGTTGACTGGCCCAGCTGGAATCTGGCGTCAAAAAATCCCATTTGAGGCTGGAGTGCTGCCCCTTTATCTGTTCATGGACATTCCGGCGCTGGTGACGCGATCGTGGTGGCAAGCATTTACACCACCAGCCGTAAATCCGCCTGACTGCATCTGCAATGTTGAGATCTGGCCAATCATCCAAAGAAAGTCCTTCTAGAGCTCTGCTGTCACGGCATGCTCCTTGGCGTTGAGCACTCGCCATTTGACCAGGCCTGCATCTTTTATAAAGGCTTTACGAATCTGCTTTTCCGGGGCTTCTCTCCGTTCTCATTGAATCATCATGGGTATGGAGGCTTGCAACAGCGCAATGAATGAGCTGCGCAAAAGTGGCCCAATGGTTTGCCATCTATGCTTTTTATCGCAATCCGCTGTGCATGGTTTCTCGGTTTTGGTGTTGGCACTGCCTCATTCACAAAGATCACCGGCTTCAGCCATCGGTGGCGCGTGGTGCTGGCTGTGATCCGCTGCTTCCAGCTCCTGATATTTTCGGGTCCTCCGACCCTGCGAGCTGGCATTCCCACGGCGAATCCCTCCGCCTACATTGGTGCCTTCCACCCCGCCCCCAAATGGAAAACTCCAGTGGCGATCGCCATCGCAAATTCCGCTCTTCAATGCGAGATTGCTCAGATGACGGTGGTTAAGCTTTTAAATCAAAAACCAATCGCGAGTGTAACACAGCGTCATAGTCGACAAGGTTCTATGGGAAGTTGAGTGAATGGGGACGAGATTCACTCTCCAAGAAATCTCATATCACCTCATCAAGCGAGAGGTCTATATAGGTACACGTAGTGAATGTCAGGTCTCTGGTGGGGAAGGCAGCCCGCAATGTGCGCTCACTCCGGGAGAACCAATCGTCCTCGCGACACTCCTCTCTAATTGCAAATCGAGGTCCTCACTGGCACCGCCGCGAGCCTGGCTGACAAAGATACCATGAGATCGAAGCCCCAAGTTTTTTACGCGGCACCTACTCGATCATCACTTATATCCTAACCAGTGGAAGCCCTGCGGCGATCACAAGTTCTGACCTGATCTGATCCAGCTGTTTTGTGTTCCCGGCTTGTGTGTCTGTACATGGCCGGGATTTTTTCATTTCGGGTGCCTTGATTGGCTTGTGGGCCAAAATCGTGATTCGCATCACGCCACATGGCGCCGCCAGACAGGGGCCAACTCTGTGGCTTTGCGGGATGGTCTGGCGCTGGCCCGATTGGTCCCAAACTGATGGCTGCCTGGGTGGTCCTGGGTTTTCTGGACAGGCCCCCATCGTTAAACCTTTGAGGCGGGGCAAGCCCGCCCCTGAAGGGGCTCCTACCGATGAGCAAACGCCCGTACCTCAGCCCAGATTCCAAGTCAAGGTCGCCCATGGAAAGCGATCAGTGGCCGCAGGACGCTCCAGGAGATCGCTGCAGACCCGCGGTGCACCGATCCAGGTGAGGCCACAATGGAAGAAAGCAGCTCCTGGAAGGAAGCCAGTGAGCTTTTTCCGCCAAGGGCAAAAAGATCAAGGCAAAGACCCGAAGAGCAGGCCAAAGGAAGGTCGAACTGTTCCAGCAGATTGGCAAGGCTCCAGAATGGAACTGGAGTGGCTTAAAAAAGTCACAGCTGCTCTGATTCCCGGGGGTTTTGGGGGGGGGAAAAAATTTTTTGGGGGGCCCCCCCCGAAAAGCTGGTCCGATCACGACAACGAGAAATCAGCGATCAGCCCGTCAGTGCGAGCTCCTGGGGCTACCCAGGATCCACGCTGTACTACAAAGCCCATCCCTGTGCCTGAATCCACCCCCTGGGGATCATGGCCAGGATCGATGCGCTGTATTTGGAGGATCCAACCTCCTGTAACCGTCGATGGTTCAGTATTTGGCCCGAGAAGGATTGCCCGAATCAGCCCGTGACCGGTGTCCGAACCTCAAATGCCGGTGCATGGTTTACGGGCCCTATCTACCAGAAGCCACGCACCACGGTGCCAAGGTGACCCATCGAGCGCTTTCCCTGCCTGGTGGACCTGAAGGATCACGGAAGTGTCAGGTTTGGGCAAACAAGATATTACCTTATATCCCCATAACGGAAGGGCTTCCTCTAACCTGTGGCCGTTTGTGGATCTGTTCCTCCCGGAAGTTCTCAGCTGAAAAACTTTCCAACAGCTTTGACATGGAATTCTGCTTTGAAGGCCTTTGGAAATTTGCTCTTACCGTTGGGCGAAAGCCACAGATCCTTCCACTTTCCCGGACCTCAGGGGGTCAGTTCAACCTCCGGTTGACTTCGTTGGCAAGGCTCAAGAACAGAGGGGAATCAAGATCAGGCTGGTCCTGGTAGAGGGCGCGCTACGACAACATCCTGGTGGAGAGACTATGGAGGACAGTCAAATATGAGGAGCGTGTACCTGCGCGCCTACAGCGATGGCTGGGAAGCTGAAATTCGCTGTCCCGTTCCTTGAGGTACTGGCCATGTAAACCCCAATAAGCTCATTGGGTGGCAAAACTCCCAATGAGCGTCTACAATCAATTGACCCTGTCCCTTCCCGCCCGAGGTTAAACGATGTCCAGGGCCCAGATCTGTCCAATAAAAGCCATCCCACCTCAGCCTTTGGCTGAACATGATCCCTACCGCCGCTCGACCGCCCCCGCCTGGCTGGTCTGCGCCAGAGCCTTGGACCGGCCATTTGTTGGCCGGCGCGCGATCGGTGGTTCACACCTGGTCGCCTCCACCCAGCGGGGGCCCGCTACGGCCGTCGGTTGCTGGGCGCTGGTGCTGCTGATCAACCTGATCAGACCCCTTTTTGTTGGTCGGCACGCGATCACGCGCCGCCAACGACTGAGCCTGCTGGAGGGTTACCAACGCCAGGGGACGGTGGTATCTGCCCTGTTCCTGCTGATCACCGGCCGCGCACCGGCGTGGCTCAACATCGTGGCGTGTGGCAGCGGTGGAGCGCAGCCTGGCCCCAAGCTTGCTGCCGCCCTCGGATCGGGGCGTTGCTGAGTGCACCACCTGGCCGTTGCCTGCTGCCTGTCTCTCTCTACTGCGTTGCCTCTGGGGGCACTACGCAGCCTGGATCGTTGAGCAAGCGGTGGTGGCGATCCTGGTGCTGAGCACCACCGCCGCCACCCCTGGCCGCCCTGCTTCAAGGGCCTGTCTCCGGGGCTCCGATCGCCGCGATGTTCAGCCCAGCCCCTGGACCCTGCCGGCCCTGTCGTTCCTGATTGCCCGATGGCTGGATCCCCTGTTCCGCTTGATCTGGCGGGCCTGGTCATCGCTGTGGATCTTTGCGCGCAGGCGAGGATCCGGCCAATCAAGGCAGCCAAGCGGAGCTGAGGCCCGGATTTCAACATCGGCCTACGGCGCCACTGTGCTGATGGCGGCGTGCTTGTTTCTGGTCCTTGGGGGCCTGGGTGATGCACGGCACCGCCGCAGCTTTTCGCCGGCCGGTGCCGTTTTTTGCGCAGCAACTGATCGAGTCTATACGCCAAAGCCTGGGGGGTGGGCCTATCTCCATGATTGCCCTGGCCGGCCTTCACACCACGATGTTAAGGCCACGCACCCTCACCCTGCCTGGATGCTATCCCCGTGTTCGCTCGGCCGGCTGCGCTGCTGCGGGATTCGGGCCGCGACGTTCAGAAAACCAGAGCGACCACAGCCTCTGGATCGGGCCCTTCATGGCTTTGCATCGCGGGATTCTGCTCTTCTCGCCAGCTCGATGGGCACCTTGCGTGCAGCTGGCGAATGGGGTGTCGTTCGTGGAACCACCCCCTGCTCGCTGGATGAATCTGCAAGGTGATCCAGGGCCGCCAGGTGCCGCCGGAACCGCCGGCTGGGCCCCGCGCTCTGCTCACCGTGGCGCGGGCTTGGGACTGGCTGGTTCTTGGCGGGCTTCGTGCGCTCTTCGCCGTCACTGGCCTCAGCCGCTGAGGCACGGATCCTGGGTCAACCCGTTTCAGGATTGCAGAGCGGGCAGAACTGCGGATTCGGCCTTGGTGAGCCCAGTCGGCGCGGCGCGCACCGCTCCCTCACTGGGCTGAGCAACTCACGGAGCCGAAGCGCTCGCTG
>Ga0163217_1071818_pt1 | contig 10726 bp, 12 predicted proteins | sample SynspAceP_FD_185933 | JGI IMG/M metagenome (GOLD analysis project Ga0163217, IMG submission 185933) | Saline lake microbial communities from Ace Lake in Antarctica - Synechococcus sp. Ace-P (PacBio error correction) | ecosystem: Environmental > Aquatic > Non-marine Saline and Alkaline > Saline ...
GACAAAGAAAGAGGAAGGGGGATTTTCCAACGGCCCCCCCGTGAAAGAGGGAAAAAATCAACGGAAAAGTTGGGGCCCCCTTGGCACCGGCCCCCGATTTATTGCTTGCCGGCTTTTGAAAATTCCGGGATTGGAAGGGGATGTCCACGACGGGGCCGACCACGCTTTTTTTTTTTGCTCGCAAATGAAACAAAGCCCGATTCATTCCTTGAGCGCATGGGAGTTTCTGAGGCCGGTTTTTCGGTCGCGGTTGGAGCCAAGACCAAAGGCCTTGAATCAGGAAAGAAGGATGGGGTGTTTTGCTTCGGGGACAGTTTGGGCCAGGAGGATCCGGTCAATTCCGCGTGCGGTACGGACGAGAGTCCGCGGGCAGACGATTCCTTTCGGTATGGGTGAATTGGCAACCTGAAATATTCGGCGTACGAGTAAACGCGCGAGTTTCGGCGGTCCGAGGGGCCAATATTGGGCAAGGCCGCAGGTGGCTTACGTGAGGCTATTTCGCAACAAGTGCGAAATTGAAAAGGCAAAGTTTGTGCGTCAGTTCAAAGGCCGGGGCGCGGACATAACGGTCACGGTATGGATCCGTTTTTCGACTTGCCGGATGAAGGCGTTCGATGGCTGGGTTTTCGTCAATGAACAGTCGGTGGTCGGTACTCGGGAATATGTTTTCCTTGGCAGTGCAGAAAGGCATCGAGAGCAGATGATAGTATAAAAGAATGGCGTTTTCTCGCCGGCTATCCTCTGCTTCATCTGAAAAGGAAACCTGGTTCGACGGTTCTTCACGACGTGTGAACTCGAAGAAATGGCATTCAAGATAGGGCGCTCCATGGCTACCCAGGGACCTGGGCCGAGGGTGGTGCGCTGTTTCTGCTCGGCCAATGATGAAGTAGAAGTTAGTGACCGGAAGATTACATGGGTGAGTAAATGGGCGACTGAACCGTCGTCGCGTATTGTACAAGGTATGGAAGATTCGCGTTTCGTAAGGTGATCCGCGCTGGGTTCCCCGCTTGGTGAGATGTTCCGGTTACGTCCACGGAATGGTACGCTCAATGTCCAGGGGCGTGCGAGCTACTCTATGGAGTTTTTTCGAGTACTCCGAAGCGCCAATGACATCGCCGAAGCATCATCAAAGGAGCTAAGGCTAACTTTGGAACCTAGCTAACAAGAGGTTATCTTATCGTGGCTAAAGAAAAATTTGAACGTAAAAACGCAACCTTAACGTGGGCACCTCGGTCACGTTTGAGGCATGGCAAAACCAGCTTCTGAACTGCAGCGCTGACAAGTCTTGTGGAAGCTTTACGGCGGATCCGCTCGTGGCTTTGACCAGATCGACAAACGCGCGCGGAAGAAAAAGGCTCGTGTATCACCATCAACACCTCGCACGTAGAATACGATTCCCCGATTCGTCACTACGCGCACGTTGATTGGCCCGCGGTCACGCTGCTATGTGAAACATGATCCGCGGTGCTGCGCAGATGGACGGCGCTATCCTGGTTTGTTCCGCAGCTGACGGCCCTATGCCGCGCAGACTCGTTCGAGCAATCTGCTGTCCCGTCAGGTAGGCGTTCCTTTCATCGTCGTGTTCCTGAACAGCTGACATGGTCGATGACGAAGAGCTCTGGAGCCTGGTCGAAATGGAAGTGCGTGAGCTTCTTTAGCGCTTATAGACTTCCCTGGCGAGACACGCGCTCATCATCGGCTCCGCGCTGATGGCGCTGAAAGGCGAAGACGACAAGAGATGGGCGTTTTTTGCTGTAAGAGCTGGTCGGATTCTGGATTCTTACATCCCTGCAGCCCAGCGTGGCTATCAGACAAGCCGTTCACTGATGCAAATCGAAAGACAGTATTCTCCCATCTCCGGATCCGCGGTACTGTTGTGGGATGGTGTGTGAGCGCGGCATCGTCAAGCGTCCAGGAAGAGTGGAAATCGTCGGTATCAAGATACTTGTGCCCACTTGTCTGGGTTTGAGATGTTCGCAACTGCGAGAAGGTCTGCGCCGGTTGAGAACGTAGGTGTCTGGCTGCGCGGTACCAAACGTGAAAGAGTAGAGCGTGGTGCAGGTAGCTGGCCAGCGGGACTTCAAGCCGGCCCACTCAGCTTTGAAAGCATGAGTGTACGTGCTGGGCAAGGATGAAAGGCGTCGTCACACTCCGTTCTTCAAAGGCTATGCCACCGCAGTTTCTACTTCCGTACTTACCGATGTGATGGGTTTCGTGGCGAACTGCAGAAAGGCATGAGAATGGTTATGCCTGGCGATAACGTAAGCTTGGTCGTCACTCTGATCGCTCCGATCGCATGGAAGATGGTCTGCGTTCGCGATTCGCGAAGGCGGCGTAACCGTTGGTGCCGCGCGTGGTTGCCAAGATTATCGCCTGATAATCTGAGCCAAATAAAAGCCCTTTTTAAGGGGCTTTTGTATTTAGGTTGACAGTGGGTGGCGATCAGTAGAATTGCGCTCCCTTGGATGGGCCTACCCGGTGTTCGGTGTGCTTCTGAAGAAAATTGAAGCTTGGGAGTTTCTGGGTCAATGCAAGAACAACAGATTCGTATTCGTTGAAGGCTTTTGATTACGGGCTGATAGATCAATTACCAGGAATCGTGGTCCGGCGAACGTACTGGGGCTCAGGTCCGTGGTCTAAATTCCTTTGCCGACACGCAAGAGGTTTACAGTGCTGTTTCCCGCACGTCCAATAAAGATGCCCCGTGATAAATGTACGAGATCCGCACCATAAAAGGGTTTTGGATATCGTTCAGCCTACCGACAAGATTGTTCGATGCGCTGATGAAGCTGGACTGGCGCTGAGGCGTTGAAGGTTCAGATAGCCTCGGTGATAGTCCCATTACGCGGGGGCTCTAAGTCGTGGTAACGCCCTGCAATGGGCGGCCATAGGGGGTCATGGCGCCGTGCACTCATGAAGGTTTACAGAATGACTATTGGATTAAGTCGGCCGGAATGCGGTATGAACCCGCGTTTTTCACTGAGATGGTGTTTTCCATAACCGGTTACGGTTGTAGAAGTTGACACAGAAAGCGTCACACAGGTTAATCCCCTGGATGACTGAATGGCCTACAAGCGTTCAGATCACCGTTGGTGAGCGTCGCGTAAGTTCGCGTCAGGCAAGCCGATGGCCGGGCAATTTTCGCCAAAGCCCAATACCGCGGCTGGCCGTCGCGTTTGGTGAATTCCGCTTTGAAGAGGCGGTTTTGCAGCTGGCTCCGATCACCGTGAGCAATTTTTGAGCGGGTTCCAGATGGTTGATGTTAACTGGTCAGTCAAAGGTAGGGCTTTGGCCGGTAGATCAAGCGTTGGAATTCCGTGGTCAGGATGCAAACTCACGGTAAACTCTTGTATCGCCCACCGCGTTTCTGGCTCTATCGGCCAGGCCAGACCCCGGTCGGGGTATTCAGGCAAGAAAATGGCTGGTACATGGGTGCTGAGCAAGTGACGTGCAGACCTTGTAATCGTCCGCGTTGACGCGAACGTAACCTGCTGCTGATCGGGGCTCTGGTCCAGGCGCGCCAGGTACGACGTCATTGTCCGCACGCGTGTCCAGGCAAGGGTTAAGGGGGGTTCCATGAATCCTTGAAATGTAAAGCTGGTGCAAACGGATCGAGTATTGATCCTGATTTTGCTACGCGAGTTTAATTGACTCTGGTTCACCAAGCCGTTGTTTGCTTATAATGGCTGGTGGTTCGTCAGGGTACCAAGCAGGCAGAAGCCCGTGGCTGACGTTTTCGGTGGCGGCAGAAGCCATCGGCGTCAGAAGGGTACCGGTCGTGCTCGTGCCTGGCCCATCCGCAGCCAATCTGGCGCGGGGGGTACCACTTTTTTGCGCTCGGTTCCAACGAACATAGAGCAGAAGCTGAACAGGAGATTGTACGTGGGGCGCTCTGCGCTCGATCCTGTCCGAGCTGAATCCGCCTGGGACGTCCCTGGTAGTGGTTGAAAGACTTCTCTATGGAAGCTCGCAAGACCAAAGGCCTGGTAGGCATGCTCAAGGGATTTGAAATCTGGACAACGTGTTGAATCGTTCTGACAGGCCTTGATTCAACTGTATCCTCGCTGCGGGCGCAATTCTGCCGCACCGCTTTCCGATGTACGTGGATGGTGGCAAGGTTACGATCCGGTCGTCTGCTCGCTTACGACAAGGTACTGATCACTGTACCTGCTGTTAGGCAAAGTTCGAGGAGATGCTTGGGATGACCAAGAGGCATTTTCAAAGTACTGCTTGGCCCGCATGTATCCGAGAAGCTACACCGTCCTGGCCCTGACAGCAGAACGCACCCAGTTCGTGATTCAAGGTGGATACCCCACCGCGACCAACGCTGGAATCCAAAGAAGGCTGTGAGCCAATTGTTCAGCGTCAAGGTCAGACCTGCTTCTTTGCGACCATTGACCGTACAATCAGGGCGCACATATAGGTCGAAGACGGTTTTTTCGGGCCTGGGCAAGCGTAACTCGACTGGAAGAAGGCGTACGTCAGCTGCAGCTGGTAGGTACATCGATTTTTGCCAGCGCTTGATAAGTAAGGGGGTAAATCATGGCATTGGTTAATGTAACTACTTCCTGGCCAGCGGCCGTCTCTAGTCAAAGGTCGTCATGTCTAGGACGCTGCACGAAGGGTGCTCCCTTATAGCACCTCTGGTTGAAGAAGCAAGGCAAAACGGGTGTCGGTAACAATAATGGCGCTATACACACGTCATCGTGGGGGGGGGCACCAAGCAACACTACCCGTTCTGGTCGATTTTTCGTCGTAAGCAAGGATGGCATTCACAGCCCACCGTTTTTTGAGCGCAAATCGATATGCATCGAACCGTACGCTCAATCGCGCTGCTGATTGTTGCCAGATGGGAGCGTCGTTACATCATGCACCAAGGTGTGAGCGCTCGGGAAACTGGTCTCAGGTGCAAGAGTCGCCGATTTTAAGCCGGTAACTCCTTGCCGCTTGCGTAATATTTCCGGTGGGTGCATATCCACGCGATGAATGAAGCCCCGGTAAAGGCGCTCAGGTAGTCGTAGTGCTGGTGGCCGCGTACAGCTGGTTTGCTCGTGATGGTGCGCTATGTGACAGTTCGCCTGCGTTCCGGTCGAATGCGCATTGTGCTGGGCGAGTGCGTGCCACCCTGGGCGAAGTGTCCAACGGTGAGCACAGCCTGCGTTCATTGGGTAAGGGCTTGGGCGCCAAGGCGCTGGCGCGGTGTTCGTCCCGACGTTCGTGGTGTTGCCATGAACCCCGGTTGAGTCACCGCACGGTGGTGGTGAGGCCGTACTTTCGTGGTCGCACACCAGTATTCCGCATGGGGCTTCCCGACAGGGTGCCAAGACTCGTCCAACAAGCGCACAGACAAGTGATTTGTCCGTCGCCGTACAGCAAGTAAGGGGATACGACAGTGGCCGCGTTTCTAAGAAAGGTACTTTTAATCGATTCTTTCACCTGTTAAAGAAGATCGAGTGGCAGTTGAAGAAGACGATCGCACAGCCAATCAAGATTGGTCCGCCGTCTATGGTCCTGCGGCAGATGGTTTGGTTTTACCATTGCTGTTCATACGGTCGTTCAGCATGTTCCCGGTTATTGTTTCCGAGACATGGTCGGCCAAGTTAGGATAGTGCCGAATTTTGTGACTAAACGCGTTTGATGACGCTGTGGGTCCGGTTGGTAGATCAAGAAAGCCAAGCGCTAAGGGTTAGAAAGATGGAAAGTTGTCCGCTAACATAAGGCGCCCGCCTTCTTTGCCCAGAAAGCGCGCTTGGTCGCCGACAGATCGCGAAAGAAAGTGGATGAGGCCGCTGAACCTGCGCTGAAAAATTCAAAGCGTAGAGGATTAGGTTCGAGTGAGTCAGTACAGAGAGTGTGTCTTATTGCCAAATGAGCTATTTGCGGGTTCCTGGAGGGGCGCAGACGTGACGACCTCAAAGGTGTTGAGAGAGATATAGATAAGAGGGATCGTTCTTGAAGCGCCATCATGCCACGTGCCAAAGGCCGTGCTTGCTGCATCGTGCGGTCTTTCATATCACGGTCAAGGTTGCTGACAAGTAGGCGGCGAGTCGATCAATGGGTCAGAAAGTAACATCGATAGCCCTCCGCCTCGGTATTGTTAACAGCACATTCGTGTGGTACGCAGAAGGTCGCAACTCGCGGATAATCTGAATACAGATCTTGACAGTACGCGAGTAGTCAGCCAATTGAAGAGTGCTTCGGTCAGCCGGTTTGACTTCAGCGCCGCAACAAACGCGCCAGATCACATTCACATGCCCGTCCGGGTATCGTGATTGGCAAGAGGGCGCGAGGATGTCGAGAAGCTGCGTCAGGAACTGACAAGCAATTTGGGCCGTGCCGTGCACATCAAGCATCGAGAGATCCGAGCCGGACTCGACGGTGCCCTGGTTGCAACACAAGCGTTGCTCAAGCAACGCTCGAGCGTCGCGTTATGTCCGTCGGTGCTAATGAAGCGCGCTGTACAGAACGCCATGGCGTATCGGCGCAAAAGGGTATCAAGATCCAGGTAAAGTGGCCGCCTCGGCGGTGTGAATTGCCGGACCGATGGGTACCCTTGCGCAGGTCGTGTGGCCTTTCTGCAGCACCCTGCGCGCCCGACATCGACTACGCGACGGCTGAAGCCCAAAACCACTACGGTGTGATATGGCGTCAAGGTTTGGAATTTTCAAGGCGAGATATGATTGTCGTATGGTAACATGACCTGAAGAACCAAAACTGCCGCTTCCCAAGAAAAAAGCTGCTAAGTAAGGGGTACGCACATGTTACATACCCAAGCCGGTCGAAGTTTTCCGCAAGCAAATGATGGACCACAAACGCGTGGCTGGCACTTCGCGGTAGTAGGTGAGCTTTTGGCGAATACGCACTGAAAGCCGTAGGCGTGGTCGTTTTGACCGGCGTCGAGATCGAGGCAGCTACGTCGTGCCTTGACCCGTCACGTTAAGCGTGGGGCAAGTCTGGATTCGTGTATTCCCGACAAGCCGATCTCCCAAGAAGCCCGTTGGAGTATTACGGATTGTTTTGGTAAAAGGTAGGGTAATGTCGAGTACGGGTTGCCCAGATCCAAGCCTGGCAAAGTCTGTATGAGATTGAAGGTGTTTTCCGAAGAGTTGGCGCGCGAAGCTTTGCTCTTGCTTGCTGCCAAGCTGCCTCTCGCTATCCATACCCACCATTTGTTAAGCGGACGGTGATGGTGATGAAAGCGACAGAACTTCGTGAAAACATCTGCCTGAAGCAGCTCAATGAGCAGCTGCTCACCTGCTAGCGTGATCAGTTCAATCTGCGCATGCAGAAGGCAACCGTCACTCGGTCAGAGCACCTGCTGAAGCAGGCCAAGCGCGATATCGCCCGAGTCAAGACGTGCTTAACCAGAAAGGTGTACTGATCATGGCCGAGACACAAACAGTAAGTACGTCCGGCGTGTGGTTCAGTGACAAGATGGATAAAACCATTAATGTCGTATCGAGCGCCAGGGGGGGTTTTTTAAAAAAGCACCGCTGTACGGTAGTACATGCGCACGCTCTACAAGACTGCATGCGCACGATGAAAAAACGAAATGCCGTATTGGGCGGATAACTGTCAACATTAAGGAACCGTCCCTTGGCTAAACCAAGAGCTGGACCCTGGTGCAGATTCGACGAGCGCGCGGAAATAGTTTAAAGCCCGCGCGTTTGCGGATTTTTTTAAGGTCGGAGAAGTTATTGATTCAGACTCAATCCCATGCTGGAAGTGGCAGATAACAGTGGTGCAACGTCGCGGTTATGTGGATATCAAAGGTTTTTGGGCGTTCTCACGCCGTATAGCGGCCGGCTTGGCGGATATCTCAAGGTGACGTGAGGAAGCAATTCCCGCGGCAAAGTAAACACGAAAGCAGGTGCTTAACGCGGGTCAAATCGTGCGTACCCGTCACGGTGTCGCCGTACGGACGGTTCGCTGATACGTTTGATGGCAACGCAGCCGTTCTGCTTCGCAAGCAAACAAAAATGAGCCGATCGTACCCGCATCTTTGGGCCAGTGACTCGTGAACTGCGTAATGAGCAGTTTCAATGAAGATCGTTTTCCGCTCGCGCCCGAGTGCTGTAAGGAGCCCCGGTCATGCAAAGATTAAACGTGAAGACGAAGTAATCGTCATCGCCGGCAAGGATAAAGGCAAGCGCGGCCAAGGTCCTCAATGGTCCTGGCTGATCAAACGCCTGCTTGATCTTCCGGCGTCCAACGATTATCAAGCGGCATCACCAAGCCTTAATCCATGGCTGGTTCGCACGGCGGTTAAATTGGTTGAAAAGGAGGCGCCCAATCCACGTCTCCAACGTGGCAATCCTCAACGCCGCGACTAGCAAAGCCGGATCGTATCGGTTTCAAGGATCGAGACGGTAAGAAGGTTCGTATTTTCAAGTCGACGCAAAATAGCCGATCGACGGCTTGAGAATCTAGGTGCTTACATGGCAAGATTGAAAAGAACACTAAACCGGACTACTCTCGTTCACAGATCCAGGAAGAACTGGGCGCTGACGAACGTGATGGAAGTGCCCGAACTCCCAAAACAACCCTTAACTGGGTCTTGTGAAGCTGTTTGGTGATAAGGAAATCATCGAAACCGCAATGGCTGACCTTGGAGAAGATCACGGGCCCGTAAAGGCTCGTGACCTAACGCTCGCAAGTCGAATACGCTTGGCTTCAAGATTCGTGACAGGCTGGCCCGATTGGTGTCAAGGTTACCTTGCGCCGGCGAGCAGATGTACGAATTCCTGGATCGCCTGTTTTGTCGATCTCTCTGCGCGGTGTGCGTGACTTCCGTGGCCTGAACGCGAAATCGTTTCGACTGGCCGTTGGTTAACTACAGCATGGGCGTCAAGGATACAGATCATCTTCCCCCGGAAATCGATTACGCCAAGATTGACGTTTCTGCGTGGTCTGGACATTACTTTGACCACCACTGCCCGGACGGATGAAGAAGGCCGCGCGCTGCTGCGTGGCGTTCCAAATTCCGCGTTCCGTAACTAGGAGTCAAGGTAAATGGCTAAAGTCAGCATGAAAAACGCGAGGGGCAAGCGCACTCGTCTGTTGCCAAGTAAGCCAAGAAGCTGCAGAGATCAAGCTGTATTGGGAATATCAACGCGTCTGGTTGAAGACCGTTGGAATGCCCAGGTTGGCCCTGCAAAAGTTGCCGCGCGATGCCAAGCCCGGTCGTCAGCGTAACCGCTGCCGTATCACTGGCCGCCGCACGGTGTTTATCGCAAGTTTTGGCCTGAGCCGTATCAAGTTGCGTGCAAGCAGCTTGCGCGGTGCGTCCCCGGTCTGGGTTAAAGGCAGCTGGTAAACGCGACCTTAATTACTTCAGTTTCAGGAGCACAAAGCCTCATTGAGTATGCGGACCCGTTAGGCTGATATGCTAACTCCGCCATCCCGTAATGCCGCAGATGGCTGAAAAGTCCAGTGTCAGCATCGCTTCGGCAAGCCTGAAGGTGGCTGTCGCCAAAGTATTGGCAAGAAGAAGGTTTACGTATGCCGGTTATGACGTACAGGGCGACACAAAAGCCTGTACTTGTCGATCGAGCTGAGTCTTCGAGGGCAGACCGTTATTGAAGTATAAAGCGCGTAAGGGCCGTCAGGTCCTGCGTCAGTAGAAGTCCGTTGACTCAGATTTCCTAAGGTCAAGGGTGGATTGGGTGTTTTCGATTGTCTCCACCAAACAAAGTGGTTTTAATGACTGATCGCTCCGCTCCGCGCTGCCGGTTAATCGGGCGGGTGAAGTGCTCTGTACGTATTCTGATAGGCGGGTTACGATGGTCTCGTCGTCGCGTAAAGACCCTGTCAAATTTGCCAAGGGCGTAGAAGCTCAAACTGAACGGTCAGGATTAATTTCCGTCAGGGGCGCCAAGGGCAACTCTGGATCTGAACCTCGCACCTCGCAGTTAGAAGTTGTTCAAAGGACGACGGCGAATGCCGGTATTGCCGCCGTCGGGCAGCGTCATATGGCCATGGCCGGTACCCGCGAATACGCGTTGGTTGGTACAGAAACATGGTTACCGGTGTCACCCGATGGCTTTGAGCCGCAAGCCTGCAGCTGGTTGGCTGTGGGTTACAAAGGGCTCAAGCCAAAGGGGACCAGGTTTTCTGTCTCTGGGCTCTGGTTAATTCCCACCCATCGAGTATCACGCCTGCCTGAGGTGGTTTCTGCCGGAAACGCCCCAGCCAGACCTGGCATCAGTCATTAAAGGTATCACAAGCAGCTGGTCGGGTCAGGTAGCTCGCGGAAATTCGTGATTTTTCCGTCGTCCAGAGCCTTATAAAGGGCAAGGGCGGTTTCGCTACAACGACGAGATCGTGCGTCGTAAAGAAGCCAAGAAGAAGTAGGGCACTAGCAAATTGAGTCGATTAAAAAAGTTTTCCGTCTTCCGTCGCGCTCGCCGTTCGCAGTTTGAAAGCAGCGCGAGCTGGGAAGCCGTACGTCTGGTGCGTGTACGTTCTTTTCGCAGCACATGTACGCACAAGTGATCGCAAAGCTGATGCGCCACTGTTTTTGGCGCAGCGCTTCGCCCCGCTGACTCCGATTTGCGCAGTGGCAACACTGGCAACATCGAGACGCCGGAATCGGTTTGCTTGGGTAGCTGAGCGCGCCAAAGGCCGCCGGTGTAAGTCAGGTCTCCTTTGACCGTTCCGGCTTCAAGGTATCAATGGCGAGTGAAAAGCGGCTTGGCCGCGCCGCTCGTGAAGGCGGGCATGAATG
>Ga0163217_1055559_pt1 | contig 10725 bp, 7 predicted proteins | sample SynspAceP_FD_185933 | JGI IMG/M metagenome (GOLD analysis project Ga0163217, IMG submission 185933) | Saline lake microbial communities from Ace Lake in Antarctica - Synechococcus sp. Ace-P (PacBio error correction) | ecosystem: Environmental > Aquatic > Non-marine Saline and Alkaline > Saline ...
CAAAGAAAGAAAAGAGAAATAAACCCGTAAAAAAAACCAAAAACCGTAAGAAATTCCCTCGGGATTTTTTTGAGGTGGTTTTTTTTTTGTTTTTCAAATAAGCAAAAAATCAAACTGTTGAAAGAGTCCCCGTCCTATTTTAATCCTAACAATCAGTGGGCCGTTTTTTCCAGCCCCAAACCTAAAAATTGGGTCGTGCGTAGGCCGGAAAAAAGTTTTTCGATATAGCGCCAGTTGACCCCTTTCCTGCAAATAAATATAATCGAAAGCAAGTGATTGACCTTTCCACTTCCTGAAAGACCTGTAATCAAACCAACATATTTTTTCTTCTGGGAATGGTAATATCAATTATTTAAGGTTGTGAACCGAGCGCTTTACCATCAAATATTTCTTCCAGTAATTTATCGAATTTCTATAGCAAAGTTGCAAAAATAACAATTTTGGGACTACTACAAGAGTAATTCATTGATTTTGTTTTTTGTCATTGGAAAAGCTTAAACATAAATTATCATTTAAGAACTAGAAAATTTAAAGATGCAATATTAGGAATTGGCTCCGCATACACATCCCGAACATGGAAAAAGGGGTGGTTAAAACAAACATATGGGTTACTTTTATAGAAAAAGGCTTAGAAACGATTGAAATTTAGATGCAGAATTTGAAAGTTATTGAAGCCTTGGGATGATGTAGATACCGAAATCAGTTTCTCGGAGTGGAAAGCAATCATTAATTACTATTTTTAAGATAAAATGGGAGTGATTGTGATGCTGTAACGCCTATAAGCAAGAACAAGTGGGAAAGGTTGGAAACCTGTGTTACAACCGCAGCGATAATCATTTATCGAACAAAGAAATCCCCATAAGATACTGTTTCTTTCAATAAATTGTTATGGTCGGATCGCATTCGGGTGAATGGAACAAAACCAATCCCAGCAAAAATCCTTGACGAACCAAGAAAAAGTGGATTTACAATCAATACGTTACGAGAATTAAATGGAAGTTTAAACGACGTTAAATGTGTTATTTAAAAAATAGAAAACCACAAGTGACCAACCTTTTGTGAGAATAAATCTAAATAACCTAAGTTGTTGTTGATAGTTCGTATTAATTTCACGCAATTGGGGAAACTTTAATTATCAGTAAGACAAAAAAAGAAATAAAGAAACGGGATAACAAAACAACACCTACAAGTATACGCGGAATTTGGTGTTTAAAACAAAACAAAAAAGCTTGGTTGGTGCAAACCATTTGCTCTAACGAAACATTTTACTCCTTAAACAACAATTCCATCAAGCCACAAACCATCCAACCAATTCACTTATATTCGCCTGTTCTTTCGCTTAAAGTATTTCCAATAGCGGTGGAAACGTTTGCTGGTGCAATTTAGATTGATACGCGTTTAATGTTCGTTGCTTTTAAAACGTAGGTATTCCAAAAGCTCTAGATGTCGTATTCTGTAAAGGGGAATGGCATTGTTTTGTGATGCTATTGGTGTACATTTCATTTAAAATCCAGAGATACAGTTCAACAGATTAGTCATAAAACAAACCGTATTTTCCGTTCACATCATAAATAAGCCATTGTTTGATCTGCAATAACGGCAACGAAAGAGTGTTTTTTGAAATTAAGGGCAGAAGACATAAATCGGGCTCAATAGGAGCAAAGTAAATACATCCTTCCGTGAGTTGAAAACGCAACAAAGGCTTCCATTCTAGTGTTTTTCATACGATTTGGCAATCACTGCGGTAAATACAATATCATCCGGAAAATTTTAAGTGCATGAATCGTTTTAAAGAATAGCTTTGGAATATGTGGATAGATAAATTAGTTCCCTGTTGTTTTGTTTCACTTAAAAACGTAAACTAAATATTTTAATGCTGCGGTAACTCTTCTTTTCTATAGCCACTCCAAACGCCGTTGGCTTTTTCCATTTCGTAAACCTATTTCGTTTCTGAAAATAATCCTCTTGTAGCATTCAGAATTTCTTTGTATGCAGCCACTTGAATTTTTTTCTTCAAAGCCTTAATACCAGGTTAAGAGCCAATTAAAACTCCATCATATATTAATTTTTGCTTCTTTCATGGTATGGGTTTTTCTATATTTCTAATCACCTTACTGTTTTACTCTAGTGGATTTTCATTTTGGCATTCCAATACAACATTTGCAGTCTTGTGAATCAAAAAAAGCCCAGTATCAAGTTCGTGAGCCAAATTAAATTAGAATTCACCTTTTAATCTCAAAACTCTTTGTATAGCCATTCTTTTGCAATGATTTAATTTAAGCGGCCTTCGCCATAATTTTTTAAGGACGCTTTTCATCAACGGAAACCTATATCCCGATACATTAACATACTGTTTTGTGTTTTTCTAAAAATAGACAGAAGGTCTTTTTCATTTTGGTAGTTTTTGTTTTTTATAGGTCTAGTTAAATAAGGATAATTGCGTACTTGTATTGATTTCTAAATAACATTTTAATTTTTTTAAAATCAAAACTTTTCATTGGGATGATTGTAAATCTTGAATGTCTAAGTAACTAGCGTCACAAATCATAAAATACTTAGCCTGTTTAAGGCTACTCCGATTTTTTTAAGATGGTTCCCATTTAGTTTTCTTAAATTTTCTAGCTTTGTACAATTTTATGAACAGAATACATCCTAAAGCCAGAATGCCACCGCGCTAAACATTCTAGGTTTCGGCAGTATTTACATTCGATAGGAATTCATTTTAAATTTTTCGAAGGGCCCCAACCTAATTTAGGATTAATCAACACTAAAATTGATGCGATTTTTGGTTCAAAGCTCATGAAACCATACAGAAAAATCGAAGTAACCAATCGTTGATAGAGTCACTTTTCTGCGTAACCATAAAGTACCTGAGAAAACCTATAGTCAGTAAACGTCATCATTGGCCAAGGGCAACATAAGCAGAGTAGTGACCCGCTTTCATTTGAATCGGTTTTTTTATAAAATGCACTGCGGAGTACATAATATCTTTTAATCTGATTCCCCTGTGGCTCCAATGATCATCTGTGTGCTCTGACCTGCGGGAGCATATTTTGGCGTACTTGTTTTTATAATTTTTCTGTCCGCCTGGTATTGAAATGAATTTCATTCTTAACTTTAACATGGGCTTGTAAAAGTCTTCATGTTTTTTGTCTGGAGCAATAGTTTAAGCCGGAGAATAGTGGGAACTTCAATGTTTACAGATAAGTCGATCGGCTACAAACCCGCTCTTCTGCATAAGTTTCATCACTGGCGCAGGAATGATTTTAGATTAATATAGCTTATTATATAGTTTTTTGCCACAGCTACTAAGCGTTCATAAGTGTAAATCATGGACTTTTAAAAAAAATTAATACCAAGCAATATCGACAGACCTTCAATAATAATTTCTTCGGATAAAATTAATGGTTAATCCTACCACTTCCTTGAATCTTAAAGCGGCCTTCTCAAACATCATTACTTTTTCTATGTTACATAGCAGTAGGCACAATCAAAAATTGCAAATTGATTGTTAAAAGAATCTTATAAAGAAACAACCAACGAACCATCCCTCGGTGTAGGATGGCAAAAATCCCCATGCCCGAACTATGCCCCTAAAACCTTTGTTGTATTGGGTACGCTTTACCCTGCCACTGCTGGAACACGAACAGCATCAGTATTTCATGCGGCATCCGTCTAAAGATAATTCAAAATTTTTGTTTTATACGTTCAAAATTCATAGGCTGTATTTGTAACAAATCCAAAATTATGGAATAAAGTCCTAATTATGGAAATATCTATATATTATTTTGAATTTTCCCAAAAAGTGTTATTATTTGAGGATGAATAGAATGGCATGCAACTTATGGAAAATCGAAATACATTAAAGCCGATTTATTGAAGTACGACGCGACTTAGCTACTACACAAGCCGAGTTTTGCTACTTCTTTAGGGTTTCCAAACACCACACTGAATGATTGAATCGTGGTAAAGAACAAAACTTTTCTGGAAAAATTGTGGTGGAGTTTATTCAAGCAATTTAATAATAAATCCGCTCTGGTTATTTTGGCTGATAGTGGAAGCATAAATGATTTTGGAAGCGTCAAATACTAGTGTCAATTCCAAAAGGTGGTTACCGTTGATATGTCTGAATAAGGACACCACGACTTTCGGAATGACAGCTGCTGCAGGAATATCCTCAAACATCAAGATGTTATTGGTACAACATTACCTGCTTTGATTTGCCAATTCCAGAATTTAGAAATGCCACGTACCGGGGTTTTTCAAGCTGGAAGGGGAATAGCAGTTACCACAATTTAAAACTCAAAGGTGAAATGGGCTGCTGGCAAAAGCAATTGACAACATATATATGTAATGTAGAGTCCCAATAAAATATTGTCGTAAGTACCTGCAAGAATGCGTTTTGGGTAAAAAAGTAATAAAAAACCAAACTCCAATAATGTCACCTTTATGTTTCTTAAACGGAAGCTATCCGGCCATACGAGATTAAACCATTTGCAAATACAAAGAAAATCTGGCAAGTGAACAGTAAAATAAACATTTGGCGTTGATTGCCACACTTGAAACCGGGCTATACGTCAGTTGCAAAGAATCAATGGAGAGTTAAAAAAAGTCAGCTAAAAAAAGAATTAAAAACACATTGAAATGCACAGGGGCTGCATTTATTCCGAATGGAGTATTCCTGATTCCTACCTGTAAACTTTTAATTTTTTAGTTAAAATTTAACCCTTATACCACCCGTAAGTATTCTTATTATTTTTACTACCCAAAAGAAAAAAAATAAACTATGAAAATTATAAAATATTCAGCATTCTTATTTTTTGCACTTTTAACAACCAGTTTGCAATTCTATAGAACAAACAACAATTAAACAAAACGACAGAGAAGGCCATCCACAGCAAGACTGTTATCAAAAATCACAATGAAAAACTGCTTATTTGCGCTAGTGGCTGTTTTTGGTGTGTAAGAAGCTGTTTTTGGGAAATGTAAAAGGTTTCAAGAAGTAATTCAGCTAATGCCGGGAGAAAAAAATCCAACTTACGAGCAAAGTGAGTTACGGAAGAACACACATTGCCGAGGCGGTAAAAGTATATTACGTCCTAAGGTAAATTTCTTTTGAAAAACTTAGTAAAGGTATATTTTGGGGCCTCGCATGACCCCACTACCGGTAAACGGTCAAGGCCTGACATGGCAAAACATTACGTTCTATTGGCTTTTTTATAAAAACGATACAGAAAAGAAAAATTATTGAAAACTATAAATGGCTTTAAGCTAAAGCAGAATAAAGGTATACAGTAAGCCATTAGCGGACCGAAGTAACTAAAGTATAGTATTTCTTTATGACGCGGAACTACACCAGATTATGAAAAAACAAATCCGAATAACGGGTATATTAAAAAAATGTTTCGGTACCTAGATTAATGCGTTTCAAGTAAATATCCTGAATTATTTAAAGATGGAGCCTCATTAAATATTAGAGAACCCTGCGTATAATGTAGCATTTGATATTTAAATCATTTTTAGCTGGGTTTTTAAGACAAATAAAATCTTTTTGATAGGGTAGCATTAAAATTTTCAGTTTGTGGCATTTTTATGGAATTAGGAACGAAAGCTTGGAATTCTCCAAAATTCAGTGTTAAATTTTAATCGGGAATTGAAGAAACAAATCAATCCTTAAGCTTTAACTCGGTATCTATATTTTGCAGAAAGAAGTGTACTAGGAAAATTTTGCCTTTGCTAGTTTGGTTCATGGGCTTAATTTTATTTCCCGCGCCCTTTTCGACTATTTTCGGGCATGGCTATAATGCAATGCAATGTCATATTTTGCATAACTTTTAAAAATGCGTGATAGCTTTTTGAAAAGTTGAGGGTAAAAAGTGGTGTTTGAATATGTTTTAAATTCGCAACTAAAAATTAGTTAGATTGCAAACAAATTATCCTAAGAAAATAAACATATTTGAATTAAACCGGTATTAGGATTACGGACTTAATTCCAAAAAATTAGTCGTTCCACATAAACGCCAAGCCAACAAAGTGTAGTCCTTGGTTTTTTGAAAATCCCGGAGAAATACCTTCATGAACCCGCCCTAATTTAAGGGGCATTATTGGCGTTATGCCGGTAGAAACGCAGGGTGAATTTTCTCTTGAAGCGAAAATTATAATATACAGCAGGAAGGTAAATTTCAATCTTCAACGGAGGAAAAAACTGGTTTGAACCAAAAGCAATTACAATTGAAAGAAGTACACCAATAGGAAGAACCTTTTTGTAAAACTATCCGTATTTGAGTGCGAAATATGGAAAGAAGGTTATCCAGGTAATTTAAAACTTCTATGTTACCTATAAACTTAAAGCCAATTGAAGTGCATTTACTCACAAGCTATTACAGATAAAAACTAACAGTGGTTTAATCTACAAAAATCACCTGCCTATTTTAGAATTAGATGCCGCAAGCGAATGTAATACCATTAATCGAAAGCTTGTATATATAATAGCATTGGTTTAATTGAAATGGATCTAAATTACTAAACCCACCGGGAAAAATTGTAGCGTTTCAATACCAAATTCGAGTTTTTGAAAGCCAAAAAAATAAACGCTGTGGCACTAGATTCTCCTTGTTGCCATAAACTCTATAAGCCAGTAGTCCGCAATGCTTTTCTGAAGTTTCCAGGAATTTGTAAATGAAGTAAGAAACCAACCAAAAATGTGTGGTTGTTTATACGCCCCACAACTGGCACAATCTTGTTTTTGAAACTCAAAATTATCCCGATGCTCCCAATCATGTCAAACTTTCCATCTAGGTTTTTAAAACCTAATGAAACGTAAATAAAAACGAAATTCTATTATAGATTTTTCTGTAGTTCAATGATAGCACATCGAATACCTATCATTCATTCTATTTTTTCTATAGGCCTTGCCAAAAGTTACAACCAACGGTTTTTTAATAAAAAAGCCGTCCTACAACAAATCGTTAGACGGCTTTTAAAAAATTTATTTAATCAATTTTGTTACTCTTCCAGCAATAAATTTGATGCTCACAGTAATGTTATCTCTTGTTGCTTTACTGTAAAAGGACAAAGTTCATGGGCTGCATTCACTAATTTCTCCACCCAGTAATCTTTATTACCTGTCGGTAAAATAAGAGTCTAGGTAGCTTAATGAAAAGCCACCATTCTTCATCTTTTTTTGAAAAAGCAACTACCGCAGTTACACTAAAATCGCCTAAATCAATCTACCTTCAGTATCCTTGGCTACGGCTGACGGCGCCAGCAAAACAGGTGCGTAAGCAGCGGCAAAAAAGTTTGTTCTGGATGGTATATTTTCTTCAGTATCATCCTTACTCATTAGGCCATTTAAACATCAAAATCTATTAATACCCGCCTTCACTAGTTACATGACCGGCTTCTACCGCCTTATTTGTTTGCGCTTGATTTAAATATTAGTCTTTCCATTTGTTGTACATTTAAAATTATGTCATAATATAGGCATAAGATCTTTTAGCTTAGGAAAAACAATGAATTATTAAATTGTGTGAATATTTACAATTCTACATAAATAATGAAATAAAATTAGTGATACTCACACTAGACAGCTAATGAACAAGGAATACCGTTGAATACGCCGTAGCGTAACTTATAAATTAACCTGTTTTAATTAACACGATACTTTTTGAAAAAAAAACAAGCTATAATCGCAATTGGAGGAAAAAGATGGAGTGAGAGGCTCTCTGAAATTTTTAGTGCCAATGTCTAGTCCTCAAAAATTAAAAGTTTAGAAAAGCACAACCCAAGTGCGCCGAATTATTGAAGAATCCAAAAGGAAATAAAACAGCTTAAGCAGAGCCATTACCTTAATAAGAGTAAAAATCAACCAATATCTGAACAACCAAAAAGCAAATACCAATTATTGACGCCTGTTTAACAATCAAAAAAAATACCTGTTGCGTTTGGAATTTACTGTGTTCCAGGTGTGGGAAAAAGTAACATTTCTGTGAAGTTTTTTGATGTTTTTTAAAGTTCCCTTGGGGATAAACAGTAGCTGTTTTAGCGTAGATCCACGAGTATTTTAAGTAAAGGAGTATTCTATGAGATAAAAACAAGAATGGAAGGCTTTAGTTAAGAATGAAGCTGCTTTATAAGCCTTCTCCTTTGGAAGTCCTTTAGCGGTGTAGCGCGTAAACGAGGAAAGTATTGTGTTTATGCGAAGCTGCAGGGATTTGAATGTCATCTTAATTGAAAACGTCGGCGGTTGGTCAAAGTGGAAACACCGCAGTACAATAGCATGGTGTTGACTTTTTTTATTGCTCAAATTAGAGGACAGTGATGAATTGCAGGAATCAAAAGAGGAATTAGGAAATGCAGAAACCTTATTGCAATAAACAAGCCCGATGGGAAAGAACAAACAAGCAAGCCAAAATAGCCAAATGGTAAGAATTTAATAGGGCTTTACAACTTATATCCTCCTAAAGACAATGTGTTGGAACCACCCAAAGTACTGCAATGCTCTGCTTAGAAAATATGGGGATTGAAGAAATTGGCAAGAACAATTCAAGAATAACTAAACGAAACCAAGCCTTTTTCAACGAAAAACGCAAGCAACAAATTAAATACGGCTGCTACAAAACGATTGATGACCAGCTAAAACAAATTTTTAACCGGCAACAAAAAAAAGTAACTTCAGAACTTAGTCTATTAACAAAAAAGTGATGAATAAAAAATCTTCTTCCTTTTTATCGCAGCGGAAGCAATTATTGCGTAGTTCATGCAAATAATGAACGAATTTTTTAAATAGCGAATTACCTAGAGATTGACTAGATATAGTTTTCCCTAATTTTATTCAGAAAACCAGTACAGGTAAAAAACGTGCAATTGTAAGCAACTAACTCTTAAAAATAAGTCGTTGTAAAAATTTTTTTAAAATTGATCTCCTACTGCTTTATATTAGTTTTCATAGGATACTTGCGAAACGCTCCTGAAAGAAAAAAAACAATACTTTTAAGCATAGCATTGAGAGTAGCTTGTAGCGTTCCCTGGTATAAAATAAGTATCTGCTTCGCACAAGGTAAAAACATAACACTAAAGAACCTTTTTTAATAGTTCAATAAGATAGGATTCATTGAACCTTTTAGAATGATAACCCTTTTTAAAGCTTTCAAATACGGGTTCACTAAAATACATAAATTATGCAATTGTAAATTATTTATATGGAAGTTTAACCGACCAAATGACTCGATGTTGTTCCCTTATACAAGAAGAAGACAATGTGGTCTGCTCAACAAACAAAAGATACATGAAACCTAGTTGGTAATAGTATCAAATTATTTATATCGATGGATTTTTCAACAACGCCACTGCGAAAAGTGATAAAAATATGAACAGATACCTAAAGGTTCAATTTAATCGCTTAAAGAAAAATTATGGGCAGAAGTTGGCACCTTGCCCCTGGCGGGAGATAGATTATGCGAAGGAGAATACATTATCACCATGGATGGAGATTTTTACAAAAACGACCCTAGTGATATTCCCCACAAATGTTACCTATGCCGTAAGAAGGTGGAATATGATTTAAATTACAGGAAATCGCCAAAAAAGAAAAGACTCTTTATAAAGAAAATACCGTCCTAAAAATCGCTAACTTTTTGGTTAGACGTGTCCACTGAAATTAAGGATATAGAAAATAATGGTTGTGCTTTAAAAAAGTATTTACAAAAGACCATTGCTAAAGAATGCTTAATATTATATCGTGAAATGCAGCCGTTTTATTTACGTTTGTGGCATTTTTAGAAAGGGGCGCAGATTAAACAAGTTCCTGTTAAACATCACGCCCGCCCATGCAGGTGTCCTCAAAGTAACTGGATTAGAACGTGTTTTAAGTAGTGGGCTGAATATGAATGTTGTTATTCTTTATTCGTAAATATATTCAACGCCCCATTCCACTTATTCGGGATTTTTGTGTACTCCTTATTATGTTTAGGGAATAGTCATAAATATTTTTAATTTGTTAGTGGTTAAATTAATGGGAGAAGATATTGCGAAATAGATCCATATTAATATTTGGATTGATGTTATTTTGGCAGAAATTCAGTTATTTACTATCGGAATTGTGATGGAGGTTTTAATTAGAAAATCCTATTATGAAATCACAACAAAAAAGCCCTTACAGAATAAAAAATATAAGCATCGGTGACCAAACCAAATAAAAGTAATTACGGGCCCTAAAATTTATCATTAGTGGGTCTTTTAATCTATTTATTTTCCACAAAATCTCTTAAGAGGAGGTGTGCAAACCTTGAAAAAAAACCCAAGCCTTTATATCTTTTAGCGCTCGTTTTTTTATAATATCAAAAAGTTTGCTCTTTAGGTTAATTTGTAATTTTGGTCCAATTACAGATTTTTTTAACCTCAGTGGAGTTAATCTAAAGCTCTACGTGCTGGTATGTTTTTACGAACCTTTTTTACCTGGCGGTATTGTGGTGATGCCTTACAAGGGCTATTGTGATAAAAAGGATTTGGATGTTCCTACAAAAAATAGTTTCTGCTTTGGTTTTGATCTGTTAAGTGGACTAATTACTTCTTTTAATTTTATGCCTGTATACTTGTTACGTTTTTTTTGGACTTTAATATTGTATTTCTATTGCATACTTTCCTGCATTAATTCATCCTAGACATCGTTTTATTTTGGGGCATACAGAAAAAAATTCTTTACGTAGTTGTACCCCATATTTGAAC